>Ga0180009_10004833_pt1 | contig 14698 bp, 18 predicted proteins | sample OS_PC_MetaG_FD_123537 | JGI IMG/M metagenome (GOLD analysis project Ga0180009, IMG submission 123537) | Groundwater microbial communities from the Aspo Hard Rock Laboratory (HRL) deep subsurface site, Sweden - OS_PC_MetaG | ecosystem: Environmental > Aquatic > Deep subsurface > Groundwater...
AACTTTCGGTGCTTTACCTTCAAATTGGGAAACTTTCCTCGAAACGTTCCATACAAGTTTGCCTGGCATATCAGTTTGATATCATGCAATGATTGATATATAAACTTATAATCTGACGTACGTAATACGCATATGAAGTGTTATAAGTTACCCACAAAAGATTTTTTAAAAAATTGGTTTAGCGTGGCTGTTTGCTAGGACCTCTGTGGCTGATATATTTATATCTTACTCAAGCAACGATGCCGTGAAGGTACGTAGGCTCGTCGAAGCATTAAAAGACAAGGGCGGAAATCTATGGTTCGATGAAGAGCAGATTCTACCCGGAGATGATCTTATTCAAAAAATGTCAGACGGCATATCACAATGTCGATATTATGTAATTTGCCTGAGTCCATCTTTTGAAAAGAAACCACCAACGTCGTGGGTAAAAAAAGAGTTCAAAATGGCCATATTAAAGGAAAACAATGAGGGAAACCAGTGTATTATTCCGGTTCGGATTAGGAAAGGCGGATCTATTCCTATTGAAATAGGCGAGAAAGCTTATGCGGATCTTACTACTGTCAAAAGGTGGGCTAAAAATCTTCCAAGATTATGCAAAGCCCTTGGAATTTAGCATGTTTTATAACCATGCTCTTGCAGCGGATCGCAAAAAGCCGCGCCCGCTAACTGCGGGGTTTAGGGGTTATGCGGCCCCATAAACACCCTTGACGATGTACACAGATAGGTGTACGGTGAGCCTATGAAGAAACGGGACTTAGAAAATGCACTCCGCAGGATCGGTTGGACGTTTCTTCGGCATGGTAAGCGCCATGACATCTGGACTGATGGAGAGCGTGAGGAAGCGATCCCTCGCCACAACGAGATAAACGAAAAGCTTGCAAGAGCAATTCTGAGGCGCGCCGAAAGGAAAATCTGATATGCGTTTTTACGGGAAAGTTTACAGAGACGGGAAATTCTGGCTTGCCGAGGTGCCCCTTCTTGATGCTATGACTCAAGGCCACACACGCAAGGAAGCCTTTGTCATGGTTAAAGATCTATTGGAGACCTTGGTGAACCGTCCGGGTTTTTCAGTTACCGTGCATCCGGGCAAACATAGTGATTTTGAAGTGAGCGCAAACGATCCACGGGGTCTGATCAGCCTGTTTCTGCGAAGACAGCGTGAAAGGAGCGGTCTTTCGCTATCGGATGCTGCCAAGCGTCTGGGTGCCAAGTCGCGCAATGCATATGCTCGATACGAGCGGGGGACTTCAATGCCCAGCCTTGAGAAATTGGCCGAATTGTATCAAGCCGTGGCTCCCGGTAAAGATATTGTCCTTCACCACAGTGTAATCGCATAACAAATCACTGGTGCGGACGCGAAAAGTTGCGCTAACTGCGGGGTTTAGGGGTTATAAGTCACAATCGGCTAAATTGAATGGAGATCAAATAGTTGGCATCTGGTTTAGGCATAATTGATGAGTATGCATTAAATATATTCACCGACGGGTCTTCCTATCCAAAAAAGAAAAGAGCCGCCGGCGTAGGTGTATGCCTTGTATGGGTAAACGAATCTGGAGATGCAGAGGTTGAAGAATACGCTCCACCTGGGTGTCAAAAAGCAACTATAGATGAAATGGAGATTGCGGCATGCACTGTTGGTCTACAGGAGGCAAAAAGATTCTTAAAAGAAAAAAATCACTTTAAGAGGGTTCTTATTTATTCTGATTCGAGATATGTTGTCGATAATTTTTTCAAGGCCATGCATATTTGGCCGAATAAAAGATGGATAGGTGCAAATGAAATGCCTGTTGAAAATATCGAGTTGTGGAAGCGGCTAAGAAAAGAAGTAAACAGGTGCCCGATCAAAGTAAACATAGAATGGGTAAAGGCGCACAAAAGTAACAAATACAATCAAGCGGCTAACAATCTCGCAAAACAGTCTGCGGAGATGCCTTTTAATAGACCTTTTTCTCATAGCGAAACTACAAAAAAATGGTCTGATCGAAGCACAAGACGTGGCTGTGTCCCAGTTTACGGGCAAGAAATCAAAATTAGAATTATTTCAAGGGAATATAAAAATAAAGCAAAAACTTATGAGTATCGCTATGAAGTAATAGATCTGAACGACCAATCGTATAAAGATTTAGATTTCGTCTTTTTCGATGAATACCTAAGTAGAAATAAATGCTTTCAAGTTCTTTTTAACAATGAACAACGAAGACCTTTTATTCTAGAAGTTCGTGAAGAATTAGATTGTTCAAAATACAAGTATTAACGCTTTTAATAGTGACTTATAACAAGCGCATTGTTCGGACCGCAAAAAGCGCGGCCGCACATGCTTATGACGCACAAGGCGCTGAGACCGCGGGGCGGGCTTTTGCTGGCCCCAGGTGCCGTGGACCATTCATCGCTTCGGCATGTCCATTTGGAGGAACTATGATTTCGCTTGCTGACGTACAACGCGCAAGGACAAATATCGCCCCATACGTGAGGCGGACGATCCTTGAGAAGAACACTACTTTAAGCAATCAGTTTGGCACAAACATCTACCTCAAGCTTGAGCTCTTCCAGCGAACCGGCTCGTTCAAGCCTCGAGGAGCCTTCAGTCAGATTCTGCAACTGACGCCAGAGCAGCGCCAACATGGCGTCGTGGGGGTTAGCGGAGGGAACTTTGCACAAGGCATGGCCCTTGCTGCTCGTGAGCTCAACACACGGGCGATCGTCTGCATGCCAACATCCACCCCAAGGAACTACATCGAGGCTACGCAGGGCTACGGTGCGAAGGTGGATCTGTCGCCTGAGTTTCCGCAGGTCTTCGAGAGAGCAGACCAGCTGAAGCGTGAGGGATGGAATCTCCTCCATCCCTTCGACAATCCCTTTCAGATGGCAGGGGCGGGGACCATCGGCTTGGAGATCCTAGAGGACCTGCCCAAGGTGACCGATGTCTTCATAAGCATCGGCGGCGGGGGGCTTATTACAGGAATTGCTGTGGCAATCGAAGCGCTGAAGCCTGAGGTACGCATTTGGGGCGTAGAAACAGAAGGATCGGACACGATGGGGCAGGCCTTGCGGGCAGGGAAGGTTGTGCAAATCGCCCCGAAGTCACTTGCAAAGACGCTTGGGTCTCCCTACATTGCCGAAGACGCTCTTGCCCTAATGCAGAAGCACGCGGAGCGCTATCTTCTTGTGTCAGACAAAGAGGCCTTCGACGCTGGGGTGTTTCTCCTCGAGCGAGCCAAGTTGAATACCGAGTTGGCTGCATCATGCACACTTGCGGCAGCACGGCGACTTAAAGGGAAGTTTACGGTAAAGGATCATGTAGTCCTGCTGATATGCGGGGGAAACAACTCTCTAGAAAACTGGATTCATTATCAAGAAATACTTGCCTGATAGCACGTGCGTCATACCAAGACGCATGCAGCTGACGGGATGGGGGTGCGGGGGAACCCGTAAAATTATTAGGTTATTTGACCTGCCTTTGCCCGCAGCTGATGCGCAGGCGTTAGCATGATCGAAAAAGGAGCATAATATGAATATAGCTGATTTTAAAAAAATGACCAAGACTGAACGTCTTCAAGCCATGGAGGCACTTTGGGATTCACTTCTATATGAAGATGGAGAAATTGATACTCCCAAATGGCATGAAAAAATACTTGAAGAGAGAAAAAATAAGATTTCAAATGGTAAAGCAAAATTTATCACCCTTGCAGAACTTAAGGCGAGTCGTAAACAATGATAGTAAATGATGTCTATATCATGGAAGAAGCTGTTGACGATTTGAATGAAGGCAAATCTTTTTATGATCTTCAAGAAACAGGTGTTGGAGACTATTTTTGGGATTGTCTAATCGCGGATATAGAATCACTGATTATATACGCGGGTATTCATCGTAAAAAGCTTGGCTTTTATCAAATGTTCGCTAAACGTTTTCCCTATGGCATTTACTATGAAATAATTGATAAAATTGCGTATGTTGTTGCTATCTTACCCATGCGCAAAGATCCAGCATGGATTTCAGAACAATTGGAAGGAAGACGCTAACCTGCGGGTGAACTTGACGCCGGGAAAGCTGTCGCAGAATTGAATATCCGGGCGGCGCAAGTTACCCGGAATCGTTAGCGGTATCCTTTAAATAAAAAAACGACATGCAATTATTGACATATCGCACTGAATTATGTACTGTAACGCTGTACATATTAAAAAGGAGGCGCATATGGCAATTCAGACAACCTATACCCATGCACGGGCTCACTTTGCTTCGTTAATTGATGAGGTCGTAAAAAATCGGGAAGTGGTAATTATTCAGCGGCGTGGCAGTGAAGATGTCGCCATGATAGCTGCTGACGAGCTGGCTGGTATCCTTGAGACTGCCCACTTACTTCGATCCCCAGCCAATGCCGAACGACTTATGTCCGCACTTGAAGGTGTCCGAAAAAAAGCCGGAGCACCACAAACCATCGATGAGCTTCGTCAAGAGGTCGGCCTTGAGTAGTCGGCCTCGAAATACGAAGCAGAGAGAAGCCGTATTTCAGCCTGAGTTCAGAGAGGATTTAAGCTACTGGGTTGAGACGGATCGTCGAACGGCGCTTCGGATTTTCAAGCTAATCGAAGCGGTGATGCGAGATCCTTTTCAAGGAATTGGCAAACCAGAGCCTCTGAAATTTCTTGAGCCTGGTGTTTGGTCTCGTCGAATCACGCAAGAGCATAGGTTGGTTTATGTTGTGGGACATAACAGAATCGATTTTGTGCAAGGCCGTTACCACTATTAGCCGGCTCTCAGCTTTCAGCCGCCATCGGCATGAAGATGGACGGGCTATATGAGTGGTTTGCTTGGAAAGCAAACAGCCCGTTTGCCATGAAGGATGCATATATAATCGGGGCTGAAATCGAACAGAAAAGCAACGATACTAGAAAATCTACAATACAGTATATCTTGTTACATGAGGTGGGTCATTTATTGGGTGTGGCGAAAGGAGCACATCCGAATTGGTTTACAGGAGGTCATCCTCAAAAATGGCCTTTTAGCAAATTGTCCTGGTTGACATTGGAACATGGATTGGATGGAAAAAGTAAGTTTGATAAGACCTTCACGAACAGGCGTAAACTAAAGTTTTATTCCTTCAAAGATGCGCCTTTAACAACGAATGTAATTGATGAGATGTACGGTCAATTGCTTAAAACGGATTTCGTATCTCTTTATGCCGCTACAAATATGTATGACGATTTCGCTGAAACTTATGCAATGTACGTGCATGTGGTCCTTCAAAATCTAAAGTGGAAAATTTGGATTATAAAAGAAGGGAAAACGATAAGAGAGATAATTAATCCTATCTTAGACAAAAGATGTGAAGGCAAGAGAAAATATATGGATAGAATGTTCAAATGAGACGGATTTCGAACATGCTCTTTCAGCGGACCGCAAAAAGCCGCGCCCGCTGAAGAGCGGGGTTATGCTACTTAACAGCAACCAAAAATTTATAATATAAAATGGGGAATGAATATGAATCGAATATCGGCAGTAATTTGTATAATACTATTATTAAGCATTGGGGGGTGTGCAACTACTGGTGGTAAAACTTCAACGGAAAAACGCCAGTCAGTTCTCGCCATGAAAAATGAAGTACTGTCAGACCTCTATAAACTAAAACCAGACGTTAAATCTCAAATTTCCAGTGCCCCAGGTTATGCTGTATTCAGCAACGTTAATATCAATATTATTTTTGCCAGTTTCGGTGGCGGATATGGTGTAGTCAAAAATAATAAGACTGGTAAACACACGTTTATGAAAATGGGTGAGGTTGGCATCGGTTTAGGCCTTGGCGCTAAAGACTTCCGCGCAGTGTTCGTATTCCATAGCTCTGATACCCTAAAACGTTTTGTAGAGCATGGCTGGGCTTTTGGGGCTCAAGCTGATGCAGCAGCTAAGGCTAGTGACAAAGGGGCGGCTGTTGGAGGTGAGGCTACTATCGATAATTTCACTATATATCAGTTAACAGAGACTGGTTTAGCTCTTCAGGCAACGGTTAAAGGTACGAAATACTGGAAGGATGATTCGTTAAATTAACTTATTATTAAAGCATAACAGTCAGTGCAGTAGACAGCCAGGGCCGGGACGATTTTGGACCGTGTCGGCATATTGAAAAATAATCGTTTTATTGGAGTCAGTGGGAGCCCTGGCTGCCTCTGACCTTATCGTTCGGTGCATGAAATGAACTGTATTATTTGTAAGGAGTGAAATAGGGTCGCATCTTAATTATTAACTATTGAATAGATGGAATGGTTAGCATATGATGCGATTGTCATCTGTAAAAGGAGCGGAATACATGAACGAACGCCAACGGATAATAAGTACCTTGAACGGCGAGTCGACGGACAAACTGCCGTGGGCCACCCGGCTGGACATCTGGCACACAGCCCGGCTGCGGACCGGCACACTGCCAGAGGAAATGGCCGGCAAGGAACTAAACGAAATCCATCGTTTCCTCAAGGTCGGGCGGCAGTGCTACGCTCACCTCATCAGCACCCGGCTACGCGGTGTGGACATGACCGTGGAATTCAATGGTGAAGTCATGCAACGGGAAACCGACCCGGTCATGCGGTTCCCGCAGCCCAGAGAACTTGTCACCATGGACAAGCCCGGAGATACGCTGATTACCCTTAAAACACCTGCCGGGGTCTCTCGTATGCGGTTTCGGGTGGTGGAGGAACTTATCCGGGGTGCGGCAGCACCATATCTGGTGGAACACCTTCTCAAGGATGACAACGATTTTGGAGTGGTCAAATGGATCTTAAGCCATTCCGAGATTGTTGCGAACTATGATGACTTCGTGGCAAAGGAGAAACTTGCCGGTGACGATGGGTTTACCATCGGGATGATGGAACGGATCCCGTTCCAAAGAATCCTGCTCGATCTGATGGGTGAGGAACAAACGATCTACTCAATGATGGATTGTCCCGATAATTTCCAATACTTGATGGACATCTTTACCGAGCAGGGCCGGGAAATGGTGACTCTCAGCCTGGCGTCCCCGGCGTTGATGCTGGAATTTACAGACAATCTGGAGGGGTCCATCACCAGCCCCACCCTGTTCGAGAAATATTGCATGCCCTTCATGCAGGAGGCTGCCGACAGGGTACACGCCCAAGGGCGGTACTTGGGAAGCCATATGGACGGCAACATGAAATCCCTGCTTCATCTGGTGCCTGAATGCGGGGTGGATGTGGTGGAGTCCTTTTCACCGGCGCCTCTGACCCGATTGTCCTTTGAGGATGCCTGGAAGGCCTGGGACGGAAAAGTATTAATGTGGGGCGGGATACCGTCTCCGATTTTCGAACCTCATGTTCCTGAGCGCGAATTCACTCAATGGATTACCCGAATGCTGGATATTCTCGACGACGACCGACGGATCATTCTTGGAATCGGAGACCAAGCCGTTGGCCCATCGCTTATGGGGCGGATCAAAATTGCCAGCGAAATGCTGGGACGATAAACAGGCACCGGGTGAAATCAGGGCCGCATAACTATCGGTATTGAATAATAACTGATTAGGGGTCAACTCCGCTGCTCATACATCTGACGCGTCAGCAAGGCCTGCCCGATGTGCTCGGTGGAGTGCTCAAGCGCATGGAACGCCCACCAGGCGCCGGTGTGCGTCCTTCTGGGAAGCGAGTGCTCGGCCGCCAGCAAATCACCGTTGAGCCGGTCGATGTAATCATCGATTTCAGCCTCGGTTTTGTCGATGATTTTCAAAAGCTCATCCGCTCCGGTGACGACAGTTCGGAACTTGGCCTCCCGGTCGCGGTCCACTGTAATACCGAGCGCGGTGGCCATTAAGAACCGTTCGGCATCACAGGTGTGAGCAACCAGCACGGCAATCGAGTTGGTCTCTTCACCGGGCTTCCAGTTCATCGCCTCGGCGTCAAGTCCGGTAACCACCTCGCGCCACCGCTTGTGCTGATCATGGAAAATCTGCCTCAGGCCTTCCTTAATCTTCTCAATCACGTTCATCATCATATCTCCTGTTAAATCGATTGGATAAGAACTGGAGCACTGATTCTATTCGCCTCCGCCTGAATACCCTGCTGCTTGTCGTAGCGAAGCGGAGATCCCGCTTGCGGGGCAGCAAGGCTGAAAGGCAAGGTGAACCGCGCCGAAGCCTCGACAGAGCGAAGTCGGGTCAGGGCTACGGCGCAATTCCGCTTAATAATAAATATTCTTGCCGACCCCGCCGCCGGCGGCGATCACGTCACCGGTTATCGCAATTGATTTCGGCGACGCCAAAAACGTCACGACGTACGCCACCTCACTCGCATCGATCAGCTTACGAACCGAGTTCCCCTGATCCAGCTGTCGTTTCACTTCATCGGCGGAGATTCCCTGGGCCTTGGCCCGCTCGGCAATCAGCTCCGGCATCCGCTCCGTCCACGTCAATCCGGGATGCACCACCGAAACGTTAATGCCGTAGGGTCCAAGCTCATCAGCCAGATTCTTCGTCATCGCCACTACTGAAACGTTTCTCATGCTTCCGATAGTGGAGCTGGCACTGCGAGCCGCATGGCCGCTGATGTTGATGATGCGGCCCCAACGGTTTTTCTTCATGTAGGGAGTCACTTCCCTGATACACCTAAGATAGCCCAGCACCTTGACGTTCATGTCGGCCCAAAAGTGGTCTTCGGTGATCTCTTCCACCGTGGGCTCCTGACCGCTTCCAAGCGGTCTCGCCGCGCAGTTGACCAAAATGTCCAGGCGGTCAAACGACGATACCGCCCGCTCCACCATCTGTTTCACCGATTCGTCAATCCCTGTATCGGCTTGGATGGGGATAATTCTCCGCCCGGTTTCGACTTGGATTTCTTTTGCTGTTGATTCCAACGCTTCCAGCCCTCTGGCCACGACAGCCACGTCCACCCCTTCAAGAGCCAGCTCCCTCGCAACCGCTTTGCCAATACCCCGGCTGCCACCGGTCACGATAGCTGTCTTTCCATTTAGATCCAGTTCCATTTCGTTCTCCTTTATGTTTCGCGGTGAGCCAACCTGAAATGGTTCAGTTCCAGACAAACACCACTTTCCCGGTCTTCCCTTCTTGAAAAACCCTGTATGCTTCATGGGCTTGCTCCAAAGAAAAACGATGGGTGATCAGGTCTTCGATCGGCAGGTTCCGGTCAGCGATCCACTTTGCGGCTTCTTCCATCATCCACGTAGAGAAAGTCCAGCTCCCGTGAATGGTCAAAAGTTTATGCATGATTTGCCGGCTGACATCGTCAAAAGTCGCGCCGCCGCCTTCTCCTAGGAAACATGCTCTCCCAAACAATTTTGCACTCTCAACCGTCTGAACCCTTACGGACGGATGGGCCGTGCACTCAAGGGTAACCTCGGCTCCCTCTCCGTTGGTCAGATTTTTAACCGCCTCAACCGCGTCACCATCCGCTGCATTAACGACCTCGGCAGCACCCAGCTTCCTTGCCAGTTCCAACCGGTACGGCACCACATCAATGGCGATGACACGTGCGCCCAAAGCTGCGCCGATCATTGTGGCGCTCAACCCGACAGGGCCCTGGCCGAATACGGCTATGGTATCATGACCGGAGGCATCCACCTTTTTCAGTGCGGAATAAGCAGTTCCGGTGCCGCACGAAACCGCGGCACCCGCCTCGAAACTCATTTCATCCGGTAGTTTCATGCATACCCGGTCCGGCACGACCATGTAATCTTCATGCCCCCCTCCGAACCCCCTGGACCTTGACGTTCCATAATAATCAAAACCATGAATACATAACTGTTCATAGCCGATCCGACAGTACTTGCATCTGCCGCAGCCGGAATAGTGGTAGACCATAATACGTTGACCGACCTCCACTCCCGTGGCGCCCGGCCCCAGGGCGGCTATCACGCCGCACGGCTCGTGGCCCATGGGATTTACATGAGGAAGTTCATCTATCTCTTTCTTCATCCGGTTCAGCCAGTTAAGGTCGCTCCCGCATATCCCGGAGGCCTTCATCTCAACGAGGACTTCCCCCTGCCCCGGATCCGGAATATCAAAATCCCGAAGCTCTAGCTCACCATCTCCTAAGAAAACGATCCCCTTCATAGCTCCTCCCACTTTCGTTTGAAGTTGAATTATACCCAGGGTTTATCCGTTACCGGAAAGTTGCAAATGGTAGCCGGACAATCATTGCAGTTAAAAAGCCGCACTTGAGGCAGTTTGGCCCCCTTTGATCGTTCGATATGTTCTATGGCTTTCGACACCTGCTCTTTTTCTCCCTTCACAACCATTGTAATCGAACCTTCGGCCCCACCCAGTCCGCCTGCAGAAATTGGAATGGCGGATGAACCACTGAGAATCTTGACGGCGTCCACCTCCGTCACCGTGATTCCCCTTGCCGGATACAAACCGCACGGCACCCCGGTGCAGTAGTCATACTTATGTCTTTTTGCTTCTTTTGCCGCCTCTTTTATGCGAACAGGAATCAATTTTTCCAGGCCTACCGGAAAGATCAACGAGAAACCACCACGCTTGGATGCTGCTGCAATCTTGGCAAAAGTGCCTCCTTCCAATACATTTCCCCATAGCACTCCCACGGTTCCATCGATATCCAAAGCGTTTACGCCTTTGATAAAGACATCCCCACTTCCCATCTCTGCCAATAAATCCCCAAGGGTTATACCGGTAACGAGTTCTCCTTTTTTAATGACCCAGGTGTGATGAAATGCTTCAGGGCTGCCGGTAGCCGCTCCCCCTTTTGCCTGGTCGCCGATTATCGATTGTGCCCCCACCAAAACCCCCATCTCAACGCAGGTTCCTTTCGGGGCAATTACACCACACACCCAGGTATTGCTCCTGGGCTTATGACCGGTAATTTCTTCAACGATAAAATAGGTGCTGCTGCTGGGGTGCAGCGCTACTATTCCTTTGGCTGCCGCTTTTTTGACAACGTCCATTTCGGCTACTGCCTTGGCGATCAGCTTTTTTGACTCCGTTGGGGTTAAACTGACTTGCGCTAACATGTCTTTAATCCTCCCCATTTAATTTAGAAATAAAGGACAAAAGAATTCCGTCCTTAAAATGATTGCAAGCTATATTTCCTCGCTCAATGCATGGACAAAATCTTTTCCGGCCTCATATGCTTCTTTCAAATAATCCGGATGCTTCAGCACATCTCCTTTGAAATCAAGCCCACGGTAAAGTAACGATTTCCAGAGCTTCATATCGAGCGCATCAAAAAAATAACGGATGGTTAAAAGTGTCCCGTCAAACAACCGCTTTCCTCTGGTAGCCCCGACGGAAATGAAAAGGCCGAGCCTGGCGGGTTTAGGCGATCCTGCCTGCATTTTATCGATCCAGTATTTTTTGACCCACAGGCTCTGGCATCGGTCCATTAAAATCTTGGTATGCGCGGATACAGTGTAAAAAAAGATCGGAGATGCAAGCATCAGCCCTTTTGCGGAAAGCATTTTATCGTATAGAGGTTGAAAATCGTCTTTAATTGCGCAGCGTCCGGTTTTGAGGCACCCGTAAGTTTCGAGGCAGGGGGACATTTTTAAATCCCGGAGGGTAATCTCCTCGATGTCTGCACCCGCGTCTCGGGCCCCTTGAACCGCCTGCTTTAATAGAACCGATGTGTTTCCTTCTCTTCTGGGACTTCCATAAATTGCAAGGATGTCGAGCATATGGTTATCGTTAATAATTTCAAGCGGTTATAATGTTAACAATTCAAATTTCGCGCCTTAAAATTGACACGGACCCGATATCCATTACACCACAACGGCTCAACCCCTGTCAATTCACTAAAAAAATGCAATGAGGCCTTGACTTTGATGAGAATATCACTTATTTATTTTATATCAATCTTTAAAGCGATTGCTTTACGTCGCTTTCATTGCACCAGCGCAAACATTCCGCCTGCTGCAACAATGGTTCTCCTGGTTTTCATTGGTCAAACAGACCCGTTTATACGCATGAATACCATACCGGCTTGTCGAAACGGCATAAAGATTGCATAAATTTCTAGTATCAATCGGTTTTTAATATCAATAAGAATCCAACCGATGTTCAATAATCAGGCAGGATTGGGCGATCAAAACACCGCCCGAATATAAACCATAGAAAGATAATTTGTATTAATCAGATAAAGGAGTATTGAATGAAAGACTATTTTCCAGGAAATTTAGGCGGCAATGATAAAAGGTTTAACAGATCCCATCGGTCTAACGATTCGCCGCTGACAAGAGATATGGGTGGAAATCAGCGGAGAAACGGATTCTATAGAAAGAAAAGCGGTCCGCCTCACGGCGCCGATGCGTTGAATGAGATGCTGACCACCATAAAGGATCAGCTCCAACATATCTCCGAGAATCAGAAGCGGATGGCCGCTCTTCAGGAGCGCTCCGCAGTGGCGGAGGAGCGTCAAGCCGATGCCATGGAACAGTTAGCTGAACATCTCAAGCAATGGTTCGCTCCCTCGGCCGGGGTTTCGGTTGAAAACGAAACCGTGGCGGAAACCCTTTCGGCCCCAGGGAAGGAAATCCCTGAAACCGTAGAAACCATTACCGAAGAAGGCAAGTCGTTGTTGGAAACGATAACGGATATGAGGGAGAAGGGAATAACCTTTGGTAAAATTGCCGATCATTTGAATGAGGAAGGGATTCCCACCATCTCCGGCGCGGATATATGGAACCGGTTGACGGTCAGCAAACTCTATAAGGAAGCGGTTGCGCAGTAGCTGTTAGTCCTCCTGCAGTTCCTTGATATTTTCATAGAAGTCCAGCGCTTCCGGATTCCTGAGCGCATCTTTGTTTTTGACCGGCTGGTTGTGGATAACCTTTTTGACGGCAAGCTCTACTTTCTTCATGTTTAACGTATAGGGGATGTCCTCTACTGCAACGATCTTGCTGGGCGTATGCCTGGGGGAAGCCTCTGCCCGAATGGCTTTTTTCAGGGCATCTTTTAAATCCTCGGTCAATGGGTTGTCACCAGCCATTTTCACGAAAAGGATAACGCGCACGTCATTTTTCCAGTTTTGACCGACAACGACACTGTCTTCAATTTCTTCAAACTGATCGATGATTCGATAGATTTCGGCAGTTCCGATTCTAACTCCGCCCGGATTCAGAGTGGCATCTGAACGCCCATAAATCACGACCCCTCCATGATCGTTGATCTCGATAAAATCGCCGTGTCGCCAAACACCTGGATACACATCAAAATAAGCGGCGTGATATTTTTCGTTATCCGGATCGTTCCAGAAATAAATCGGCATGGAAGGAAAGGGCGCGGTACACACTAGTTCCGCCTGCTGATTCCGTACCGGGTTTCCGTCCAAACCAAAGGCTTCCACCCTCATTCCCAACGCCCTACACTGGAGCTCACCCGCATAGACCGGTCCCGTGGGATTGCCCAGTGCAAAACATCCGTTGATGTCGGAGCCTCCGGATATGGACGCCAATTGGAGATCCGATTTTACATCACTATAAATGTACTCAAACCCTTCCACAGATAGTGGAGATCCTGTTGAGAGCACCGCCCGCAACGGACCGAGATCGTATGTTTCTCCAGGTTTTACATCAAACTTTTGAAGTGCCGAAATATAGCCCGCACTGGTGCCGAACACCGAAATCCCCTCGTCCTGCGCCATTTCCCACAACGCGCCGGGATGGGGTGCAAATGGATGGCCGTCATACAGCACCAGCTTTGCTCCCACGGCCAATGAACAGACCTGCCAGTTCCACATCATCCATCCGCAGGTCGTAAAATAAAAAATGGTGTCTTCCCGCTTCAGATCCGTATGGAAGATCAATTCCTTTAATTGATTAAGCAATATACCACCGGTACTTTGAACCATACACTTGGGAAGGCCGGTTGTCCCCGAGGAGTACATGATATAAAGGGGATGTGAAAACGGCAGCTGCCTGAATTCAATTTCGAGCCCTTCTATGGACGATTTAAAATCGTCATACAGGACGGCATTGGAAACACGGCTGATATCCGGTTCTGACTTCGTATAGGGGACCACCACGACTCTTTCAATCGTAGGAATCTGCTTCAGAATCTCGGCAATCCGCTCAAGAGAATCAAACGACTTTCCATTGAATATATAGCCGTCGGCTGTAAATAGAACCCTCGGCTTTATCTGCCCGAAGCGATCCAAAACCCCGTTTATTCCGAAATCCGGGGAACAGGAAGACCATGTGGCCCCCAGACTTGTGGCAGCCAGCATGGCGACAATCGTCTCCGTCATATTCGGCATGAAACCCACCACGCGATCGCCGGGTTCGATGCCTATCCCTTTTAAAGACTCAGCAACCCTGGCCACTTCCCTGTAAAGCTCCGCGTAAGTTATTTTTCTGGATGGTTGCCCTTCTCCCTTGAAAATCAAAGCAACCTGATCGTCTCTGTATCTTAAAAGGTTTTCGGCAAAATTCAGTTCGGATCCGGAAAACCATTTGGCACCGGGCATTTTACTCACATCGTCGATCACTTCCTGGTAAGGTTTCGATGCCTTGATATCTAAAAATTCCCAAAGCGCGGCCCAAAAATCGGGAATATGATCAATGGACCACTGATATAGGGAATCATATTCGGATAATTGCGTCCCATGTTTTTCATTGATAAAGCCGATGAGACGGAACAGATTTGATTGACGGATGCGGTCTTCCGACGGCTTCCACAACAATTTCGCCATAATAACCTCCTTCCTTATCAGATAGCGTGTTGTAAAGACG
>Ga0180009_10004834_pt1 | contig 14696 bp, 15 predicted proteins | sample OS_PC_MetaG_FD_123537 | JGI IMG/M metagenome (GOLD analysis project Ga0180009, IMG submission 123537) | Groundwater microbial communities from the Aspo Hard Rock Laboratory (HRL) deep subsurface site, Sweden - OS_PC_MetaG | ecosystem: Environmental > Aquatic > Deep subsurface > Groundwater...
GCGGCAGCCAACGGCGCTCATTTCGTCAGAGTCCACGACGTATCGCAGACCGTCCGCGCCCTCCGCGTCTGGGATGCGGTGAAGGGTTCCGAGTAGGAGAGTACTGCCCGAGGCCAGCCGCCAGGAGCCATCGGGCACTTACTATCGTACGCGCAACTGAGCCGCATATCACAGGTGACAAGGCAGGCGACCGATTCTAAATGCTTGCGGTCGCAGTTCAAACTCGTTATTATAATTAGTTGCAGGAAGGGATATATGGAACTGTTTCATTACGAGTTTCTTAAGTTCACGCTGCTCGATCTGATTGATGTCGCGCTGGTCAGCTATATCATTTACAAAATTCTCATGCTGATCCGCGGAACACGGTCCGCCAATATCGTCACCGGCCTGACATTCATACTCCTCATGGCCTTCCTCTCCTACTGGTTCCAGCTTGAAGGTCTTAAGTGGCTGTTCCGCAATCTCGCGACGGTCGGCTTCATAGTTCTCGTAATCATATTCCAGCCCGAAATCAGAGGCGCACTCGCTCAGATCGGCCATTCACGATTCTTCAAGCATCTATTCAGGTATGAGACCCACAAAGCACTCGATGAACTCGTGAAGGGAGTCATCAGACTCTCCGAATTGCGATATGGCGCACTGATCGTGATCCAGAGGGCGGTCGGCCTGAGAAATATTATCGAAACGGGCAGAAACCTCAACGCCAAACTCTCTGCCGATCTTCTGACGACAGTCTTCACGCCATATACCCCCCTGCATGATGGTGCGGTAGTCGTCAGCAACGACGATATCGTCGCAGCGGCGTGTGTGCTGCCACTTACTCAAAACCCGCGATTCGATCAGCTTTTCGGGATGAGGCACAGAGCGGCGGTCGGCATCACAGAAGAGTCGGATGCGCTCTGTCTGGTAGTATCGGAGGAGACCGGAGCGGTGTCGTGCGCGTTCGGGGGTGTCCTCAAAAGAGACCTGGAGAAGCTTAACCTCAAGGAAACTCTCCTTAGCATGCTCAATGGCAAATAGATAGACTGATGTTTGTAGACCTGGTCGAAATCGAAGTTCAGGCCGGAGACGGTGGCAACGGGGTAGTCTCCTTTCACAGGGAGAAGTATATCTCCAAAGGCGGCCCGGATGGCGGCGATGGCGGCAAGGGCGGTGATGTCATCCTTGAGGTCGACGATAACCTGATGACGTTGATGGATCTCAAGTATCGCAAGAAATATGCTGCTGAGAAGGGGGACGATGGTCAGGGAGGCCAGAGATCCGGCAAGGGCGGCGATGACATAGTCATCAGAATTCCTCCCGGAACGGCCGTTTACGATGCATCGGCCGGGGATGATCTCCTGGTTGATTTGACGCAGCCAGGCGAGAGATTTGTTACGGCCAAGGGTGGTCGAGGTGGTTTGGGCAATGTCCATTTCAAGTCTTCGACTAACCAGTCGCCAAGGAAAGCAACACCGGGCAAATTGGGTGAGAAGCGCAAGCTGGTAATCGAGCTGCGACTGATCGCGGATGTCGGCCTGGTTGGGTATCCGAATGCGGGCAAATCGACTATGCTTGCGGCAGTCTCCGACGCGAAGCCGAAAATCGCGAGCTATCCATTTACAACTTTGACACCAAATATCGGCATCGTATACCTCGACAATTACAGACATTTCCGGATGGCAGACATTCCGGGTATTATCGAAGGCGCCAGCCATGGGAAGGGACTTGGGCTCTCATTTCTGAGGCACATTATGCGTACCAGAGTCCTGCTGTTTGTGCTGGATGGCTCCGAGGAGGACCCGGCGAAAACCCTGTCGCTTCTCCGCAAAGAGCTCGCCGATTTTGATTGGCGTCTGAACGAAAAACCGTACATTATCGCTCTGAACAAGATCGACTTGATTGACGAAGTCCATTCAGCAGCACTTCGGGAGTCTTTCGGTCCCGATTGCTTTGAAACCAGCGGAGTCACAAAATCAGGTATCGAAGTATTGAAGATAGCGCTTTCACAGAAACTGACTCTACATGAATGACTCGCACGATCGAAATCTATACTGGATAGCACTCGGCAGAGTCCAGCAGGTCGGACCGGTGCTGATCAAGCGGCTGCTGCAGACATTCAAAACGCCGGAAGCAATATTCTCTGCCAGCAGACAGCAACTTGTGCAAGTTCAGGATATCGGCTCCAAGACTGCCGATTCAATCCTTCAAGGCCCTGATATCGAATTTGCGAAGCGTCAGTTGGAGGCAATCGGGAAAAGACGGGTCAGACTTGTTACCTATGATTCCGATGAGTATCCGGTCAGACTGAAACAGATATACGATCCCCCTCACATTTTGTATGTAATGGGGGAATTGCGCGCCGAGGATAGTCGCGCAGTTGCTGTCATTGGATCGCGTCACGCGACGCATTATGGGAAATCCATGGCAGAGACGGTTTCGGGACAGTTGGCAGCCGCAGGTGTGACTGTGGTCTCCGGCCTGGCGCGCGGTATCGACTCAACAGCACATAGAGCCGCAATTTCCGCAGGCGGCAGAACGATCGCTGTTCTCGGATGCGGCCTTGATATTATCTATCCCCCCGAGAATGCCTCGCTATATGAAGATATTTCACAGCACGGGGCTGTCATCTCGGAACTCCCATGTGAAACTCCGCCCGACGGGCCGAATTTCCCGAGAAGAAACCGTATAATCTCCGGCCTCTCCCTCGGTGTCGTGGTTGTGGAGGCTGGGAGGAAATCGGGCGCATTGCTGACGGCTGAACATGCTCTGGAACAGAACCGAGAGGTCTTTGCCGTTCCGGGCAATATCACCTCGATGACCAGCTCCGGCACGAACGCCTTGATAAAGCAAGGTGCACGACTGGTGACATCGGCTGAGGATGTCCTCTCCGAATTGAAGTTCATATTGCCCGATGGGAAACCGTCTCCTCCACATAAGGCGATCGACCTGGACCCGGAACAGAGCCGCTTGTTCGACCTGATCGAGGATGACCCTGTGCACATAGATATTCTCGCACGCCGTTCGGGAGTAGGAGTCCCCCGTCTTCTCGGAATGTTGCTCGAGATGGAATTGAAGGGCGCAGTAACACAGGTCGCCGGGAAAAAGTTTGTCAAATCTACAGAGCAACTGTATAATAGGTAATTGGTTTGATTGAAAAAGAGATCACGGTGATCAACAGACTCGGCTTGCATGCAAGGCCTTCGGCGAAGCTCGTTCAGACGGCGTCCCGGTTCAAATCGGATGTGTCGATTATCAGGGACGATCTGACTGTGAATGGAAAGAGCATATTGGGTGTGATGATGCTTGCGGCTGAGATGGGAGCGGTCCTCACGTTTCGGATCGACGGACCGGATGAACAGGAGACGTTAGCTGCAATTGAGAAAGTTTTCACCGACAGGTTTGGAGAGAAGTGATTTGGTCGAATCCGCAGATTCCATCACCTTACGGGGCATAGCAGCTTCAACTGGGCTTGCCTGCGGGCTTTCATTCATACACTACGAGAAGCCCGGCAGAGTCAAGAAAGAGAAGATCGACAGCAGCAAGGTCAATCTCGAGATAAAGCGACTTGAGAAGGCGATATCCAAGAGCAGGACTGAGATCATTGCGCTCAGAAAAGAGGCACTCAGCTCTGTCGGACGAGATTTGTCGCAGGTGCTTGATGCCCAGTTGATGATTCTTGAAGACAGCCATTTCATGGACAAAGTCAAGCAGACGGTGATAGCCAGGCTGCAGAATGTTGAATATGTCTACCAGCAGGAAGTTAACAAGACGATTCGCGCTCTGGACAAGTCAAAAGACGTTTACATTCGCGAGATGATATCTGACATCAATGCCGTCACGGCCCGCTTACTGCACAATCTATCAGGAATAGAAGACATCAAGCAGAGAAGATACAGCGCACCTGTGATCGCATTTGCACCTTTCTTTACGCCCGCAGAAATCATGAACATGCGGAAGTCGAACGTCGTCGGCTTCGTAGCCGAGTCAGGCGGTCCGACCTCGCACATGGCACTATTCGCCGGAGCGCTCGCTATTCCGGCTGTTGTAGGGGTCGAAGGATGTCTCGTCAAAGTCAAAGCCCGTCAGAAGGTATGTCTCGACGGTGGCAAGGGGTCCGTAATCATCTCTCCCTCCATCAATGAGTGGAGATCGTTCAAGAAGAGAATCGATTCACTCAAACGCCAGGAGAAGAAGCGATTTGTTGCATTGGGAGATATCCCATCAGAGACCAGAGATGGTCGAAAGGTCCAGGTCACTGCAAACCTCGAAATTCCGACCGAATATGATGCTCAGTTGTCGGGCGAGAACGTAGGAGTAGGCTTATATCGTACGGAATTTCTCTATCTGAGTTCGACCAAGTTCCCTGATGAAGAGCAACAGTTTGAGACATACAAGAAGATCGCGCAGCAATTCAGCCCGCAACCGGTGACTTTGAGAACATTCGATCTTGGCGGGGATAAATTCACAGAGCACTTCGAAGATGATGGAGAGGCTAATCCAGCTCTGGGCTGGAGAGCGATAAGGTTTTCGCTCGATGTGCCTCGGATTTTCCGCACGCAACTCAGGGCGATGTTGCGAGCATCTGCATTCGGGAACATAAGGATTATGTTTCCGATGATATCCAGCGTCGAGCAGATTGTGCGCGCCAAGAGGATTCTTGCCAGCGCGAAGATCGAGCTTGCGAGGCATAAAGTCCCGTTTGATAACAAGGTTCCGGTCGGTATCATGATCGAGATTCCATCGGCGGTGATCATGGCACATCGACTTGCGCTGGAGGTAGATTTCTTCTCGATCGGCACCAACGATCTCACGCAGTATACTCTTGCCGTCGACCGAGGCAATTCGAAAGTCGCTAAGTGGTACCGTGAGCACCACCCCGCTGTCCTGAGGCTCATCGACGAAGCGGTCAGAGCCGGGCACGAGTGCAACATACCGGTCGCGCTCTGCGGCGAGATTGCCGGTGACCCGAAAGCCACGCGGATGCTTGTCGGATTTGGAATCGATGCGCTGTCTACCAACCCGGGGTCTATTCGGGCGGTCAAAGACATAATTTCGCAGATCGACTACAAGGATGCTCAGGCGTTCTCTCGCAGGATTCTGTCACTGCAAGGCGCGGGAGATGTCGAGAAGATGCTGAGTGATGATTACCGCAGTATCTGCAGAAAGAAGTAAACGCGAACGAAGAGGTCAGTTCAATGGATTCTGAATATTATATGACAAGGATGGCCGAGTTTGATCCCGACGGCATGTATGGAGACATTGCAAGCTTCCCGGACCATCTTGAGGAGGGGATGCGGATAGCATCTCAGGCAAGTCTTCCGGAGATACCGGTCAATTCGATCGATCACATAATCGTATGCGGAATGGGCGGCTCAGCGATCGGTGCTGATCTCGTGAGGAGCTACCTCGCTGACAGACTCGGAATCCCAATGTCAATCTGCAGGCACTACCGGCTTCCGGGATATGCCGGCAAAAGCACGCTTGTCATCGGTTCAAGCTACTCTGGAAATACAGAGGAGACACTTTCGTCCATCGCCGATGCCGAACGCGTCGGTGCACAGACGATCTGTATCACAACCGGGGGAAAACTGGAGAAGATGGCGGCGAAGAATGACTGGGCATGTGTCAAGATTCCACCGGGCATGATGCCGCGTGCAGCGCTGGCCTATTCGTTTGTGCCGCTGTTGGTGTTGATGTCGCGACTCGGTTTCGCACCCGGCTGCGATAATGATCTTCAGGAAGCTACCGGAACCGCGCGATCGAGGGTGAAGGAGCTGTCGATTGATAATGACAAGAACGAGGCAATGAAACTGGCTGAAATGATTCGAGGCAGGATTCCGATTATCTATGCTGGCCAGGATCATATAGATGCTGTTGCAGTGCGATTTAAGGGTCAGATCTGCGAAAATTCCAAGCAACTTGCCTTTACAAACGTGTATCCGGAATTCAATCACAACGAACTGGTCGGATGGAGCATTTTTGAGCCTTTTGTCGACAAGCTGATCGTCATCACTTTGCGCGATATCGACGACCACAAGAGAGTCTCCGCAAGGATGAAAATCGTTGGAGAAATATTCTCGAGCAATGACATACCAGCGGTGGAAATTGCCAGCGATGGAGACAGCCTGCTTTCGAGAATGATGTCCCTGATACAGTTCGGGGATTTCACCAGTTTCTTTCTGGCAATGCTCAACCGCACCGACCCATCACCCGTACATGTTATAGACCATCTGAAATCGGAGCTTGACAAAATATGATCCTGATGAGATTCACCCTGATCCTGATTCTACTCCTTTCGATTTCCAGCGTCTGCTTGGCTCAGACCGACAATGGCGATGGCGCGATCTTCAAAGTCGAACGGCTGAACGCTCTCATTCTTCTGATTGTCTTCTCATTCTCTGTGCTGTACTACATCAGTCGCGCAAAGCGTGGGTCGGACCTTTTCATACGAAAGCTCCCGGGTCTGGAAGCCGTTGATGAGGCTGTCGGCAGGGCGACTGAAATGGGACGATCAGTGCTTTTCATTCCGGGCATTCAAGATTTGGATGACATTCAGACTATCGCTGGTCTATCGATTCTGAACAGGGTGGCTTCGGTGACTGCACAATATGAAACCCCGCTGCTCGTGCCGATTCTCTACCCCCTTGCATTCGCCGCCGGTCAGGAAGTGGTCAGGCAGGCATATATCAATGCCGGCAAAGCAGAACACTATCGTGACGACATGGTACGCTACATCGCGGGAGAACAATTTGCATATGCCGCTGCAGTCAACGGCATCATGACACGCGACAAACCGGCAGCCAATATCTTCATGGGCGCATTCTATGCCGAGTCGCTTCTGCTGGCGGAAACCGGCAACGCGACAGGCGCAATTCAGATCGCGGGAACAGCCAATCCGGAACAGCTCCCCTTCTTCATCGCAGCTTGTGACTATACAATTATGGGCGAGGAGCTGTATGCCGCGTCGGCATACCTGTCCCGTGAGCCTCTGTTGCTTGGAAGCCTCAAGGGTCAAGACCTGGTCAAGATTGCGATTGTCGGCGTAATGATTCTCGGTGCAATACTGGTGATCACCGGCCTCGATGCCGAATTCCTGGTAGACCTATTTGTGACAAACTAATGTACGTGTAATGCGCCGTAGTTGACGACGAATTCTCCATACTCCTTGCTGTCAGTTTTGATCCTGATGCTCCCGCCAAGCTGCAGTTTATCACCAAAAGCATCATCCTTGATAGTAGCCATTACCAGGAACCTCTGACCGGGTTCAATGGTCTTCACATCGATAGTCAGATTGTCTCCGGAGTCGACAGCCTCCAGTATGTTGATCGGTGAACTCTTGATATAATTCACGATCGTAATCGTCTGAGATTTCTGATTCGTGAATTTCCGCGAGTCATCGACAAGAAAATTCAATGAATCGGGAGTCACTTCGATATTGTCAATAATCACGCCATACAAGTCCAGCGTAGCCTCAGGGTTTTCGGAGTCGCTGGAACGAATAATCACTTTTTCCTGCAACTTCCCAATGGGGAGACCGGGGCCAACTGTCACGGAGATATTGACCTTGTACTGATCACCAGTCTTCACAGGTTCCCCTTCCTGTCGAGCTTTGACAAGCGGATTCGATGTCGAAATATCAACGATCTTTGTCTTACCGGGATCCTGCACCACCAGATTCGCGTTCTTGACAAGCACTTCATCTCTGCCCATCTTACCGAAACGAAGACTGGTGCCTTCGAAGTCAAAGCCGATCTCGACGAATGCAGCAATCCTGAGTGTCGTAGACGGGCTCGACGGATCGTTGGAGTCGACCTTGATGGTCTTGTTCTGCTGACCCTTCCTGTTTGCAGTCTTGAACGTGACGCTTATCTCACCTTCCCCACCCGGGGGAATGTCCGCCTTCGTAATCACGGCGGCTGTGCATCCTCACGATCCCTTGGCTTTGATCAATTTCAGTGGAGCATCACCCTTGTTCTGCACTTTAAAAACATGTGTAAGAGTGGCATTTCGCCCCGCTGTGCCGAAGTCATATTCGATTTCCGGAAAGAAAATCCTCGCATTGCCCTCAGGGTCCGAGTTGTCGCTACTTGACTCCGCTTCTGACGCTGGCTGATCATTCTGAGCCAGAGAGGCAGTCTCGTTGCTTGCCGCCTGATCCGATGACGAACCCTGGCAACCGGAAACAAGGATCAGCAGAGCAGATATACAGACAGTCAGAAACACCATAAGATATCGATTCGCCATATTAAGTATTCTCCCATCTAAGATCGGCTCGTAATCTTGCGAATTCTGTACCAGCGTATGATTTTGCAAATATACTCTGTGCAGCCATTAAAGACAACTACTAATCTGTCCTACAATGTCGAACGGTTCCCGGATCCAGCCCGAAGTACTTTCTTCCGAAAAACAACGCCACATTCACCAGACCGATCAACACCGGGACTTCCACCAGGGGCCCTATGACTGCGGCAAAGGCTACACCGGAGTCGATGCCGAACACGGCTACGGCAACCGCTATCGCCAACTCGAAATTGTTGGAAGCTGCCGTGAAACTGAGTGTTGCGGATTTGGCGTATCCGGCATTAGCTTTCCAACTCAGGTAGAAGCTCACCAGGAACATCACCACGAAGTATATTAACAGGGGGACGGCGATCCTCAACACATCTAACGGAATTTTGACTATGTACTCACCTTTAAGCGAGAACATGACGGCTATAGTGAACAAAAGCGCTATCAGAGTTATGGGACTGATTCTCGGAATGAACGCTGTGTGATACCATTCTTTGTTCTTCACTTTGATCAGGATGAACCGGGTGGCCATCCCCGCCAGAAACGGTATGCCGAGATAGATGAACACACTCTTCGCTATCTCCGATATAGTGACGTCGACGGCAACTCCGCTCAGGCCGAAAAGCGGAGGAAGCTTAGTAACGAATATCCATGCGAAAACAGAATAGAAAAACACCTGGAATACCGAGTTAAAGGCGACAAGACCGGCGGCATATTCGGCGTCACCACCAGCGAGATCATTCCAGACAATCACCATCGCTATGCAGCGGGCCAGTCCGATCATGATGAGACCGACCATGTAGTCCGGGTACGAGTGCAGGAATACTATCGCCAGAACGAACATAAGTATTGGCCCGATGAGCCAATTCTGGATCAGGCTGAGACTTAGAATCTTATAATCTTTGAAAACCCTCCCCATCTCTTCATATCGAACCTTCGCCAAAGGGGGATACATCATCAGGATCAGCCCCGCCGCAATCGGAATATTTGTAGTGCCAACGCTGAATTTATTCCAGAAGCCAGCAACACCCGGATAGATGTATCCAGCGATTACCCCTGCTGCCATGGCGAGGAATATCCAGATTGTGAGATATCGATCCAGAAAGGAAAGTCTCTTCTGCGATGCTGATTCAGACTGCATGATCAACCCTTTTGCATTCAGTAAGCGAATCCCGTTTTTCAGAAAATGTTGATACCAAAAATACAAGTCAGGCAATAGTAGATTCCCACAAGTATGAAAACCACTCCAGTGATCCGACGCGCCCAGACTTCAATCTGAGTAAGCTTCTCAAACAAACCACCCACATATCGTGTTCCCATTGCGATCAGAATGGCAAAGACAATCACCGGCAGGCCAGTACCGATGCCGTATACTGAGGGGAATAAAATCGCCGACGAATGCTTGATCGAAAGCGGAATGAGGCTGCCGAAGAAAAGTGCCGCTGAAACCGGGCAGAATGACAGCGCAAAGACAAATCCGAGCAGAAAAGCTCCCCACACGCCTGACCTGTCCACGCGGCGTTGCATCTTCTCGCCGATGCGCGATCCGGAACCACCGAATTTCAAGAGTTCGAGCAAAAACATGCCCGCAACAATCAGAATCGGGCCGAGCAGCTTGTTCATGTATTGTTGAAGAAACCGTGCCACCTCAGGAATCGACAACACACTGGCTACCAGCAGGACTCCCAGCAGCACGTATGCGATCATTCTCCCGAGATTATATAGAAAGCCGGACACAAAGACCATACGAGGGCTGCCGACCCGCTTCCCTATGTAGGAAATCGCTGCGATGTTTGTCGCCAATGGGCAGGGACTGATCGAAGTGAGAATTCCGAGCCAGAAGGCCGTGCCCAATGGAACCAGCCAGTCCATCAGCTACTCTCCAGAAATGCCTTGATCTCGCTGTGAACGTAGTCGAGAAACTTATCTTCCTGCGACACGAGTTCCCATATCTTGTCGAGATTTTTCCATTTCATTTTGCGCCCCTCGCGGGCATCAACCAGCACGAGCGACTGTGAGATCAACCCATAGTCCTTCTCGAAATGCTCGTATCCGGAATCTTCGACATTCAGCGACTTCCAGATGAGGCGCCCATCTTTCAGCTCGTCCGCAAATCTCTCCGTGACCACCCTATTCGACAGCTCCTCGATCTTGTTACAGGTCGCACATCTCCGAGTGTAATGGAAGTAGTAAGCAATAACGGCATTCTCGCTTGTCTCTTCTACTGCTGCATCGGCGATCTGATCGACTTCGGCCGTATCGGGAGTATCGGTTTCTCTTGCGATGACGTACAAAAGACTCACTCCGACAAAAAGCAGTAACAAGATTGTGATAAGCACTTTCCCATGCATTTGATCTCTCCAGTATGTTTGCTAACTTAACATATCTTTCAGTTCATCTTCCGACGGGACTCTGCCGGACACCTTGACCTTTCCGTCAACTACAAGCGCAGGAGTTATCATCACACCGAAAGATGTAATCTTCATGATATCCGTGATCTTGTTCAGTTCATAATCAATACCAAGCGACTGAGCTGCTTTATCAACCATTTCTGCCAGCTTGTTGCATTTCGGGCATCCTGTGCCGAGAATTTCTATTTTCTTCATGTCTGTTTCCTCTTAAAACAGGGCTCCATAAGTCATGCCGGACGCAGTCGCCATCACGATTACGAGAGCCACAAATGTCAGTGTTTTCTTTGTCCCCAACACACTTCGAATCACGAGCATATTCGGCAGTGACAAAGCCGGACCTGCCAGAAGAAGAGCCAGAGCAGGTCCTTTACCCATGCCGTTGCCGATTAGGCCTTCCAGAATGGGGATTTCCGTCAGAGTCGCAAAGTACATGAACGCTCCGGCAACCGATGCGAAGAGATTCGCCCCGAGTGAATTTCCTCCAACTGAACTGCTAATCCAATGTGATGGAATCAGCCCCTCCCCTCCGGGTCTGCCGAGGAGCACCCCTGCAATGACAACGCCTATGAGCAACAAAGGCAGAATCTGCTTCGCGAAAATCCATGATTGCTCCAGCCACTCGCTCATCTCGCCTTCACTCGATGCAGCCACAATTGACAGGCCTATGATCGCTATGGCAAATGGCAATGCCGGTTCGGATGGCACCAGCAGTGCAACCAGAGTTGTCAACGCCGCAACCCCTGCAAGCTTGATCCATCCTGCGCCAAACCAAATGACTAATGTAATGCCGAAAATCACCGCAGCGACGACAGTTATCGTCCACTTAAGTGAATAAATCGTAGTCCACAGGCCGGTTGCTGTGTCAGGTTTGCCCCAATTCGCGAAGACAAGTACCGCGACCATGGCAGCGAAATAGACTCCGGTCTGCCAGAGTGGACGGATCGATTCTTCTGACGGGACGACTGCGGATGCGGCAACTCTCTCCACCTCCTCATTGCGGAACAGAAAGTGCATCAGAAGTCCTATCACAATACTGAAAACAATCGCGCCAACTCCTCTCGCGATTCCAAGTTCCAGTCCGAGCACCCTCGCAGTCAGGATGATCGCCAGTACATTTATTGCAGGTCCCGAATAGAGAAATGCCGAAGCAGGCCCGAGTCCGGCTCCCATGCGATATATTCCGGCGAACAGCGGCAATACAGTGCAGGAACATACGGCAAGGATCGACCCCGACACCGATGCGACACCATAAGCCATCACTTTGCTCGCACCGGCTCCGAGATATTTCATGACCGATGTCTGGCTCACAAATACCCCTATTGCACCGGCAATCAGAAATGCGGGAAGAAGGCACAGGATTACATGCTCGCGTGCGTACCATTTGACAAGCTGGAGAGCCTCGATGATGGCATTGTCGAATCGCATCTGCCCGACAGGAAGATAGAATACCACCACGAACAGGCCCGCCATGAGTGCAAGGGGTTTCCAGTCTCTACTGAACTGCATCAGTTAGCCTTTGCATGAGAAGTGTGACCAGTGATGAGAATCCTATTCTTCAATCAGAGCCAGTTGTTCTTCGGCAGTCGATTTCAAGACAGTCTCGACACAGCTGAAAAAGTTTAGAATACATTTGACCCGTAACCGATAATAAACCTGCGAACCACGCTTATCAACATCGACAATGCCCACATTCCTGAGCACCGCAAGATGCTTCGAGACTGTCGACATATCAGCTCCGATCATGTCGGTCAGTTCGGCAACGCACCGCTCTCTCTCAGAGAGCGCATCGACTATAAAGAGACGGGTTGGGTGAGCCATCGCTTTTATGATCCTCGCTCTGGCTTCAAACCTCGCTTTGTCCTTCTTATCCAATCTGCCTCCTGTTACAATTATAGGCTATTTGGCAATATAGCCACATCGCCAATTCTGTCAATACAATTTTATGCCAAAGCTTCGATTCAACGTAATATAGTGCCTTACAACATCTTAGTGGCTATTAGAGCGGCTAATTCGTGATGCCGACCCCTTCGGTCAGCAATCAGGAACATCATCCCCGTTCGGATCGCAAGGCGCAGGACCGCCGGAGAATATGTACGAAATCAGGTGGACTACATCATCGATGTCAATTGCTCCCGAGCAGTCAGCGTCGCCCGCTTCGAGCGGATCAGGAGCCGGTCCTCCGAGAAATATATAGAAGATGAGATAGACTACGTCATCTATGTCTATGTCCGTGCTGCGGTCCGCATCACCGCAAAGATACTCATCACAGCCGACACCCAATGCCCCGATCAAAACGCCGCAGTCGTTGTTATTAGGAGCGCAAGGCGAAGTTGCAAGCAGTCGGTAGTCGTTTAGAGTAGTATCACAGAATTCTGGATCGAGAGAAATGTTGCCGTTGATTCCAAGCTGATCTGCTATACTGCCTGTCCAGTCGCCACCCTCGTTGCCGAAGATGTTGCAGCACTGGAGAAGCGGATCAGGACCATCCGACCATATCGCAGGAAGATTTCTGGAAAAAGAGATTGTACTGTTGCGAATCGTTGGTGGAGACGTAGTACATGTGATGATTCCCTTTTCGTCTCCGGAATTAGCGACAAGGGTGCTATTGGTAATCAGCGGTGGTGACGCTAGTGGAAAGAACATCACGCCCAAGCGGCCATGGTTGTTATAGAAGATACACGAATCTACTGTTGGTCCCCCTGCATCTGTAGTAATAATGCAGTGTACATCGTTATCCGTGAATTCACACCCAATGAGTCGGGCGTCAGCACTGTTCTCAAGAAAAAGCACCGCGCTATTAGGCTCTTCACAACTGTTATCGACGAATTGACAATGACTAAATGAGGCAGTGTCAGTAGTCATTAGATGAATCGCTGCGCCCGGTCCGCCCGCAGCAAAGTTGCTGTTGAACAAACACTGATCGAATGCCGCAGAACTACCTATCAACTGTATCGCACCGCCGCCGAAGTCAGTGTAGTTTCCTTCAAATGAGCATGATTCAGCATACAGCTCGACAGGAAATGCAGCTATTGCTCCAGCATCATTGCCTGAGTTGTTTGTGAATGTGCAGCCGAATAGCTCAACACGAGGAGTCCTGTTGTCTATGTCTTCTAACACCGAGATTGCTCCCCCATACCCTCCGAATATGTCAGTAAAACCACAGTCAATAAGAGTTGTAGGGCCTCCACCTCTGATGATCATCTCATCATTAAGAAATTCACACCTTGTAAACGTAGGTGATGCATAAATCCATACAAAGGCGCCCATGCCGTCCAGTGCCGCATTGTTCGTGAATATCACACTATCTATCACGGGCGATCCGTAAGCCACATATAGTCCTCCTCCGTGTCCCCAGTTGTAATTGTCAGTAATCAGACAGTTACGGATAGTAGGAGAAGATCCCGAACACTTTATACCCCCTCCTTCCTGGATCACGCCTTCATCCAACAAATATCCGTTCTTTATCGTGAAGCCGTTTACTTCTGCCAGGTTGGATTCACCTTGATGAAAGTAGAATCCTCTGTGGTCGTCCTCTTCCGTGCCCTGGCAGTCGATGATGGTATTGTCAGGTCCGCTCTCAGAGACGAGCTTAACAAGTCTGCCACCAAGATCGATGTCGCGATTGCCATTTCCGGTATACGTACCAGAGGCAACAAGAACCGTATCACCATCACTTGAGGCGTCAATTGCCTCTTGAATTGTCGAGTACTCCGACGGAACGAGACGTGTAGCGACTCCTTCGGTGTGAAACGAATCTACTTCAGACCATTCAGAATATTCAAAGCCATCAAACGCTCTTGCCCGCCACGAGTACATCCTTCCAACCTTGAGTCCTTCAAATACATCAGAAACCGTGGAATCTATTTGTTCAGGAACGTCTAACTGGTATTCATTGGGTAGCATTTCACCGGCAGGTGGAATCGCATTGAAATCGTATGTCAGCGAATCCCCTTGCGCGTCTAAGGAATTGAGGACAACGAGTTGAACCAGGTTGCCGGGTATAGACTCTCCGCC
>Ga0180009_10004835_pt1 | contig 14695 bp, 14 predicted proteins | sample OS_PC_MetaG_FD_123537 | JGI IMG/M metagenome (GOLD analysis project Ga0180009, IMG submission 123537) | Groundwater microbial communities from the Aspo Hard Rock Laboratory (HRL) deep subsurface site, Sweden - OS_PC_MetaG | ecosystem: Environmental > Aquatic > Deep subsurface > Groundwater...
TACCTTGTTTTGCTTTATTAATATCTATTAAAAAAGCTGCTTTCTTTTGCGCTTTCTTGTCTAACATATTAATAAATATAACGCCCTTACCAGCAGCTCCCCAAATAACAAGAGACCCATTAAACTTTTCTATAATAGAGTTAATCTCAGCTTTTTTCTTCTTGATGTTAGTTGTAAAATCAGCAATTATTTTTTTATTATCAGCATGAATTGGTCTTTCAATAAGATTTTTCTTATCAAATTCCCCTATTGTTATTATGTATTGATTCGCAAAAGTACTGAAAATTGTCTTTTGAGATATATAATTTAATTTAAATAAACTATCCATTGATTCTTTGGTAAAATAATTACAATGTTCATAAGTAATATCCCAAAAAGAACCTTTTTTAGAAATCCATTCAAAATCCGGTACCTCAATAACGATTGTAAGTTTTTTATCAAACCTTAGATTCTTAATTATATTATTGAGAAAATTGAATGGCTTCTCTATGTGTTCTAAGACATGCCTCATCACCAAAATGTCTACTCTAAAATCATAATATTTCTCCCTAAAATAATCTTTGATGAATCTAACATTTAACGTCCTTTTTTCTCCTTTATATGCTGGGTCAATACCTATTCCTGTGGAACTTGATTTTTGACAAAGTAATTTTAAAAAGTCTCCAGTTCCACATCCAATCTCTAAAATCCGAGCGTTTTTTATTTTGTATTTATTTATTAACAAATCAACAGTATCTAAAACATACGTTTGGAAAAAATCTGAACAAAATTGGTTACTGTTATAATTTTCATTATAATTTAATAATTTATTGCGGAATTGAGAATTAAAAATAAATCCACAATTATTGCAAAGAGTCAAAGAAATATTCCCTTTTTTACAATTAACAGCTTCTTTATAAGTTTCATAGATTAGATTATTAAAAACAGGTATATTTTTTTGTTCATAATATATCTTTATATTTTTAGAAAAACACAATGGACACTTTATTTTTTTCTTTATTGCCATAACTTCTATTTTATAGATGAATAATATGGAATTGTCTTTTTTATTCCATCTTTAATAATGGTTTTTGGCTCCCAGCCAATTTCTTTTTTAATCTTTGAAACATCAGCGCAAGGACTAGAAACTAAGCTAATTTCTGATTGTTGAATTTCTAAATCAGGGGAAATTATCTTTGCAACATCTCCAACTTTGGTAAGTTCACCAGAACCAATATTATAAACAGCGCTTTTCTGACATTTTTTAATAATCATAGCAATAGCTTCAGCAACATCTTCAACATAAATAAAATCATTCTTTGCCTCTGCGGTCTTAATTTCTGGCTTCTTGCCTGTTTCCCTGCAATTTATTAAATATGGAATTAAAGAGTCCTTTCTCTGGCCTGGACCGTAGACAAAGAAAAGCCGAGCCCAGATAAAATGCACATCATTCTCTTTGGCAATTTCTCTACTTAACCAATGCAAAGCATTTTTTGCTGCTGAAAAAGCATTAAATGGCTGGGCTAAAATCTCCCAACAGGTCCCAACCATTAAAACCTTTTTACAGTGGAGCTTAGCTAACAAATTCATTAAATCTAATCCATAATTAAGGTTTTTAATACTGGTTTCAGCGCTATAGTCTGGCAGTCCCTCCCAAGCTAAATGAATAGTTGCTTCTGGTTTAAAATCTTCAATCTCTTTTTTCCAAGTCCCAATATCTGCTAAATCCTTTGATAACAAAAGCAATTCATTATCCTTATCTTCTCTTAATTTCTTTACTAAATGCTTCCCTATAAAACCTGTTCCTCCTGTTATAAAGATTCGCATATTGATAAAAGATTCTTATTTTTATCTATTAAAATTGTTTTACAGCCAGCTGCTTGACCAGCTTGCAAATCTTTTTCATCATCGCCAATAAAGATGGCTTTAGACAAATCAATATAATTTTCATTTGCTGCCCTAAAAAGCATACCTGGTTTTGGCTTTCGACAGTCACATTCACCCTCTTGATGAAGACAATAATAAATCTTATTAATTGTCACATTATGTTTTTTAAGCTCCTCTTCCATTCTTTGATGAATATTATTTAAATCATCTTTACTCATTAAACCTTGAGCAATACCTCTTTGGTTTGTAATAATATATATTTGATAATCATTCTGGCAGAGAAGTTTTAAAGCTTCAATGCTTTCTGGCAAGAATTCAAATTGGGTCCAATTCCGCACGTAATCGTTATTTATTTTTTTGTTTATTACCCCGTCCCTATCAAGAAAAATAGTTTTTTCGGGTCTTAGAAATTTCTCTGCTCTCTTCAAAGAATGTTGGTCCGTAATAAAGTAATATCTATGATCTGTTTGATAAGCAGCCAACTGATTTTCAGAAATTAGTTTTGGCAAGATTTCTTTTTCAAAATGACAATTATCTTCTGGGATTAAATCTATAATCTTTTTATTTAAAATGAAAAATCCCATATCAACTCCATTAAGATTAGGGTCTTTTCTTGTCCTATCATATTTTAAAACACAGTTATCATCAGAAACCCAAACATTGTTCTCTTTGCCATATTCTCCAAACCCGTCTTTGTTATTATATACTGTTGTCATAGCAAATCTGCCCATCTGGTTATAGAAATCAATCATTTTTTTAAGATCTACTGGCCAATAATTATCACAATACATTAAAAGAAATTTATCATTTAATAAATGTTCTGCATTCTTAATTCTTATCCCGCTTTCATTCTCTTGGCCGTTTTTATCTTCAAAGGGTGTAAACGAATATTCAATATTAATTCCAAAATTTGAGCCGTCTTTAAAATGTTCTTCTATCTTTTCTGATAAATAGCCGGTTAAAATCACAACTTCTTCTATTCCATTCTCTTTAAGCATCTCTATTAAATACTCTAAAAAGGGCTTGCCATTGATTGGAATCATTGGCTTGGGCTTATTATCGGTAAAAGGTCTCAAACGTTCTCCCCTGCCTCCTGCTAAAATAACTGCCTGCTTTATTTCCATAATAAATTATTGTCTAATTTTTGGTTTTCAACTAAATATTTTAATTGAGCTAATCTGTTGCACTTTCTACCTCTAAACATTTCTTGAGTAAAATTAATTTTATCAAAAAATCTAACAAGTTCTTTTCCCCCAGAAATCAAATCCCATTCTGGTTTGTAATAATCCTTTAAAACAGTAAGTATTTTATTAAAACATACTTTATATGTTCTGGCATCAGATCCATGCTCTCCAGTAAAAATTAGAGAGCTGCCAGGAACTGCTTTTTGAGCTGCTTGAGCAAGCTCTTTAACAGTATAATTTCCATTTTTAATTCCAACATTAAACGACCGATTAGCAATTAATTCCTTTGGGGCTTCCAAACCAGCAATAAATGCTTGGCAAACATCTTTTATGTGAACTACTGGACGCCAAGGACTGCCATCGCTCTTTATTTCTATCTTGCCAGTAGTATAAGCGCAGGCAACAAGATTATTAAAAACAATATCAGCTCTAAAATTAGGGCTTGGGCCAAAAACAGTTGAGGGACGAAAGCAAACAACAGTAAAATCATCTGAGCCTAATTTCTTTAATTCGCATTCAGCATTCCATTTTGTCTTTGCATAGGCTGTCAATGGATTCTTCGCACTTTTATCTTCGTCCAGCTCTTCGTCTGTTTCTGAAATACCATACATGCTTTGAGAAGAAGCATATACAAATCTTTTTACTCCAACTTCTTTAGCCATTTTGGCTAATTTAACTGTTGCTTGATAATTTATCTCTTCTGTTAATTGCGGGTCAAACTCGCCCAATGGATCATTTGAAAGAGCTGCTAAATGAATTATGGCATCAATGTTCTTTAAATCATCTTTTGATACTTGCCTTATATCTTTTCTATCAACTTCACATTCTTGATAATAATTAGTATCCAAACCAATCACCTCATAGCCCTTCTCTGACAAGAGTTTAGATAAAACAGAACCGATATAACCATTGTTGCCAGTTACTAAGATTCGCATTTTTTTAACTCTGCGAAATAATTTGTTATTAAATGGACCATTATCATATGAATGTCTTCGCTTCTGCCGTAATGTTCATCTTGAACCGTAATCTCATAGTCAACTAAATCATGAAGCTTGCCACCGGTTCTAAAACCTAAAAATCCAATTGTCTTTGCTCCGCATCTTTTAGAATATTCAATTGCCCTAACGACATCAGCTGAATTCCCGCTTGCTGAAATTCCAATCACTACATCCCCTGGATTAACTAAATTTCTCAATTGCTGAACAAAAATATCTTCAAAACATAAATCATTAGCAAAAGCCATCATCGTGGCTACATTATCTGTTAAAGAAATTACTTTAAATCTTTTTTCTTGGTCATCATAAAAATTTTTTAAAGTTCCTTTGCCTAAATCACAGGCGAAATGAGAAGCAGTAGAAGCGCTTCCGCCATTGCCTATAATAAAAATCTGTTTATCGTTTTTATAGGCATTGTAAATTACTTCAGTTATTTTCTGAATTTTATCTAAATCCAATTGATTAATCAGTACTTTTATTTGCTCAAAATAATTTTTAGAAAATTCTTTAATATCCATATTTTTATTAAGGAGCTTAGCTCCTTAGATTTAATCTACGTAAACGATTTTGCTTCCTTCGGATTCAAAATTAAAGGAAGTTTCTTTAAGCGCGGAAAGAGCTTGACGAACTCTATTTTGATTTTTCGGCTCGCAATAAAGCAATAAGAATCCCCCGCCGCCTGAACCTAAGATTTTACCGCCAATAGCTCCAGCATCCCTAGCCTTTTTATAATGTTCATTTATAGCTGGGTTTGTAATTTTACTGGCTAATTGCTGCTTATAAAGCCAGTTCTGGTGCAGAATATTGCCAAACTCCTTAAGGTCATTATTTTCTAAAGATTCTTTAAGCCTTTCTGCAAGCTGAACCATTTTATCTAAGATTTCAACATTAATATCTATCTTTTTATTCTGTTCAAATAATATATTTTCTGAAAGACTACCCATATTAGTATAGAATAATAAAAGGTTTTTATTTAATCCTTCTTTGGTTTCTTTTTTGCAAATGATTGGTTCTATTGATACGTTTTCATCAGCATTAAATTTTATAAAATTGAAATTTCCAAAAGCTACTGCATATTGATCCTGTTTTCCAATTGGGCTTCTTAATATTTCTATTTCAATTTTACAGGCCTCTTCAGCTAATCTGTCAGCAGGAACCCGTTGCCCCTTGTAAGCGTATAAGGCATTTAAAATCCCAACGATAAGACTGCTTGAAGCACCTAAGCCAGTTCCTTCGTGAGCTGGCAGCATATCTGACACATAATTAATATCTATACCCTTGGTAACTCCTGTTAATTTTAAGGCCTCCCTTATCAGATTGTGTTCAATATCTTTGATATTTTTTACCCCTTCGGTTTTTGAATAACTCACTCTAATCAAATCATCAAATTTTTTATTTATGGTAACATAGATATATTTATCTATGGCTGTACTCACTACTGAACCATAACCTCTCTGATAATATCCCTTAAAATCAGAACCTCCGCCAGCAAAACTCATTCTTAATGGTGTTTTTGAAATTATCATATTTCTTTCCTCTTCCAATTATAGGGAATTTCGTCAGAATTTGGATCAATCCGAAGATATTTAATATTTGGATTATGGGGTTCAGAAGCAACGTTGCAAATAATTGAATAAGGCGCTGTTAGGCCTTTCATAGCGTTAGCAATGCCTTCAGGGATATGAACCAGGCAATAATTATCTTCGCCTATAAATATCTCTTGAATTTGTTTATAAGTTGATGACTCCTTTCTCGTGTCGTATAAAACAAGCTTTACCATTCCCTGAATACAAATATAATTTAGAATTAATGTTTTATGGACATGCCAGCCATTAATTACGTCCTTGTAAAGTTTCTTAAAATATACTTCTCCAAAATCATTAAGAATATTATCAGACCTTACTCCATGCATAATAGCCCCTCGCTCATCAGGAATCTTTTTCAAAGGTATAATTTTTACTCCCTGTATATTATCCATAATTAAATTATTTTAGGTGTATTCGGTAAAGGGATTATAATCCGACCTTTGTAATTAAATTTATTTCTTAAAATATTAGATATTTCATCAGCAAAGTTCCAAGCTAATATAACAATAGCATCGGGATTTCTATTTATCATCTCTTCTGGACTAATTATTGGAATATGAGTTCCAGCAGTAAATCGACCCTGTTTTAAAGAACTCTGGTCAGCAATATTTGAAATAAGATTAGCATCAATTTTAGCGAAATTCAACAAAGTTGAACTTCTTGCTGACGCCCCATACCCAGCCACGCTCCCCTGGAGCTTAGCTTCTTTCAAAGCTTCAAGCAGTTCTTGCCTATGGACTATCGCCTTCTGAGCAAAATTTTCCCAATTTTTAAATTCGTTAATTTGATTTTCTCTCTCCTGGTCACGATATTGTTGAACAATTGGTTCTTCTTTTGTTCTCCCATACTTAGCATAAACAACAATTGAACCGCCGCTTATTGGACTTTCAGTTGTATCAAAAATATATAAATTAAAATTATTCAACAATCTCTCCAAGCTTTTCAATGTAAAATAACATAAGTGCTCATGATAAATGGAATCATAATGCAGCTCTTCAAGAATTTTCTTAGCATAATGAACTTCTATAGCTAATACTCCATCTTTTGAAAGACACATCTCAAGACCTTGAACAAAATCACGAGTGTTTGCCACATGAGGAAGAACATTTCTGGCAAATATAATATTAGCTTTGCCTTTTTCTTTTACTAAATCCGATGCTGTCTTAGAACCAAAAAACATGGCTCTGGTTGGAATACCATTTTTTTCAGCTATTTCAGCGATATTCTTGGCTGGATCTATGCCTAAAACGTCATATCCATTTCGAATAAAAGGTTTTAAAAATGTCCCATCATTACTACCTATCTCTAAAACATATCCTTTTTTTGAACTTCTGGAACTAAGCTCCTTAAAAAAGGCCTGGCTGTGCTCTTGAGCTGTTTCAGAAGTAGCTGTAATCCAAACATATTCTGAAAACAAAACTTCCGGGTCTATTGTTTGATTCAATTGAACCAAGCTACAATCTGGACACCAACTTAAGGATAAAGGATAAAAATTCTCTTTTTTATCCAAGCTTTTGGGGAGAGAGTTTGCCAAGGGCTGTTTTCCTAATTCAAAAAAAGTCTTTATGTTTTTGTTTTTACAAATACGACATGATACTATATTTTCCATATCTTTTATATGTTTAGTTATTTTCTACCAGCCTTGATTTATTATTTTTGTTATTCTGAAAATATCCTTCTCAATAAGGCAAGTATGCATTGGTAGGGAAATAAGATGCTTTGCGATTTTCACAGTACTTTTTACATTATTTTTGTAGTTTTTATACATAGGAAATAAGTTGTTCGGAAGATAATGAACCCCAGAATTGATTCCATTTGCCTTTAATTTGTTAATTAAATTCTCTCTTCTTTTTACTTGTAATACGTATAAATGCTGGGAAGTCAGCATATCAGATGATGGAACAGGAGGGAAAGCTATAATATCAGGATGATTCAATTCTTTATTATAAATTGCTGCCAGTTTTCGCCGGTAAGCATTCTGTTTATCTAATAATTTGAGTTGTTCAATGCCAATTGCCGCATTGATATCATTCATGTGATACTTAAAACCTATTTCTGGGACATTATATCGCCAGAGATAAGCACCGGGTTTCTTGTCCGTACCCGATCTGGTATAAGTGCTTTTGTTTATTCCTAGCCATCTTAACCGTTTTAATCTTTCATACTGTTTTTTGTTATTGGTGGTTATCATTCCTCCGTCTCCAACAGGTAAATTTTTTACCGCATGAAAGCTGAAACAAGTCAAACCAAAAGAACCGATTCTTTTACCATGGTAGGAAGAACCACAGGCATGAGCAGCATCCTCAATTACTTTTAGATTATATTTTTTCGCAATTTTATAAATGCCGGCTATATCACAGGGATATCCCCCATAGTGAACACACATTATTGCTCTGGTTTTAGGAGTAATTAGTTTTTCAATAGCGGAAGTAGAAATACAATAAGTAACTGGATCAATCTCAGCAAAAACGGGAATTGCTTCCTGATACAAAATAATATGGTTAGTTGAAACAAAAGTAAGAGGAGTAGTAATTACCTCGTCTCCTTTTTTAATTCCGCTCATAACTAAAGCCAGATGAAGAGCTGCTGTGCCAGAATTAACTGCCACAGCATATTTTGCTCCTACATACTTTGCAAATTTTTCTTCAAATTCTGCTGTCTTGGGCCCTAATCCAATCCAACCTGAACACAAAACTTTTTCAACAGCTCTTATAGCTTTTTTAGATATATTAGTTCTAAATAATTGTATCACTTTCATAAAATTAAGTAAGGATACTTGTCTGGATTTTTAGGATTATAAATATCGTTTTGGATCTCTAAAAGATAAATAGTTTTTTTGCTCAAATTTTTAACAGCATGGGCAGTATTTGGAAAAACTACAACAACCTTGGGATCTTCTGAAGAAAATTTAAAAGAATGCCCCTTGCGAGTTTTTATATTCTCAACATAAAATTGCGCTTCGCCCCCAAACACAAAAAACCATTCTACTCTTTTAAGATGATAATGATTGCCCCTAATTGCTCCTGTTTTTAGAGAAGCCACTGAAATTTGCTGAATATCATTATTAATTTGGTTCCTTTTAAGTACTTCTACAAACCACCCTCGTTGATCTATATGGGGCCTAAGTTTTTTTAAATGTGTAACCATTTTGGATTATCTAAGGTCCATTTAACAGTTTTTTTAATGGATTGCTCCAAGCCCACTGGCGAAGACCAACCCATTTTTGCCAACTTTTCGCCGGAAAGGGCATATCTTTTATCATAGCCGGGTCTTTCAATAGGATCTCCAATAAATTGAATCTCCTCTTTTCTTAATTTCCTACCTTTAATTACCTCGCAAATCCAATTTGCTATTTCTAATACAGTTCTTTCTTCGCCGGTAATGTGGTAAAACTCCTTTCTTTCCATTTTATCCAACAAGAAAAGCAAAGCATCAGATACATTCCTGGCATGAATCCAGCATCGAGAAGCCAAATCTTTTTCTCCTCTTCCATGTAAAACAACTTTTTCATTATCTAAAATCGCCCTTATCGTTTTTGGAACAAATTTTTCTGGGTGCTGAGCTTCTCCGATAATATTCATACACCTTACACAAGAAATTGGCATCTTAAAAGCATGAGCAAAAGAGTAAGAAATCATTTCTTCTCCAGCCTTGCTGGCAGAATAAGGATTTGCGGGTTTAAGACTGTCATTTTCCTTGAAATAAACTCCTTCTGGAGCTGAGCCAAATACTTCATCAGTACTAAATATCAAGGTTTTACATCGAGGTTGATAATGTTTTAAATATTCTAACAAATGCGCTGTTCCCACCACGTTAGACATCACAAAAGGAATACTATCATCTAAACTTCTATCTACATGGGATTCAGCGGCAAAATGAATGCAATAGTCCAGTTTTCCAATTAAATGATGAATGCTTTTAGAAATAGGGGCTCTTAAATCGTGCCAGACAAATTTAATCTTATTAGGATCGAAAACACTAATATCTGTGATTCTGTTCATATTTCCGGCATAGTTCAAGCAATCCAGAATAATTATTTTCAGACTTGTATTTTTCAACAAATGTTCAATACAATGATGACCAGCAAAACCAGCGCCTCCAGTTATTAAAATTGTTTTATTATCAAAAATCATGTAAATAAAAAACTACCACTTCTCGATAGTTCTTTTAGTTTTATCTTTGATGCGATAATATAATTTTTCAACCTTGGTTTCTTTTCTTGGAGAAACCAATCTTAAAAGCTCATTACCCAAAATCTTATATCTTCCACCAACCTTATTTGCATGAATTATTCCATTCTTAAGAAAACGCTTAATAGTGCTGTTGCTTACTTTTAAATATTCCTGGGCTTCTTCAGTGGTATAAACTTGATTTGGATTGATTTCTTTATCCATATCTCTGATTCCATATTAAAGCACCCGAGAAAGGATGTCAACCCCCGCTAAGCGGGGGTCAATAAGTGTCAATTAGTGCCACTTAGAAAGGGCTTTTTCGTATCTCTCCCAAGTACCGCAATCTGTCCAAGAACCATCAAATTTAAATCCTGCTAATTTATTTTCTTTAGCTAATTTTGGAAAAATATCTTTTTCTATCATTAAAAATTTAGGTCCAGGATGATCTTGCAAAATCTCTGGATTTAATAAATAAAGTCCAGAGTTAATGTAATTTGATAAAGGCCCATTTGGCTTTTCTAAAAATTCGCTCACTCTCCCCTGTTTGCAAATAACTACTCCATAGTGTTGAGGATCAGGCACCTTAACCAGTGCAATAGTTCCGACCCCACCCATTCTCTGGTGAAAATCTGCCATCTTTTTCAAATCAATTCTTTTTAATTCATCTCCATTGGTTAAAAAGAATGGTTCATCTAAAAGCCAATCTTTTAAAAAATAAAGTCCTCCAAAAGTACCAAGAGGTTTTGTTTCTTCCACTAATTTAATATTATTTTTAGGGAAATATCTTTTTTGCCACCAATCAAAATCTTCTCTAAAGTCCTTGTTAATTAAAACAGCAATATCTTTTATCCCTTGGGAATAAAATAAATCAACTAAATAATTAATAATTGGTTTTCTTTTTATTGGAAGTAATGGCTTTGGGATTTCTTTCGTTACTGGATAAAGCCGCGTGCCTTTTCCCCCAGCAAGAATCACTGCCTTGTAAATAGACATTCCCATTTCAAGATTATATATTTATACCTTAACGAATCAAGGTTCTGCCGAGCGTTAGCAAGGCAGGTTCTTATATTTTTACTTTATATTAAATTCTTTTGCTTTTTTAATTTGAGGCAATTCCCAGGGATCAATGCCTTTTAAAGAATTACCCTTATAACTTTGGATGATTTTTATTCCCTCAACATCAATAGCCACTCTATCTGTTGAAGCTAAAATCAGATTCGGCTTACCAAGTTTTCCTTTATCAGGCCCTTTAGTAACAAGGCATTTCCTAGCATCCATAATAATTAAATCGGGATGAATAACTTTATTTAACTCTGCTATTTTTTCTTGAAGGTTTCTTTTATGCAGCATAACACGATGAAATGGTTTTATAAAACCAACAGAGAGTTTTAAGCTTCCAGTAAACTGGGCTAAACAATGGGTTTTCAAACAAGGAAGAAGAATTAATTTATCAGCCCTATCTAAAAAATGGGTAACATATAAGCTTTTAAGATATTTACCATTTGGTATTCTTTTTTTAACCCAAGGTCTTTCATCAAAAACATAAATCTTAGGAGGTTTTTTCATTTTTTCCTCCAAATCAAAAACTTTCAATTCTTCCATTACTCTTCTAGTATTGGAACTAAGAGTAGAAGAATCGCCAAGCATCACTGCTTTGGCCTCGTATTGATAAACTAATTCAACCACTGTTTTCAAAAACTCTAAATCAGTGGAAGCAGGATATGGATATGCTGTATTAAAATTCGGCTTTAATAAAACAACATCGCCTTTCTTAATAAATTTCCCGAATCCCCCTATTTCATCCACAGCCTGGTAAATCGCCTTTTTCAAATTTTTCTCAACCTTTATTTTTGATACTTTAGCCATATTAGCCATATATAGATATTAGATTTATTATACCTTATCTATTGTCTTTTTCATATTTCTTTTGTATCATAAAAAAACATGGATAACAAGTCCTATAAAATCTATCTAATTGCTTTTTTTGTAATTTTAGCTTTGCCTTTGCTTGCTGTTCCTCCTATGTTTCACCCAGCTGCTTGGGGAAAGACAATTGTATTTAGAATTATAATTTCTAGTTTGCTTTTCTTTCTTATTTGGCAGATTATTTCTGGGAAAATCAAAATAAATTTTAAGGATTTATTAGATAGAAAAAACAAGGGTTTCTGGCCTTTTTGGCTCTTGGTTGCCCTTTGGGTGGTTTTTCTTTTAGCAACTATTTTTTCTCAAGACCCTTATTACAGTTTTTGGGAATCTCCATATAGAGCAGGCGGATTCTTAAACTTTTCTCTTTATATAATTTTTGCTATTTTAGCTTTTTTGATTATTAGAAAAAAAGATTGGCAAAAAATCTGGGACTTCTGTCTAATTATTGGAGTTTTGGCCTCAATTATGGCTATTTTACAATACTTTGAGGTTTTCAGCAAACATCTTGTTCCATATGCGGGAAGACCCCCAGCAAGTTTTGGAAATTCAATATTCTTAGCTATTTATCTTATGCTTCTGTTCTTTTTAGCTCTATCTTTTGGATTAAAACAAAAAAATCGTTTAAAGAAGTTATTTTATTTTTCAATTATCCCATTATTTACCTTTATTGTCTTAATCACAAAAGCCCGAGCAGTTTATCTCGGCTTAATAATTGGTTTTCTTTATTTCTTTTTCTTATACCCTACTAAAAGCCTTTCAAAAAAAATACTTTTACTTAAAATTGCAACTGTCGCTGCCCTATTTTTAGTTGTTGGCAGTATTTATTTTGTAAATACACAAAATCATTTTCCTGAATTTGTTGAGAATAACAGAACTTTAAAGGGAGTTGCCTCCCGGCTTTCGTTGAAATTAATACTTGAAGAATCACGTTTCTCTACCTGGCAGGTTGCTCTTAATGCAATAAAAGAAAAACCTATTCTCGGCTGGGGTCCAGAAAATTTCTCAATAGCTTTTGATAAACATTATGACCCTCATCTTCCAGAATTACCACGGCTTTGGTGGGATAGGACGCATAATTTTATGCTTGAAATTGCAGTTACAGCCGGTATTCCAGCTTTAATAATTTATCTTTCTCTTTTTGGAATTCTGTTCTGGCAATTACAAAAACTTAAGAGAAAAAGTCCTGATGATAAATTAATCTATCATGGAATTCAAGCTGCTTTTATTGCTTATTTAACAGCTAATTTCTTTAGTTTTGATAGTTTTTCTACTTACTTAATTTCATTCCTGCTTATTGGTTATAGTTTAAGTTTAATAAAGCCCAGGGAGACCCGCTCTCCGTTAGCTAATGGAGAACGGGTCTCTGAAAGCTCTGGTCTCTGGAAATCTGGACTTGTGTTTGGTTTGTTTTGTTTATTAATCTTGTTTATTTGGTTTGCTGCTTTAAAACCCCTGGAGATTAATAAAGAATTAAATTGGGCCATTCATTATTCAAAAAATAAACAGTGCGAAAAAGCAATAGAAAAAATGGACAGTGTTCTTTCTTCACACAGCATTGTAAACATTTATGTCCGGCTTCAATATCTTGATATTATTAAAAATTGTCTTGAAGAAGATATGGACAGAAAATACGTCTTAGCTCCAAAAGCAGTTGAAGTTTTAAGAGAATTAAAAGAAATGAGACCTAATTATACCAGAATATGGATTTCTCTTGGAAACTATTTGAATACTTTGATTCAAGACAAAGATAAGCTAAAAATAGAAAATGTTGAAGAACTAAAAAAAGAAGCTGATGCTTGCTTTCAAAAAGCTCATGAATTAAGTCCGAAGCGCGAAGAAGTATTTAATGGCTGGATACAAACTGATTTTCTCTCTGAAAACTATCAAGGAGCTAAAGAAAAAGCAGAACAATGTATTAATTTAAATCCAAAATTAGTCAATTGTTGGTGGAAAAAAGCTCTGGCTCATATCTATTTAGGCGAACTTGAACAAAGTGACAAAACTATAGCAATAGCAATTGAAAAGGGGCATGAGCCTTATACAAAGAAATCTCTTATTCAGCTGCAACAAACTTATATAAAAGCGCTGGAAACAATTGAAGATAAAATAGAATGTTACAAAAGATTAGCTCATGTTTATCAAAGATTAATAGGGCATGTAGACTCAGAGAATTTTCAATATCATGCTTCTTTAGCATACATTTACAAAGAGTTGGAAGAATATGATAAAACAAGAGAACAAACCTTAAAAATAGTAAAGCTGTTTCCGGACTTATTAGGAGATGCAGAAGAGTTCTTTAAATCAATATTAGATTTAGACAATAACCATCTCCAATATCATCTTTATTTGGGCCGGGCTTATTGCGCGACACAAAACTTCAAACAAGCAGAACAACAGGGTCTAATTGCTTGGCAATATTCAACACCAGGCGCCGAATCTCGAGAAGAAGTAGATAAGTTTTTAAGAGATTTATATTTTCATTTAGCGCGTCTTCATTACGAAACAAAAGAATATGATCAAGCAGAACAAAAAGCCCTCATTGCTCGGCAATATTCAACACCAGATACCAACTCTCGGAAAGAAATAGATAAGTTTTTAAAATCTCTTCCTTAAATTTATGGATAATAAAAATTATAAATTTCTTTTAATTGCCTTTTTCGTAATTTTAGCTCTACCTTTACTTACTACTCCTGCTTGGTTTCACCCAGCAGCCTGGGGGAAGACAATTGTTTTTAGAATTATAATTTCTATTTTAATTTTCTTATTTATCTACCAACTTCTCTTCCAAAAAACCCTATGTAAAAAAAGTGCGATCGTACCATTTTTACACAGAGATAAAAATAAGGTTTTCTGGTCTTTTTGGCTTTTGCTCGCCCTTTGGGTGGTTTTTCTTTTAGCAACTATTTTTTCTCAAGACCCTTATTACAGTTTTTGGGAATCTCCATATAGAGCAGGCGGATTCTTAA
>Ga0180009_10004836_pt1 | contig 14694 bp, 15 predicted proteins | sample OS_PC_MetaG_FD_123537 | JGI IMG/M metagenome (GOLD analysis project Ga0180009, IMG submission 123537) | Groundwater microbial communities from the Aspo Hard Rock Laboratory (HRL) deep subsurface site, Sweden - OS_PC_MetaG | ecosystem: Environmental > Aquatic > Deep subsurface > Groundwater...
CACAAGCATAACTATCGAGACCAAAACGAAAGACGTGAAAATCGAACTCTCCGACGCCGTCACCGTTATCGACTCCGCAGACGGAAAACGCACAAAGCTTACCCTCGATGATATCAAAAACGGCAGTATTGTCTGTGTTTTTGGAGAATACGACCCCTCGCTTGATCTTCTGAAGGCCAAAGCCATCATCATTCAGAAAGAGCCTCCATCCCGAGTTTCGGGAACCGTCAATGCAATCGATAAAAAAGAATATACCATTACCCTAACAAATACAGCAGGACCCACGTATATCGTCGATATAGAACGCACGACGAAAACAATGATGTGGGCGAAGGAAAAAGGATTATATAAAGGAGGGTTTTCGAAAGTAGAAATCGGCAACACCATTTTCGTGACAGGGACAGCAGTCCCCAAAAAGGAAAATCGCGTGAGCGCCATCCGGATATTGGATATCGGAAATCTTTCCGGCGTCACGCCGACAACCACACCCACTCCGACACCATGAAAAAACAGAAACTCGTGTATCCTACCCCGAAAATGAATGAGTTATTTGACGTCATCCGCGAAATACAATCAAAAGAAGAGGCCGTCAATTTTTTTCGTGACCTTCTCACTTTGTCTGAGCTTACCGAATTTGCCAACCGTTGGCAAATGGTAAAACTTCTTTGTAGCCGCGTGTCATACGCCGATATCGCCAAAAAACTGAGTGTATCCACAGCCACGGTCACGCGCGTAGCGCGCTGGCTGAAAAAAGGACGAGGAGGATATGCTGCTATCGCCTCCCGTGTGTTTGACGACCGACCGAACCCGGATTATCGCGAGCAACCTCGATTCAAAAGCGGCAAGCTCCGCGGTATGAAAAATCCCTTGAAATTGTAACCCTTGACACAATCATATTAACATGTTAATATATTAATATGTTAATACGTTTGTCGATGTTACTGATTATCCCCTTTTCCAAAGCGCTCCATCATAGCCGCTGATCTTCTTGCGCGCGGCTAAGGCGAGAACTATTTTTCTTCACTCTCTATTCCCTACTTTACCGTCCGCAAGATTTTTTCTTGTGGCGAGAAAGGTTTCTATGAAAAATCAAATAGTCTTGTCCGGAGAAGGACTCATCATCGAGGATGTGATAGCAGTGGCACGTAAAAATGTCAAAGTTGTCGTGCCAAAAATAGTAATTGACCGTATCCAGGCGAACTGGGATGCGATTGCCCAGATGCTCGTTCGTGGCGATGTGATGTACGGCCTGAATACCGGCATTGGCGGGTTTGGTAACGTAAAGATCTCCGCTGATAAGGCCGGTGAACTGTCTACCCGGATGCTGCGGGCACATGCTTCCGGATATGGCGATCCGGTCGAACAGGAGATTGCGAAAGCCTCTCTACTCTTACGCCTTAATGTTTTTGCTAAAGGCTATTCTGGTGTGCGGCCGCAATTATTTTTGACGTTTGTAGAAATGTTAAATAGAAACGTCATCCCTGTGTTTTACGAAAAGGGTTCAGTCGGCACCTCCGGCGATTTAGCTCCGCTGTCGCAAATGGGGTTAGTAGTAATTGGGGAAGGAAAAGCGTATTGGCAGGGAAAAATCGTGCCAGGAGACGTGGCAATGAAAAAGGCTGGAATTCCTATCGTCCCTCTCGCCTATCGCGAAGGGCTGGCGATTATGAATGGCAGTCAATTTATGACAGCAATAGCCGCTTTTAATATTTTTGACGCGAAAAAATTAATTAAACAGCTGGAAATTGTCTGCAGTATGACGATTGACGTTCTTAACTGCGTCGAAAGCCCTTACAGCAAAGAGTATAACGAACTACGTCCGTATAAAGGCCAAAATAACACAGCGGCAAATTTACGCAGGTTACTGGCAGGAAGCGAGTTGATGAAGCAACCGAAAAAAAATGTCCAAAATGCTTATTCTTTACGGTCGGTTCCACAAGTCTCTGGAGCGGCCCGCGATGCGCTTGATTATATACGTAAAATAACGGAAATCGAAATGAATTCGGTCGCTGATAATCCAATTTTCTATACCCGCGAAAAAGTCTGCCGGACCGGCGCTAATTTTCACGGCGCGCCGATTGGCTACACGCAGGATTTGTTGGGAATCGTGATAACCGATTTGGGAAATATTTCCGAGCGCCAGACAAACAATTTAATGGATCCAGCCTGCAGTAAAGATCTACCTGCTTTCTTGGTAAAAAGCGCCGGGCTTGATTCGGGATTGATGATTTCGCAATACACTCAGGCGGCCTTAGTCAGCGAAAATAAAATTCTCGCAAGTCCCGCAAGCGTTGACTCCATTCCAGTATCAGGAAATCAAGAAGATCACGTATCGTTTGGCACAATCGCCGCCCGTAAAGCGCGCGAGATTATCAAAAACACCGAGGCAGTAATCGCGATTCAGCTTTTGGCAACTTGTCAGGCTTACGAGTTCCGTAAACCGTTGAAACCGTCGCCAACTTTTCAAGCAATATATAAATTGGTACGGAAAGTCAGTCCAGCAATAATCGAAGACCGTGCTTTTTATAAAGATATCGAAAAAGTCGTTCCTTTAATTAGAAATTATAAAGTGCTGAAAACAGCGGAAAAAACAATCGGAAAATTGCTTTAGACGAAGATTCCCGGAATCCGAATTTCTTTGATTCCGGGAATCTGTTTAAAAACTATGAATATAGTTTTAATGAGTCTGATAATTGGTTTTCTCTACGGAACTTACGATTTATTTCTGAAATTAAGCGCGGGAAAAATTCAATCAAACTTAGGTGCAGTACTCTGTCAGACAATTTCCGCCCTATTTGCACTTGTAATTTTTCTCTACCAGAAACAAACCGGGAGAATATTCCAGATGATTGTCGCTCTACCGGGTATTCTAGCAATTGTTGCAGCGGGAATCTCGATTGGATCAGCTTTAATCTTGATCTTGACCGTTCTGGCTAATCCGGATGCCAAAGCATCTGTCATCGTACCAACGATACTCATCATCAGAAACGTCACGGTAATTTTGTGGGGAATCTTACTGCTGAAAGAGAATTTAACCCTGGTTAAATCAACGGGGATAATCTTAAGTTTATTGGGAATATATTTAATTTCTTTTTAAGGAGGTGAATTTGTATATGTCTTTCTATGGCGTTGAACAAATAGAAAAATTACGAGACCAGTACGAGGACGCCTCGCCAGAAGAAAAAAGAGCAATGGAGATTAGGGATTTAGGTTATCCGTTGACTAGAGACGAAATCAACAGAGATAAAATAACCGTTGAAATTTTTTTGGACGTTTTAGATACTTTACAAGAAGGGTTTACGGTAAAGTTATCACAGTCGGCGCCAGATGCTGAAATAACGTGTGACGTTAAAAGAAAAATGGGTGAGTGACAAATGCTTGATATAATGAAACTATGCTTACAGTATTAAGAGATCTCAACGGATTGTTCATCACCAACCCAGTCAACATACGCTACCTTACCGGATTTGTTGGTGCGGCGACGGAGGAACGGGAAAGCTATCTGCTTATTACTTCTCATAAAGCGTATCTGTTTACGAATGGTTTATACCTTGAACAAGCTAAGAATCTCGAATTGTTAAATTGTTATATTGTTAAATTATTAAAAACAAAAAACCCGCTGGAGATCGTTGAGATTTCACGGGAGAATCCGATATCGAAGGAATTGGCCGAATTAACGAAGAAGCTCGGCATCAAAAAACTCGGGTTTGAATCTGCAGATCTCACTGTTGCCGAGTGCCAAAAACTCAAACAAACACTCAAAGGCGTTGCGCTTATTCCAACGAAAAACCGCATAGAGAAGCTGCGGATGATTAAAAGAGAGGATGAAGTTGACAATATCCGACAGGCAGCCAAAGTGACCGACGCATGCTTTGACTTCATTTTGCCGAGGCTAACCCCTGGGGTTGAGGAGGGAGAAATAGCATGGGAGATAGAAACCTTTCTTTCAAGGCCTGGCCTCGATAGGGTTGCTACAGCGGGACACACAGTTACCATGGCCTTCTCCCCTATCGTGGCATTTGGAAAAAATACCAGCCAACCGCACTATCTCACAAGGCCCGGCCTTAAAGAAGATCAAGGCCGGGCCTTAAGGCTAAACGATGTCGTCTTGCTCGATTTCGGAGCGCGCGTCAATGGGTACTGTGCCGACATGACGCGAGCTGTTTTCATCGGCGAACCGAAACAAGAGTGGATCCGTGCCTACGATACCGTTATGGAAGCACAAAAAAGTGCCTTTGAATATCTAGCTTCGTGCTCAAGGCCCGGCCTTGGAGCACAGGCTTACAGAATTGCCGCGTACGTGCTTCGGAAAGCCGGTTTCACTCCATACCCGCACGGTCTGGGGCACGGCATCGGACTGGACGTTCACGAAAATCCTCGCTTGAACATGAAGAAAAATGAACAGTTGTTACCAGGTATGGTATTTTCCGTCGAACCCGGCGTCTATATCCCAGGTAACTATGGCATTCGGATCGAAGATTTGGTACTCTTGAAGCAATCGGGTATTGAAATACTGTCAAAAACAACAAAAAAAATGATAATCATATGAACACTGCATTACAAACGCTTAAAGGATTTCGGGATTTCTTGCCGAGAGAAGCAGTCAAACGGAAATGGCTGAGGGATAAGCTCGCGGTCATTTGTGAATCGTGGGGTTTCTCCCCGCTTGAGACGCCAACCCTGGAGCCACTCGAGATATTCGTCGGCGCTATTGGTGAAGATGAAAAATTATTTTTCAAATTCAAAGATCAGGGAAACCGAGATGTAGCTCTTCGATATGATCAAACGGTGCCAACATGTCGGGTTGTAGCCCAATATCAAAACACTATCACATTCCCTTTCAAACGCTATCAAATCCAACCGACGTTCAGGGCGGAAAAACCCCAAAAAGGCAGATTCCGTGAATTTACTCAGGTTGATGCCGATATTTTCGGCATCAAAACGCCTGATGCTGACGCCGAGACAATAGCTCTCTCATTGGACATTTATAAACAACTGGGCTTCAAACGCGCTCTTGTTCGTATCAATACACGATCGCTATATAAAAACATGCCATACGAAGCAATCGTCTGCATAGATAAAATCAAAAAAATCGGAGATGATGGTGTGCTTAGTGAAATGGAATCCAGAGGAATCGAACCTACTAAAGCGAAAGAATATCTGTCTTACGTTAAAAATCTAAAACCTAATGAAGAGATCTCTTATATTCTAAAATATCTCAAAGACTACGGTTTTTCAAATGACTGGTATGAATTTGATCCGACAATCGCGCGATCTTTCTCCTACTCCATGGGTCCTATTTGGGAAGTAGAAATCCCGGATGCCGGCTATAACATGTCCGTACTCGGCGGCGAACGGTACGACGGATTGGTAGAAAAACTCGCCGGCCGTGATATCGGGGGCACTGGATTCGGTTTGGGATTTGACCGGACATTAGAGGCTGCCGAAATCATGAAATTAGTCCCAGTACTATCTATTGCAGGACAAGTTCTTGTAACCGTTTTTTCTGAAGAATCACGTAGCCAATCACAACAACTTGCCGCTGTGCTTCGAAAAATGGGCATCACCGTTGACTTGTACCCGACAACAGACAAGCTTGATAAGCAATTAAAGTATGCCGACAAAAATGATATTCCCTATGTTGTAATCCAAGGGCCAGAAGAAGCGATAAATTCTAGAGTGAAGCTCAAAGATATGCAGTCTGGGCAGCAGAAAGAAATGACAATACCGGAAGTAACAGCATTCTTGATAATAAACTCTTAATCCTCATGAAATTCTCTACTGTCCAAAAAGCGTTTATCGCGCTTATCATTGCCAATATTATCTGGGGCGCTGCAGCACCGATTTTTAAATTAAGCCTCCAGAACATACCCCCTTTTACTTTGGCTTTTTGGCGCTTTTTTCTGGGGTCGCTCCTTCTTCTTGTAATCTTCAGACAGAAACTCCGTATAAATATCGCTTCCCGACGCGATTTTTTCCTCCTTTTGGGTTACGCGCTGTGCGGGATTACCGGCAACATTATTTTCTATTTTCTCGGTTTACGCCTGACATTTGCCATGAATGCGCCCGTTATTGGCTCTGCGCAACCGATTATTACCCTCATTCTCGCCCTTGTGTTTCTAAGGGAGAAATTCGCCTGGAAAAAGTTTATCGGCATGATACTGGGGAGTATGGGAGTTCTCGTTATTATCTTCGAGCCACTTTTGGAAAAAGGCGTGTACGGCTCGATACTGGGAAATGTCTTCCTAACGCTTGCCATGCTTCTGGCTGTCGCACAAACCATCTTTGGTAAATCCGCTCTTGATCGATATTCCCCACTGGCTTTTACCTTTTGGGCGTTCATTATAGGCGCTGCCAGCTTTACCCCCTTAGCATTCTATGAATACTTCAAGATTCCCCAGCTCTACCAGACACTCGACTGGCGGGGATTTGCCGGTATCGGATTTGGCGCAGTTTTCTCAAGCGCCGCGGCCTATACTCTATATGCTTGGGGGTTAAGTAAAATTACTGCCTCCGATACGTCCGTTTTTTCATACATCGATCCGGTTGTAGGCACGGTACTTGCATTCTTCCTCCTCAAAGAACCGATTACCCCGCCGTTTGTGGTAGGAAGCTTTCTCATATTCGGTGGAATTTTTCTGGCCGAAGGCCGTCTCCACTACCACCCGATCCGCCGACTCATCATGTGGGAAAAACCGATACGCTACGACAAACCTGAAGCATTACCAACTTCCGATGACGACAAACCACCCAATCGGAAACGGATTCTCACTTCAATTTTTCAAAAATGACCAAGCAGGAAACACGAGCCTGGAAAGTTACGACTTCTTTGTGATACAATAACACGTTATGAAGCAAGATATTCATCCAAAATGGTATCCCAAAGCTACGGTAACGTGCGCGTGCGGTAACAGCTTTAGCGTTGGCGCGACGAAGGAGAAAATACAGGTAGATATCTGCGCCAAATGCCACCCGTTCTTTACCGGTGAAATGAAATACGTGGACACCCTGGGACGCGTAGAACGCTTCCAAAAGAAACAAAAAGTAGCGCAGGCGAAGGCTGTGGTGCTTGCCGAGAAGAAAAAGAAAAATGTAGAACGCGAGCGGCAGATCCGGGAACAGAAATCCCTCAAGGATATGCTGATGGGATTAAAATAGTAGCTTAGATTATCTAATAACTAAGCTACCAAGCTTCTAAGCTTCTTTTTATATATGAATCAAGATATCGCGATTTTAGAGTTTAGAGCGGGACCCGGCGGAAAAGAAGCCAAACTATGGGCGTCCGATCTCATGCGGATGTACACACGCTACGCCAACATCCTTGGCTGGAAAGTAGAACAGCTGGACAGCGCCGTCATTCGTATTCGGGGGTCGCTTGCATTTACCAAACTGCAATATGAAGCCGGAACCCACCGCGTGCAGCGAGTTCCCAAAACGGAGCGCCAGGGGCGCATCCATACCTCGACGGCTACCGTCGCTGTACTACCGGAAATTCCGGAAACAGAAATCTATATCAAACCTGATGAATTAGAATGGGATTTTTTTCGATCTGGAGGGAAAGGCGGTCAAAACGTCAACAAAGTCAGTTCTGCTGTTAGACTTCACCATAAACCGTCCGGACTTGTAGTTCAATGTCAGACAGAGCGTGACCAATTTCAAAATCGCCAGGTAGCACTCTCACTTCTTCGTGCAAGACTATGGGAGAAACAACTTATGGAGCAAGAACTTGCCCTGAGCGATAGTCGAAGGGTCATCGGCCGCGGAATGCGCGCTGAAAAAATCAGGACCTATAATTATCCACAAAACCGCGTCACTGACCACAGGATCAACAAATCATGGCATAATCTGGAAGACATTATTGACGGAAAGCTCCAAAAAATAACCGAGGCACTTCTTGCCATATCGCAGGTATAAATTTTTAATTATCAAATTATTCCTGATTTCCCAGTGTTACTTTCAGAGTGGATTCTGTCCCGTCACGCCAAATAGATAATGTGATACTGTCCCCTACTTTCTTTTTCGCAATTATTTTTGCCAGTTCGGCGTTTACCCCGGATAAACGCACGTCATCTATTTTGGTAATGATGTCTCCATCTTTCAAATCGGCGCGCTCGGCCGGACTACCGCTGACGACTTCTACGATATACGCTCCTTCGGGCAGATCATTGAGGACCGCTAAATCTTTAGAAATAGTCTTATAGCGCACACCCAAATATGGCCGGTTGAATTGGCCGGTAGCGTTAAAATTGGATAGCGCGTCTTTGACGACGTTTATAGGTATCGCGAACCCTATGTTTTGTCCCTCGCCTGAAACAGCAGTATTAATACCGATTACCTGCCCGCTGCTGTTGAGTAATGGCCCCCCTGAATTGCCGGGGTTAATCGCCGCATCCGTCTGGATAACGTTATCAAGCCGTTCTACGTATGCCTCGTATGGACTGCCTGCTTCGATCCCACGCCCGACTCCGGAAATCACGCCCGTAGTTACCGTAGAACGGAATTCTCCCAATGCCGTTCCTATGGCGATAGCCAGCTGGCCGACCTTAATCTTGGATGAGTCACCCAATTCCACAACCGGAAGATTGCTTGCGTTAATTTTCATGATGGCTAAATCGTTGGTCGGATCGCGGTAGATTTTTACCGCATCATACACTTTGTCATCTTTGGTAATCACTCTGTATGAAGCTTGGGTATCCGCGATGACATGCTTATTGGTAACAATGAGCCCGTCTTTTTCTACGATAAATCCGCTCCCTATATCCTGCTCGATTTTTTGGGTCTTTCCCGGACGCCTTTGGAAAGGGCTAAACATATTAAAAGGATCGAATTCAAAGATGTCGCCTACACTGCGGGTCTTGGATATCCCTATAGTTACAACCGATGGAGAAGCTTTCTCGACCACATTGATAATCACCGATTCTTCCGTAGTTACTTTAATTGTCTCGCCAGATGGAAGTGAGGTTTGGGGAGTGGAAATTTTGGGAATTTTAATTAAGCGATCAAGGGTTTTCCAGTTAATACCAAAGAATCCGGAGCTAACTATACCACCAACCAATAAAATAATTAATGCAGTTGTAAGAAAAATTCTATTTTTCATAAAAATTATTTTAGTAGAATTTCTATCGCTTTGGCAAGTTGGGCGTCATTACTCGCCGTAACGGTTTCTTCCAGTTTAACTTCGATATCCGGCTTCACTCCCGTCTTATGTATAGAATCACCGTTGGGCAAAAGCCATTTCCCAGTCGTAATATGAAGCCCTGCGCCCCCCGACAAATCATACGGAGTCTGGACCGATCCCTTTCCGAAAGTCGTTTCTCCTATGAGTTTGGCTCTTTTACGGTCCCGCAGGGCTCCTGCGGCAATTTCCGCGGCAGACGCGCTCCCTTTGTTGACAAGAACAACAAGGGGAATATCCAAAAGCTTCCCTTTCCTGTCTACCGGATAATCCTGCTTCGTGCCGTCGCTGTTAACTTGAGAAACGACGATACCCTGACCTAAAAATTCGCTGGCGATAAAAACCGCCCCGTCCAAATATCCTCCCGGATTATTGCGAAGATCAAAAATAAGCCCCCTTAAGGACCCGTTCGTCTTATGAGCAGCTACAATAGCATCTACCGCTTTGTCCCATTCATCATTCGTGTGATCACCAAACCTCGACAGTTGAATATATGCCACGCGTCCGGGCTCTTTTCTAAATCTTTCTGATCCCGCCAAAGCGGATATTTCCGGAATTTCTCCCGGTGTTTTCACCCATGACTCCACTGAAGGGATATTAATAACATCGCGTTTCAGAGAAATATCAATCGGCTTTTGGTCGCTTTCATGAAGAATAGTAAGGGTCACGGTACTGCCGCGTGGCCCTCGGATTTTGGAAACAGCTTCCGGTACTGTCCAACCTACAGTCTCCTCTCCATCTACTTTCAGTATAAAATCGCCCGCTCTGATTCCGGCTTTCTCCGCAGGCATACCGTGAAGCGGCGCTATAACAATAATTCGACCGTCTTTTAACCCGAGCTGCGCGCCTATCCCTTCAAATGATCCGCCGAGATCATCTTTAAAGTCCTTATTGTCTTTCGGGGTCAAAAAAGCAGTATAAGGATCATCCAGCGCCGATACCATACCGGTTATCGCTCCATATACCATCTTTTGCGCATCTAAAGCTACCGGTTCAATATAGTAGCGATGAAGCTTAGTCCATACGTCCCAAAACAGGGAAAAGTCAGCAGTGACCGTCGGAGGCGCTTCCTCGTGTACAACAATCGCGTTATTCTGATCAAGCGCCACACGTACGCGCCGTTCTCCAAGCCTGTACCCGATACCTCCTGACAAAATCAACAGCGCGAAGATGACAACGAGGAAACGGATTTTAGAAAATGCGAAAGATTTCATAAAAACATGCGCCGAAGGGAACTTTTTCTGATCACGCCCGTATGACAAACGGCAACAGAGCAACGTGTCGTGCGTGTTTAACCGAGCGGGCCAACCGACGCTGATGCTTACAGCACATTCCGGTTCTCCCCCGTCCCAGAAGCTTCCCTCGTTCCGTGACATATTTCTGTAAAATCCCAACATCCTTATAATCCGGCTCACTTTTGGTGTTGCAGAAAAGGCAATTTCTTGGAACCGGACGGATGAGTTTTTGTCTTTTCTTTGAGTTCATCATAACTATTAAAACGGTATATCATCCGGATTTACATCTTCAGACGGTGCTTCCTTGGGAGTATCAGGTGATGCGCCCTCTTCTTCTTTTGCATCTTCATCGCTTTTTTTTGTCTTTTTCGGACTCGTGTCGTCTGCCTGCTTCTGCTGTGTAACAACAGGGGCTTGACCGGAACCAGAGCCTTCACCGGCTGCATTATCTTCTCCTCCAGCACTTACCGGACGGCGGGAATCCAAAAGTATCATGTCTTCGATGACTACTTCCGTGGAGCTGCGTTGTGTGCCATCCGCCTGCTGCCAGGCATTTGTGCGCAGGCGCCCTTCCACATAAATCTTGCGACCCTTTGCCAACAGCTGACTGCATAATTCCGCCAGCTTGTTCCACGAGACAATTCGATGAAATTCCGTTTCCTCTTTCTTTTCTCCTGATTCCGTGGTCCAGTAACGATTGGTCGCCAGTCCGATTGTGCATACCGCAGCACCCGACGGCGTGTACCGAAGCTCCGGATCACGCGTAAGATTACCGATAAGCTGTACTTTATTCAAACTTCGTGAAGCCATAATTTACATAAATTCTACATCCTAAGCGCAAATTGTTTAGTTTTTGTGCTTAGTGTTAGAATTCCCTCCCTCCTTTTTTATCACTATATACCGAAGAATTTCGTCGTTTACTCTGGTGAGCTTCTCCAGTGCTGCCACGTGAAGCGTCTCTGCCTCTAGTGTACAAACAACATATACTGCTTCTGTGGTTTTTTTGATAGGGTATGCTAATGGCTTTTTTCCTAAAATATTCACGTCCCTGACGGTAACCCCATCCGCCGGAATAATTTTTTTCAATAGTTGTTCGTATGTTTTTACCTCGTCAGCATCATTACCCGAACGCACAACCAGCATTAGTTCATACAGCCTCATAATGCCTTTGATCATACCATGTCAAACACCCGCTAGCAAGAGAGAAGCAGGGGACTTTATGTACCAATTTTAAACTCTATAACGTCCCCGTCTTGTATTTGATACCCCCTGCCTTCGCTTCGCACTTCTCCCTCTTCCCGGCATTTCTGCCAACCCATAAGAGAAACGAAATCGGAAAAGTCAACCACATCGGCTTTGATAAACTTTTTTTCAAAATCCGTATGAATTACACCTGCGGCTTGCAATGCTTGTACTCCGCGCTCAACGGTCCAAGCCCGCACTTCCTTGACCCTTGCTGTAAGAAAAGAAATAAGTCCGAGCATCTCATACGCCTTCTGGATCATACGATCCAGTGCGGCTACTGACAGCCCTAATTCCTGTAAATATTCCTTTTGTTCATTTTCCGGGAGACTTGCCAGTTCAAATTCTGTTTTGGCGCACACCGTAATGGCGGGCTGTAATTGTTCTATTGTTACATTGTTATTTCCCTGTTCAGTCATCTGGAGTTCGGAGACGTTTGCGACATAAAGTACTGGTTTCATGGTTAATAGGTTTAATTCGCGCAGGAGTTTGCGCTCGTCGGGGTCGGTGATGATGGCGCTGGCGGGGTTGCCAGCGTTCAATCCTTCCTTTAGCTTCCTAATGACTTCCCATCCGGCTCTCTCCTCTTTGGTCGTGTTCATCTTGGGCTCAATTTGCTTATTGATGGTCTGGAGATCAGCAAGGATGAGTTCCGTCTCAATGATTTCCTTATCGCGCAACACATCAACTTCGCCTGCGACATGGACGACCGATGGGTCTTCGAAGAACCGAAGCACGTTGACGATAAGGTGTACTTCGCGAATGTGGGAAAGAAACTTATTTCCCAGCCCTTCTCCCTGTGAGGCGCCTTTGACAAGACCCGCTATGTCGACAAATTCAACAACTGCAGGAACTATCGGAGGCTTTGTGCCTTCGGTCGCTTCCACAACTTTCGCAAGATCCTCAAGCCGTGCGTCCGGCACGGGAACCACGCCGATATTGGGCTCAATCGTACAAAACGGATACGGAGCAACATCCGCAACCTGCTTTTTCAAAAGCGCATTAAATAAAGTAGATTTACCAGCGTTGGGTAGGCCAATAATTCCAACTTTGAGATTCATGAGGCTAATTATATCAGAGAAATTTCTGTTTTGTAAGGAAAGACTGGGAAAATCGAGGCCAGGCCTTGATTTTCGTGCTGTACTGGTACAATACTATAGACATGAAACAACGCATTTTTCTGGCGACTACGTTACCGGGTACGTTGAAACGGTCAATTGCCCGGTGGCAGCAAAACCATCGTGATTTACCGGTACGATTTATTGCGCCCAAAAACCTCCACCTCACTTTAGTCCCGCCATGGTATGGCAACGCAAAAAAAGTGATGAAGCTATTGAAAACGTACATACCGGCAGCGAAACCTTTCCTTGTGAAATTCAATCGTATAGTCCCCGGTCCTACGCTTACTCGCCCACGGCTCATCTGGATAGAAGGAAAAGCAAGCAAACAAGCGGGGATGTTGAAAAAAGAACTGGAACAATTACTGAAAGTAAAAGCAGAAAAGCGGGCATTTGTACCCCACATTACTATTGCCCGAACAAAACCAAAGGATAAAAACTCTTTATGCGGGGGCTGTATAGCTGAACCGGTTAGTTGGTCAATTCAGATCGCGTCTTTTTCTCTTCTGGCGTCGCACCTCTCGCCAAAGGGAGCTAGCTATGAAGTATTGGCCACCTTCCCGTTTGTCGTTTGAGAAACTGTGCAATTTTCAATTAGTGCGATTTTCTTTTTGAATACGTTTTATTTCATCATAAATAACCACAGCATTTGATGGTTTGCCAAGTTGTATTTCTACTTCCGCAAGAAGCGACCAAAGACGCAGGTTTGTCGGAAATAGTTGTATGCCTTCCTGAAGTATTTTTTTAGACTCTTGCGGATTGTTTTTTTTAAGATTCGTGGCAAGGTTGTAATACGGTTCAAATTGCTTTTTGTCTAATGCAAGTGCCTGGTAATAGTATTCTATGCTCTTTTCATTTTGTCCGATTTTATTATATAAAGATCCAAGATTATTCAGCGCGCGGGTTGTAGGAAAAAAAGAAATTGAGCGCACATAATGAGCAATGGCTTCTTCGTTTTGGTTTTTGAGCAGATATTCACCCGCAATAAGATTTTCAAGATCATAATTCGTGTGAACGTCAGAATCATGGAGATAAAGCGTGAGATTGTCTTTCCAGTTTTGTATTCGTACGATCGATCTCATGGACAGCGTGATGAATATAATACAGAAAAAAGTATATAAAATTTTGGAGGAAATCTTATTTTGAATATGGATAAACAATAACCCCATGACTCCTAAAATCCCGATACTTGAAGCATAAAACCATCGGTCTGCAACTGTCATATCCAATGGGATAATGTGCAGGTGTAAGATAAGCGATATAGTCAACCAGCTCATAAACAATATGTATGCCCGTTGCTCCTTTTTGTCTTTCCTGCATAATCGACTAACTAAAATAAGCAATAGGATTACAATGGCGTCAATTATGAAAGGAATATAAAAATTAGACATTGCTGGAGTAGTAATAAGCCAATGCTGATCGATAGAAAGGTGTATTGGAAAGAAAAAAGTTTGAAAATAATATAACAGTATTTTTGGTACGCTTAATAAGCGTATTAATAAAGATTTTGACATGATAGCCGAAGGCAAAAGCTGAATGTCATAAACGTTATGTGCTGCAATAAAACGTAAAATAAGGTACGTGACAAACGCAATAAGCGAGGTTAAGAGAGCCTTATTAATTCGCTCCCTTTTCTCTAATAAGATGAAAAGAGGAAAAAGTAGTATAAAAACAACACCGGTTTCTTTTGATAACAAAGACAGAAGTAAACACAAGCTTGATAATATAAGAAAAACTTTGTTAGAGCGCATGAATGTAGTTCGAAGCGCCAATAATCCGAAAAACAGATAAAGCGTGTCCTGCAGTGCTGCTGTATAAATAGATGCCTCTAAATTTATCGGGTGGATGAGAAAAACAACAGAAAGAAAAAAAGCAAGTATTTTGGGAAAAAAGAGAAGAAACAAAGAATAGACAAGGAAAGCAC
>Ga0180009_10004837_pt1 | contig 14694 bp, 15 predicted proteins | sample OS_PC_MetaG_FD_123537 | JGI IMG/M metagenome (GOLD analysis project Ga0180009, IMG submission 123537) | Groundwater microbial communities from the Aspo Hard Rock Laboratory (HRL) deep subsurface site, Sweden - OS_PC_MetaG | ecosystem: Environmental > Aquatic > Deep subsurface > Groundwater...
CGACTTTCAGCCCGGCAAGTTCGACATCGCCGCTGCCGCCGATATTGATCTCGAGCCGCTTGGCCGTGCCCGCGCCTTTCACCGTTCCGCTGCCGCCGATATTCACGTCGAGCTTGTCCGCCGCGACGCTGGCGAACGTGACCGTGCCCGATCCGCCGATCGAGATTTCAGCAGTGCTGGCAAGCGATTGCGCCTGCACCGTGCCGCTGCCCGCGATCACCACTTCGCTGGGCGGGGGCATGGTGATGCGGATAGTGGCGGTCTGGTTGCCGCTCCATCCATCCGTGCGGGTGATGCCGATCACTTCGGAATCGCGCACAAACCGCAGGCTATCGGTGTCTTGCCCTTCGACCTTGAGCGCGAAGACATCGCCTTCGGTAAGGATCACGGTGTCGCCCGAAGACAGCACCAGTTCGGATGGCGGGGGGCCGGCGATTTCGACCTCGGCGAGGGGAACGCCCTCCTTGCCATTAATCGAAACATCAGCGCCATCACACCCCGCCAAGGGGGCGGCGAACGCCAGCACCGCAAGCGGCGCCGAAGATTTGATGAGGGGTTGGATCATGCTTTGCTCTCCCGTCAGGCCGAATGGCGTATTACCAATATAATACACCTCTACCAACGGCACAAGCACATCCGTAAACAAAAGGCGTCATTATACTTGACGTACCCAACTCTGGGGGATAGACAGAATCCCAAGGAGTTAGAACCGTGTCGAACCTTTCCGCCCCGCACTTTCACAACGAAGAAGCCGCCTACGCTTATGTCGAGGCGCGCATCTGGCCTGAAGGCCCTGTTTGCCCTCATTGTGGCGGTGTCGAGCGCATCAGCAAGATGCAGGGCAAGAGCACCCGCGTGGGCGCATACAAGTGCTACCAGTGCCGCAAACCCTTCACCGTGAAGATCGGCACCATCTTTGAGGACAGCAAGGTTCCGATGCGCGTTTGGCTGCAAGCCATGTACCTGATCGCTGGCAGCAAGAAGGGCATTTCCAGCAACCAACTGCACCGCATTCTTGGCGTGACCCTCAAGACCGCGTGGTTTATGTCGCACCGCATCCGCGAAGCCATGCGCTCCGACGACAGCACCATGTTTGGCGGTAACGGCGGCGTGGTCGAAGTTGATGAAACCTTCATTGGTCGCCTCAAGGGCGCACCGGTCAAGCGCGCCTTTCACCACAAGATGAAGGTGCTTGCGCTGGTTGACCGTGACAGCGGCAAGGCGCGCACCATGGTTATCGAGAACGTCAACGCTTCGACCTTGATGCCCATCGTTCTTGAAAACGTGGCACGTGAAGCCCGCGTGATGACTGACGAACACAGCGGGTACCGCGACATGAACAAGTTCTTCGCAGCACACGGCACCACCAGCCACGGTCGCGGCGAGTACGTGAACCTTGAGGATCGCAGCATCCACAGCAACACCGTTGAAGGCTATTTCAGCATCTTTAAGCGCGGGATGAAGGGCGTGTACCAGTTCTGCGGGGAGAAGCACCTTCACCGCTATCTCGCCGAGTTTGAGTTCCGCTATAACAACCGCGTAGCCCTTGGCTGCAATGACGCTGATCGCGCTGACGCACTGCTGTCTGGCATCATTGGCAAGCGACTCACCTATCAAACAACTAGTGCGAGGCACTGATGCCGAAAAAGCAGAACGCAGAGAGCGCGAAAGAGCAGAGCGATCGGTTCGAGCGCGAGGTTCAAAAGCTAATCGACGCTGGCGAACTAAGCCCCACCGAGGCCGATAAGGTCTTGGATGATTTGGTTCGAAAATCATCTACCCCGCGCCCCTAATATGTCCGCATTCGACGAAGTCCGAGAGCAAATCAATTGGGCAGAGACGCGCATAAATGTGGCGCGGATCAAAATCACCCAATACATCCAACACGATGCATTCCGATTTGTGCAGGAGGTTGACGCGCAAACTGGCGAGCACGTGCGCAAGATCGTGCTCGCCAAGAACGTGCCCATGTCGATCAAGGGGTACCTCCGAAACGCAGTTGTCGACTTGAAGCACTCCTTTGACATGAGTCTTCATGCTGCTGTCGGGGATCTGGGCAATAGTCGGTTCGATAAGAATTTCCCGTGGGCCGACAGCCCCCAAAGTGTTCGGGGCATCATCAATGGCTGGCAGAGCAAGGACAAAACTAAAGTCCCTCAGGCAATCATCGATGAAATCTGGCGGCAGGAGCCATACGCTACTGGAGAAGGCTACTCCGGAGGAGAAGACCTTACGCGCGAAGTGGCCAAGATGGCGAACAACAAGCACTCCATCGGGATCGGTGCATCGGCCCAAATTCAGTCCGTTTCTTTCACCAATATCACAGTGATTAGCGCCAAGTCCTTCAAGTTGATGGAGCCTTGGAACCCGAAGAAAAAGGAATTGGTACTTTCTCGTCACATCGGGCTGGTAAGTTACGACGACCCCGCTGTGACCGGTAACGTAATTTTTGAGCGCGTTGGAAGGATCGGTCCACTTGCCGCGATTCCTACTGCCATAAGCTTCCTTGAGCGCGCAAAGCTCTGCGTAGAAGGCTTTGAAGCTGTCGTTCGCAACGGCAACGGTTGAGGCGCTAGTCATTTAGCACCTCCCAAAAGGCGTGGGTACGCCTCGTATAATAACGCCAAACAAAAAGGGCCGCCCCGGCGGGGGCAGCCCTTGATGTTTGCTCAGTTGCCTGAGGAACGAATTACGCTTCTTCGGCCGTGTCGTAATATTGCGGCGCGTGTTCGCGCAGCACGTCAAGAATCTTGTTCAGCGCAGCCGGTTCATCGGTTTCCTCCATCGCCGCGAGTTCGCGGGCGAGGCGGCTGGATGCGGCTTCGAAGATCTGGCGTTCCGAATAGCTCTGTTCGGGCTGATCTTCGGGGCGGAACAGATCGCGGGTCACTTCGGCAATCGATACGAGGTCGCCCGAGTTGATCTTGGCTTCGTATTCCTGCGCGCGGCGCGACCACATGGTGCGCTTGACCTTGGGCTTGCCCTTCAAGGTTTCCATCGCCTGTTTCAGGGTCTTGTCGGAGGACAGCTTGCGCATTCCGATCGCTTCGACCTTGCCCACCGGAACGCGCAGCGTCATGCGTTCCTTTTCGAACCGCAGGACATAAAGTTCGAGCTGCATTCCGGCGATTTCCTCGCTCTGCAGTTCAATTACACGGCCTACGCCGTGCTTGGGGTAAACAACATAATCGCCGACCGTGAATGCGTTTGCGGTGCTTGCCATGCAAGTTCCTTTCTGTGCGCCGTCTTGCCAGCAGGAGAGCGGAGAATCATCCCTGCGGCGGCTAACCCTACCGAGGGGAGAACCTCGTTTAAGGTAAAGCGCCGTGAGCGGATCATCCGGTAAGGGGGGGTGCTGGTGTCGGGCCTTCCTGGTTTTTTATCGCCTGCGCTGGCCTCAACCCTGCGCGGTGCAGGCATTATATAGCACACCCGCAACAAAATTGCGAGTCGGCGATTGCTTGTGCCCCTGCACCGCGATGTGGGCGCAACTTTGCTGGTGAAATCAGTCGCCTTCGCCGGGCTCTTCGCTGAAATATTTCTCGAACTTGCCCGGCTCGCCCTTGTGCGCGTCGGCCTCTTCGGGCGGGGATTTCTGGCTGGTGATATTGGGCCATTCGGCGGAATATTTGGTGTTCAGCTCCAGCCACTTTTCCAACCCGTCTTCGGTATCGGGCAGAATCGCTTCGGCCGGGCATTCGGGCTCGCACACGCCGCAATCGATGCATTCGCTGGGGTTGATCACCAGCATATTCTCGCCTTCGTAGAAGCAATCCACCGGGCACACTTCCACACAATCGGTGTATTTGCACTTGATGCAGTCTTCGGTGACGACGTAAGTCATTGTGGGTCTTTCAAAAGCGCTTTTCGGGTAGGTCAGGCGGCTTGTCCGCCACAAGCGGCGACGCTGCTATGGGCATTTGCCCTTTACGGTCAAGTTCGGCCTCGTCAACCTCGCGGAATTGGCCAACCTCTCGATAATGCGAACGTGCGCTGGCAGGCGGGCCGCGTCGGTCGGGGATCGTCAGCAGTTCGATCACCCGCACGCTATCGCCCAGCGCGATGGTCAACACGTCACCAATATGCGCTTGCTCTGACGGCCGCAGCACATGTTTTCTGTTGCGGCGTAAAGCATGGGCTTCGATCAGCGCGACCGCCGCCGAGCGTGTGCGGGCGAAGCGGAGATAGACCAGCAGCCGGTCGATCCTGACGGATGGGGAGCGGATTGAACCTTCCACACCGCCCGCCATTACCGCTTGAGCAGGTCTGCCAGCTTGTCAAACGCGCCGCTGGCACGGGCCGGGCCGGTATCGCCAGAGGGTTTGGGCGCGGGTTTGGGCGCGGGTCTGGGTGCGCTCTGGGCGGGGCGAGGGGCGCGCTGGGCGGCATCGCGATCAGGTCTGGCCTTGGCGGGCTTGCCCTTGGCGCGCGGCTGGCCCGAATCGGCGCGCGCGTCCCGGCGTGCGGGCCGCCGCTCCTCGCGCTCACCGGCGCGGCGCGGGCGCCAGTGCCAGCGGTCGGGCGCGGGCGGGCCGAACGCGCCTTCGGGCAGGGCGCGCGCGCGATCACAGCGAAACCCTGCGCTGCCGAGCAGGCGGCGGGCGTTCTCCGCTTCAAGCCCGATTGACACCGGCAGCGCCAAATCGATCCGGAAGGTGAGGTTGCGTTCCTTGGGCTTGGCGGCGCTGACCACGGCGCGCGCTTCAAACGCGGCGCGCAGGATCTTCTCCGCCAGATCAACCCGGATCGCCTGCGACCCTGCGTAACGATAGCCCGCAGGCAGCCGCCCCTTGGCCCACGCCCCTTCGGCCAGAACCGGCAGCATCGCTTCGTTCAGCGGGCGCAGGTCAAGCCCCAGCGCGTGCAGCAAGCGGCGCGGCGCGGGTTTGAGCAAGGCGGGCGCGAAAATATCGAGCGCGCCGAACGTCACCCCCAGCTTGCGCAGAAACGGGCGCATTTCCTTGGGCAGATGTTCCAGCCCGGCGTCTTCGCGGCTGATCACCCCGCGCGCGTCGATCAGCGTGATCAACAGCGCGCGCGCCTGCGACCCGGCTGCGGGATCGCGCGCGGCCTCGGCCAGTTTGCGCAACGGGGCCAGCGGTTCCAATTGCTTATCGAGCCATGCGGCAAGGCCCGCCTCCAACTGCGCGCGCGAAGCCTCGGCCAGCAATGTCAGATCGCGGGTCAGCGCGAGGCGCGGGCTACCGAAATTGCCTGCACCGACATGACCCGGAAAGGTAATCTCGGCGAGCGCGCGCCCTTGCCCTTGGCCCTGCCAGCGGATCGCCCCGCCCGCGATTTCCAGCTCGCCAATGCCGTCAGCCAGCAGCCATTCGGCGCGGCTGGCGAGCAGCGCGGGCAGCGCCTTTTCCCCCGCCGCCAGCAGCATCCGCCGATCATGCGCGCCCGCCGAGGGATCGACATGGAAACGGAATCCTTCAAGCCGCCCGATGGTTTCACCCTCGACCGTCAAATGCCCATCGGGTTCCAATGTGACCGGCAGCGCGCCTGCGTCCTGCCCCAGCGATTTCATCAAAAGTGTCGTCCTCCGGTTGACGAATCTTTCGGTCAGCCGCGCGTGCAGCGCATCCGAAAGCTTCGCCTCGACCGCGCGCGCCCGCGCGGCCATTTCATCGCGTGCCAGCACCCAATCGGGCCGCTGGCAGATGTAAGCCCAACTGCGAATCGCTGCGATCCGCGCTTGCAGCGTGTCGATGTCGCCCTGCATCCGGTCAAGTTCCGCGATGCGCGCGGCGACGAAATCCGCGCCAATATAACCCTCGCCCAGGTCTTGCCACAGCCGTGCGACAAACCGCGCGTGCTGTTCCACCCCCAGGTTGCGGAAATCGGGGAGCGAGCACGCCTCCCAAAACCGCCGCACCGATCCCGCCCCGCGCACCGATTGCGCAAGCGAATCTTCCGAAAGCCGCCGCAGCACCGCCATGTCGATCGCCTCGGGCGCAGCGCGCAGCACTGCATCATCGGGCCGCGCTTCCAGATCGGCGATCAGCGTGGGGAGCGTATCGAACCGCGGTTCCGCCTCACGCCAGAACAGGTGGGTCAGTGGCGCGAACCTGTGTTCTTCAATCGCGTAGATTTCTTCATCGGTGAAGGCGAGCGGCTCGCCGCTATCCACCTTTCCCATCCCCGACAGCGTGCCGAACGTCCCGTCGCGCTGGTGCCGGCCCGCCCGCCCGGCAATCTGCGCCATTTCCGAAGGGGTCAGCCGCCGTTTGCGATGCCCGTCGAACTTGCTGAGCGCGGCAAAGGCCACATGATCGAGATCGAGGTTCAATCCCATGCCAATCGCATCGGTGGCGACGATGTAATCGACCTCGCCCGATTGGAACATCGCCACCTGTTTGTTGCGGGTTTCGGGTGAGAGCGCCCCCATCACCACCGCCGCGCCGCCCCTGAAACGCCGCAACGCTTCGGCCATCGCGTAAACCTGCTCGATCGAAAACGCGACCACGGCGCTGCGTTTGGGCAGGCGCGACAATTTGCATACCCCGGCGTGCGACAGCGTGGAGAAACGCGGACGGGTGGTGATGTCCGCGCGCGGGATCAGCGCCTTGATGATCGGTTGCAGGGTGGACGAACCAAGGATCATCGTTTCCTCGCGCCCGCGTGCGTGCAGCAGCCGGTCGGTGAAAATATGCCCGCGTTCGGGGTCAGCGCCCAATTGCGCTTCGTCGATGGCAACAAAGGCATGCTGCCCCGCCGTGCGCGGCATGGCTTCGGCGGTGCAGAGGAAATAGCGCGCGTCCGGTGGTTCGATCCGTTCCTCGCCGGTGATCAGCGCCACCTGCTTATCGCCCTTGATGCCGCGCACCCGGTCATACACCTCGCGCGCCAGCAGCCGCAGGGGGAAACCCATCATGCCGGACGAATGGCCGCACATCCGCTCAATCGCCAGATGGGTCTTGCCGGTGTTGGTCGGGCCGAGCACCGCGCGCACGCTGTCATCGCGAAAGGCAGCGCCGCGCTGGGCGACGGAATGATCGCTGAGGGGAAAGGTCACAGTGACACGGCTTGTGTCAGGCTTGGCAGGGCGGAGCAAGGGCGCGTGCTGGTCACCATCTGGTCTGGGCGCAACACCTTGTCGCATCTGCGATACGGTTGGTCGCTGGTTAATGCGGGATTTACTTTGTTGTGGCAGGAAAATGCGACAAGGAAGCGGTTGGGATAGAGGCAAGCTTGCCCCGTCAGGGCGCCGCTTTCAGGGCACAGATGTTGGATCATGCGCGCAATCTGAACGATCCGCCCGAGCCGGAGCACGGCCCGGCAGTGGATCTGCGCGCTGTATCCGCATCAGCCGGGCCTGCCCCGATCGATCCTGAAACCGCGCGCGAATTGCTGCCCTATTTCCGCAAGGCCAAGGCGCTGGCCCCGCCCACCCCAACCCAGCAGGCCCGGCGCACAGTGCTGGTGCGGGTCAATGGTGTGTCCGAACGTTACGACGAATGGCGTCTTGCCGCCTCGCGCTGGTTCGACAGTCTCGATCTTGCGCCTGACCTGGCCAAAAACATCGGCAGCCGCCGGTGGTTTCGCGGGCTGGGCACGATGGTCGGCCTTGGCGTGGTGGCGCTGGCCTTGTGGCCCGATCTGACCCCATTGGAAGCGCGGCCCGCGATGCCGCATGGTGACGCAGTGACCAGCGAATTGCGCAGCCAGATGATCCTGCCGCTGGCGCTGGGCGCGGATAGCGGGCGGCGGATGGGGCCGACGCAGGCGGTCATCCCGCTCAAAAGCGCGCCCGAACGCCCGCAGATCCAGATGGTGGTGACATTGGCGCCGGGGGACAGCTTTGCCGCGATGCTGCGCCGTGCCGGGGTTGCGGCGGATGATATTGATCGCGCCTCCGCGCTGGTCGATCAAGCCTTGCCGCTGGGCGAGATTGCGCCGGGCACGCAGATGGACGTTCTGCTGGGCCGCCGCGCCGCGCCGGGGCAGCCGCGCCCGCTGGACAGCCTCGCCTTCCGGGCGCGGTTCGATCTGGAGCTGCAACTGACCCGGCCCGGCGTGGGTGAGATTACCGCCGATGGCATGCCGGTGATGCCCAACGGGCCGCTGGCCTTGAAACGCAACATCATCCGCGTCGATGACACGCCGCTGCGGGTGCGCGGCCCGGTGGGGTCGAGCCTCTATCGTTCGATGCGGCAGGCCGGTGTCCCGGCCAGCGCGGTGCAGGAATATCTGAAAGCGCTCGACGCGCAGATCGACATGGACCGCGAAGTGCGCTCGACCGACGAATTCGACATCATCGTCTCCTATCGCCGCGCTGCGACAGGCGAACGTCAGGCGGGGCAGTTGCTCTATGCCGGGGTCGACCGCGCCGGAAAGCCGCGCACCCAACTGATGCGGTGGGGCAAGGACGGGCGGTTCTTCGAAGCTTCGGGCGTAGGGGAGCAACGTCGTGGCCTCTTGGCGCCAGTGCCGGGCGCGATTTCATCGGGCTTCGGGATGCGCCGCCACCCGATCCTTGGTTATCGCCGGATGCACGAAGGGATGGATTTCAAGGCGCGCCACGGCACCCCGATTGCCGCGGTCAGCGATGGTCGGGTCAGTTCTGCGGGCCGCGCGGGCGGCTGCGGCATCGCGGTGCGGCTGGATCATGGTAGCGGGCTTGCCACGCGCTATTGCCACATGAGCCGGATGGCGGTGAGTTCCGGGCAGCAGGTGCGGCGCGGGCAGGTGATCGGCTATGTCGGATCGACCGGGCTATCGACCGGCCCGCACCTGCATTACGAAATGTATCGCAGCGGGCGGGTGATCAATCCGGCGAGCGTGCAATTCGTCAACCGCGCTGAACTTTCGGGCACCGAACTGATCGATTTCCGCCGCCAGCTGATTCAGATGAAAGATGTCGAGGTCGGCGCGGCGCTGCAGGATCTCGAACCGCTGCCGAGCGAGGTCAAGGAACCGCTGCGCGAGATCGAGAAGGTCGAGATCGCGCGCGGGATGCGCTGAACGACTTGTCGCAACGCCCGGATTGCGCCTAAACCTGCGCGCATGACCGGAAGCTATCCCAACACCCGTTTGCGCCGCACCCGCGCCCACGCATGGAGCCGCGCGCTCCACCGCGAATCGATCCTCACCCCCGCCGATCTGATCTGGCCGCTGTTCGTGACTTCGGGAACAGGGGTGGAGGAACCGGTCGCCAGCCTGCCCGGCATATCGCGCTGGTCGGTCGATGGCATCGTGGCGCGCGCGAAAGAGGCGGCGGCACTCGGCATTCCGGTGGTGGCGCTGTTCCCCAATACGCCGCATGATCTGCGCAGCGATGACGGGGGCGAAGCGCATAATCCCGACAACCTGATGTGCCAGGCGATCCGCGCGATCAAGGACGCCTGCGGGAATGATATCGGCGTGCTGACCGACGTGGCGCTCGATCCCTACACCGCCCACGGGCAGGATGGGCTGGTGGACGATGCGGGCTATGTGGTGAACGATGACACCGTCGCCGCGCTGGTTGATCAGGCGATCAATCAGGCGAGTGCGGGCGCGGACATCATCGCCCCGTCGGACATGATGGACGGCCGCATCCGCGCGATCCGCATGGCGCTGGAAATGAACGGGCATCCCAACGTGCAGATCATGTCCTACGCCGCCAAATATGCCAGCGCGTTTTATGGCCCGTTCCGCGATGCGGTGGGCAGCGGCGGATTGCTCAAAGGCGACAAGAAAACCTACCAGATGGACCCGGCCAATGGCGACGAGGCGCTGCGCGAAGTGGCGCTGGACATTGCCGAGGGCGCGGATTCGGTGATGGTCAAACCCGGCCTCGCCTATCTCGACATCGTGCGCCGAGTGAAGGAGCGCTTCGAGGTGCCGGTTTTCGCCTATCAGGTCAGCGGCGAATACGCGATGATCGAGGCTGCGGCGCGGGCCGGAGCGGGTGATCGCGATGCGCTGGTGCTGGAAACCCTGATCGCGTTCAAACGTGCAGGCGCAAGCGGCATCCTGACCTACCACGCCGCCCATGCCGCCCGCCTGCTGAATGGCTGACATGGCCGGGTTCCGCTGCGAAACCGAACGGCTGATCCTGCGCGACTGGCGCGGAGATGGCGATTGGACGCGCTTCTGGCAGGCGACCAACACCCCGGCGGTGATGCGCTGGCTGGGCGGGGTGGCGGATGATGCGGCGCGGACCGCTGCGCAAGAACGCCTGCTCGGTTATCAGCGCGATCATGGCCACACCTTCTGGGTGGTCGAGCGCAAGCAGGATGGCGCGCTGCTCGGCTTTTGCGGGTTGAAGCGTTCCAATCAGGCGGGCGGGCCGCAGGGGATGATGGAAGTCGGCTGGCGGCTGCGTGAGGATGCCTGGGGGCAAGGCTACGCCAAAGAGGCTGCCGCCGCCGCGCTGGCCCTTGCGTTTGATCGCTTCGCTGCGGATGAGGTGATCGCGCTGACGGTGCAGGGCAATACCGCCAGTTGGGGTCTGATGCTGCGTTTGGGGATGGAACGGCGCGCGGATCTCGATTTTGACAGCGGCGATTTCGATCCCGAAAATCCGGTCATTATTGTCCATTCAATCACCCGCGCGGTCTGGCAAGCGGGATGATGGCTGCGGTGCTGACGACTCCCCGGTTGACGCTGCGCGCAATCGGCGTTGACGACCTCGACCCGCACATGGCGTTGCTCAATACGCCTGCGGTGATGCAGTATCTGGGCGGCGTGCAGCCGCGCGAGGTAATCGCGGCCAAGCACGCGGCATCGCGGGCCAGCTTTGCCGCCGAAGGGTTCGGCTTCATGATGATGGAGGAGCGGGCGACGGGCGACATTATCGGCCATTGCGGGTTGCGCCGCGTCGCCCACCCGCTCGCCCCCAACCCCCACGACTTCGAAATCGGATGGCTGGTGCGTGAAGATCGCTGGCGGCGCGGCTATGCGCTGGAAGCGATGCGCGCGGTGGTCGATTGGGGCTTTGGCGTTATCGGTGCGAAGCAGATCGTCGCCTTGACCTGCGCGGCCAATGTGGGAAGCTGGCGATTGATGGAAAAGCTTGGGATGGATCGGCGCGAAGACCTCGATTTTGCCGATCCGGGTGAGCCTGAACCGATTATCCAGTATGCAATCACGCGAGCGCAATGGGAGGCGCACAGACCATGACTTATCGGCCCCCCGAACGACCGGGCGTCAATATCATCCCGATCCACGGCAAGACCCCGCGCATCCACGCCACCGCCTTTATCGCGCCCGGCTGCACGATCATCGGCGATGTCGAAATCGGCGCGGAATCGTCGATCTGGTATAATTGCGTGCTGCGCGCCGACGTCAGCCGGATCGTGATTGGTGAACGCAGCAATGTGCAGGATGGATCGGTGCTCCACTGCGACCCGCCGCGCCCGGGGGACCCGGACGGATCGCCGCTGATCATCGGTGACGATGTGCTGATCGGCCATATGGCGATGGTGCACGGCTGCACGATCGAGAGCCGCGGTTTCGTCGGCCTTGGCGCGATTGTGATGAACAAGGCGGTGATCGGTGCGGACGCGATGCTGGCAGCGGGCGCGATGCTGACCGAGGGCAAGGTTATGGCCCCGCGTGAGCTGTGGGGCGGCCGTCCGGCGCGCAAGATGCGCGATCTGGATGAGGCGGCGATCATGGGAATGCGGATCGGCACCGCGCATTACGCCGAAAATGCAAAACACCACGCCGAAGCGGTGGCGGCGGCGCTGACGTAAGCGGGGATCATGGCGCGGCCCAAGCCCGATTTCCCGCCCGCCGCTGCGCTGTTGGCGCTGGCCGATGATCGGCGGCGATTGGCGTTGAGGGTTACGCCGGGCGCGCGCAGCGAACAGATTGCGCTGGGCGAGGGCGCGGTGCTGATCAAGGTTCGGGCCAAGGCGCATGATGGTGAGGCCAACGCCGCGGTGCTGGCAATGCTGGCACGCGCGCTCGATCTGCCCGGATCAAAACTGCACCTGCTGCGCGGCGCGACCGGGCGCGACAAGCTGGTGCAGATCGATATCTGACGGCTAGCTCCTGACCCCTAGGGTTCCGGCTGGTTTCATGCATCGGGCTTTGCGCCCGCATCGCGCAGCCGCAGCGCAAGCCCCAGCATCACTCCGACCCCGATGGCAATGGTGAGATCAGCCACCACGGTCAGCACCATGGTCAACACCAGCAACCCGCGTTCGGCCAGCGGCGTCGCCCAATATCCGCGCCACTTGTGCGGCTCGCTCATGTTCCACGCGGTTATCATCAGCAGCGCGGCCAGCGCGGGCATCACCAGATAGCCCGCCAGCGGCGCTGCCACCACCATGATGATCAGGATGATGATCGCATGCAGCACCCCGGTCACCGGGGTCTTGCCCCCGGCGCGCACATTGGTGGCGGTGCGCGCTATCGCTCCGGTAGCAGGCATCCCGCCGAACAGGCCGGAACCCAGATTGGCCCAGCCCTGCGCGGAAACCTCGGCATTGGGGCGGTGCTGGCCGCCGATCATGCGGTCTGCCACTGTCGCTGACAGCAGCGATTCAATCGCCGCGAGGAAGGCGATCACCATTGCGGACGGCAGCAATTCGATCACCCGCGCGGCGCTGATATCGGGCAGGCTGGGGAACGGCAGGCCGCTGGGCAATGCGCCATAGCGCGACCCGATGCTATCGACCGGCCACTGCGCCAGCGCCGCGATTGCCGAAATGGCCGCGATGGCGACGATCAGGCCGGGCAGGCGCGGGAACTTCCACCGCAGCACAATAATCAACCCCAACGCCCCCGCACCGGCGGCCAGCGCATAGGGGTTCAACAGTCCGCGCGCCGCCCACAAGGCCGGGATTTTTTCGAGGAAATCGGCAGGCATCGCAGTCAGGCCAAGGCCGAATAAATCGTTGATCTGGCTGGCGGCGATGATGATCGCGATACCGATGGTGAAGCCGTTGATCACTGCTTCGGGCACATAGGCGATCAGATTACCAATCCGCAGCCAGCCCGCCGCGATCAGGATAATGCCCGCCATCATCGTGGCCAGCACCAACCCATCATACCCATGTTCGGCAATCACCCCGAACACCACGACGATGAACGCGCCGGTCGGCCCGCCAATCTGCACCCGGCTGCCGCCCAGCAGCGAAATCAGCAACCCGCCGATGACGGCGGTAATCAGCCCCTTGGCCGGATCAGCGCCCGATGCGATCGCGATCGCGATGCTGAGCGGCAGCGCGACCATCGCGACAGTCACGCCCGCGATCAGATCGGCGAGGAACAACGAAGGGCTGTATTCCTTCATTGTGGTCAGAATTTTTGGTTGCATGAACGCAGGTGCTACGCCGCGATTGGCGACGACGCAATCCATGAGGTGGGGAAATGGCGCTGCGCCTCAGAAGTCGCGCGGCGCGACTTGTGTGCTGAACACCAGGCTGCGCCATATTCATTGCAATGCCATATGTTTGCGGTAAATCCACCGCACGGCGCGCTGGTTATAGCCGCGCCAATAAGGAACCGCTTTTATGAAGTTCATTCCGCTTGCCGCGCTCGGCCTTGCTGCCGCTGCCCTGACCGCCCCGGCTTTCGCCGCTGAAGATGATGCGGCGACCACTACCACTACCACCACCGCTGCTGCTGCGGCGTTCACGGTCGATATGCCGATCGAAGCGCTGATGGCTGATGAGCGCGCCAAGGCGGCGGTGCTCACGACCTTGCCCGATCTTGATCAGCATCCGGCCTATGAACAGTTCAAGGCGATGAGCCTGACCGCGGTCGCGCCGTTCTCGCAAGGGATGATCACCGAGGAAGTGCTGGCGAAAATCGCCGCTGACCTCGCCGCCATTCAGTAAGGCTACTACCGCCCCACCCCTTCCTTTTCAAAGGAGGGGGTGGGGGTGGTTGCGCGGGTGGGCCTCAGCCCTCTCCCGCTTCAGGCGCGGGCTTTTTCGCGGGGGCCTTTTTCTTCGCAGCGGGCTTTCTGACTGCTTTCACCTTCGGCGGGGCCGGGGTGATTTCAAAGGTCGGCTTGCCGTCCTTGACGCTGACCTGCACCTCGCCGCCGTCGGACAATTTGCCGAACAGCAGTTCTTCGGCGAGCGGTTGCTTGATCTTGTCCTGGATCAACCGGCTCATCGGGCGGGCGCCGTACAGCTTGTCATAGCCCTTGTCGCCCAGCCAGCTGCGCGCATCGCTGTCAAACTGGATGTGGACGTTCTGTTCGGCCAGCTGCAATTCCAGCTCAAGGATGAACTTGTCCACCACCCGCGCCACGGTTGACCGGCCAAGGTAGGCAAACGGCACAATCGCATCGAGCCGGTTGCGGAATTCAGGCGTGAACATCTTGTTCACCGCCTCGGTTCCGGCGTCTTCTTTCGACACGTCGCCAAACCCGATCCCGCTGCGCGCCATGTCGGATGCGCCCGCGTTGGTGGTCATGATCAGCACGACATTGCGGAAATCCACGGTCTTGCCGTGGTGATCGGTCAGGCGGCCATTATCCATCACCTGCAACAGGATGTTGAACAGATCGGGGTGCGCCTTTTCGATTTCGTCGAGCAGCAGCACGCAATGCGGGTTCTGGTCGATCGCATCGGTCAGCAATCCGCCCTGATCATACCCGACATAGCCCGGAGGCGCGCCGATCAGGCGGGAAACGCTATGGCGCTCCATATATTCGGACATGTCGAAGCGTTTCAGCTCGATCCCCATGATGCTGGCAAGCTGGCGCGCAACTTCGGTCTTGCCCACCCCGGTGGGGCCGGA
>Ga0180009_10004838_pt1 | contig 14691 bp, 14 predicted proteins | sample OS_PC_MetaG_FD_123537 | JGI IMG/M metagenome (GOLD analysis project Ga0180009, IMG submission 123537) | Groundwater microbial communities from the Aspo Hard Rock Laboratory (HRL) deep subsurface site, Sweden - OS_PC_MetaG | ecosystem: Environmental > Aquatic > Deep subsurface > Groundwater...
CCTGGCCTTCCACACCCCGGACATCCAGGTGGATGCCGTGTACAGGAACCGGCCGGACAAGGCCTCCCTGGACCTGGCCTTGAAGGACATCGGCACCACCACGGTGACGGGCAAGCTTGGCGGAGCGGTGCCCAAGTGGGTGGTGGATCTGGCCATCCCCTCCAACCTGGACGAGTACATCAACTCCTTCACCCAGACCCTGGTCCAGGCGGACGGGGGCAGGGGAAGCCGAATGCGCCTTTCCTGGAACCTGGAGGATCCGGAGCACGTGGGCCTGGACATCAAGGGGGTGACGGAGTTTGCGGACAACTTCTACGTGCGGTTCGGGCTGGCCACCTTCCGGTACTGCTTCAAGACCACCGGGGAGATCCAGGACGAGTTCGAGATGCTGGCTTCCCGCACCATGACCGCCGTCATGGCGGACCTCATGGCCATCCGGGACGCAGCCCCGGCCCTGGAGGGAGAGGAGGCTCCGGCTCTGGCCGTGGAGGCCCGACCGGCCTCGGCGTCCCTTACGAAAAACCCATGAGGAGCACGAAGATCACCCCGGCCATGAGGGAGAAGATGGTGAGGTGGCTTTCCCCGGCCCGGGCGTTGGGGATGAGTTCGTCGGCTGTGATATAGATCATGAGTCCGGCCGTGGCGCCGACGATGAAGCCCAGGACATTGTCCCCCGCGCCTGCCAGGAGGAACCGGCCCGCCAGGAAACCCGCCAGGATGGGCGCGGCTGTCAGGGAGGACAGGAAAAAGGCCCGGCCCCGGCGTCCCGTGGCCAGGTAGTAGGGCGCGGCGGTACACACCCCCTCGGGGATGTTGTGGATGGCGATGGCCACGGCGATGGTCACGGAAACCGAGGCGTCGGCAGCCCCGCCGATGGAGATGGCCATGCCCTCGGGCAGGTTGTGCATGAAGATGCCTGTCAGGAGGTAGGGGGAGGTACGCTGGAGGTTTTTCCCCTGCTCCTGGGCGCAGAGACCCGGGTGGATGTGGGGCACCAGACGGTCCACGCCGAACATGGCCGCCGACCCGGCAACGAGTCCGAAAACGCAGGTGCCTATCCCCGAAAGGCGGATGGACTCCGGGATGAGCTCCAGGAAGCTGATGGCCAGCATGACCCCGGCCGCAAAGCAGAGCAGGTTGCAGATCACCTCGTAGGATGGCCGCCGGATCACCCCCAGCGCCGAGCCTGCGATGGGGCCGAGAACCGACAGGGTCACGATGAGCCAGAGGGGGTCCATGGAGGGGTCTTTCTTTTGAGCAAACCTCGGTTTCCGGGGCCTTATCCTACAACCTGGCTTCCCGGTCAACCCCTGGCCGAGGAAAGGGGAGAAAGCGCATGGCGGACAGGAACATTCCCGTGGTGGTGGGCCAGGGCCAGTACGTCCAGCCCATGGACGAACCCCGGCCCCTGGACCCAGTGGGGCTAATGGTCCGGGCCGGGGAAAGGGCCCTGGCCAGCGCGGGCCCGCCGGAGCTGGCCCGGGCCGTGGACCGCGTGTACGTAATGAACGTCCTGTCCCACACTTACGCGGACATGCCCGGACGCCTGATCAAGGCCCTGGGCCTTTCTCCCAAAAAGGCCGAGTACGGCGTCCTGGGGGGCAACACGCCCGTGAAGGCCGTGAACCAGGCGGCCCGGGACATCGCTGCGGGCCGGGCCGAGTGCGTGCTCATCGCCGGGGGCGAGGCGGACTGCGCCAAGCGCCGGGCGGGCAAGGGCCAGGTGGCCCTGGACTGGGACCCTGCCGAGCCCCCGGCCTCCATGGAAGGGGACGACCGGCTCGGCTCCACGGACCTGGAAAACCACTATGACTGGATGGCCCCGGCCTACACCTACGCGGCTTTTGAGAACGCCTTCCGCCATTCCCGGGGCCGGAGCCTGGAAGAACACCGCCGGGCCCTGGGGGCGCTTTGCGAGCGCATGGCCGCCGTGGCGGCCCAAAACCCCCATGCCTGGAACCGGGAGGGTCTTTCCGGCCGGGAAATCATCACCCCTATGGCGAAAAACCGCTACGTGGCCTATCCCTACACCATCCGCATGAACCCCAACATCCACGTGGACCTTTCCGCCTGCGTCATCCTGACCAGCGAAAAAAAGGCCCGGGACCTGGGGGTGGACCCCGGGGCTTTCGTGTACCCCCTGGGAGGTGCGGAACTGGACAACGTGTGGGAAATGTGCCGCCGGCCCAGGCTCTTCGATTCCCCGGCCATCGGCGAGTGCGGCCGCCTGGCCCTGGCCCAGGCCGGGCTGACCATCAACGGCATGGACCTGTTCGACCTGTATTCCTGCTTCACCTCGGTGGTTCAGATCGCCATGGCCGAACTGGGCATCCCCGAAGACGACCCCCGGCCCATGACGGTGACGGGCGGGCTTCCTTACTTCGGCGGGCCGGGGAACAACTATTCCCTCCACGGCATCGCCACCCTGGCGGACCGTATCCGGGCCGACCGGTCCGTGAAGGCCCTGGCCACGGGCCTGGGATGGTTCAACACCAAGCACGCGGTCACCATCCTGGGGGGCGAACCGCCGGAAAACCCCTGGACGGACCGGGACGACTCCGCGCTCCAGCAGGCCATTGACGCCACGGCTCTGCCGCCCCCGAAGGAGAAGCTCGACGGCCCCTTCACCGTGGAGGCCTACACCATCTGGTACCATGCCCACGGCGTGCCGCTCCGGGGCACCTGCATCGGCCGGGACGTCGAGGGCCGCCGGGGCATGGCCTGGATGGAATTCGACCCCAACGTCCTGTTGGCCCTCCAGGAGGAGGAACTGGTGGGCAGGACCGGCACTGCCCGATACGAGGACGCCTTGTCCCACAACGTGGTGAGGTTCTGATCCGGCAGGGTATCCCTATCCCGGCCATTTGCCGAAACGGGCAAAGTAGAGGCGCTACCGTTAGCGGGGTTCCCTCCGGTGGGGACAGTCTCGCGCGCACAGGAAACAAGGGGTTTTGTGCGGGACATGCCGGGCGGCGACCAGGAACGCGGTAACCGATTTTCTGGGCCGCATAAGGCCGGAGGGCATGACCCGCAACCCGGCGGGCAACGGGTCCAGCAGCGTGGTGAGGGCCTTTTGCCCCGCCTCCAGGGGCAGGTCGCAGTAACCGGGGCTGAAACGCGACGTGCCGTGCAAACCGGCATCCGCAAGACTCGCCGCTGCATGGTCTTCGGCCGCATCCGCAAAATGTTCGGCCAGCACCGAGGCCATTGCGTCCGCAACATAGGAGGACACCAGGGAGGTTTCGGACAGTTCCTTGATGCCTGCCTCGATACGCGTCCCAATGGTGACCGCGAACGCCACCAGCCCTGTCGCGTCTTCGCATATGGACGCAAGCCGCGCCCATTTGGCGCTTGGCACGCGCACGTCACCGGCCAGGATTGCACCTTTTTCGATGCTATCCAGCTGCGTCCAGGAGAATAGGGAGGCGGGTTCAAGCCAGGAACACATTGTTTCGTACAGGTCTCCCACGGCCCGGACCACGGCCGGTCCCGCCGCCTCTGGGGAAGGGCAGCCCATGGTGCGGACGGTTTTTTCCAGGAGTTCGTCCGAGCCGGGAGGCGCAAACTCCAGCGGCCGATTTTTTGCCATCAGCCCAGGGGCTTTCGCCTGGTCCCCCGGATTGGGGATTCGCATCGCCGCGTCCATATCTTCCCCCCTGCGCCGCGTGGTCAAACGATTTTCCCCGCCTGAGCCGCCTTGACGTATCCCATGCAATACGGGTCTTTGGCCAAAAGCATCTTCCCTGTCATCATCATGGACATGAGAGGGGTGTCCAGGGGGTCGAGGATGGCCCCGGTGAGCCCGGCGGACAGGAGAAGCGCCAGGAAACACCGGTTGATCGCCTTTCTTTGCGGCATGCCAAAGGAGATGTTCGACAGGCCGCAGAGCGTATTCACCCCGGGCAGTCGCTGGTGGATTCCGCGAATGGAATCCATGGCCATGACCCCTTTGGAGGCGTCCGTGGCCACAGGCTGGATGAGGGGGTCCACATGGATGCGGTCCCGGGGGATTCCCGTTGACTCGATCCCCTCCACCAGCCGGACGGCCCTGTCCACCACTTCTTCCGCATCACGGGGCATACCCGCGTCGTTCATGCACAGGGCCACCAGGTGGCAATTTTTTCCTTCCACAGCCGTGAGCACGGGCTCGAACCGGTTGGTTTCCAGGCTTATCGAATTGACCATTACCGTACGGTCCGAGCGTTCGAGGGCCTGGGCGATGGTGGCCGGACTGGCGCTGTCCACGGCCATGGGCGCGTCCACAGCCTTGGCCACCACGTCCATGAGCCAGAAAAGATGCTCCTGCTCGTCCTCGCCAAAGGTTCCCGCGTTCACCTCGATCCAGTGCGCGCCCGCGTCCACCTGCCTGCGCGCCTCTTGGGCCACAAAGGCGGCGTCACGTTGCCGCACGGCCTCCTTCACCGGCTTCCGCGAGGTGTTCAGGCGTTCTCCCACAATCGTGAACATGCGCCACCACCCTTCCTACGCGGCCACCGGCGGGCTGACGCGTTCGCCGTAATAGCCGTATTTTTTTACGGCATCCACCATGGCGCGAACGCATTCGGCCTTTGCATTGGGGGGGACTTCACAGCCCGCAGCCAGGATGAATCCGCCGCCCTTGCCCACTTCCTCGATGAGACGGTGGCAGTATTCCCCGACCTCCGTGGGAGTGCCTTCCGCCAGAAGCGCGGCGGGAACGTCGCCGAAAATGCACATGCGGTCGCCGATGACTTCCTTGGCGCGGAAGATATCGGTGAGGCCGTCCAGTTGCAGCACCACCTTGCCGGCCGGAAGGCGGCGCATGGATGGAAGATTTTTGAGCCAGTCTCCATCGCAGTGGAGGATGGGCGTCATCCCCGCGTCCACAATGCGGTTCACAACGACCTCCAGCCCGGGCAGCGCCAGTTCTTCGAACTGCTTGGGCGAGATGAAGCTGTTGGAGGACCTGTGGCAATAGCACTGGACAGTGGGCACACCCATTAGGCGCGCCACGGTCACGGAAAAGGTCGCGTAGCTTGCCGCCAGCCTGGTTGACGCCTGGCCGATCTTTTCCGGGGTCCTCATGAGGTCCATGGAGAAGTTGAGGACATTCCGCGCCTGGGAGAAGGTGTCAAAGGGCATCTCCGCCTGGCAGCCGATCTGGATGGCGGCACCCTGTTCCCTCCACCATTTGAAATCCTTTCGCCAGTTCCGCACCTGACGCGCCAGGTGAATGATCATCCGGGTTGCGAGGCTGGCTATGCCCGCGCCTTCGGCTTCCTTGCAGAAACGTCCTAGCATGCGCAGCCGGAAGAGAGTGTCACCGAGCAATTCCGGTCCATCAATCACCGAGTCGTAATCCTCGGGATTCATGTAGGTGATCTCTTCGACCTTGGCCATTTCATCTTCGGCCAGTTCATAACCGGGCCACAGGGTCCGCATCATAAGGACGTAGCTGTAGATGAGACGCGATACGGGGTGGATGTTGTAGTAAATGTCCCACGGGCCGACTTCCTCCCAAACCTTTTTCATCACCGAGGCATAGGTTCCGGGGTCAGCCATGTATTGGTGCATGGACACGCCCGCGTAGACCGGAGCGAAGTAGTAGAGCATGAGGGACAGGGGCACACGGTCCGGGGTTTCAAGACGTACCGCTGCATCAAAGCGTTGCTGGGCGGTCATGCTGTCCTTTGGATAGATTCTTTTGGCGCTGTTCATGCCACGGCCTCCTTGGTTTCAATATCAGAGCCGGTCTGTGCGGCCCAGGACTTGATGATGCCGATCCCTTCGTACGCATCCCTTGTCTGGGCGTCCACACCGAGCTTTTCGACCAGGCTCTTTTCCGTGGCGCCGCCGCCGATGACAATGCGGGTGGAGTTCCTCAGGCCTTTTTCCTCAAGCAACCGAACGGTTTCGCGCACGGAAGCGTAGGTGGTGGTGAGCAGGCAGGACAGGCCGAGTATGGTGGCCCCGGTTTTTTCGATTTCCTGCACCAGAATTTTCGGCTCGATGTCCACGCCCACGTTTTGCACGGAAAAACCGCTGGCTTCGGCGAGCACGGCAAAGATGTCCTTGCCCAGGTCGTGGATGTCGCCCTTGGGAGTGGCGAGGACGATTTTCCCGATATATTTGCAACCGCTGTCTGTGGCCGCGACGGCTTTGACCTGTCGGCTGGCGATTTTGAACATTTCCCCGGCCACGACTAGTTGGGGGAGGTAGTATTCACCGGCTTCGAATTTGTTTCCGATTTCCTCCATGCAGGGTATGCAGGCGGTGAGGAAATCCGAAAGGCCGCAACCGGCGGAGAGCAGGTCTCGCGTGGCCTTTGGGATGGCATCGATGTCAAAGGCGAGGAATTTTGTCTGAAAATCCGTAACTGCTGATTTCAAGGAATCGGGCATGTCAGCCTCCTTGCGGTTGGGGGGATGGTTTTTCGCCATGGGATAGCCGGGTGTATGGATGGAGCCCTTCGTTTGGAAACGATCCGCTTCCCTCCCTATTTTTGCCGCAAGGCCGAGGAAACGATGCCCGACAGCATGGGACGGAGCAACTGGTCAAGGGGAGGGCGCTCCTCCAGGATGGACAGGTAAATGTATCCCTCCACAAAGGACAAAAGAATCAAGGCGGTGCCAGCGGGGTCCAGATCCTCGCGGAGATGCCCCTGTTCCATGCCTTGCGCAAATATCGCCTCAAGAAGGCCCAGCACTTCGGCAAACCACTCCTTCACCTGTTTGGAAAATCCTTCGCCGTTTTTTTTGGAAGTGTGGATGGAGCAGAAGTGCACCAGACGGTTGAGCTTGGTGTTGGGTTCCTGCAACTCCAGATAATCCTCCAGCAGCTTGTGGATTTTTTCGGGGAAGGGCGTATCGGATTCGAGGGACTCGCGCAGAAGATCCCGGTACTGGATCATGCAGGTGTCCACCAATTCAGCAAGCAGGGCGTGCTTGCTGGACCAGTACCAGTAGATGAGGGACTTGCTGACGCCAGCCTCCACCATGAGGTCATCCATGGTGGCCTGATCATAGCCTTTGGTGGAAAAGACCTTGATGGCGGCGAGCTTGATCTGGTCGCGGCGCTTTTGCTCCTTGAGGTTTTTCCGGATGCCGAGGGTTTTTCTTGCGAGAGTCATGGCAGCCACCTTTCTTAAACTGAATGATCAGTCCAATAGCCCTGATGAGGATATGCTGTCAAGGAGATTTTTCTACGGTCGTAAAATTTTTGGTGTCACGCAAGGGGACTGCCGCTTTTGGCGGCCAGTCTAAGGTTCCAGAAGAACAGGGATAATTGAGGTATGGGATATGGCTTGGAGCGGTTGCCGGGTTCAGACATCTGAAACACAAGAAATCCCCCCTGTCCCCCCTTTTTCAAAGGGGGGAACCCAGCCCGGGCCTTGCTCGCCCAAGGCCTCCTCTTGTGCATGGTCTGCCTGTTTCGTGAAAGGGGATGAAAGAAAAAAGGGCAGCCCCGGGAGATTCCCGGGGCCGCCCTTTGATTTCTTGCGCTCGCTTTTTGCTGCCTTCAGGTTTTGTCCGGGCCTCGGGCCGGTGCTCCTGGCGATTGGTCAGGGGAGGCGATGGCTTGAGCGCTGGATGATCTCCTCCTGGGTGGAGGGCCTAAGGTCCACGAAGTGGGCGCAGTATCCCGCCACCCGGACCACCAGGCTCTTGTGCTCCAGGGGCTGCATTCTGGCCGCCTCCAGGACCTTGGGATCCAGCACGTTCACCTGGACCTGCATGCCCCCCATGTCAAAGTAGCTCTTCAAAAGCCCGGACAGCATGCGCCGGCCATGTTCGCCCTGGACCAGGGCGTGGTTGAACTTGATGTTCAAGGCCGCGCAGTTGGCCCATTGGCTCTTGTCCAGGCGGGCTGCGGAAGCAAGAAGGCCCGTGGGGCCGGATTGGTCCATTCCGTCCGTGGGGGCCATGCCATTGGCAAAGCGCTGGCCCGAAAGACGCCCGTTGGGAAGAGCGCCGGTGAGTTGGCCGTAGCGGTCGTGGCAGGTCATGGAATAGAACCCGGCCAGGTACTTTCCTCCCCGGGTGTTGGTGTGGGCTGACACCACCTGGGTGAAAACGTCCGCCGCAGCCTGCACCCATCGGTCCGCCTCTTGGTTGCCGTTTCCGTAGCGCGGGATGCGGGAGAGGATTTCGTTTCGCAGGGCCTCGTGCCCGGCGAAATCGGCCCGGAGGATATCCACGAACCCGGAGAGGGGCAGCCGCTTTTCCCGGAACACCAGCCGGTCCAGGACGCAGAGGCTGTCCCCCACGTCCGCCAGGCCCACGCCCTGGGCGGAGGTGAAGTCGTACAGGGCCCCTCCCCAGGTGACGTCCATTCCCTTTTCCAGACAGCCCTGGGTGCACATGGAGTTGACCGGGGTGGGGCGAAGGATCCGGTAGGTCTTCTCCAGCCAGGAGATCACCCGCACCATGTCGTCCACCGAGTGTTTCACCTGAATGCGGTACGCGGCCAGGATGTCGTCCATGGATTTCATGGTGTTCACCGGCGCGGTGGAGGCCCCGAGTTTCCGACCGTCGAACTGGGAACCCTGGTTCAGGGCCATTTCCAGGCAGATGGGGATGTTGAACAGGGCGGCGTCCCCGGAATTGTAGGTCCTCCCCTGGCTCGCCATTTCCACGCAGCCGATCACCCCGTAATCCGCCGCGTGCTCCGGGGCGATGCCCGCCCTTTCCAGGTTGGGCGCGATGACCGAGTCGTTGAAGAACGACGGCTTGGCGCATCCAGCCTGGACCAGGGTCGCGCATTGGTCCCAGAACCAATCCGGCGACTTGGGGTGTATGCGGGCGTGGAGGGCCGGTTCCCGGAGGCGGACCTGGGCATAGGCTTCCAGAATCAGGCTCGACACCTCGTTGGTCTGGTCCGCCCCATGGTGGTCGGAACCCCCGATAGTGATGCCCTGGGCCACGCCGTTTCCCGCGAAATACCGGTCCATGCGCTCGGAATACAGGGGCAGGGTTTCGGCGGTTTTGAGCATGAAGGAGGCCAGGAGTTCCTTTGCCCCCTCCCGGTCGAGCCGCGCTATGGCAAGATCCTGCTCCCAAAGGGGCTGGAGGTATTGGTCCAGCCTCCCGAAGCTCACCCCCTGCTCGTAATCCTCCAGGTTCATGGCCAGGTGCACCATCCAGCAGGCCTGGAGGGCCTGGGCAAAGGTGAGGGCCGAGTGCAGGGGAACCCGGTCCAGGTTTTCGGCCATGGACAGAAGCTCCCGTTTCCTCCGGGCGCTTGGGGCCCCCAGGTTGGCTTGCCGTCTGGCTTCACCCGCCAGGTTTTTGGCCATGTCCCGTATGGCTTCCACCACGATGACCACGGATTGGTAAAAGGCCTTTTGGTCCGGGGTGAGAGGGGATCCATCCTCCATGACGCCCTGGACCAGCCGTTTCCGGGACCATTCCAGGGGATGGGCAAGACCCTGGCGGATCACCATGCCATAATCGAGCACTTGGTGACCGATCCCCGCCTCTTCGGTGACAAAGTAGCGCCGGGCCCGGAAGAAATCCAAAAAATGGTTGAATCTCCCCGGCCGCAGCAGGGCCCGGGCCGCGATGTTTTTGCTCATGCCCCAGGCACCCAGAAAGGCCAGCCGGGCTTTTTCCCGGGGCGTCAGGTGAATGGACACGGGGCGGTTTTCCAGGCGGAAAAGATCCTCCAGGATGTTCACCGAACCGCCTTCAGGGTAGTAGTTGGCGGCCAGGCGTTTGGAGGTCATGTTGCCCGCGATGAGTTCGTTCTCGTGGATGCGGGGCCTGCGGTTTCTCATGATGTAGGCCAGGGCCAGGGCGCGGCGCACCAGAGGGTGCTCCTTCCTGGCCCGGCGGGCCTGGCGGGAGAGGCTGAATCGGAAAAGGAGTTCCGGTCTCTCCAGGCAGATGGAGTAGGGCTCGGCCAGGATCTGTTCCCGGATGCTGCGGATGCGGGGCGAGGGCTCAAAGGACAGCGGAGATTCCGGTCCGGCCTGACTGTTTCCGGGTTTTGTGGAGGCTTGCATTCCTTTTCTCCTCACGATTCTTCCGGCTGGAGGAATCCCTATGCCCGAGGTGACGGTTTTTGCATTTCCCGATGCGCCCAGCATTTCGGCGGGATAAATGCCATTCTCCCAGGAAAGCCGGGACACGGTCAATGGAACTTTTTTGCCTTATCAGCCCAGCCTGTTAAAAAACAGCCTGCTATGGCCGGGGACAGGGAAGAGGGGTGCGGTTTTTTCTGACCGCCGCTTTCTTCAGGCCATTGACACGGTCTTGGCTTTTTCGGCGGCTTTCTTTGGGCTTGCCTTTGCCCGGGTTTTCTGGTCCCCTTTTTTTCGCGTATTTCTTGGAAAGGGATCATGGACATGGACAAGGACCCTCGAGAAGATCCGTTTCTTCTGTACCGATTTCACGCCGCTGACCTGCGTCCCGACCTGTCCCTGGCCTTGAAGGCCGCCGGTTACCCGGAAGGCCAGGGGGCTTCGCCCCAGGTGGTGGCCCAGGTGGAAAAGGCTCTGGCCCTGGTGGAGGATGCCGTGGACCTCCAGGCCGTGATCCGGTTCGTGGACCTGGAATTTTCTCAGGGGAAGAGGGCGGGTTTTGCTCTGCCGGAGGGGCCGGGGTTTTCCACGCATTTGGTGTCCAGGGTCCTTTCCCGGGCCAACCAATGGGCTGGTTTTGCGGTGACCCTCGGGGAAAAAGCTTCGGCGCTGGCCAGGGAAAACCGGGAAAGCCTCCTCCTGTCCTATTGCCTGGACGCCATGGCCTCCCTGTTCGCGGAAACCCTGGCGGACCGGCTTCAGGAAAGGGTGGTTGCGGACCTGGCTGAATCCGGGCTGGTTTCAGGATACCGGTACAGCCCCGGATACTGCGACTGGCCCCATGCGGACAACCGGGCGTTGATCGGGATAGTGGAGGCGCACCGAATCGGCATCCGCCTCACCAGCGGCGGGATGATGATTCCAGAGAAGTCCGTTTCCGGGGTCATGGGGTTCGGACTCCCGGAATCAGGAGTCCTGGAATCCCCATGCCGTCGATGCGGAAACACCACCTGCACTCACCGGAGGGAAGCCAGGATTCCGCCCCGGGCATGACAGGGATAGGGATATGGAGCAATCCCTTGTCCCTGCTATATCTGGACCGCTTCCGTTGCGAACACCTTGCCTGCCACGGAATCCTTTCCATAGAAATCCGCGCCGATCTCTTTGGCAAATTCCCGGTTCACGGGCGCGCCGCCCACCATGATCTTCACCTGGCCCCGCAGGCCCGCGTCGTCAATGGCCTGGATGGTTTTTTTCATGGCCGTCATGGTGCTGGAAAGGAGTGCGCTCATCCCCACGATCCGAGGCTGGTGGGTTTGGATGGCCGCAACGAAGGCCTCCGGGGCCACGTCCATGCCCAGATCCACCACCTCGAATCCAGCCCCTTCCAGGGACATGATGACCAGGTTTTTGCCGATGTCGTGCATGTCCCCCTGCATGGTTCCCACCACCGCTCTGCCCAGGGGTTTCACGCCGCTGCCCTTGATAAAGGGCTCCAGCACGGCCATGCCGGCCTTCATGGCTTGGGCGGCCACCAGCATTTCCGGCAGGAAGATCTCTCCGCTCTGGAACAGCTCCCCCACCTGATCCATGGCCGGGATAAGCGCCTGCTTCATGACGGCTTCCACGTCCGTTCCCTGGTCCAGCAGGGCACGGACCTTGTCCGGAACCAGGTCATCTCTTCCCTCGGCCACCATCTTTTTCAGCTCTTCCATCTTTTTGTCCTCCCTGATTCAAGGTCCAAGAATCTGTTAGAAGCCATGCTCCCGGTTCCACTTTTTCGTTTCGTCCAGCATGGCGTAGTAGTTTTCGATTTTGCAGTAGTTGGTGACCGAGTTGCCGGAGCCGATGGCAAATCCGCCACCCGGGCCGCAGACGTCCAGAATCTGACGGCACCGGGCGCGCACCTGATCCTCGGTTCCCTGGGAAAGGAGATTCACGTCCACCCCGCCCAGGACGGAGATCCGGTCGTGGTAACGCTGGTACACGCTTTCCACAGGCTCGATGTTGTCCTCGAAGCTGTGGATGCCGTCGATGCCCACGGTTTCGATGAGGTCTTCCATGAGGGCGTCGATCTGGCCGCAGGAATGGAGCAGGAAAGGTTTGCCGTGGCGGTGGCAGGCGTCGGCAATGCGCTTCAGGCAGGGAATGAGCCACTGGCGGAACCATTTGGGCGAGAGCATGGTGCTGGTGTTGAATCCCATGTCATCCGCATAAAAGATCGCCCCCACAGCCGGATGAGCTGCGGCGCGGTCCACCGTGGCCTCGGCCAGGACGGTGAGTTTTTCCAGGATGTCTCCCAGTAGCTGGGGCTCCCGGATGCTCTTCACAGCCATCTGCTCGAAACCCATCAGAGCCCGCAGGTCCTCGAAAATGCCGAAATAGAAGAGCATGATTTTGCTCCCCTCAGGTATCTGGGGGGCAAGGTAATCCAGGGTGATGAGGTCAATGGCGTCCGTGGAGGGCCAGGGGAACGCCTCAAAGGCTTCGCGGTCCGGGATCAGGCCATGGTGCTCGTTTTGCCAGGCCCGCTTCACCTGTCCGCCCGTTGCCTCGGAAGTGCTCAGTCTGGTGCGGGGGATGGGCACCACAGGGATGGTGGTGACATAGTCGTAGCCCACGTCCCGGGCAAAGGCCAGGGAGAGGTCCATGAGCTGCATGCCTTTTTCCAGGGACTCGGGGCTCACCGTGCCGTCGGCCTCCACAAAGTCCAGGAGTTCCATCATGCTCGAGATCGGGGTCGGGAGGCCCGTGACCTGGGCCATGGGGTCTCCGTCCACCATGAGTTCGATGATGGGCACCGGTCCGCCAGTGGTTTCGCGCATGAGGACCTTGCGCAGGGCCTCGAAATCCGCCCCTTTTTTGAAGGGCTCCGGGATCTTCATGGTTTTCCCCCTTTCTTCATCTGTTTGCGGTAGGCGCGGATGAATCGCCCGCAATGGGCGTCTTTTCCCATGAGGGCTTCCGCAGCCAAAAGCCCGGTCATGAGGGTTTCGTCGCAGGGGTCCAGGATGGCGGCATCCAGCCCGGCCCCCATGCAGAGGATCAAAAAGGCCTGGTTCAAGGCCGGCCTCATGGGCAGGCCGAAGCTCACGTTGGATAACCCCAAGACCGTTTTCGAGCCGACCAGGTTTTCCTTGATGGACCGGATGCACGAAAGCGCCAGGGCCCCGGCATCGGATTGAGCGCCCAGGGGCATGACCAGGGGATCGAAGTACAGATTTTCAAAAGGGATTCCGTTTTCATCGGCAGCCCGGTAGAGGATCTCCGCAGCCCTCATGCGCCCGGCCAGATCCCCGGGGATTCCGTGATCATCCATGCACAGGGCCACCAGGGGCGAAGCGAATTTTTTCGCCAGGGGCAGGACGCTCTCCATGCGGCGTTTTTCCGCAGACACGGAGTTGATCCAGGCGGTTGGCCCGGTGACTACGGACAGGGCCGCTTCCAGGACCTCCGGGATTTCCGAATCCATGGCCAGGGGTTTGGCGGTGGCCTTTTGGGCAACCCCCACCAGCCACTGCATGTCCTCCACAGCCCGGGAGAGGTCCTCCTGACCAGCACCGGCATTGAGGTCCAGGACGTCTGCCCCGGCTTCTTCCTGTTGGCGGATCAGGATGGCCACGGCTTCCTCGTCCCGGCTTGCGATGGCCCGGGCGATGCTTTTCCGGGTGGCGTTGATTTTTTCCCCGATGACGATCATTCCTTTTCCTCCTTTCCAGAGCCGGTCCCTTCCGGAGCGCTGGCCGGAGCCTCCAACCTTGTCTGCCGATCCTGGAACCGGATGAAGAACCGGTCCAGGAACTCCACCCCTGCCATGAGGTCCGCCAGGGCCTGTTCCACCCGGGCCGGTTCGCTGTGGAGCCTTTCGATGGACAGGGCGTTCAGAGCCAGAAAAAACATCCAGTACGGGCCGTCGGGCTCCACCCCCAGGATGGAGCGGAAGGCCGAGGCAAATTTTTCCGCCCAACGGGCGCCCATGGATCTCACCTGATCGTTTAACAGGGGGTCGGTTCGGGAGGCCACCACCAGCTCCAGCCAGGCGTAGAACGTGCCGCTGGTCCAGTGTTGTTCCCACAGGGCCCGGGCCAGATCGGCCAGGGACGGGTTGTCCTGGGAGAACCGGGCCATGGTTTCCTGGAAATGACGGGTATTGGTTTCCAGGACATGCTCCACCGCCTGGATGACCAGTTCCTCCCGGGTGGAAAAGTGGTGGAGCAAGGTGCCCCTGGAAACGTTGATCCTACGGCAGACTTCCTGGGTAGTGGTGCCCGCGTATCCCTTTTCCACCAGGCTTTGCACCGTGGCGTCCAAAAGCCGTTTTCGGGTGGCAATGGCCCGGTCCTGCATTTTCACCTTGCTGGGTTCCTGTCTGTTTTCTTTTTTCACGATCCGTTCCCTTGCAGGATGAAAACCAAGTCTGCAAAAAAGCCTAGTGGACTTTTTTGTGGCCCGTTACTTTCCGATAGCGAGATAATGGATATCAAGCTGGATTTAAAAAGTCAAGTATGACTTTTTAAGGGCGGCGAGTTCGAATTTCGAATCACAGGCTCGGGAAGCAGTGGCTCAGAACAGAGGAGTGGGCTGAATGTTGGGGCTTACCCATATTTCCTAGCAAAACAGGAAGGATTATCATATACAAATTCGATGCTCCAGGCTGTTTTCATCGCGGAAGCCAATAGGGAAAGGAGAAG
>Ga0180009_10004839_pt1 | contig 14690 bp, 9 predicted proteins | sample OS_PC_MetaG_FD_123537 | JGI IMG/M metagenome (GOLD analysis project Ga0180009, IMG submission 123537) | Groundwater microbial communities from the Aspo Hard Rock Laboratory (HRL) deep subsurface site, Sweden - OS_PC_MetaG | ecosystem: Environmental > Aquatic > Deep subsurface > Groundwater...
GCAAGCCAGTAGCGGACCGGATTGTCAGCCGCAGTGAGCGCATTGAAAGCTATGCGGCGAGCCAGGTGTTCGGCTTGGTGCGTTGGGCCTCCAATGATTACGGCACCGTCCGTTCAGCGCTCGACATCGTTCGTGCCGTCGATGGACACGAACCTTGCACACCCGTGCCGCAGGTCGATCCCGGCGGCGAAGTGCTGCTCAGCGTTCATGGCTGGCCGAAAGTTGCCCAGGTCTTCCGCCTGATCGATGCCATCGAGGCGGCGGGCATCGACCCGTGTGATGTCGCGCCTGACCATTGGCGGCACATCCACAACCGGATGGCAGGCCGCGAAGTTCCGCGCAGCTACAGCCCAGCGCGCCATCGCGCCTGGCTCCAGCGAAAGGCGCTGTTGCCATGACCCGGCGCAGTCTCTTCCTGGCTGGCGTCGTTGTCGCCGCCACACTCGCGACGCTGCCCGTTCCGGTCTCGCGTAACGCGGTGTGGAACGCGACGGCCTCGGTGCCGACAGGGCTTTACGCCATCCGAGGCAGGGCAAGCCTGCACGTCGGCGAGCGGGTCGCCATCGAACCGCCGCCGGAACTGCGGCGTTTGCTTGCAGAGCGGCATTACCTCCCGACCGGCGTACCGCTCTTAAAGCGCATCGCCGCTGTGCGCGGCCAGCGCGTCTGCCGCTTCGCGCATGCCATCACCATCGATGGCCAATATGTCGGCGCGGCGCGTGCCCGCGACCGACTGGGCCGCGCGCTGCCTGTCTGGGCGGGCTGCCATGTGCTGCGCACCGGAGAGCTGTTCGTGATGAACCCGGCTGCGCCCGACAGTTTTGATGGACGCTATTTTGGTGTGCTGCGCGTCAAGCAAGTGATCGGCCGTGCGACACCGGTCTGGACCGATGAAGCAGGCAATGGCGACCATCAATGGTTCGCCGACCCGCGCGACACCGAGACTTCCCCCACCGAAACCCAAGGAGACTAAACCATGCGTATTGGAACATTCATTGCCGCTGATGGCGGCTTTGCCGGGCATCTGCACACGCTGATGCTCGACATCGATCTTGTCCTCGTTTCGGCAGACCCATCTGACAGCGAGAACGCTCCAGACTTTCGCGTGATTGCCGGTGAAGGCGACGAGGCGCGCGAAGTCGGCGCGGGCTGGAAACATGTCGGCGAGAAGGCCGGTGACTATGTCAGCATCCAGATCGACGATCCATCGTTCGTCCAGCCGCTGCGTGCCAACCTGTTCAAGGGCGATGACAATGGACACGTTCTGGTCTGGTCGCGCCCGTCGCGGCGCGAAAAGGCGGACTGAGGCATGCAACTGCGCCGTTTAGGTTTCGCCGCTTTCGCCGCTTTCGCCCTGTCCGGTGCCGCGCCTGCCGTTGGGCAGGACGCGTCCGAACAGGCCACACCGCGCACCGTCGACATAGCTTCGCACGTCGCCGAGGCGTCGCAGCGCTTCGGCATCCCGGAGCACTGGATCTACGCAGTGATGCGCACCGAAAGCGCAGGCAGGATTGGCGCGGTGTCGTCCAAGGGTGCGCAAGGCCTCATGCAGCTGATGCCCACAACCTGGGCGCGCCAGCGCGCCCGGTTCGGGCTTGGTACTGACCCGTTCGACCCGCGCGACAACATCATGGCGGGCACATCCTACCTGCGCGAGATGTACGACAGCTACGGCACGACGGGCATGCTGGCAGCCTATAATGCAGGGCCAGGCCGCTACGAACAGTGGCGCGATGGTGGTCGCCCGCTCCCCGCTGAAACGCGCGCCTATGTCACCAAAATTGCACCGATACTGCAAACAGGCAGCGCGGCAACAGTCGTTGCCAGCACATCGCCTGTGCAACCAGCTCGCCCATCCTGGACACAGGGCCAGCTTTTCGCCGTGCGTGGAGATGCACTCGCCGACGCATCCGGCAGCTTCGCCGCCGCCGCGCCGCCGACCTCCATTCGCGCTTCTTCTGCGCCGCTGAACGGCCTCTTCGCACCCGTTTCGGGGAGTCGTTCGCAGTGATCGCCCATTTATCCTTCTGGCGTGTCATGGCGTGGACTGGCGTGAGGAAGTGCGGAAGGTCGGCTGCAGGAGAGGAAGGTTCAGGAGGATGGCCAGATAAAAGCGCCGCCGTCGGTGTGGGTGTAGGTGATTGGAACAAAGCGATAATTTCAGCCGTCGCTCCGATAGCCCTGCTGGCGCTCTCCACATTTTCTGCAATGCTTTCAACGCGAAATACGCCGTCGGTCCTCGAGCGACGTCAATTTGTGATCTTGCCGCAATGAGTGACGACGATTTCCGCATTAGACCCGGCAAGGGGCGTAGCCGGGGCAGCGGTAGCGGTAAGCCGGCACAGTCCTTTATCGGCCAGATTGTCAGCTACTCGATGAAAGGCGGGCACCGGCTCGCACGATCACGTTATTCCGGAACAGGGCGAACAGCTCGCGGGCGACGTGCCGGACTCTCAGCACGATCTCGGTCAACCAACCGCAGAGTTATCGTCAAGGCGCGGGTCGTCCGGCACAAGGGAGCGCGATTTCGGGCGGCTCCGCTCGCCCGGCACGTCGCCTACCTCAAGCGCGACGGCGTCACCCGTGATGGCAAGGAGGCTGGCCTCTTTGATGCGGCATCCGATGCCGCCGATGGCGACGCCTTCGCCGGACGCTGCGAAGAGGACCGACATCACTTTCGCTTCATCGTCTCTCCTGAAGACGCGGCAGAGCTCGAAGACATCCGGATCTTCACACGCGAATTGATGGACGACATGGCCCGCGATCTGGGTACTAGGCTCGACTGGGTCGCGGTCGATCACTGGAACACCGACAATCCGCATGTCCATATCCTCGTTCGTGGTCGCGCCGAAGATGGCAAAGACCTCGTTATTGACCGAGACTATATCCGCGCCGGACTTCGTTCGCGCGCAGAGGAGCGCGTCACGGTGGAACTGGGTCCACGCAGCGAGCGCGAAATTGCCCAAGCCATCGCCCGAGAAGTCGATGCCGAACGCTGGACCAGCCTCGACCGGTCGCTGCAACGATTGGCGGATGACAATGCCGGCCTGGTCGATCTTCGCCCGAAACCCTCGGGCTATCACCGCTCCGACCATGCTCATCTGCTTGGCCGTGCCGCAAAGCTGGAACGCCTCGGCCTCGCGGACCGTGTCGCCCCCGCAAGCTGGACGTTGAAGCCGGGCGCCGAGCAAACACTGCGAGACCTTTCCATCCGGGGCGACATCATCAAAACAATGCACCGGGCAATGGGGGCAAGCGGACTTCGCCCTGACACGGGGCGCTTTGCGCTGCATGACGATCTGGCCACCGACCCGATAATCGGACGATTGGTCGAGCGTGGTCTGCATGATGAACTGACTGGCAGCGCCTATGCGGTGGTCGATGCGACCGACGGACGGACACACTACCTTCGGTTCGATGACATTGATCAAACCAGCGACGCCAAATCGGGCGCGATAGTCGAACTTGGCCAGTGGCGTGATAATCGCGGTATTGATCGCCAGTCTCTCTCGGTTCGGTCAGACCTGTCGCTGGCCGAACAGATCAACGCGCCCGGCGCGACATGGCTCGATCGTCAGCTGGTCGCCCGTGAGCCTGTAGAAACCGTCGGTGGGTTTGGCGCAGACGTTCGCGATGCACTTGCCGCACGCTCAGAGCATCTGGCAGGCGAAGGACTGGCACGTCGACAAGGCCAGCGTTTCCTCTTTGCCAAAGACTTGCTCGATGAGTTGCGCAGCCGCGAGATGAATGACGCCACCAACCACATCTCTGCCCGGTCAGGGCTGGAGCATATACCAGCACAACCCGGCGAACATCTTGCCGGAATTTACCGTGAGCGCGTCACGCTTTCGTCGGGACGCTTTGCAATGATCGATGACGGGATGGGCTTTCAACTGGTGCCCTGGCGGCCCAGCCTTGAGCGCCATCTGGGTCAGGCCGTCAGCGGCACCATCAACGCTCGCGGCGGAGTCGATTGGAGCTTCACCCGCAGCAGGATGTTGGGATTGTAATGATGTGCTTGATGGCCATGCAACGGCAGATCATCAAAAGATTCGCTGTCAGGCCTGCCTAGCGACCATGCTTGGCCAGATACTCATCGAGGCCTGAGAACGATGCCTGCGAATGGCTGCTCCGAAATTTGCCCATGCGAGTCTTCAAAATGCGCTGTTGCAGAAAACCGCACAATCCGTCGAAACGTGCGATCGGGATCAACTTCCAATTGGTTCCGAATTCGCGCTCAATCGCTTTGTAGATGACGGCATATGAAAACGGGCGGCCGCGTGACGGTTCATTCTTGGCGAACTCTAAGTAGCGGTCGATAAGGTACTTGGCGTAGCGCAAGGTATTGGCATCTGCACCGACGGTACCTAGCGGTGGTGCGATGGTCGCCTTGGGCGAGTTCGATTTCAGAATAAGGGTGTGCGTCTGGATCGCGCCGGGGCTGTCGATCGCCACATTGCCGCTATTCCATGCAATTGAGACCACACGTGCCTGATTCAGCAAAAGCTTAGCAATGAGTGCATCCGCTTCCCTTTCCGGGCGTGCGAAACGTTTGGCGGCGATAGCTTTCATGTCCGACAGCACATCGCAGGTGTAGAGTCGCCACTGATCATCGACGACCTTGTGGTGGTTGCAGCACAGAAGAATCAGATTTGCGTACCCCTGCCGCGCGCGGTCAGATTGACAGGAATCGTATCTCGGCCCTTCGGGACGGTTCGCTTTGATATGGCATATTTCGCCAATGAGCGTGCCGTCGTCCTGAAACAGAATAGAAGTGCAGTCCGGAAATGAGCAGCGATTGCCGCTTATAGCGAAAAGGCGTTTTACGGTTGTGAGGGTCGGTGAAGCCATCTCGCTCTACTACGGACATGCTGGACTTGGTGAAACAAGTATCGGTCTCGCTACCCACTCCTCGCGTCGCACTTCACAGCGAAGCAAGACGTTTCTCTATGGCTGCTGATTCCGCGCCAGAGCGCATTCCAGGTCGAAAAAGCTTGAATCAGACCTATCAACGAACGCTGAAATGTCGGCCGAAAGGAGAAAATCATGGCCGCAACCAAAATTCTCTGGGGACAGATCCTCGCCGTGTTCATGCTCGTGCTGACTGGTATCTGGGGTGCAACACAGTGGACCGCTTCCGCTCTGGCTTACCAGCCGGAACTGGGCTCGCCTTGGTTCATGCTGCTGGGTTGGCCAGTCTACCGGCCTTACGACTTCTTCTGGTGGTGGTTCAGCTACGACGCCTATGCGCCCAAGATTTTCGAAACCGGCGGGCTGATCGCCGTCACGGGCGGCTTTGCCTCGATCATCGCCGCCATCTCAATGTCAGTCTGGCGCGCCCGCGAAATGAAAACAGCCGCGACCTATGGCACGGCGCGTTGGGCCAGCCGACAGGAGATCCAGGAGGCTGGACTGTTTGACGACAAGGGTGTTGTACTCGGCCAGTTCAACAATCAGTATCTGCGCCATGACGGGCCAGAGCATGTGCTCTGCTTTGCCCCGACCCGTACTGGCAAGGGTGTCGGGCTTGTCATCCCAACGCTGCTCACTTGGCCTGGCTCCGCCATCGTCCACGACATCAAAGGCGAGAATTGGACGCTAACTGCGGGCTATCGTTCCAGCTTCAGCCGCGTGCTGCTGTTCGATCCGACCAATGCCGAGTCCGCAGCCTACAACCCGCTGCTCGAAGTGCGTCGCGGTGTGTGCGAGGTGCGCGATGTTCAAAACGTCGCCGATGTGCTGGTCGATCCCGAAGGCAGTCTTGAAAAGCGCAACCATTGGGAGAAGACCAGCCATTCGTTGCTCGTCGGCGCTATCGTCCATGTTCTGTATGCCGAACCCGACAAGACCCTGGCTGGCGTCGCCGCATTCCTATCCGATCCGAAGCGCTCGTTCGAATCCACGCTCGCCGCAATGATGATGACGGCCCACCTCGGCGATGACGGTGTCCATCCCGTCGTCGCCAGTGCCGCCCGAGAACTGCTCAACAAATCCGAGAATGAACGATCTGGCGTGCTCTCGACCGCCATGTCTTTCCTCGGCCTCTACCGCGATCCCGTCGTCGCGCAGGTGACACGGCAATGCGATTGGCGGATTGCCGATCTGGTCGATGCCAAGCGGCCAACCACGCTTTATCTGGTCATTCCGCCATCGGACATCAGCCGCACTAAACCGCTTATCCGGTTGCTGCTCAATCAGATCGGCCGAAGATTGACAGAAGAGCTGGCCCCCGATGCCAAGCGCCAGCGTGTGCTGATCATGCTCGACGAATTCCCGGCATTGGGGCGACTCGATTTCTTCGAAAGCGCACTGGCATTCATGGCGGGCTATGGCCTCAAGGCCTTTCTCATTGCCCAGTCGCTCAATCAGATCGAGCACGCATACGGCCAGAACAACGCGATTCTCGACAATTGCCATGTCCGGGTCTGCTTTGCGACCAATGACGAACGCACCGCCAAGCGCGTCTCGGAGTCGCTGGGCACTGCGACCGAGCTGCGTGCCATGAAGAACTATGCCGGGCACCGGCTCTCGCCCTGGCTTGGCCATCTGATGATTTCGAAATCGGAGACCGCCAGATCATTGCTCACCCCCGGAGAAATCCAGGAACTCCCCAAGACCGATGAGATCGTCATGATGGCGGGAGCCCATCCAATACGAGCAAAGAAGGCTCAGTATTTCCGGGACAAGCGGCTGTCCGCCCGCGTGCTGGCTCCGCCAAAGGTTTGTGCCGCCTCCAAAGAAGCGAGCGCACCGCACGATTGGCTGGGCTTGGTCGCGAAAATTCCTGCAGAAGCGAAGCGCGGCCCGGGGAGGAAGGGTGAGCATGACACCGATCCGCACAATGCCGGGATACGCACCGAACCTGAATTGCCCATCCACGAAGACATCGCCCCACCGCCAAAGCCCGTAGCGAGGGAGTTCGACTTTGATCGCGATGAGCAGAATGACGATGACGCGGCGCGCAATCGCCGCCTGCAGGACCGGATGCGCGGCAATGCAAGGCGAGCCTCGCTCGACCCAGGCGATGGAATTGAGCTGTGAAATCCGGCAACCGCATCAAGCACACATTCCGCCTGCCACCGGACATCTCCCGGCAGTTGGCGGAGTTCGCAATCCGAAAGCGCGCCACGCAGGCATCGATCGTGGAGACCGCCATCGCGTCTTTCCTGTCGCCTGATGGTTCCGAACGCATGGAGGCTGCCGTCACAAGGCGGCTTGATCGGCTAAGCAAACAGATTGAGCGACTGGAGTTTCAGATCGAGGTGACGAATGAGGCTCTCGCCCTATTCGTTCGATTCTGGCTCACTGCAAATCCGCCGCTACCTGAATCTGCAAGGGTTGCGGCGCAAGCGCAGGGCAAAGAGCGCTACGAAGGCTTTGTGGAATCTTTGGCGCGACGCCTAGAATCTGATGAACGACTAGCTCCGAAATGAAGTTCATTGTTGGACGAGATCGAGTCCGCTGACTGCCACTGGCCGTTTCACAAATGATTGCCACCCGGCGTCGCTATCCAGAAAGTCATCGAAATCATCGCTGGTCAACAAGGTGTAGTGGAACCGGCTACCCTCAGCGAGCCTCTGCGCAGCTTCCTGCTTGGCTACCACAACCGGGTCGCCAGACTTCCAAGCCGATTTGACCTCAACCAAATGGGTGGTGCCGTCTTCCCGTAGAATGAGGAAATCCGGGTAGTAGTTGCAGACGGTGTGGGACTCAGGATGGATATAGTTCACCCTGAAACCCGATTGCCCATGCACCAGCATGCCGGTGAAATAGATTTTGTCGCCGTCGTTGAGTTTCAAAACCTTCTCGAAAAAATCAATCTCGGGCTGGCTGTCGAAGCAATAATGATCGAGGTGGAATGTCCTATGCCGGGTGCTAGCATACTTCGGAAAATCCCGGCTCGCCACTAGGTGCGGCTTTGCCCTAAACGTGAATGACGGCACCCGGTTGGTTTCTGGATTATAGCCTTTCACCAGCTCGATCTGCTCTTCGACCGGGTCTTCAAACGTCTTGATTTCAAAAAGAGCCTGGAAAACAGCCGGGACGATCAGATCATGAAGAATGTCATTCGACATGTTCACGGCTTCAACCAATCGGGCCAGCCCCACCTCAGTGTCATCCAGCATAGCACCGATGTCGAAAGGCGAGACACCATCGCCGGCGAAATAGCGCGCGATCTCTGCGATCAGCGTGTATTCTGAGAACTTGCGGTTATCGAGCCTCTCGGTCACGTCCTCCTGCTCATCCACAGCGGCGTTCACGGCCTTTCTGCGGCGAAGGGTTGCACGGTATTGCTCCATCGCAGCATCCGAAAGGTCGAATGACAGCTTCTCGGGCTTGTCCTTGCGCCGCGTCTGAAAAAGTTCGCGGCGGCGGGTGATCGTCAGCACGATGGGCGGCGGAACGGCGGTGACGGTGTAGGTCTCGCTGTCATCGGTCTTCTTCGGGCCGATCTCATCCGTGGTGACGCGGAAGTTCTGCTGCAACTCGTCCTTCAGGATCTCCATGTTCTCGGCGGAGAGATAGATGTGCCCGGTTTCCTGAATGTCACCGATAGAGCGAAGGCAACGCATCGTTGATTGCAGCACGAAAATGCGCGACTTGGGCTTGCGATAAAGGGCCACACCGAACAGCGAACGGCAGTTCCACCCTTCCCGGCCCTTACCGACCAGCAAGATGAATTGTTTATCAGATTCCTCGGTATCAAGCCTGTTGAACTCGCGGATGTCCTCGGCAGTGGTCAGCTTCTCGTCACCGACGTTCACCAGGATGCGGTTGGTCGGCACGCCAAGGTCGGCCAGGATATTCTCCAAAGCCGGGCGCAGTTCCGTGGTCAGCTCGTCAATGGTGGATGCAAAGATCGCCAGCTTGGGCAGCATGCCCTCGCGCCGGTTTTCGCCTTCGCGCTCCCAAAAATCCTGAACTGCCAGCTTGAGGAAGTCTCCAGACTTCACGTTGCCGGAATAATCGACGAAATCGGGTTGCTTCAGATAGGCTTTGTCGATCGCTGCCTTCAGGCCATAGGCATAGACAACCTCTGGCATGATGGTGTCTTTGACATAAGGCGTGCCGGTGAAATTGTAGCAGCCGACCACACTGGTTTTCTTGTGCTCCAACGCTCGGGCCAATTCGTCGATGGTGGTGCGCAGGGCTGAATCCTGCTTGGCCTGGCCGAGATCCTTTTCAAGCGCGGCCCCCATCGAATGGTGCGCTTCATCGACATAGATGCCCAGCTGCGGCAGGCGCGCAATGCGCTGGAAGCGGGCGTTGACGGCCAAGTCCGCATCGGTTTCAGGCGCTGCTTCGCCCAGCATTTCATACAGCTCGCCATATACTTCGGAGAGCGTTCCGGTCTTCTCCGAGAACAGCTTGTCGGTGACAGTAGGCTCAGCCGAGCGGCGCTTCAGGATGATCTTCTGGGTGTTCGATATGATGACGTTGAACGACGACCCATCTTGCGCGCCGATGGTCGAGGCGGTATCATCAAGGAAGTGGAATTTCAGGTTTGACCGCAGAAAATTGGCGTATTCAGGCGGGATAACCAGATCGAGATCGAATGTCTGGATCTCTTTCAGCGACTGCAACACGGTCTTGTCCGGCGCGAAGACAAGCGCGTTTTTGCAGAACCGCGTGTCCTTGCTGAACTTGTTGGCGAGCAGGAACTCATAGAAGATGCACGTCGCCATCAGGATGGTTTTGCCCAGGCCCATGGTCAGCGCGAAAATGTAGTTGGGGTATGATCGCGCACGCTCGCTGAGGCGCGTAAAGATTGCCTGATACTGGTCCTCGCCCTCCAGTTCCATGAAGGGCAAAAGCGTACCCTGACCCTTGCGATCAGCACCGGTCGTCTGGAAATCGGCGAACAGCCCTTCATTTTTGGCCCATTGCTGAAACAGCTCGTGGACATGCGCGTTATCGCCGAATTCCTTCAGGAAGACATAGATTTCCAGCGCCTCAAACTGCGGTTTGCGCAGATAGGCATCCATCCGCAGTTCGGGGTCATTGAAGTCGAGCAGCTGCTTTGAAAGCTGTTTGTATCCCTTCCGGATCGTCCCGCGATTGTCAGTGTAGAATTTGAGCAGCGCCTGAAAGAAGGCGAAGTCCTGCCGGACCGTCTTCTTTCCCTTAGCCATTTTCGATCTCGCCTTCCCATGATTCAGAGAGGAGATCGGTTATCTTCACCCGGATCGTGGCGGCATCGGCGGGGATCGCATAGCGGCCTGCCACCAGTTCATCCTTGCCCGGCGCATCGACGATGGCGGGCGTTAGCACTGCACCATCATAGTGGAAATCGACCTTCACGCTTTCGACCAACTGACGCCAATCTTCCACTGCATCGCTTTCCAATGACAGCTTTTGCAGCAGGTTCATCGGATAGAAGCCCGCGATCACAAGCTCGCCGTTCTCGATGGCCAGGCGGGCGTCCGACGATTTCTTGAAGTGCAGATGCGCCTTGTCGCGGATCAGGTCAGTGACCATTACTTCGATGTCGAAACCGGATTTCTTGGCCTCAAGGGTCAGGTGCGACCCAAGGTCCGGTTCGTGGCCCATGCACACCAGGTGAATGCGTTCGACCGGCTTGTTCGGTGCCTCGGCCTTGCGGCGTTCGAAGGCCTTGAAGTCGAGGCCATTGATGACCTCGTTCAAATCCTGCCGCGTTGAAATGCGGTTCACCGGCATGATCTTGACCAGATAGCCTTCACGCTGGCCATCGAAGGAATTGCTGGGGGGCAGCGGTTGCAGTTCCATGGCCTCGCGGATCAATTCGCGAGCCTCCACGGGGTTCCGGAAGAGGTCATAGTTGTTGACGTTGTAGACTTCGAATCCTGAATAAAGCCGAAGGGGCTCGGTGCCTCCATCAGAGGCAAAGAGTTCACGATTCGCAGATTTTTGGGCAGTCCGAATTGTGTTCAATCGACCAACTGTCGTTTCGATCGCACCTAGATTGATGTCTGCACCAAGAAACCTGCGCCCAAGTTTCATGGCAACGGCCTGGGTCGTCCCTGAGCCCATAAAGCAATCGAAAACGATCCACCTGGGGGGCATGATGATTCAATTACACGCTGAAGCAGCGCGGTCGGCTTCTGTGTTGGATAATCCACTCGCTCAGCCGCTTGGCTGTTTACCGCCTTAATGTCGGTCCAAATGCTTTGGATTGCAGCGCCTTTTAATTCATCCAGATAGCTCTTAAGTCGCGGCCAGCCATCTTCCTTTTGCGGCCAATAGATGCGCCCTTCGTCATCAAGTCGATCAAGTTCTGGGGTCGCAAATTTCCAGTGGTTGCCCTTTGATGACGGCGAAAAGCCTCGCCAATCTTGTCCGGAAAGGCCGTTGCGCAAGCCAGCTTGGGTCGCATCAATCGTTGCGAAGCGTCGTCCATCGGCTTCGCGATAGCTGTAATATTTGTCTATGTAGGACTGCTCATGAGGAATATATATCTGATTGAAATAATAGGAATCTGACTTTGAGTAGATGAAAATCACATCGTGGATGTGATTAAAAGTGCTTGAATCACTTCGGGCAGACGTTCTCTTCCACACGATTTCATTCACAAATCGCTCGGGTCCAAACACCTCATCCATTATGCACCGAACATGATGTGATTTATGAAAATCACAGTGGACGTAAAAAAGACCACTATCGGATAACAGCTCCCGACAAACGGCTAGTCTTTCAAAAATGAATTGATTATATTCGTCATTCGACCATATATCTTTGTACTGCTTTTCTTCGAATGCCTGGCTGTCACTTTCGATATTGCTCGAAAGAATTTTGATTTTTTTCTTGTAGTCGGCATTTGATGAGAATGGCGGGTCAAGATAGACAAGATCGACCTTGCCACGGAACTCCCGAAGCAAGTGTGACATCACCTGAAGATTGTCGCCCCAGTAGATGCGGTTCCACCAACCATCCGTCGGATCGCCATAGGATTCCTTCTTCTGGGCAGGGAAATATTGGGTGGATTTGAACGGGCGCTTGCCTGCCCACCGCAATTCGGGGAATCCACGGATCGGCGGCAGATCAAATTCAAATGTTTCAAACGCTTCTGGGTTATCCTTGCTCATGCCGCCCCTTCAAATCCATATCGTCTTGCTCTTGGCCACGCATCACGCGCGGCAGAATGTCATGTCGCAAAATGACCGGAAATCGCAGTTCTTACACAGCTTCTCCGGTCGCTCCCGCAACCCATAGTCTTTGGAAACGATTTTGCCGATAACGGAATCGACCTGGTCAATCGTACCCTTGATGTCCGCCGTCTCGCGGTTGAAGGTGATCCGTGGATTTCCGGACTCTTCCCCGGTGTAATAGAGCGCCATGCGGTCCACCCGGACCCCGCGCTTTTCCTCGAACAGATGGGCATATATCTGCAGCTGACGCCGGTAACGCGCCAGCTTTTCGGCATCGTCGATCAGGTCGGGTTTCTTTTCAGTCTTGAAGTCAATGATCTCCCAGGCCCCATCCTCGGCCTGGATTAGATCGACATTGCCGGTCAGGACATAATTCTCCTTCAGTAGGCTGAGTTCGACCTCGGCCTCGCGCAGCCGGTGCCAGTTGGTGCGTTCCCGGTCGACATAGGTCGCGACATGTCGCCGTGCGATGCGCAGAACCGGTTCGCCCAGATAGACCCGCTCCTTCTGCGAAATGTTGGCATAGTTGCTGCGAAACCAGTGGTCGATCTGCTCGGTGGTGACCTTCTTCTCGTCCCCGCGCAGCACGGCCTTGTGAATGTCCTCAATCGTCTGGTGGACCAGCGTGCCAAACAGGATGGCGTTCGTCCGCACTGGCGCGAACTCGAGATCCTTGAAAAAGCGGTATTGCTGCGGGCAAGCCTCAAAAATCAGCACGTCAGAAGTGAAGGAATAGCTGTGCTTGAGGTTAGCCTCCTTGATCGTGGCCAGCTTGACCGCGCCGGGATCGAACTGCAGTTCGCGCCATCCCTTGAGCGGGGAATAGATCGGCTGAAAATATTGGGTTGGCACGTTGCGTTGTCCGCGCGCCTTGGGGGTGTTTTCCTGACAGCTCAGGACGAGCATGTTCTGGGCACGGGAAAACGCCGTGTAGAACAACCGCCAGAAGTCGAACGTCTTGATCCTGTCGAGAGGTTCGAAGGGCTCGCCATCGCCAAATTCAGCTTCGAGCAGATCATCCAATGGCGACTGCTGCCGGCGCGGGACGGCATCAAGCGACCCGGCAACCACAATCGGAAACTCCAGCCCCTTGGACTGGTGGATCGTCATGAATGAAACACAGCCTGACGGGGCATATTCCGCCTCATCCTCATATTCCTCTATCCCGCCGTCCCACAGGAAACGCAGGAAATAGTTGAACAGGGTGAGCAGGTCGCGCTCAAGCCGGTCCGGCTGAAGAATGATGACGTTGTAGAGGTATTCGTACTTGTTGAGCAGCCGCGAGAATTTGGCGAGGTTGCGAGCCGGGCGGCTGTCCCTGACGCCGGAATGGGCGATATCCTCGCCAAGGTAACGGCTGAATGTCGGGAATTGGACCAGGTCGTAAAACAGGTTGGCGAAGGAGTAGTTGGTGTTCTCCGACAGCGTGAGGTGCTGCTTCGCTTTATCCTTGGCCCAGGCGGTGATTTGCTCGTCCGCACCAGATTTGAGATGGGCGATGAAGTCCCCGAGGCACCGGTCGAAATACGCCCAGACGTCGAGCTGCATACCCTCCCGCGTCGCCCGGATCGCCCCATATTGGGGAAACAGGAACATGTACGCACCGATCATCAACCTGATCTCTTCGCGCTCGAAATACATGTTTGAACGCGGGGCATAGATCGGGATGCCCGCAGCCTCCAGATCATTGGCAAATTGCGCGACCTTGGGATTGCGGACTGACCGAAACAGGAATGCGACCTGGTTCCAATCCTTGATGATGCCATCGCTGCGCAGCTTGGTCAGAAAGGCCACGGTTTCGCTGGCCCAGTTCTCCCCACCGTCTTCGCCGGAAACCTTGAAGACGACCGGACGCTTGGCACGATCATCGCCTGCCGCTTCGATCACCTTCGGGAACCGGTAGGACCGGTCACCGCCTTGCCAGTCGGCCAATTCCATCCAGCGGTTGTAGAAATCGACAATGTCAGGATGTGAGCGGTAGTTTTTTGTCAGGTAAATCTGCTGGCATGTGCCCGCCGGGAAGCGTGTCGGAAATTCGAGGATGTTGCGGATCGACGCCCCGCGAAACCGGTAGAGCGCCTGATCGTCATCCCCGACCACGCACAGGTTATTGTGCCGTGATGCCAGTTTCAGAACGATCCGTTCCTGGATGGTGTTCGTGTCCTGATACTCGTCGATCATCAGGTAATCGAAGCGATTACAGAGCTGTTCCGCAACTTCCGGCAATTCAAGCAACCGCAAAACTTCGACCTGAATCGATGAAAAGTCGATGTAGTTATATTGGCCCAGAAGCCCCTGGTAGAGGGTGTATGCCTCACCGAGAATCTGGAGCTCGATCGCAGTCGCTTTTGCCAAGGCTTCTGGCGCAACGGCCTCTTCGGAAAGTTTATTCAGGTAGCCACACAACCGCTCGGCAACGCGCCACGATGACAGGTTCTGGGATGGACGAATGAAATCCTCCAGCCCGGCTATCTCTCGAAATTCAGGGAGGCGCTGAAAGACAAAATACTGCTGATCGAACTGATCCAGGATCGTGAAATTCCGGCGGATGCTCGAGAAAGC
>Ga0180009_10004840_pt1 | contig 14689 bp, 8 predicted proteins | sample OS_PC_MetaG_FD_123537 | JGI IMG/M metagenome (GOLD analysis project Ga0180009, IMG submission 123537) | Groundwater microbial communities from the Aspo Hard Rock Laboratory (HRL) deep subsurface site, Sweden - OS_PC_MetaG | ecosystem: Environmental > Aquatic > Deep subsurface > Groundwater...
AGCACTCACAGCCATTCAGAAATACAAACCTGAATATTTGGTTGTCGCTCTGGGACTTGACACGGCCAAAGACGATCCTACAGGCACATGGCAACTGGCGGCCAAAGATTTTGAGGAAAACGGGCGCATGATCGGGCAACTGAAACTTCCTACGCTGGTGGTGCAGGAGGGTGGATACAAGAACCGGAGTTTGGGGATAAATGCAAAATCCTTCTTTACTGGTCTATATCAAGGGTACAGCAAATAAGCTTTTCACTTTTATTGAATAAAAAGCGACCTGAACTCCCGTTAGGTTGTTGAGGTCGCTGTGTCGTTACTGTCTGAATTGGTGACTTGTAGCCGAAAAACAACTACTGCTCGAGCACTTTAACTTTGGCTTTAAGTTCGGACAGTTCCTTTTTGGCTCTTTCAATTTTAAGCTCAAATTCGTGTTTAAGCTTATTGGCCTGTTTGGAGTTGGCGAAGAATCCGATATTATTTTCCCACAGCAGGATATCATCCTGGAGGTATTTCATCTTATTGGCCAAGGCGGTACGTTCCTGGCTGAGTTTACGGCCGGCTTCAGGACCTGATTTGAGCATCTCTACTTTGCTCTTGAAGTCGGCGGCAGTGGCCTCCAAACGACTGAGGTCCATTTTGTCAATCAGGGCATCGATGGCTTCACGGTATTCGTTCTGTAGCTTATCCTTCATGTTAAAAGGAACATGACCAATTTCCATCCAGGTGCGTTGGAAATTTTTAAGCGCTTCCAGGTTCATGCTTTTCTCTGCTTTCACCTCAAACCCTTTAATGGCGGCGATAATTTCCTGTTTTTTGGTGAGGTTATCTTCTTCAAAACCATGTTGGTTTTTAAAATGCGCCGACTTCCGGTCGAAGAAAGCATCGCATGCTGCCCTGAAGCGCTTCCACACTTTATCGGAGTGTTTACGAGGCACGGGGCCAATGGTCTTCCACTCTTTTTGCAGCTGTATGATGTCGCGGGTAGCGTTTTTCCAATCGTCACTTTCGTGGTAGGATTCGGCCCGAACACAGAGATCAAGTTTGAGGTTGTAATTGTTCAGCTGTTGGTCTTTGAGCTCGCTCAGGTAAGCACGACGGGCATTGAAGAAGGTGTCGAGTTTCGATTTGAAATTTTTCCACACTTCATCATTCTGCTCTTTGGTAGCCCTGCCGATAGATTTCCAGATTTTAACCGTTTCGTTCACCTGATCGGTTTTCGTTTGCCAGGTTTTTAACGAATCCGGAGTTTCAGCGAGCAGCTCGTCGAGTTTTTCGATGAGGGCATTTTTTGCTTCGAGGTTGGCCTGTTGCTGACCCTGAAGATCTTTGTAATGGTCTTTACGGCGTTGGTTTATTTTGTCGGAAGCTCCTTTAAACCGATCCCAGAGTTCTTCTTTAACATCCCCCGGAACAGGCCCAATTTCGCGCCATTTGTCGTGGTAATGCTGTAGTAGTTTAAAGGATTTTATTATGGATTTCTCGGCCAGGAGCTCTTCCGCTTTCTCGCACAGTTCGAGTTTCTGCTCCTGGTTTTTCTTCATGTCCAGGTCGCGCAACTCTTTGTTGATACGCACTTTATCGAAGAATTTCTCCACCAAAAAGTGGTAGTTCTGCCACAGGTTACGCAGCTCGGTGGCCGGCACCATCCCGATTTCTTTCCAGGCGTCCTGCAGGTTTTTGAACTCGTCGTAGGTCTTTTTCAGTGTTTCCTCTGAGTTGATCAGGTTTTTCAGCTCCTCCAACAGGTCGAGTTTACGCTGCAAATTGAGCGTTTTTTCGTTCTCAATCTCTTCAGAATGTTTGGCTTTGGTATGTTTGTATTGCTCAAAGGCGGTTTTAAATCGCTTGTCGAGCACATCTTCAGATGCCACAAAAGCTTCTTCTTCTCCACCCTCGGCAATAAAATCGTGGTGTTCCTTTTCGTGCTCTTCTTTAACGATTTTACGGTAAGCCGAATTTATTTTCGTTACCTGTGCCCTCACCTGATCAAAATCACTTTCCTGAACCACATCTTCCAGCAGTTCAACCAGTTCGAGTTTGTTAAGCTCCTCGTAGTCGACTTCCTCACCGGTATAGTCGAGGTATTCTTCCACTGCTGTAGGTAAGCCCCTGAGCAGTTTCACGATAAGCTTTTTCTCGGCTGTGCTGATTTGGTGCACCGGTTTTTCTACTGTTTTTACAGGCGGTTCTTCCTGTTTTACTTCAACACTTTCAGCAGGCGCAGTGGCCTCATCTTGCAGCATCTCCACAATTTCAACTTTCTCGTCAGCTGACAATTGAGGTGCGTTTTCAATGTTTTCTGTTGAACTCACGGTTACAGGGCTCTCCTCCGGTGTATTCATGTTTGGTAAAGTTTCCGGAGTTTGATCAGGTTGATTCTTGGTTTCCATTACATTTTATTATTTAAGAGTCCGATGGGCCTTTGGCTTACGGTACATAGTTATTCAAATGTGTTTTTATACAGATATTTAAAAGACAAAAATAGAAAATTACATGATTCCAAAGCATTTTTTTTTGGGTTAATTCAGCGAACTGAAACATTATGCAGCATGCAGCCTTTCAGGTACGGAAAAACCATTTTTAAATATTGTATGTCAGGTGTTTACAAACAGAAAAGGTGATAAGGCAGCCGAACCTGAGCTTATTACTTTAGTTTTTGGTCAGGCCATGAAAAACACGCTTCATTACCCAAAAAACCTGTCGATTACCGACATCAATAGTTTTTTGTCGATAGGTTTTGGCAGGTATTCGTTACAACCGGCTGCCAGCGCTTTCTCCCTGTCGCCGGACAGTCCGAAAGCCGTTTGGGCAATAATGATGACCTCAGGGTTGAAGGCACGTATGGCTTTGGTAGCTTCATAGCCATTAAGCTCAGGCATTTTAACATCCATCAGTACCAGGTCCACTTCGGGATGAGCGCGGCACAAGGCCACGGCTTCTGTTCCGGTGACAGCCGGAATTATTTGCTTACTGATACCTTTTAGAAAGTAGGTAAGCAACCGTTGTGAGGCCGGGTCATCTTCAGCAAGAATGATATTTAATTTTCGTGCCAAAGTGGTCAGGTTTTCATCGGCATCTACCATTTCCGCATCCTTGTTTTCCAACTTGACTTGCATGGGCAGGGTAAAATAAAATACCGATCCGTGGCTGTCGGGATGTTGATTGCTCTGTACCCAGATACGACCGCCCAACAATTGCACGTAAGCTTTGGTAATGGCAAGTCCTAGACCAGCCCCCTCATACGCTTGTGTATCGGCAATATCGGCCTGAATAAACCGCTCAAAAACAGCCTCCTGCCTGTCGTCAGGAATACCAATTCCAGTATCTCTTATGTAAAATTTCAAGAGATCATTTTCTCTGCTTACCCCAATTTCAATGGTTCCTTCTTTGGTGTATTTAATGGCATTTTTCACCAGGTTGGTAAGAATAGCGAATACCTTCTCGCGATCCGTTTTTATCACTTTATCCGATCCGGCAATATCAACCTTTTTCAACAAGGCAATTCCCTTGTTTTCGGCTTCTGGTTTGAAGAAGGTATAGATGTAATCTATTTGTTCTACCACATTGGTTTCGTGCATATTTACTTTCATCTGACCAGCTTCTATTCTTGAAATATCCACTATATCGTTGATGATATTCAACATTCTGCGGCCACTTTTCTCGATGATCTCGATAAACTCCTGCTGTTCGTCTCCATCCAGACCCGGCTGCTTAAGCAGTTCAGCAAAACCAAGAATTCCATTCATGGGGGTACGGATTTCATGCGACATGTTGGCCAAAAAGGCGGATTTAAGCCGGTCGCTCTCCTCAGCTTTTTCCAGTGCTTTAAGGAGTTCACTTTCTGCTCTTTTTCGTTCGATCGACAAGCCAATCTGATCGGCTACAAATTCCAGAATGCCTACATCGGATTGCGTATAGGCTTTCTCATCGCTATAACTCTGCACCACGATGGCACCATTGATTCTGCCATCAGAGCGAAGCGGAACACCCAACCAGACCTTCGAAAAGCTCCCTTTTGCAACCAGCTTTCCTTTGCTGGCGAGCTTTAATTTAAATTCCACATCAGCCAGTAACGGCTTCCCTTTTTCAATCATGTATTTGGTCAGGGTTCGGCTTGCCGGGGCTTTATCATAGTGGTCTCTTTGATCGAAATAAATCGGGAAAGTGAGCTCATCTTTTAACTCATCATAGAAAGCAATAAAAAAGTTGGTGGTATCGATAATCTTGCCGAGTTCAACCCTGATCATTTCGTAAAAGGATTTCAAATCCATTGTCGTCACCACAGCGCGTGAGATATTGTAGATAATTTCCTGCACCTGCTCGTTACGCTTCCGCTTGGTGATGTCGTGGTTTATAGACAAACTGGCCTTCATTCCATTGTAATCAATTGGAGTGATAACAACTTCCGTCCAGTATTCAGTTCCATCTTTACGGCGCTTTTTCTCAATGGCATTGACGTTATTTCCGGATAAAAGTTTCCCTGTCCATTTTTCGATTTCAGCATCCGCCTCGCCGAACAAGCGGATATCGGTGAGGATGTTTTTCTCAAGCAGCTCGTTGCGTGTATAACCCGTTTGGCTTTCGGCTGCGGGATTCACTTCCAGTATGCGTCCAAAATCAGCGCCGTCGAGTTTGGTAACAAACACCGCATCACCCAGTTTTTCAAACAACTGCCTGAACCGCTGTTCGCTCACGCGCATTTGTTCTTCGGCATGTTTACGTTTTGAAATGTTACGGCCAAGGATCACAAGTCCTTGTCTGCTACCATCAGGGTTAACAACGGGCACTTTGATGGTATCAAAAGTTTCCACCTCGCCCGTTATCGGGTTGCTGATCACCTCTTCCTCTCTAATCATGTTACCACTATCCCAGGCTTTTTTGTCAGACAATTCGCAACCTAAAAACACTGACCGGTAGATGGCATCAGTAAAAGCCGATAACTCAACATCCGTTTTGCCCTGATACCTGACTTTAGAAAGTGAGAACAAGTCGATAGCGGCTGTGTTGGCCTCCATCCAACGCCCCTCCGCATCTTTAAAAACGATGTAATCAGGGGTTGAGTTAATGAGCGAACGCAAACGTTGCTCGTTGATACGCAGGGCTTGTTTGGCTTGCCTCCTGTTGTTGTTTACAATTATTTGCGCCACCAGCGAGCTGATGGTGCTTACAAACGCTTCCTCATCAGCATACCACACCCGCTTTTCGCCACAATGCTCAAAACAAACGATCCCGGTAAGTTCGCCTTCCACATGAAATCCGGCATCAAGCATTGAAATCAGGTTGTTGGTTTGCTTTAGTACAGACAGATAATTTTGTGTGTTTGGATCGGTTGATATATCACTCACATACAGTCTGTTTTCGCGCTCAATATACTCAAAATAATCTGGCATCTCATCGCGATCCAACACTTTACCACAGGTATTAACACCCTCCGTTAGGCTGTATTTCGTTATGCATTCCAGTTTCGACCTATCGGGATTAAACATCCATACCCCAACACATTCCGTTTCAATGGCCTCGGCTGCAATTTCCGACAACCGTTCCAGCGCTTTGTGCATGTCACTCGAAATAATCAGCTCGTCGGTGGCGATCCGCGAAATGGCATTACGTTGTTTATCAGCCCGATGACGTGCGCGATTTAATTCAGCTTCGGTTTGTTTTTTTAAGGTGATATCATGTGAAACAGAGAGGATTCCTTTTTTTCCGTCAGGAAGTACAATCAGCGACTCTTTAAGTTCGAGATAGCAAATGGTACCATCCTTTTTTATATTTTTTACTTCATGATGAAGCAGCTCCCCCAGTTCCATCAGATGGATGTGGTTTGCGACATTTTTCGAGTTTTTATCATCGGCAATAATACCTATATGCTGTCCGATGAGCTCATTGCTGCTGTATTGCACCGACCTGCAGAACGAGTCGTTGGCATCAATAATATATCCGGAAAGGTCGATCAGCAAGATACCGCTTGGCGATAAGTCGAATAAGGTTCGGTAGCGCTGTTCATTCTCGAATAACTTGCTTCGTGTTATGTTTAGCACGGTGATATCACGAATAAAGGTGAAGCATCGGTTCCCTTTTGGGTAGAACTGGGTACTGACCTCAACATCGAAAACAGAACCATCCTTTTTTCTGTGTCTTGATTCAAACCTGAGTTCACCCTGCTTCACAATGGTCGAGATCCGTCTAATCACCTCATCTTCAGTTTCAACCGCCTCCAGATCGGCAATTTTCATGCGGATAAGTTCCTCGTTGGTATAACCCGTCATCTGGCACAAGGTATCATTCACTTCTAAGAGATTCCCTTTCAGGTCGGACACCCAAAACCCTTCGAGGCTTGAGTTCATAATGGTTTCCAATCGGTGTTTGGATTCAACAAGCTCCTGATCAGCCGTGGTAAGCTCTTCGATTTTAAGCGAGAGCATGACATTGGCTTCCTGCAATTCCTGTGTTCTTTCGTCTACTTTCGCTTCTACAAGTTTTTTCTCTTTGCGCAATTGGTCTTCCGTGTCCTTCAGCCTCAACAGCACCTTGATTTGAGCAATGTATTCGGAAGTATCGTATGGCTTCGACAAAAAGGCGTCAGCGCCGGCCTCCAGGCCTTTTGCCCTACTCAAAGTATCGGTTTTGCGGGCAGTAACCAACAAAATGAGTGTGTTTTTCGTTTGCGGATTGGATTTCAGGCTGCTGCAAACCAGGTATCCATCCATTCCCGGCATCACGATATCGAGGAGAATGATGTCAGGCTGACGGACAACAGCCTTCTCAATGCCCTCTGCTCCCGACAAGGCTGTGATGATTTCACAATCCGGCATAAATGACTTTAAAACCGCCTCATGTGTGATGAGGTTTTCAGGTTGGTCGTCGATAATCAGGAACTTTTTCATGTGTTCAACTGCTGAATAATGAGCTTAGAGCCTATGGAATTTAACAACACTTCGGTATAGCTGGAAGATGGGTGCAAATTACAAATTAATTCTGAACGAAGGCTTTTCCACATTAAAAATTTGATATGCACACCATTGCTTAGTTAAGCCGTGCTCCTTTTCTGAACCAAAAACGCGCTTGGTGTCAATCCGGTAGTTTCTTTAAAGACCCTGTAAAAGGTGGACCGCGAATTAAATCCGGATTGGCTGATGACAGAGTCGATGACGTGATTGTCAGGGATTTCCGCCAAAAGCAATTTACTTTTTTCGATGCGTTGGCTATTGATAAACTGATAAAAGTTGCTGAATCCATTTTCTTTTATCAACTGGCTCAGCTGACTTCCCTGGATATTTAAAGCTCTGGCCGCTTCATCAAGCGAGATGTCCGGAATAAGAAACAGCTCCTTTTCGGCAAATTGCAGCAGCACCCTACTGTTTTCACTTTTTTGCAAATCAACCAAATGATGATTCTCTCTTTGACGCTCAAAAAGTGGGGCAAGATCCTTTTGCATCAAGGCATGAATAATAAAAAAGAAGGCAAACAACAGCTGATAAACAAAGGCCAGGAAAAACATGAAGGTAAATTGATAAATGCCCAGCAAAGCAAAGCCCTCAAAAAACCCCTGAAACAAAACAATGACCACCACCCACTTGATCCATAGTGCGTTATAATACGACATGAGCGAATCGTTGTTTTTAATGGCCGCAAGGTATTTATGGTATAACCTAAAGACCAAAACGGAGTACACAATGGTTTGCCCGAAGGATATAACACGGCTGGTAACAGCTAAAATATTGTGATACAAATTGTTATTCCAAATCATCCTCACTGTCGACTTGAGTGCTTCACCGCTTTGCCCGGCAATTTCATGTGCATGACCGGGAACAACCACCAAAGTTAGAACCAGACTGAAGATGGTGGGGAGAAAATGCCAACAATCGGCTCGTTGCAAACCCTTGTCGGCGTGGGATAATTTCAATAAATACAAATAGGTTAGTGGCAGCAAGGTTACTTTTACTGCTCCCGTTAAATAAGCTGACCACCAGATATCCATGTGGAACATAAGCAAAGCAGGTCCGAGCGAAAGTACAGCCTTTAAAAACATGGACCAATACATATACGCCAACCCCTTGCGATGTTGGATCTTACTGACCAGAAAAAGCAGAACGGCAAAGGTTAGATTGACAATAAGTAATACCGCAAAAAAATAGGCTGCTTTTGAATTCATGTATTCAAACAATTTCCAACAAAATTGAAACATTCTTCGGCATAAAACAACCCGAATCGTTTAAAATTTTTAAATGATATAAAAATGCACCCTAATAAGTGCCCGTCAAACAGAATGAAAAACAGGTAAACAGATTGGTTAATAAATATTTAATTGCCGCAGAATCAATACTTGTTGCTAGTGGCAACTTTTTGTAAAAACGCATATGCTAGATTATCGCGTAAAAATGGTAAATACTAATTCCTGGGGGATTTGGCTTCGCCGAACTCACGTTTCTCTCCGCCTTAGATTCGACATGACAATTCTGTGCTTTGTTTCGTGGTAATCCAATCATTTACAGTAAATTAAAAACAAAAAAAATGACAAGAAAAATTAATGAGACATCAAAAACCCCCAATGGGACATGCAAAAATTGTATTAAAGGCAGCCATTGTTTTATTTTGTAAGCCTAATCACAAAAAAATGAATGCGATCAAAAGACCATTCCCTGCCTTGTTTTACACTCTACTCGTTGTTTGTGTTTCAGTGGCACTCACCACCTGCAAAACCAACAATAAAACTCAATCGCTGAACCAACCCGACATCCAAAGTCTTAAAGGAAAAAAGCTTGGGCTTCCGGCTGCGCTACCCCCATTTAATCCAGAAAAAGACATTCCGGAGGCTCCCGACTACGCAAAAGCAGCGTGCTGGGTTAGCTTGCCCCCTGCCGACACAGGTACTTTGTTACCGGTAGATGTTTTTTGGGTTTATCCGACCGTTCTTTCCGATAGCACAACCTATTTAATGGACATACGCGACCCTGTTCTACGTCAAAAAGCGGAATGGACACTGGTAGAGCAAGCCAGCATTTTTGATAAACAAGCCAACATCTACGCCCCTTTTTACAGACAAAATAATGTAAAAATAAATCCAGTCATGCTCACTGAGGCCAGACCCATTTTTGAATTGGGTCAACAAGACCTGATCGCAGCATTCGACTATTTCATGCAACATTTCAACAAAGGAGAAAGGCCGATTATCCTGGCTGCTCACAGTCAGGGCTCTGTGAGGGTGGTTGAATTATCAAAAGCAGGAAAACTACTATCCGGAAGTCCTGAACTTAGTGCAAAACTAATCGCAGCTTATGTCATCGGGTATTCCATAACTCCCGCAGACCTCAAAGCAAATCCGTTGATAAAAATAAGTGAACAGGCCACCGAAACAGGTTGTTTTATTACCTACAACACCGTGTCAGACGAAAAAGGCAAAGAAAACCAGGCTCCCACTGTCAGGCCGGAATCCTTTGTTGCCAATCCACTAACCTGGAAAACAGACACCACGTTTGCTCCTGCCTCCCTCAACATCGAAGCGGTGTTTTTCAGACACGATGATCCGGCACATCCTGTCAGGTATCCACATTTTGCCTCAGCTCAGAAAATGGGGAATGCTCTTGTTATCAAAGATATCGCAAACATCAGGGAACTGGCGGCTACCAGCCCGACCTTTCCTGAAGGAGTATACCACATGTACGATTATGCCATTTTCTACGAAAACCTTCGGAAAAATGTAAGTGAGAGAATATCGGCTTACGAAAATAAATAATATAATTAAAATCAGAAACTTATGAAATATTCAGACCAACTATCCGGAATCCTCCTAAACCGAAAAATCGCTCTGCTATTGGTTTTTCTATTTATCGGCCTCATCTGGTTGGCTCCAGGCTGTACAACGGATAACGGAGAGCATGAACCCAACACGCAGGTAGACTACAACCATTCGGAAAACTGGGTTAGTTTGCCCTCGTCAACAAAAAGTGTTGATGTTTTTTACGTGTATCCAACGGTGAGTGCTAATCCAAGTGGATCGATGGATATCGCAGACGCCACCGAACGGGCTTTAGCTGTCGGGATTTTTAAAGCACAAGCCAGTGTTTTTGAGCCTCACGCCAACGTGTTTGCACCTTATTACCGACAAATGTCGACAAAAGTAGATATGTCGGGAGGCGGTCTGGCCACCGACACCAAAGAATTTAAACAAGGGGCAATAGATGTCAGTGAGGCCTTTGCGTATTACCTGGAAAACTACAACCAGGGACGCCCCTTCATCATCGCAGGACACAGCCAGGGAACAATGGCCTTAATTGAATTGATAAAAAACCGCTTCGGCACAGACGAGGAACTACGCTCACGACTGGTAGCCGCCTACCTGATTGGTTACACGGTAACCGATTCAGATCTGATGCTGGCCGGGCTCACCGCAGCACAGGAAGCTGCTGATGTGGGGGTAGTTATTACCTACAACACCCAATCAGTAACCTCACCAGGTGGCCCTATGCTCATGCCCGGGGCACATTGTATCAATCCCCTCAACTGGAGGACAGACAGCACTTACGCCGACTCAACAGAAAACCTGGGAGCAGTATTCTTCAACGATGAAACAGGTGAATTACTCAGAGAAGAGCTAAATTATTGCGGAGCACAGATCAACCTGGTAACAGAAGCACTCACTACCACCATCCCCGAAGGCGAGCACCTCGACATTGGCAATTATAGCGAAGGCGTTTATCATCGATACGATTATGCTTTTTGGTACCGCAACCTGGAAAAAAATGCAGGTGACAGAATTGATGCGTTTTTCAGAAAAGAAAAGACCAATACCATCGCTCATCCTTAAAGCAAGACAAAAGCCAACAATTGTCTTTTCTAAGGCAACACAACCTGCCCCTGCCCAGAAAATGAAATAACCGCCCTGGTTTACTTTTTTGGATAAAAATACGGGTTGGGGAGAGGAGGAAACCCAATTGTTTTAAAAATTTTTATTTATACAACTACTCAAAATAACCCTCCCCCCACCAGTCCTTTAAAAAAAGCCGTAGCTTTGGCACACAAATGCGGGTAGCATAACATTACATTATGGCAGGAAACACTTTTGGCAGGATATTACAGCTCACCACTTTCGGAGAATCTCATGGCAAAGCCATCGGGGGCGTTTTGGATGGTTTCCCATCGGGAATCCTAATTGATTTCGACCTCGTCGACCGCGAGCTGAAGCGACGACGACCCGGACAGTCGAAGTGGGTGAGCAGCCGCCACGAAGCAGATGAAGTTGAGTTTTTGTCGGGGATTTATCAGGGGCGGAGCCTGGGTACACCTATCGCGTTCATGATCCGCAACAAGGATCAAAACCCGGCCGACTACCACCACCTGGAGAACGTGTATCGCCCGTCACATGCCGACTTCACCTACCAGATGAAATATGGATTTCGCGATCACCGTGGCGGCGGTCGTGCCTCTGCCCGCGAAACCATCGCGCGGGTGGTGGCGGGTGCACTGGCCAAGCAAATCCTATCGACAGAAAATATAGCTGTAACGGCTTATGTTAACCGTATTGGCTCAGTTGTCGTCGAAAAATCATACCAGGAGCTCAACCTCTCCGACACTGAAAAATCGCCTTTGCGCTGTCCCGACGCACAGCGTGCCTCCGCCATGGAAGAGGCCATTTCACTAGCCGCTGCACAGGGAGAAACCCTTGGCGGTGAAATCACGTGTGTGATAACCGGCGTGCCTGTTGGTTTGGGCGAACCTGTTTTCGACAAGCTCCATGCTGATCTGGCCAAAGCCGTGATGAGCATCAATGCCGTAAAAGGTTTCGAGATTGGTTCCGGCTTTAAATCGACCTCCATGACCGGATCGCAACACAACGACCTGTTTTACAGCGATAAAAAAGAAGTACATACCCGCAGTAATTTTTCAGGAGGCATCCAGGGGGGCATCTCAAACGGCCAGGACATTTACTTCAGGGTGGCCTTTAAACCTGTGGCCACATTGATGAAACCACAGCACTCCATCGACAAGGAAGGCCATGAAGTGGTGATCATCGGAAAAGGCCGTCACGATGTCACCGTAGTACCCAGAGCTGTACCTATTGTTGAAGCCATGGCCGCTCTGGTGCTTGCCGATCACTGGCTATTGAGCGGTGGTCGACGTATCAATGGTTAATTTTCCCGCTCGATGTTGTAGCTGTACAACAATTTTCCATCGCTATCGAAGAATGACACCTGAAGCAGACGTTCAGCTTGCGTTCCGGTAACGTTCACCAAACAAAAATTGCGTTGTGATATCACCGATTCAGGGAGACGAAGGGTGTTTTTCTGATTAATTGCATTTTTATTTGGCCCGGAATTCAAGGGAGATGAGGTGATATCCCAGATGGTAGGCTTACCTTCTGCTTTCAGCACCGAAATCTCTGAATAATGTACATCTCCGGTTAAAAACACCACATTTTGGATATTTTCATCGTAAATAAACTTGATAATCCGCTCACGTTCTTTGTCGAAACCGTAGTTCGTATAGGATTCATATACCCCTGAATCGTTTAAAAACTGTCCGCCGAGCACCACAAATTTAAAGGTAGCATAACTTGCGGCCAGGTTATCGAACAGCCACTGTAACTGAGCTTCCCCTAACTGGGTCTTTTCGCCGGTTATTCGTTTGTTTGGTGTGCGGTAGGTTCTGTTGTCGAGCAGAAAAAAGTCGCAATCGCTCCACTGAAACGCTGTGATTGCTCCTTTTAATTCTCCCACGCCATAACCTGGATTAGCCCAAAAAAGGCCAAAAGCCCGGAGTGTTTCATTTTGATTCCAGAACCCTCTATCGCTGTCGTTAGGGCCGAAATCATGGTCATCAAGAATCGCATAATGGTGGGTAGAAGCTAAAAATTCCTGCATCTCAGGCAACGATCGTGTGTGGGTGTACCGGTGCAAAATGCCGGTACGGCTGTTCCAGTCGGGCTCGCGCAGGTAAATGTTATCACCCAGCCAAAGCATGAAATCAGGCTGCACCTCTTTCATGCTGTTAAATATCTGATATCCGCCTCCGTAACCATTTCCGGGTCTGTCGTAACGTTTTTCGTTTATGTAAGTACCACTGCCCATGGTAAACCCGAAATCAGGTGGTTCAGTGCGCCATTTCCAAAGCGGCTGTGTAGAAAACTGCGTGGGGTAAGGCAGCAAAACAGGCTGATTATCAATAAACACTTCGTATTGGTAAGTGTTACCCGGCTCTAAGGTGTCGGCAACGAGCAAGGCAGTAAAACCTTCTTGTTTTTGGGTGAAAAACACCTCAGTAAAATGCGAAGAATCAGTGTAGTTAATCGGCCAATAGCGAAGAAAGACCTCTGCCTGAGCGTCTGTCTGCACCCAAATCGCGACCTCTTTCATCTCACTGTAACCCAGCATTGGACCTGATTTCAAATGTGCATTTTGCGCTAAAACGTTGCTGCTGGTCAGGACAAACAACAGAAAGAACATGGTGTTTTTCATCTTCTAATTATAATATTTCAATCTGATTTCAACATGGTGGAGGTAATCTGGTTAGATCCATCGGTGGGAGCAGGCTGCAATTGTAACACGTCGGCCATGAGGCTGTACAAATCGACATTGGCAAAGGGCTGTGGACGAAAATTCTCTTTAAAAGCAGGGCCGGCGGCATAAAAGATGGCATGCATGTCGGTATTTTTATTGTCGTAGCCATGCGTACCGAGCTCACTCCCGATGCGCCACGACCAATAGGCACTATAGCCTGAATCGGCTTCTACCGTGAGATCTTGTGTTCTGACGTTTGAGCCGTAATGCAACCGGGCAGGGAGGCTGTCGCGGTGGTAGGTTTTAATATGCGGAGCTGACTTTAACGCCTGATAAACCTGCTGGAGATAATCCGGTTTGACTTTAAGATTCCATACGGGATTGCCGCCATTGATCACCACAATCATTGATGTATCAACCACCTCATCCAAAATCACTTGCCTTTCAGGAGACAACTCCCCCATGCCGTGATCGGAGGTGACAATGAAATTGATGTCGCTAAACTGTGGCAGTTGGCGCATGCGTGTAAAAAACATTGAAAGATATTGATCAAGTGTCTCTATCATTTCAACAGTTTCCTCACTGTTTGGACCGGCATCGTGCCCTACCCCATCAGGCTCATGAAAATACCACATAATAAGCTGCGGACGTTGATCTTCGGGAAGTTGCAACCAGTTAAAAACTGAATCGATGCGGGCTTCAAACGACAGGTCCTGATTGTATATATTCCAATAAGTCGGGGTCATGTTCTGAACCGGAGCTTCTGACCCTACCCAGAACAAGGTGGCTGTTGTTAATCCTTGTTTTCGGGCCGAATTCCAAATGGGTTCACCGCCATAATACTCTCCTGAAGTAACAGCCGCGCGGTCGTAAAGGGCATAGGATTTATCCAGGTCGGGAGCATAATAATTATTCATCACAATGCCGTGGTGATCTGGATACAATCCTGTGGCCATGCTGTAATGGTTGGGGAAAGTTTTGGTAGGATAAGAAGGAATAATATTTGTTTTTACGCCCACCTCTGCAAGCGAATCCAAGGTTGGAGTATTGGTCTTATCCGGATAATCCCACCTGAAACCATCGAGCGATAGGACAACAAGGGTGGGCTTTTTGGTTTCAACCAAAGAACGATCACATCGTACAAAAACAAAAGTAAGTGATATAAAAAGAACTAAAGTAAAAAATGGTTTAAGCAT
>Ga0180009_10004841_pt1 | contig 14687 bp, 10 predicted proteins | sample OS_PC_MetaG_FD_123537 | JGI IMG/M metagenome (GOLD analysis project Ga0180009, IMG submission 123537) | Groundwater microbial communities from the Aspo Hard Rock Laboratory (HRL) deep subsurface site, Sweden - OS_PC_MetaG | ecosystem: Environmental > Aquatic > Deep subsurface > Groundwater...
AATTTAATAAAACCCTTTACCAATAAGGAAATACAGTAATTTTGCCTGCACCTTAATATTAAAAACGATACGTATCAAACTGCTGATTATCAAGATTTCCACGATTTTGATGGTGGATTTAGGGGACCCGGTATGCAGTTTGCTCAAGTAACAATATATTCGGGTGTATGAAGCATAATCTGTGACAATTTTGAGGTTTCAGGTTTCGGGTGTCAGGTGTCAGGGAGTACTGGTGCTTGAGAACTGAACACTGACACCCGACACCTGAAACCATTAGGTATCTCAACCAATCGACCCACATGGCTGGCACCGATTTTGCGGAACAAATCCGTAAGAAATGGATACTCAATTAGGTTCATAATGATTTATTTTGTTAATAAAATATCTTATAATGGCGCTGAACATCGGAGACCCGACGCCTCAGGTATAACAGAGGAATCAAACAATCCACGTTTCCGTGTTCCAACTCATATCAAAAAACAGATATTCAAAGCGGGCGCTGGATAGGTAAAGACTTTTTAAACGATCCTTGGAAGATTCGGAAATGTTTATGGTTTGCTGATTGAATTTCTGTTTCAACCAATCCGCAAGGGATACGAATTCTTCTCCGGAGTAGGTGTTGATCCACTCCCGGTAATGCGGATCTTCAGGCAGTCCCCGTGTTTTCAGGTTTTGTCCGATCTCAGCATAGCCTGCGGCGCACGGAAGCAATACCGCCAAAATATCGATCAGAGTCCCTTCATAACAGGTGCGAACCAGTAGATTCGTGTAGGCGGTTGTGATCATCGCCGGCTCTGTCGCTTCAAGATCCTTTGCAGCAATTCCGAAAGCGGCACAGGTTTTTCGGTGAAGATCCATTTCCATGTTCAATGTCGCATCCAAAAGGGCTGCGAAATAGCCCATGTCTTCCAGTTGATGCGCTTTTGCGGATGCCAGGGCAAAGACCCGGCTGAAATCGATGAGATATATGTAATCCTGCTTTAAGAAAAACTCATAACGATCATAGGGCAAACTCCCCTCACCGATACCTCTGACAAAGGGATGGTCAAAAATGGCCTGCCATATAGATTCGGAACCGTTTCTCAATTCAGCATAAAACCCCGCATCCGGCATGTGAAAACCTTCCTTTTCCCCAGCTACTAATAAAAGGCTAGCTAATTTAACAAAAAATGAGTATTAAATATCGAACATGAAATTTCGAATTACGAAGTTTTTCTGTTCGACATTCATCACTCCTTGTTGAACATTGGATATTCGCTCTTTAAAAACTTACCTTGTAATATCTTGCCGTTCTTGCCCTTTACTATTTTCGCATTCAATTATCTTAATTCTATTTCTTTAAAAGGAATTTCAAGTTTTTTGGCCAGCATAATCAAATCTTTTTCCAAGGTAATTTGAACCCCGTCCCTTTTAACAGGTATGGTCTTATCCGCTACAATAAAAATCTGAACCTTCTCGGGATTCAAGAACGCTCCGGCCAGTGACTCGAGCTCTTCTTTGGATGCACCGATAAAGGCATCCTGTATTCTGTCCAGAGTATCCAACGGTTCCTGTCTTAAAAAATACCGGCTGTATACTTCCACAAGTTCAAACGGAGAATCCACATTGAAGACAAAACTGTTCAAGGTATCCAGGCGCTTCAAATCGATCATTTTTTGCGGAATTTCTCCATGAAAGGCTTTCATAATATTGAGTGTTTCGACAATCGCCTCTGTCGTTTGATCGCCTTTGCAGCCGAGATAACCGATGAGATAACCGGCATTCCATTTGTATGTCTGGTGGAACCCGGCGGAATAGACAAGGCCGAGATCGTCCCGCAGCCGTTTATACATAAGCGAATCATTACCGCCGAATATGTTCAGTAAAAGGCTGATCTTCCAAAAATCCGGGTGCGTCCGTTTCACGCTCGGCAGTGTCAGGAGGACCTGTGATTGAACCTGACCCGGTTTGTGAATAAGGCTTAGGACAGCCGGAGTTCCCTGGGGATCCTGGAGCTTTCGAACGGGAGCACCCCCCTTGGGAAATGTTTCAAAAAACCGGCTTAGGCTTTCAATTGCCTCTTCTTTGGAGATGTCTCCGGACATGGCAGCCACCATATTATCCGGTGCGAAATACGTTTGGATAAATTCCGCAAGGTCTTTTTCTGAAATAGAAGGGATTGTTTCAATCGCCAAAAGAGGGTCTCTGCCGTAAGGGTGCCCCTTAAATCGCCAAATTTTTGCCTCTCTTATGGACACCGCCTGAGCGTCTTCACCCTGGCGCTTAAGATCCATGACTATTTGTTCTTTTATCACCTGAAGCACTTTGGAATCGAATCTGGGCTGAAGCAGAACCTCTTTCAAAAGCGACAGGCCCTTTTCCCAATCCGCTTTCATAACGGACAAACGGATGACCGTGTCTTCCTCGCCGATGGAAACGGACAAATGGATGGCGTTTTCGTCCAATGCCAGGGCCAGTTCCGATGGCGTCCGGGTTTTTGTCCCGCCCCGAACCAGTATTTGATCGACCAAATGAGTGAGGCCCGTCTTGGACTCGGGAACATCCACCTCACCGGCTTTAACCAGCAATGCCAAGTCTATAAACGGCAACTCTTTGTCTGCCAGAAAAAACAGCGGAACATTTTCCACACGTGAAAAATCCGATGCCGGGTAGACGATTTTCTGCGGAACCCTCTCAAATGAAAGCGGATGCTTCCAGCCTGCCGGTGTCGGGTATATGGAATGATTCTCAAAGGAGGTCGGTTTGACGATTTTATCTGCGGCAGATCCCCCCAGCGATCGAACTTCGGTGTATGCCTCGGGGGGGCGGTCCGGCTTTCCTCCCGGAATGACAAAAACGGTGGTCTTATTATCGTCTTTGATGTATTTTCCGGCTGCATCCCGAATATCTTCCGGAGTTACCTTAGACATCTGATCCAGATACGTCATCAGGTACCGCCAGCCCATCTGAACCTCTAAGGTTGCAAGCGTGCCGGCCAACGCTTCGTTGCTGCGGATCCGATCCAGAAAATCTCTCTGGTTCAACTTCTTTATTCTCTGAAGTTCTCGTATGGTCACCAGTTCATCTTTTAATTTGTCGGCTTCAGCCAAAAGCAGATTTTCAAACGCCTCGCATGCCTTTCGATATATTTCCCGTTTTTCCGCATCGCTGACCTTTTTTTGTTTCAGTTCGTCCGGTTCATTGGGCGAACCGCCGAAAATAATCATACCCCCATATCGATTGTCCGGATTATACGCCCAGGCCTGCGACGCAAGTCCCATGTTGACGATGTGCTGGGTAATTCGGGCACTGATGCCGTGGCTGAGAACCATGGTCAGGGCGTCAATGGCATAAAAATCCGAAGTCCCCATGCCGGCGCCGTGAAACCCGATGCGGACCAGCGGGGTTCGGGCTCCTTTAAGATAATGGATACTTTTCCTGGGGCCTTTTTGCGGCGGTTCCCGGGTAACGTGCTCGGGAGCACGCTCGCCCTCCGGGTATCGCTCAAAATAGATCTTCGCAAACCGTCTTGCTTTTTCCAAGGTTATGTCACCCACCAACACACAGACGGCATTGGCAGGATTGTAAAATCTCTTGTGAAATTCCATGGCTTTCTGAGTGCTGAAAGCTTCCATATCGGTCTTCCAGCCGATAATGGGATTTCGATAGGGATGGGCGACATAAGCGGTCGTATCGAGATCCAGCCAGGCGGCGCCTGCCGGATTGTTGACATACCGGAATGCCCATTCTCTCTGGACCACCTCTTTTTCCACATAGAATTCTCTCCAGGAAGGTTCAAACAGCTGCTCGCTGACGATTGCGAACCACTGCTCCATCATATCCGAAGGCACAGACATGACATACTGCGTCTGATCCTTTGTGGTAAACGCATTGACATTCACCGCGCCGTTTTTCCCCAGCTGGGACGAGAATGCCTGGGGAACATAGATTTTTTGAACTTCCTGCCTAAGGACTTCCATTTCTTGATATTTTTTTTGGATTAAGTCTTTGTCCGGGTCTCTTTTCTTCTGCTCTTTCAGTATCACCTGGTAGGCAGCTTCAATTTTCGATTGAAGCGTTTCATCTTTTTCCGGGTCCGACGTTCCAAAATTCTTGGTTCCCTTGAACAGCATATGCTCCAGCAGGTGCGCAATTCCCGTTTTTCCCGTATCTTCAAGGGCGGAGCCCGCACGAATGGCTAACCGGGCTGCCACTTGAGGCGTGGTGGGTCGTTCAACGATCAGAAACTGCATCCCGTTTTCCAGAAAGAACTCTTTAACATCGATCTGAACCGAAGATGCGGCATCCTGCGCAAAACCGATACCGGTGAAAAAAACAAGGATGACAACCGGAATGAGTATAAATCGACGAACCATTGTTTAACCTCCGTATCGTTTCAAGAGCCTGAAAATGATTTTATGTTTAATAATCCAACGCGCTAATTCGGACTCAGATATTCACAGGTAATTAGTGATCGATACTCGATATTGGATACTGGATTCTCGATGTCGACTACTAATAAGGGTGCTGTATCAATCCAAACATCGAGTATCAAGTATCGAGTATCGAGTATCAAAAGCGCTTAGGAATCGCCGAGCAGCCATTCGTCGATCATTTCATCTGCTGCATCGGGAAGGACCCCCACCATCCATGCCAGATCGACAACGGTGAACCGGCTGCGAATTTCGTGCAGGTGCAGCACGGCCTGGCGGGCCCGTTCCCGGCTGCAATCGATGTCTCTTAAATAACGCGCCGCACCGGCTTTCCGCAGGCACTCGGCAATAAGAACCGGTGATTTGGCTTTTATAAAAAGCTTCCTCCGGATATGATCCCAGGCATCGGGGGCAGTGAGCCGGTCTTTGATTAAAGGCAACTTCTTAAGCTTGTCTCGATACTGAGTCTCCACCGGTTCAGCCAGTCTCCCCCAGAAACCCTGGTCGATGCTATCCGGCATGTCTCTATACTCGGGAAGATCGATGTTCCGGAGCCGGTCATACAGGGCGGCGGCAAACACGGTTCCGAGACCCACCTGGCGCCCGTGAAGATCATGGGGAACGCCGTCTACCAGGTTCATCATATCCAGCGTGTGACTGAAAAGATGCTCTCCGCCGGAGGCCGGCGCCGAAGAACCGATCATGGTCATTGCCAGTCCGGAGTATATCAATGCCTTAAAAATCGCCTGTATGCCGTCCGGCGAGCGTTTCAAAACCCCTTCTGGATTATTGAAATACAGCGGTTCTATTTCATTTATAATCTCCGCACAAAACGGACAGAACGGTTCATCGGCTAAAAATTGATTCAGCTCCCAATCCACCACACTGGTCGATTTTGCCAATGCGTCGCCAAGCCCGGCGGCCGTCAACCGATACGGTGCATTTGCAATAACAGCGGGTTGGGCAAATACGCCCAACGGCGCATGGGCCCGAATCAGGCTTTTAACCCCGTTTATTACCGGCGCCACATTCGCTGCGGTGAATCCGTTCATGGAAGCGGCCGTAGCAACGACAACGTAAGGAACATTCAACTCAAAGGAAACCCACTTGGTCAGGTCATTAATCACGCCGCTTCCCACCGCAATACAGACGCCCGTTGATTTATGGATTTGAGGGATCAGGTCATTGAATGCTCTGTCGTCACAAACGGGACTTCCCTTCTCGCCATCCGGCAGTTTGATGGTTCGGACGGACCAGCCGGCGTCTCCTAAAATTTCTTTCACCTGACGGCCTTCTATTTCATAAGTTCTGATATCGGAAATCAATACCGCCGTCCGCTTCTGAATATGGCGGGTGAGGAATTCCGGAAGTTCCTTTAGTGCATCTTCGGAAAAGAAGATCCCCTTTACCGGCACCTTGTGAACCTGCCCGCATCGGCATTGAATGGTGCGATCAAGTATTGAGTCCAGCGTTACTTCGGTATCTGAATGGGTAGGCATACGATTTTTTCACTCCCGTTTATTCAATTTTAGAAAAGGTGCCAACGAATCGATTCTCTTTATATCACAATATGACAAACCGGGCATCCGGTTTCAAGGTTGAATCCTAGTGATGTCAGGGTTTTGACGGAATTCGAATGGAAGGATCACCCTCCCCTTCCCCCATGTGTTTGTAACATGCTAAAATAACTACAATTTACGAATTAGGACCGTGGCATGATTCGTGCTTGTATGTCCGCTGGAGAGGTATTTTTCGCTGAGAACAGAAACACAAATTCAAAGGAAATAAATGCCATGAAAAAGGGTCCGGAAAATAAAACAAAGGAAACCAAGGAACAGGCATTAGAGCCCCGATCCGCACGAACGCTTAAAGAATTGATTGCGAAGAATGAGACGTGGCTGATGAACCGGATTCTTCAGTATGCAAAGACCCGGGGCTATACCAAATACTCCTCCCCATTGCAGGAGGCATGGAGATTGTCCATTGCCGGGCTGTCCGAATCCCTCATATCCGCCCTTAGAAATCGTAAGACGAGCTTTGAATTAAAACCCGATGAAGATTATATGAAGGATCCGGCAGCCTCCTTCGGCATCATGGAAGCCCAAAAACATAGACAGCGCGGAATCAGTCTCGAAATGTTTTTAGGGCTGATGAAGTACTACCGGAAGTCTTATAAAGATCTCGTTCGTCAATCAAATTTAAATTCAGGGCATAAAACCCGCCGCCTCAATAAAATTGAAAGATTTTTTGATCGGGTGGAGATCGGTTTTTGCAAGGAATGGGCAGCACTTTCAGAAGGGGAAAAACTGCAAGGGGTATTGCAGATGGCCGGAGCCATTTGCCACGAACTCACCCAGCCCATGCAGGCCATATCCGGAAATGCGGAACTCTTGTTAATGACAATGCCCAAGAATGACACCAAGAGTAAGAAAGTTCAGAACATCCTGAGCCAGATGGATCGAATGAACAACCTCACCAGAAAATTGCAGGCCATGACAAGGTGTGAGACGAAACCTTACGTCCTGGGCGGGAAAATTATCGATATATACCGGTCGTGCAATTAAATAGTATAGGAATTCTTTTTTGGACGCTGATAAACGCAGATTTTTTGGATTAATAGAAAATAAATTATTATCTGCATATATCAGCGTAAACCTGCCCGCCATCTTATGTCTTTTGGATCGGCAGGCGGGTCTGCGTCCTATTTAATTTAATCATGAACCCGAATCTTCGGGCTTCTTCCTGACCCATACCGTTTCATTTCTATTCTTAATCCGAATCGCTCCGCCGTTGCCTTCATCCGGAAAATAATGAAACGTAAATTCGTATTTGATCCCCTGGGTATCACTATAGGTCAACGTATAGGAGCCTCCCCGGCTCCCTTGGTTCATTTGAACACCTGAAATGAGGAAGACTTCGAAATCGTCTTTTGCCGTACCGATAGTAATCAACCGCTTTTCCAGGACAAAAAACCGGTTGGCATATTTGGGAAATGTGGTCGTCCACTCTCCAATGAGCTTTTTCGGCAAGGATACGGTCTCATCCGTTTGAAATGCGGTGGCAATAAACGAAGTCAACAGTATAACCCCGGCCAATACAGACCAGTACGGTTTGATCTTCTCAAGGATTTCTTTCATATTGCCTTATCCTAGACTAGACCGATCGCGGCCTTCTGCTCATATACGGCGCGTTTTGCCTTTTTCTTCCTGATAATATGTTCGGCAATCTTTAAAAAAGCTTGAACGACCTCAGGATCAAATTGCGCACCGGATACCTCTTTCATTATAGTTACAATCCGATTAAAGGGTATGCCTTTCCGGTACGGTCGATCGGATATCATTGCGTCATAGGCATCGGCAACGGCCAGAATCCTTGCGCCCAGGCTGATGGATTCGCCGGCAATTCCATCCGGATACCCTTGTCCGTCAAACCGTTCATGATGCTGCACCACAAACGGGATAATATCTGAAAAAGATTTTATGGGTTCTAAAATGCGCGCCCCCATGGAAGGGTGATTCTTGATGACTTCAAACTCCTCATCGGTCAATTTGCCGGGTTTATCCAAAATGGCAGCCGGCACCCCGATTTTCCCCACATCATGCAACAACCCGCCCTTATGCAAAAATTCAAGCTGCTCGGAATCAAGGCCCAAAACCGCACCGATCTTCAACGCTATTTTCGTCACCCGTTCCGAATGGCCGGCCGTCCATGAAGACTTGGCGTCGACGGTGCGTGCCAGCGCTTCCAGTGTCCCCCAGTTCTGAGCGTTTAACGCTTCAACCAAATTCGAATTTGAGAGCGCAATCGCAGCCTGATCGGCAAACTGCCTCGCCTGCTTCACATCCTCGGAATCGAAGGCCGGCTCACCCTTATTCCCGAGATGCATCACCCCTGCGACAGTCCCGTTAAGGAATACGGGTAATACCAGAAATGAGCTGGCTCCGTTGTTTGCCATTGGTTTCAGGTAGGATGGAATAACCCCATCCGAATTGCACCGGAGGTAATCCGGATGGTTTCTAAAATTTTCTATATCCTGGGGCAGCACCTCACAGAAGGCGGACTCGATGGCCGAATCTTTGGAATTAAAATAATAATTTGAGGTTTTTCCGTTCTCCGGGTCCATCAGGGCAAATCCCGCGACATCGCATGAAAAGAATTCCTTTACGCGGGTTATCACTGTCTCGATAATCTTCTCTTTATCCAGGGACGACAAAATCGCCCGGTCGATACCCGCTCTTGCGGTCAACGCCTTGAATTGCTTGTTCAATTGGGTAGACATGGAATTAAAGGATGTTGCCAGTTCTCTGAATTCATCGTTGCTGTCCACATCCACCGGCATGCTGAAATCCTGCTTTGCGATCCGGATGGTGCCGTCTTTTAACGATTTCAACGGCCCCAGGCTTTTCCGGATATAGATAATGCTGAGAAACAGGATGGTAAACAGTGATAATATGGATACATGGGGAAAAACACTTTGGAATTCGGATGCGGCGGAAAGAGCTTCGGATTTGGATTGACACAGAATGACGGTCCAGTTCGGCAGCAGGTATCTGGGTTTTAAAAACACGGTCCAATAGGATGCGATATAAGGCTCCCCTTCAAAATCAAATTCAAGCTCCCGGCCGAGAATAGCAGAAGCCTGCAACAATTTTTCAGACATCACAGCAGGAGAAACCGGTATGGAGCTGATCAGCATCTTTTTCGATTGATCGAGTGCATAAAGTTCGGTCATGGGCGGCAGTTTGTTTTCATGACCGATTCCCCAGAAGGAAACAGGATTGATTTCACCCATGATATATCCCAGATCCGGGGCTTGCGCGGAAACCGGTTGCACCAGGAATATCTGCGATAGGGCATCCGAACGGGACCGAGTCATTAAAAGCGGTTTGCCGCTTAAAATGTGGGCATACTGTTCATGGCTGAGTTTGGGGGGGTTTTGAATTTTACCCAGAATGGAATTAAACCCTTGCCCATCAACATGATGGTATATTCCGATAAACCGCTCCTTTATGTCTTCATACAGCCGATCTGCCTTGGGTTGGGGCGTTATTCCCCTCGCCTTATCAGACGCCACTATTCTCAGGTTGTTTTCAAGAAACATGAGACGCTCCAGCAGCGACATACCGTATGTTTTGGTCGACTGCATGAGTCTTCTAAACGACTGGTCATTGAGCTGTTTGGTCACATGGGAAAAAGACAGAAGGGTTAGCGTCACCAGCGGCACCAGGGCACATAAAATAAACATAATAAATATCCTGCGTCCCAGTCTGCTGTTTATTATTTTTCTGTTTAAAATCATTGAATCTGCAACCTCATCAAAAATTTTCAACCGTCCCGATATAGCCGCCGTCATTTGCCCGGACGATATCGTCTCTGCTTCTGGCAGCGGTAAAGGGTGTGGAAGAGCGACCATCCGGCCCCATGCTGTAAAGGTCGAAGTCCGAGTTCACGGGGACCATAAACCGGTCCTTCCTCAACTGCCCCTGCGGGGTGCCTTCAACTTTTGTGTACTGATACGGGTTTCCCCATGGGTCTGTTGTGTTGGGTAATCCAAGTTCACTGAGGTCATTCGGGTATTGGCTGTTTGCCAATTCGTAGGCCATAATCTCCTTGCTGATGACGCTGATGTCGGTGATGGCAATGGTGACTTTGAGCTTCTCCTGATAACTTGAAAACCTGGGGATGGCAATACTGGCCAGGGTGCCGATGATTCCCATGACGATCAGCAGCTCAACAACGGTAAACCCTCTGTCGAGCCGGCATAAACCTGCAGACAATAATTTTTTTTTTATTAATCTAAAAAAATCTGCGTTCATCAGCGTCCAAAAAAGGAAATTTCTATACTATCAAGTTCAACCCCGGGACCATAGACCATGTAATTATTTCTTATATCGGCAAAAGGGGAAAAACAGTTAAAGAAGTTAAAGAAAATAACATGTTAGTCGATTGTCGAGTGGCGGCGGTTTGAAAAACCATTTGACGAATCGTATTCGATCGCGATAAAAAAAGCGTTTATCTTTATTGACAAAATCACGCATGCGCCAGGAAAGACACACATGATTCAATTGGTTAGAGGATTCAGAGATATCCTGCCCGGTGAGATCGAACGCTGGCAGGAGATAGAAAAAACCGCGGTTTCTCTTTTCGAAAATTTCGGATTTAAAGAGATCCGCATCCCCATATTGGAGCGCACCGAATTATTCGCCAGAAGCATCGGTGAAGACACGGATATCGTTGAGAAGGAAATGTACACGTTCGCCGACCGAAAGGGGGAGTTGATCACCCTGCGACCGGAAGCCACCGCTTCTATCGTTCGGTCCTACATCCAGCACAAGACTTATGCAAAAGACCCGGTGCAGAAATTGTACACCATCGGCCCCATGTTTCGGAGGGAAAGGCCGCAGAAAGGTCGATACAGACAGTTTTATCAGATCGATGTGGAGGTTTTAGGAGATGAATCGGCATATGTGGACGCCCTGCTCATCTTTATGCTGGTCACGCTTTTTGAAAGGCTTCTGGTAAAAGATGTTTCCACACACATCAATTCTCTGGGCTGCTCTAAATGCCGCCCCGATTTCAAGGCGGCCTTGTCCGAGTTTATCAATTCCAAAAGCGCGGCGCTATGTTCGGACTGCAACAGGCGGAAAGATCGGAATCCGTTGAGGGTGTTGGATTGCAAGGTGCCAAAATGCAGGGAGGCGATGAAGGATGCCCCGTCCATTCTCGATTCTCTGGATTCGGACTGCCAGAAGCATTTTGACGACCTGAAGCAGTCCCTTGAAGATTTGAATATTCCTTATATCATCGACAAAAGCCTGGTGCGCGGGCTGGATTATTACACACGAACGATTTTTGAAATTCAGTCCAGGTATGAAGGGGCGCAGAATGCAATTTGCGGCGGCGGTCGATACGACAATCTCATGAAAACATTGGGCGGTCCGGATTTGCCGGCCACGGGTTTTGCCATCGGATTCGATCGGTTGGCCGAGATTTCAGGCCTGCAATCGACGGATTTGGTAAAAAGACCGGATGTCTTTATCGCTGCGCTGGGTGAGAAGAGCATTTCCAAAGCCTTGAAATGGTCCTGCCGGATGGCGCTCGAAGGAATTTATGCTGAATTGGACATGTCCGGCAGAAGTCTGAAAGCCTTGATGAAGCGAGCCGACAGGATGGGTGCCGGCTATGTCTTGATCATCGGGGAACAGGAACTTATGGACGGTTCCGCCGTGCTCCGAAACATGAAAACAAAGGAGCAGGAATCCATCGGAATAGAAGGCATTGTCGAGAATCTCAAAAAGGTGTTGTTGAAATAGGATTAGAGTCTTAGATTGTAACTTCTACACAAGATGCGAAGATGTGTCGTTGAAGTGCAATCATTTAATTCATCACAAATTGGGTTTCAGGTTTCAGGTGTCAGCTAACCTCAAATCCTGAAACCCGAAACCTGAACACTGATTTGGTTGCGGCCGAAGGCCTGCTTTGGGTTTGGGGGAAAGAGGACAATAAATTGACTGACAAACTCGGAGAAATGAGACGAACCCACGATTGCAGTGTGCTGCGGTCCCAAGATATCGGTAAAGAAGTAATATTGATGGGTTGGGTTCAAAGACGGAGAGATCATGGCGGGGTCATCTTTGTCGATTTGCGCGACAGAGAAGGCCTGACCCAGGTGGTCTTCAACCCGGAGGTCGATCCTGAAATCCACGAAAAGGCCCATGTGATCAGAAATGAATTCGTCATCGGCATTCGTGGAACAGTGGAAGCCAGGCCGGGGGGAATGATCAATCCGAATCTTGATACCGGCGAGATTGAAGTTATCGTTACGGAATTTAAGCTCCTCAACACCGCAAAAACACCGCCTTTTCTCATTGAGGACAGTATCGATGTGTCCGAGGCCATTCGTCTCAATTATCGTCATCTGGATCTCCGGCGGCCTCCGCTCCAGAAGAATATTATCATCCGTCATCAAGCCGCTGCAACCGTTCGCCAATATTTAAACGATAACGGCTTCCTTGACATCGAAACACCGGTTCTGACCCGCAGCACCCCGGAGGGGGCAAGAGACTACCTCGTTCCAAGCCGGGTGAATCCCGGAAAATTTTATGCACTGCCGCAATCTCCTCAAATCTTCAAACAACTGCTTATGATCTCGGGATTTGACCGCTACTATCAAATTGTCCGCTGCTTTAGAGATGAGGATCTTCGCGCTGACCGGCAGCCAGAATTCACCCAGATCGATATAGAGATGTCCTTTGTTGGAGAAGAAGATGTCATATCGCTTGCCGAAGGGATGATGGAAGCGGTTTTTAAAAATGTTCTCGGATTATCGATTGAGAGACCCTTTATACGGCTGACTTATGCGGAGGCTGTCGGCCGATTCGGTTTGGATAAACCCGATACCCGATTCGGGCTCGAACTTGAGGATATCTCCGATATCATGAAAGACTCGGATTTCAAGGTTTTTTCCAGTGCCGTAAAAAAAGGGGGAATCGTCAAGGCGCTGAATGCAAAAGGATGCGTTGATTTATCCAGAAAGGAAATTGACGATTTAGCCGATTTGGTATCTGTCTACCGGGCCAAGGGATTGGCTTGGATCAAAATCCGTGAAGACGGCTGGCAGTCTCCCATCGAGAAGTTTTTCTCTGAACATGAAAAACAGTCTCTCATTGAACGGATCGGCATTGAAACCGGCGATCTCATCTTCTTTGTTGCCGATCAACCCAAGATCGTAAATGAAGCGCTGGGTCATTTACGGAACCATTTGGGACAAAAGCTCGGCTTGATCGATGAAAGCAAGTTTAACTTTGTTTGGGTCACCCGCTTTCCGTTGCTTGAGTATGATGAAATAGAAAAACGGTATCAAGCGCTGCACCACCCGTTTACTTCTCCCATAGAAGAAGACTACGAACGCCTTAAAACAGACCCGCTATCGGTTCTGTCCCGTGCCTATGATCTGGTATTGAACGGCTCGGAGATCGGCGGCGGCAGCATCCGAAACCATCAAAGAGAGATTCAGGAAGCGGTTCTTGAAGCGCTGGGGTTGGATCGTACTGAATATGAAGAGAAGTTCGGGCACTTATTATCCGCACTGGAATCCGGAGCACCGCCCCACGGCGGAATCGCTTTCGGTTTTGACAGGCTCGTAATGATCCTTTGCGGGCAGCAATCCATCCGGGATGTTATCCCCTTCCCCAAAACTCAGAAAGCCACTTGTCCGCTGACAAATGCGCCGTCTGATGCCACAAAAACCCAACTCGATGAACTCAATATTCGGATACGGTCCCTGACCTAACTATATGTTGTATAGAATTATTCTTGACATACCATATATAGTTGGTGTATGGGTGGAAACGTATTTAGGAACAATAATTTGAAATCCTTTTGAATGGTACGATACTGAAAGTAGAATCCATTGAGAAAGGAGTTCGATTGATGGGCATTAAAGCTGTCATACACGAAAGACGAAGGCGCAGGCGGTTTTCGGTTAGGGAAAGCGCGATTGCCGTTATCCAGTCGACCCCTACCATTCTTTTGGGGCAGATCAAGGATATCAGCATGGATGGATTATCTTTTATTTATATGCATCGTGATAAACAGCCGGATGAATCCACCACCCTCGATATATTTCTTCCTGACGACAAACTGCATATCAAAGGGCTGGCGTTTAGAACCGTTTCCGATTCCATCGTTTTGAATGACAACCCGTACAGCACCGTCATCATGAATCGCAGAAGCATTCAATTTAAAAAGTTGACCGATCAACTCAAGTCAGAGCTGGAATACGTTATACAAATACTTACCCGTGCGGATCTGGAAACCGGGTGTCCGATTTACAACATTAAAAACCTCGCCCGCATGTCTGTTTGATCGTAGCCATCTTGTCGCTTACCGTAACCTAATGAACTACCCCGCAGCAACGGGGTATCAATCGGAAGTTATCTTAACGCCTCAAGAGGCGGGGAATCAAACCTTTATCCGCCTCAGGAGGGCTTGTCCGCCTCTGGCGGATTGAATTTCATTTGGGCCTCGCTTAAGTATTCCTGGTTTTGAGCCGATTGCCATATCAAATTTTGCTCTTGACTTTGTATTAAATATAATTAAAATGTGAAAGTTTTTTAGTGCCATAGCATACTCCCCAGTAGCTCAGTTGGCAGAGCAGATGGCTGTTAACCATCGGGTCCGCGGTTCGAGTCCGTGCTGGGGAGCCAGAAATTTCAGCCCGGTCCATAAATGATCGGGCTTTTTTATTTTGGGAAAGTGTATGATGATGATCTC
>Ga0180009_10004842_pt1 | contig 14686 bp, 16 predicted proteins | sample OS_PC_MetaG_FD_123537 | JGI IMG/M metagenome (GOLD analysis project Ga0180009, IMG submission 123537) | Groundwater microbial communities from the Aspo Hard Rock Laboratory (HRL) deep subsurface site, Sweden - OS_PC_MetaG | ecosystem: Environmental > Aquatic > Deep subsurface > Groundwater...
TCCTTCCCTCGCCGAACCATGAATTCTTTTAGCAGCCTCAGATAAATCAACTTTCAAAAAAACCTTAAAAGAATCAGAAATAAAATGAAAACCCAATCGAGAATCCATCACAAAATTTCCCCCACTAGAATTCAAAGCCTTCTGTCGATTATCTAATTCAAAATCAATTTCCTTATCCCCCTTAGCAACTTCAGTAAATTCTTGCATCGTCAATCCACGTTCAACGGCCATATCCCTCATAATTTTTCCAACAGAAAAATATTCAATCCCCAATTTTTCCGCAAGCATTTTAGCAATCGTACTCTTTCCCGAACCAACAATTCCCGAAACAGTTATTTTCATAAGATGAATTTCGGAGACAATCTTTTTAAAGTTGTTGAGAAGATTCCGTCTTGTTGAGATTTTATATCTCAATCCAACAAATCATACAACCCAAACTTTAAAACTTTTCCGATGAAAAGTTTTCCATGAATTGTCGAAGGCAATACTTTAAAACTCTTATTGTCTAAATAAAAAGATGGCATTTTATCTCATAGGTATAGGGATGAATAAAAAATCAATCGGAGCGGATGCCTTGGAAACTCTAAAAGCTTGTAATAAAATCTACTTAGAAAATTACACTGTAAATTTCCCCTACACAATAAAAGAACTTCAAATATCCGTTGGCTTAAAAATAGAACCTCTTGATCGTTCAAAAGTAGAAGGATTAGACTTTCTAGACGAAGCCAAAAAAAAAGATGTTGCCCTCCTAGTTTACGGAGACGCGCTCTCCGCTACGACCCACATAACAATCATTCAAGAATGCCGAAAACGAGACATCGAGTACAAAGTCTTCCACAATGCATCTATCCTAACAGCCATATCTGAAACAGGATTACAACTCTACAAATTCGGAAAAACCGCGAGCATGCCCAACTGGGAAGAACATACAAACAAACCAACCTCCTTCATGAATTACATAAAAGAAAACCAATCTATTAAGGCACATACATTGCTCTTAACAGATATTGGACTAGAACTAAAGGACGTGATTAACCAGCTTCAAGAAGCCGAAAAGTTATCCATCGAAGACGATACTAAACTCTTCGCTCCGCGAAGTGCGAACGCAAGAGAGCAATCAAAGAATAAACGAGCGACAGCTCGACAACTAATTCCTAAAAAAATAATCGTCGTCTCAAATGCAGGAACAGAAAATCAAAAAATCTTTTACGAAACCTTAAAAAATTTGAAAGACAAAAATATTAAAATGCCATTTTGTTTAATCATCCCAGGAGAAATGCACTTCATCGAAGAAGAAGCCTTAGAAGAGATAAAAGAATGATAGTAAAAATAATCATAATGCTCGTAGCAATCTGGATATTATTTACCGTAATTATCCCCATTCTGATTATGCCGAATATTTATTTTATAAAATTAAGAAGAAGGAAAACAAAAGAGATAGAAAAAATTTCTAGAAAATTAAAGGACAAATCAAAAGAAAAAACTCTCAAAAATGTTTATGACTATATAACCCAGAATTACACAGGAATAGAAGAAAGATACAAATTAGCTAATTATTTCAAATTATTTCAATATAATGTAGATTGGAATCTAAAACATAAAAAACAATTTCTTGCATGTCATCTACAAAATTGGATGACGATAACATTACTTCTTAACACTGGACAATTCACCAGAAAAGAAATAAAAAAACACATTTACGTCACAAGATATCTCACGATACACCAATACCTAATTGTAAAAATAGATAAACAAAAATTCAAAATCGACCCTTTCTTTAAGGAATTCAACAAACTTAAATACTCTGAATCCCATTAACATTAATGATTCCATCCAAAAACAAAAACAAGAAATCAGAGAAGACAAAAAAGAAACATGTCAAAGTAAGAATTGGAAAAGGAAGTTGTGCAATTTGTGATTAATTGTAAATATTAACCTAAAATTCTCATGTGATTATTTTAAAAGTTATGGAATGTAAAATTGAAACTCCCCGATTAGAAATAGAAATTGGAGATATAACCTATGAAATTGAATTTGGCCAAGTTCAAATAGAAATAACAGGTAATTGTAACATGAATTGTCAACACTGTAGGGCCTCACATCAGCTTAAAAAAGATATGCCAGTAGAACAAATTGTAAAAATTATAAAATTTGCTAGACAGTTTAGCCCAAATTATAAGGAAATCATAATTTCTGGGGGAGAACCACTAATTCACAAAAATTTCTTCGAAGTTTTAAAACAGGTTCGTGAAAATGGGGGAGAATCAGTAACATTAACAACTAATGGATCTCTTCTTACAAAAAAACACTTAAAATTAATTGAAAGTTTATCTTTCAAAAGATTTCAATTATCTATAAGTTTGGATAATCTTGACTCTGAAAAACATGACGAGTTCAGAAAGCATAATGGGGCATTTCAAAAAGCCGTAAAATCACTACAACTAATAGCGGACAGCAATATCCCAAATATCCTTTCTTCGATGAGGTCTACAATTCAAGCATCACAAATCAGAGAGATGGAAGAAATGGTTAGATTCGCAAAAAAACTCGGATGTAAACGGGTTAGTTTTTCTGCAATACATCCCTCAGGAAAGGCAATAAAAAGAGAAGATCTTTGGATGACCCAAGACCAAAAATTAGAATTTTTAAAAGAAATATACAGATTAAAAGAAGTTTTTCCAGACATAAACGTGACCACAAATGACCCCCTAAAATGTCTTCTCCGAGGAAAAAATGATTTGGGGGGGAAGGAGAATTAGTTTTTGATGGTTGTGGGGCAGGAGTTATCACATTTAATGTAAATTCAGATGGAATAATGACCCCCTGTGCATTACTTAATATTCCTATGATGAATATATTCCCCATGACTATTGAAGAAATGAACGAAAAATATAAGGCAAATCCTATAGTAAGAAATATGTTAACAATGAATTTAAAAGGAAAATGTAAGGATTGTTCTAAGAAATATCAATGTGGGGGATGTCGAGCACGAGCATTAATTCAGAAAGGAGATTATTTAGAAGAAGATCCTCATTGTTGGAAATAAATAATTTTACTAACAACTAAATTTAAATAACTCCTCTAACAAGAAATATTATGATAAAAGAAATGACTGAAGAAGAAATTCTGAAATTTTGGGAAGAAAAGAAAATTTACGAAAAGTCCAAGGAAAAGAATGCGGGCAATAAAAAGTTCTACATGATGGACGGTCCACCATACGCAACAGGCCACATCCATATGGGAACCGCGCTAAACAAAATTTTAAAAGACATAGCAATGCGTGCACAGCGACTCCAAGGAAAAGACGTCCTCGATAGACCGGGCTATGACACTCATGGAGTCCCAATTGAATTCAGGGTAGAAAAAGAAATTGGAGCGAAAACAAAACAAGACATTGAAAAATATGGTGTGAATAAATTCATTAAAAAGTGTAAGGAATATGCAACAAAGCACATTGGAATAATGGGTCCCGAGTTCAGAAACCTTGGAATCTGGATGGACTTCGATAATCCTTACTTAACATTAGACCAGAAATACATAGAAACTATCTGGGATACATTCAAAGAAGCAGACAAAAAAGATTTACTTTACTTAGGAAAATATCCTGTTCATGTTTGTCCACGTTGCGCGACAGCAGTTTCATTCAACGAAATTGAATACGCAAAACAAAAAGACACTTCCATCTTTGTAAAGTTCAAATTAAATGACCAAGAAAATACTTATCTAATAATTTGGACGACTACCCCTTGGACACTCCCAGCGAATACAGGAGTAATGATAAATCCAAATGTAACTTACCAACAAATAGAGATTTCTTCAGGAGAAAACTGGATTATAGCAAAAGACTTAGTGCAGAAAATTATGGGCGATTTAGAAATTGGATTCACAGTTAAGAAAGAATTCGTTGGAAAAAAAATGGTCGGATGGACTTATAAGAATCCATTATCAAAACATATGAAACTAGAAACAAAGGACGCATACAGAGTTATCCCCTCAGCAAGATTCGTAACAACAGAAGAAGGTACCGGTTTAGTACATTGTGCACCTGGCCACGGTAAGGAAGACTATATGGTAGGAATAGATGCTGGAATAGATGCCCCTTGCCCTGTAGACATTTCAGGATTACTAACTGAAGAAACCGGAAAATACGCAGGAAAGAAGGCAAGAGTTGTAGATGCTGAAATCATAGAAGACCTCGAAGCAGACAATGCACTAATACACAAATTACCTTTCACGCACGACTATCCATTATGTTGGCGATGCAAGTCCCCGCTCCTAGTGTTATCTCAACCACAATGGTTCCTAAAAATTTCAGACATCCAGAAAAAACTTTTAAAAGAAAATGAAAAAACTAATTGGATCCCTAAATGGATGGAACAAAGAATGAAAGCCTGGTTAGATGGAATCTCTGACTGGCCAATCTCAAGAAAGAGATATTGGGGAACACCATTACCAATTTGGACTTGCGACAAATGTGATAAAAGGAAAGTAATAGGATCTGTAAGAGAGTTAGAAAAATTGTCCAGACAAAAAGTTGGAGAAGTCCATAAACCAGAGATTGATGGAATAATAATTCCTTGTTCTTGTGGAAACAAGATGAAAAGAGTTAATGAAGTTTTAGATGTTTGGTTCGATTCAGGAGTCTCAAGTTGGGCCGCATTAGGCTATATGGAAAATAAAAATCAGTTTGATAAATTTTGGCCAGCAGATTTGAATCTTGAAGGAAAAGACCAAGTAAGAGGTTGGTGGAATTCACAATTCATTTTGTCAGAAATAAAATTCGGAAAAAAGCCATTCGAAAACATTATGGTTCATGGAATGGTCCTCGATATGGGTAAAAAGAAAATGTCGAAGTCCGAAGGAAACGTTATTGCACCTTCAGCAATAATCGAACAATATAACCGAGATTTCCTGAGGTATTACTTTGCAAAAATTTCTAAAGGAGAAGACTTCTCTTTTCAGGATAGAGAATTCAAAGAAATAAGAAAAACATTCATGATGTTATCAAATATAGCTAGGTTTGTAAGTCAACTAGAAGTTGTAAAACCAAAAAAAGCAATCGAAGATAAATGGATTCTATCAAGATACCATCGAACAATTCAGGAAGTAACTGAAAGCTACAATAAATTCAATTTTCCCGAAGTAACAAGACTCCTAGATAATTTCCTAGTAAATGATTTATCAAGAACATACATTCAAATAATTAGAGACCGGGCAAACGAGACAAAAAAAATTCTAGAAGAAATCCTTTTAGGAACTATAAAATTATTTGCACCCATCGCACCATTCACGACAGAAAAAATATGGCAAGAATTAAATCAAGAAGAAGAATCAATTCATCTATCATTATTGCCTAAAGCTAATATGAGAAAAGTCGATAAAGAACTTGAAGGAAAATTCTCAGTAATTTTGGAACTAATAGAAAAAGGCCTTGCAGAAAGGGACAAGAAAGGACTCGGCCTCAAGTGGCCCCTCACTAAAGCAATAATAGAAACAAAAATAAAACTCTCATCAGAGCTCGAAGAAATAATTAAGGCTCAATTAAATATAAGGAAAGTAGAATCCCAAATCGGAAAAGGAAATTCTATAAGTCTAAACACCACCCAGACCCCAGAACTAGAAGCGGAAGGTTTCGCGAGAGAGATATCCCGAAAGATTCAGGCAGCTAGAAAAGAAGCAGAACTATTTAAGACCGACTCAATAGAGCTAATAATCGACTCTGAATTCAATGAAAAGTTAAAAACCCAATTAGATTTCATCAAAGAAAGGGTCGGCGCAAAGTCAATCTCCCTAGAGAAATCTAAGAAAAAGTTTAGTCACTCTGAAGAGGGAAAAATAAAAGGGAAAAGTTTCACGGTATCCTTTAATAAAATATAGTTATCGTCGATAAAACCTATTTTTCACCCCTCAAATCCGAGACAATTTGAAGAAACATTTAAATACTATCCAGCTTTAAAACAAGTATGATTGTCAAAGAGGAATTTTTGAGTAGACTGAGAAAGATTTTTGACCTTAATTTGTATGAGGTGAAAGTATGGACAGCACTATTATCTAGGGGAACTTCGACCGCGGGAGAACTCTCTTCAATTTCTGATGTACCTCGTTCAAGAACCTATGACATCTTAGAATCCCTAGAGAAAAAAGGATTCATTGTAATGAAACTTGGAAAACCAATCAAGTTTGTTGCCCTAAAGCCAGAGGAAGTAATTGAACGAGTAAAGAAAAATCTCATAGTTGCGGCAAATGAAAAATCAAAGAGGTTAGAAAGATTAAAAGGAGATGATGTTCTTGAAGAATTAAATGGAATATTTACTGATGGAATCAAATTCGTTGAACCAACAGATTTATCTGGCGCATTAAAAGGCCGACAAAATATCTATAATCACTTGGATATGTTAGTAAGAGAGGCACAGAATACAATCACCCTTGTAACAACCGCAGACGGACTAAGCCGAAAATTAGAAGTTCTTTTACCAAGTTTAGAGAAAGCAAAGAAGAGAGGGGTTACAATAAGAATTGCCGCACCAATAACTGAAGAGAATAAACAAGTAGCCAAAGACTTCATGAAAGTAGCTAAGGTTAAGGATACTGAAGGACTCAAGGCAAGATTCATGGTAATCGATAGCGAACAATTAATGTTCATGCTTCTTAACGATGAAGAAGTTCATCCAGCCTATGATGTCGGAGTTTGGTTAAACACAGAATTCTTTGCACAAGCATTAGAAAGTCTTTTTGAAATTGCTTGGAATAATTTCAAAGCTATAAAGTAATCTTAGCATCCAAGACCCTTAACATAAACAAGACCTTCACCCGTTTCTTCTATAGAATTACAATACCTCGATAAAACATTATCATCGTCCCTTCCCACCCATTTCCAATAACAATCCTCACAAATCTTCTTCTTATTTCTCCCATTATCATCAGTAATAGTCCTAAATGATTCATTAATTAATACTACCGGATCATACTTATTATGACACTTAGGACATTCAATGTAATCTTCACCCAAACTTCTAAACTCATGTCCCTTACCTAATAACACTATAAGTTCTAGATCATTCATCATCCACAGGGGAGATAAGTCTACCTTACATTAGTTGCAATAACAAATACATTCTTGATAGCTACAACAATTGTTGCAGGAACAAAAATGACTAGTAGTGCATCAAGCATTCTTTCCAATACGGGGAATACACCTATGGAATTCTGTCCGAATGCACTAGCAATAATCAAAGCAATTCCAGATAAAAGAAACGCCCTAACCTCCTCGCTATTAACATTCAATAGGCCAACAACGATACCGATTACAACTAAAACGGAAACGACCTCCGGCCTCATAGTTCCAAGAGATGCAAAAATCACCGCAAGCAAAACTCCCAATAGGAAAGCCCACTTACCTGCATGAAAATTTTTCATCACCTTTTTTACCATGACAAATAATATACAAATCTCTTTATTAATGTTTCTACATGCTTTCAAGAACATCAATCCCTAACAAATCCAAACTCTTCTTCAAAGTAATCCTAAAGGCATCGACGAGCTTTAACCGAAAACCTTCTTCTTCACTTCCTAAAACCGGACACGAATGATAAAACTCATTAAACATCTGCGACAATTCAAAAGCATAATTAGCAATCAAGTTCGGAGCCAAATTTTCATAAGCCTTAGCAACAATTTCTTCAAACGAATTAATCTTTTTCAACAGTCGAACTTCTGAATCCTTCAAGTCCAAAATCTTCACAGCTTTTTTGGACTTAACCTTTCTAACAATACTCGAAGCCCTAGCATAGCTATACAACAAATAAGGGCCCGTATCTCCTTCGAAACGCAAAGCTTCTTTCTTATCAAAAACAATTGTCTTTCCCATATCCTGTTTCAACATCGAATACTTAATCGCCGCAACGGCAATAACTAAACTCCTAGCGTCCAACTCATTTTTACTAAGGCCACTAACTCGTTCGCTCAAACCTTTTCGAGCATATTCAACAATTTCCTTCTTAAAATCCGAATACAAAACATTATCTCCCGTTCTCGAAGACATTTTCCCCGTTGGCAACCTAATCAAACCATAAGCTCGGTGTTTCAACTTATCAACATTTTTAAACCCCATCAACTCAAGAGTCTTAAACAATTGCAACATATGAAGATTCTGAGCATCAGCAACAACATAGATCCCCTTATCCAATTTATAATCCTCAAATTTCTTTTGAGCAAGAACAATGTCCTTAGCAGAATATAACGCAGTTCCATCACTTCTCAACAAAACCCAAACTCCCAAATTTTTATCCTTATCATTAGGCTCACCAGAATGCTCAGCAGAGTAGTCCTTTGAGGAGTCATCCCTCCGGGACAAATCAATAATCGTCGCCCCCTCATCAACTTTAGCAATCCCTTTCTTAACCAAATCCTTAGCAGCCTTCTTTCCCTCCTGCTCGACCTCAGACTCAAAATAATATTTATCAAATCCAGTATTAAGATCCTTATAAATAATCTCCAATGCATCAAGCGACAACTTCCGAGTCTCCTTCCATAATTTATTTAAGGCCTCATCCTCGCCAGAATCTAATTTCCAATTAATCTCATTCACTTCTTCTTGAAGTTTCTCGTTTTTCGTCAATCTTTTAATAGCGTCGACATAAATGCCTGCAATCCAAGACTCATCTTTCTTCAACGATTCTTTTTTATGATATTTGTTATAACACCAAATCCATTTAGCAACATGCATCCCCGTGTCTCCCTGATAATTTGCTCGAATAACACTATTTCCAAAAGCCTCTGCCATCCTCGCTAAACTCTCCCCAACACTTGTCCCCCGAATATGCCCCACATGAAACGCCTTGTGAGTATTAGCTTGCGAAAATTCAACCATAATTTTTTCCCCCCTAGCTTTTTTCTCAATAACCCCGGCTCCAGCCAAAACTCCCTTCGCCAAAATCTTCTTATCAATAAAAAAATTCACATAAGCTCCATTAAAATCAACATTCGAAATTCCTTTTGGCAATTCCTTTCTAAACTTCTTCGCTAAATCTTCCGCAATTTTCATTGGATTACTCTTGAACTTTTTGGCCAATCCAAAACACGGAAACGCGAAATCACCCATATCTTCCTTTGGTGGAATCTCAACCAAATTCTCAACATCCCCCATCTTTAACCCAACCTCTTTTGCAATTAACTTAACGACAATATCTTTCATTTGTTTTTCTCCATGAAAATAAATGATCGAAACATTTTCAATGTTACTTTCATAGAACTCCTTAGAAAACTCAATTTATTAAACTTTGGAAACCGAGACCTGCAAACCAAAACGGTTATAAATAGATTACACCTAAACAAGACATGGAAAGCGCAATCTGGGTGATGGTTTCAATTCTAATTCTCATAGTAATCCTCGGAGTTTTAGCTGTAATGATGGCAATTGACAAAAAGGGTAAAGGTCCAGATTATTACATAATGTTTCTTATCGGATTAGTGTGGGTCCCTATAGGAATTATTATGCAAATGAGGGGGGATTCATCAGCGTTTTGGGTAATTGGTTTAATATTTTTAATCGTCGGATTCGGTCACAAAAAAGACTGGAAAAAGAATCGTAAACCTTTTAGTAAACTAAAGAAGAAACAAAAAAGATTTGCTTGGATAGTAATATTACTTTTAGCACTCATTATCTTGATAGGAATAGCATCCATTTATATCCGAAATAATGGAGTAATTTAATTACCTCTTAAAAAACAGCCCACTTCTTTTCAACCTTCTGCTCACGATCCAAAACCGAACCTTTTTTATTAATCCTCGGACGACCGCTTTCCTTATCTTTCCGAAGAGTGATATCTAAACTCTCAAGCAAAGAACTTATTCCTTCTTCAAAACCACGAATCCCCGAGGCTTCCCCCTGAACAGTAGACTCTCCACTAAAATTAATAATACCATCAGCCAAATATGAAACAAGCAACAAATCATGATCAACAACAAACGCCGTCTTCCCTCGCTCAACCATAATATCCTTAATCGACTTCGCAACTGAAATCCTTTCCTCAACATCTAAATAAGCAGAAGGCTCATCAATTAAATAAACATCCGCTTCTTTCGCCAAACATCGAGCAATTGAAAATCTCTGTAACTCCCCACCAGAAAGTTCCTTTAACTTCTTTCCCTGCAAAACCCCAAGATTAAACACCGATGCCATTTTTTTATTTATCTTCTCTCGAAACATAATATCCCGAACAAAATCTTCACTATCACTAAACAAATACTGAGGTTTATACGAAATATGTCCTTCCAGGGCCTTGTCACCAGACGCGAAGTTCAAATTAAGTTTTCCCAGATTAGTATCCAACTCTCCGGCCAATGCTCGAACAAACGAAGTCTTCCCAGTTCCATTCTTACCTAAAATTCCAATCACATGATTCTCATGGATTTCTCCAGCATCGACCTTCAATTTAAATCCGGACTCGAACTTCAAATCAAACGCGGGCCATTCTGCGATCTTAGCCCCCCCCATCAGAGGATTCTTAGTAAAATTAAAATTCAGAGCCTTATCTCGGATTCTAATATTCTCCTCTTTCAAAAATCCATGCAGATAAGCATTCACCCCCTCTTTCGAACTCTTGACGCCAGACACAGTACCAAAAGCTCCCTGCCCTCCAAAGAAGATATTCAAATAGTCTGTAAGATAATCAAGAATCAATAAATCGTGTTCAACAACAATGAGAGTTTTATCTTTAGAAATCTCCTTTAAAAAATCTGAAACTCTAAGCCTTTCCCCAATATCTAAAAATGCTAAAGGCTCATCAAAAAAATAAATATCTGCATTACCAAGTGAGGCCGCAAGAATCGCTACTCGCTGTAATTCTCCGCCAGATAACTTATTCATTTTATGATTCAAAACCTGAGAAACGCCAAGACGTTCAGCTAATTTTCTAATCTGAGCCTCATCTCCCCGTTGCCTCAATAAATCAATTGCCCGAACATCAACAGCCAACTTAAATAAATTCTGGGGCTTATACGAAACAATCTTCTTATCCAAATTCTCAAAATACCTAAGTATTTCATTCCCTTTAAAAAATTCCCTTATATCCTGTTCACTCGCTCTAGTCTTACCAAGATTTATCTTTTCAGTCCCGGCTAAAATTTTAATAGCAGTAGACTTCCCAATCCCATTCCGCCCAAGAAAACCAAGAACCGAACCTTCCTTCGGAACCGGCAAACCATAAAGTGCAAACCCATTTTCACCATATCTATAAACTAAATCATCTTCACTCACCGAAGGCAAATTAATAATATCAATCGCCTCAAACGGACATCGTTTCACACAAATCGCACAACCAATACAAGTATTCTCGTCAATCGCCGCCTTCCCCGCAATAGTCACACAACTATCTGCTTCCTTCTTTTCGACCGGACAATATTTCTTACACTCCTGCCCACAAACAGTCGGCTTACACTTTTCCTTATGGATTATCGCTAGTTTCATATTACTACCTAGAATTATTTAGTTTTAAAGTTATCCAAGATATCATTTAATCTCATAAATTAAATAACTAATACCATTCAGTTTTTCAACAAGAAGATATTTTTTTAAAAAATTCTTAACGACATTACAACATCCAATTTATTCTAATTCATCCTTCTTTTTGAGCTATCGGAATTATCCGCACCAGATTTTTCTTTTTTCTTTTTTTCTGCAACTTCACGTATAATTTCACTAGTCAAATCCTCAATCTCATCTCTGTCTACTTTTTCCAAATCTCCATAAAGTCTTGTTAACGGCTTCTTTTTTTCTTTGGTATGTTCTAAAAGATTTTCCACCATATCTTCTTTATCTTCTTCTTGTCCCTTAAAAGTTTGTTCTTCTATTCTTTCAACAAATTCCTTTCGAGATTCTTTCATTTGTTCTCTATCAGAACCATGCATTCCACTCCCGACTAAATCTTCTTTTTTAATTTTCAATATCTTCTTTTTTAGCTCAGGAATATCTTCTTTAATTGTTTTCCAAACAACATTCAAATCAATTCCAAAATAATGGTGGGATAATTTATTTCTCATACCAATAATATCGCTCCAAGGAACTTGGGAGTATTCTTCTTTAAAATCTTTAGGCAAATTATTTGAAGCCTCTCCAATTATCTCAATTGATTTTATTATAGCTTTTTGTCTCATGATATCCTTTTTAAGAATCTCCTTATTCACCCCCTTAACAAAATTCTCAATATCCAAAATATTATTCAAAATATGTTCAATAAAAATTTTTGATTCTTTCTTAGTCATATTATTCTCACCTCCTCATTTAAAATACTCTCTTTTAAGAGAGAGTTTATTCCCCCATAAGTTAGCAAATCAACTTTTAGTTTTATTTTATTCTCTAACTCACTTTCTAACCTAACAAGTTTTAACAAACCACCATCAAACTCAATCAAAATATCAATATCACTATTTTTTTTCTGTGTTCCACGAACAAAACTCCCGAATATTCCTGCCTTCTTTATCTTAAATTTTTTCAAAATCTCAATTATCTTGGGTTTTAATTTTTCTAATTCATTTTCTGTATTTGTCATTTTATTTTTTCTTATTTAATTTAAATTTTCTTATTAAAAACTTGCTTCAAACCTGCAAGCTTTATCTCCAAATTTTATCATCTTCTCAAAAAAAGGAGCAATCTTACCTAATAATTTTTTATCATCAACCACTAAAAAAATTTTTTGCCATCTTATAATTCTAAATAACTCTTCCTATTTAAACATTATTGCGTTAACACTTCATCCCACATTCCGGACAAAACTTCTGCCCCGCTTCTATCGGCCAACCACACTCACATTTCCGAATCTTCTCCACCCGCTTCTCCTCAACAACTTCATAACCTTCACGACCAGAAAGCACCCTCCCCAGAATCTTCTTTACCTTTTCTTTCTCCTCGCCTTCCTCCTGATATTTCGTCAAATCAAATCCATCCATTTTTGTTTATCAATAATGGCTCGAAGCTTCTTTGAAGCTACTTCCATTTTAGTTTACGGAAATGTATGAAGGTTAAACCAACCTACTTCCATACAAAATATTATTTAGAAGCTTTTATAAAATTAACTTCTCTGCAGTATACATGAAAGAAAGATGCGAACTCTGCAAGGAAGAAATCAAGACAACATTCCTAGATAAATTAGACGGAACAGTAATCAAAACGGGGGGAGGAGAAACCTCAAAGAAACATTTCGTCTGCTCAGCTTGTCAGAAGGAATATCGGGATAAATTAAAAGAAAAATTATAAGCCTATGGCCGGGATCAAACCGACGACCTCTTCATTTTTCGAGAGTTTTCTTTTGAAAACATGAAGATTCTTCGAATCTACTTTACGAGTGAAGTGCTCTATCAACTGAGCTACATAGGCATAGCATGCCCCGCCGAATTAAACATCTCGGTAGGGTATAAAATAAAAAAATTAAATCAATTTATTAATCTATCCCTGACAACCATACAGTTAGAATTCATCAAGATAGAAAAGACATGCTAAAATCCATTATAATAATCTTAAAAGAATTTAATATAAATCCTCAAATTGTACGAGAATACAAAAAGAAAGAGAAATCTAGATATTATTTCAATATCACGGGATTTAAAGAATACTCCAATTTTTTCAAAATTATCGGATGCACATCACCTAAGAAAAAGAAAGAATTTGAATTACTAATAAACAAAGTAAAAAATAGTAAATATCAAAAAAATAAAACTTCAGTATAATCATCGACTTCTAACTACACCAATTCTAGGACAATATTTTCTAACAGGGCAAATAGAACATTTAGGGGACACGGTAACACATATCTCCTTCCCAAACAAAACAAATATTCCATTTAATTCCTTCCAAAATCTTTTTGGAACCACCTTCATTAATTCCATTTCAGTTTGTTCGGGCGTCTTCGTTTTAACAAACCCCAATCTATTCGAAGTAACATGGACATGTACATCTACAGGAATCACCGCCTGCCCAAATGCAAAAGCCAAAACAATATTTGCAGTCTTCGGACCAATACCTTTTATCGACAATAATTCTTCCCGAGTCTCGGGAACTTTTGAATCAAACCCCCCAATCAAAACCTGAGAAACATGCTTCAAGGTCCTTGCCTTTTTTCGATAATGTCCTGAAGAAAAAATTAATTTTTCCAATCTGGGAATTGACAACTTAACAATTTGCGAAGGTGTATCTGCGACAGCAAACAGCCGATTAGAAGCAATTTCAGTATTCTTATCCTGCGTACGTAAAGAAAGCAAACAAGCAATAAGGACTTTAAACGCATCCGGCCGAGTTCTCATACGATTCAAAGTAGTCTTACCTTTCTTGTAAAAATCTTTCTCAAGAATTTTCATAATCTTAGATATATTATTTTTCATAAGTAAATGTGGGGAGGAGGATTCGAACCCCCGTAAGCGTAAAGCTACAGAATCTTAAGTCCTGCCCGTTTGGCCACTCCGGCATCCCCACATACAAATAAGCAATAAAAAGGATATAAAAGATTATCTATAGCAGGTGAGTCGATTCGCTTCGAATGAAAATTATACAAAAAATTATTTTCACGAGATGCAAATCATGAATAGGGATTTGTTCAAATCATGTCCAAAAAATAAAATAGCGAGAGCGGGATTTGTTCAAATCATGTCCAAAAAATAAAATAGCGAGAGCGGGATTTGTTCAAATCATGTCCAA
>Ga0180009_10004843_pt1 | contig 14685 bp, 12 predicted proteins | sample OS_PC_MetaG_FD_123537 | JGI IMG/M metagenome (GOLD analysis project Ga0180009, IMG submission 123537) | Groundwater microbial communities from the Aspo Hard Rock Laboratory (HRL) deep subsurface site, Sweden - OS_PC_MetaG | ecosystem: Environmental > Aquatic > Deep subsurface > Groundwater...
GCTTTTCTTAGGAGGAATTCTTATTATTTTCATGGATGAAGTTGTAAGCAAATATGGATTTGGCAGTGGTGTTGGTTTGTTTATTGTAGCAGGAGTTGCTTCACAATTATTTATCAGATTATTTAGTCCTTTCACAATCATAGGACAAGGACAAGCAGGAAGAATATGGATATTATTCAATTATCTTTCAGTAGGTGAATTAGGAGGAGCACTTTCTATTTTATTCACAATAGCTGCAACAGTTGCAATTTTCATGGCTGTTGTTTGGGCTCAGAGTATTAAAGCTGAAATTCCATTAAGTTTTGGAAGAATAAGGGGCTATGGAATTAGATGGCCTTTAAATTTCTTTTACACAAGCAATATTCCTGTTATACTTGTTGCTGCTTTACTTGCAAATGTACAATTATTTAGCACTTTAAGCAAGATTCCTTGGATGCAGGCTATTGCAGATTGGGCTAATCCTCCTGCTGTTTTAAGTGGGGGTTTAGTTGGATTAGCTGTTAAAGGCGGATTAACAAATATTGCTATTATGCAGTCTATTGTTTATACTTTATTAATGGTTGGAGGAAGTGTGTTATTTGCTGTATTTTGGGTTAAAACAGCTGGTATGGATGCAAGAAGCCAAGCAAAGAACATAATGGCATCTGGATTGCAAATTCCTGGCTTTAGAAGAGATGAGAGAATCTTAGAAGCAATATTAAACAGATATATAATGCCTTTAACTGTTATGGGTGGAATTGCAGTAGGCTTGCTTGCAGCTGTAGCAGACTTGCTAGGAGCATTAGTAATGGGAACTGGTATTTTGTTGGCTGTTATGATTGTATACAAATTATACGAAGAAATAGCTCACCAGCATGCCATGGATATGCATCCTTCTCTAAAGAAGTTTATAGAGAAGTAAACCTTTTTAGGAAAAGGTTTATCAAAAAAACAACCAAACTATAACCAAAAGGCTTAAATAAGATATGGGACTACTAATGACTATAAATCACAATGAATAAAAGAGGTAAAGCTTTAGTATTTGTGGGAGTTCTCTTAATTCTCTTAGTTTTGGTTGCCATTCCTTTTGTCTTGTCTGCTCAGAATGATTTTTCTACAACATGCTACAATGAAAAGCATAGCATCATAAATCATGAAATAACTTGTGAAATCCAGAATAATCTGCAAAGTTCAATAAATCATAAAGTTGGTATTGATTTAAACTTACAAAAAGGAAAAACAAATAATGTTGAAATTTATGAATTTGCTGCAAAAACAAAGGAAGTTCCAGCATATGAAACACAGTGCAATCCTTATGATGAAGAAACCACAAATGGAACAAAGCATTATGAAAATTGTGAACAAGTTCAAACAGGAACAAAAACTGTTTCTTATGAAGATTTGGAAAAATTAACTGCAAATCCAGATTCAGAAAAGATAAAATGGTCTGCTGGGGAAAAACAATTTAACTCTAAAGAAAAAAGAAAATTCCTGATTAAATGGCAAACACCAATAGAAAAAACAAATAATGGTTGGGGTTCTAGTGGAAATTGGAAAATTAATCCTGAAGGCTGGTGGAATGAAAGTTGGAATAGAAGAATTAATATTTCGGTAGAAGAAACAGGGGGAGTTGCAAGAATAAATGAGATAGCAGATGTTTGGGCTAATTATACAACAGGAAATTGCTCTAAAGAGTATAGGGTGACTGGATGGAATGCTAGTGGAAATGTATTTGAATTAACTTCCCAAGTTTATAATGAAACTTATATTTCCGGATATTGCACTTCAGCAAATGTTTTGTTTATGGTTAATTTAACAGCAAACGAACACAAGAACTACACTCTTTATTTCAACAATTCTGTAGCATCTGAGCCAAGCTACTCTTATCTTGTCCAATCACATCCAACAGAAATTAACAGCGACTTTCCTGCAAGAACAATGCTTTTTAATATTTCATTGGGAAATTCAATGGGACAATTCAATTGGTATGATAGTGTAGTATTAAGGAATTTCACAACAACCAAAAATGTTATAGGGATTACTTCTCATATAACTATTTATAATGCGCAAACATTAAAATTTTGTAATTTAAGTTCAGTAATTGATGTTAAGGGTGCTTTAATGGTGCAAACTGCCAAAATAAGTGCTCCATGCAATGTCACTTTGAGAATCTATCCTTATTATGTTGAATGGACAGTTAAAAATGATCCTTCTATGCCAATTTATATTGGTACAACATCATGGAATGATGGTGAATATGTAACTGACCGCAATTTTGATTATGCCTTCTTTGGAAATGAGACATTATATACTACTGGGGCATGGAATGAAAATGGATTGTCAAAAAACAAAACTTACATTTTTTCTTTTGAAAATATTAGTCAGAATGGGGTTGTAATAGTTTACCAAAATGTATCTGCTAAATTTGGGATGAGATGGTATGTTGCTGATGGAACATGTTTTAGAGTTGGAGTTGATGGAAATAATTGTGGTGCGTATACATCAGGAACACCAGATATTACCAATACTTCCTTCCGTTTAAGAGCAACTTTCAACAATAATTTTTCAGATGCTGGATGGCAAGTAGCAAGAGATGAAAGGATTAAGATGGAAAATCCACTTACTTATTCTTTTGGAAAAGAAGAATCTTATGTTATAAACACTCCTCCAACCCACACGCAACCATTACTATCTTCAACATATGGAACTAATTTCAGATATGAAAATCTCACATGTTATAATCAATCTACAAAAGACATAGATAATGATCCTGTAACAAACATTTATAACTGGTATAAAAATTCTCAACCTATTGCAGTTCTTAATATGCCTTTTGAAGGTGGCTCTAATGAAACATACACAAAAGATTATTCAACTAAAAATAATAATGGAATTGTAAGTGGAGCAACTTGGAATTCAGCAACAGGAAAAATAGGGGGAGCTTATGAATTTGATGGAGTTAATGATTATATTGAAATTCCTTATAGCAATAGCTTAGCAACTGATAATGAAATGACTGCTGAAGCTTGGGTTAAATTTGATTCTGTTAATGGTGGAAGAATTGTGCTCAAATCATATTATAGGGGATGGTTGTTAACTTATACTGCTAATAAATTTAGTTTTGGTGGTTATATTCTTGGTGATACATGGAGATATGCAAGCTACTCAACAATACCAACAGTGAATGAATGGTATTATGTTGTTGGCACTTTAAAAGATAATACTCTAAAGGTTTACATTAATGGGATAAAAATGGGGGAGTATAGCACTACAGCAGGCTTCGAACCAGAATCTTATCAAGTTGAAATAGGTAATAGTATAAGGTGGGGAGAATCTTTCAATGGCACAATAGATGAAGTAAGAATTTATTCTTATGCTCTAACACCAGAACAAATCAAGCAAAGATACCAAGATACAAAAGATGGCATAACAAAAAACTCAACAATAGTAAGCCAAGAAACAAATCCAGGAGATACTTGGATGTGTCAAGTTTCACCTAATGATGGACAAGTGGATGGAGCAATATTAAACTCTTCAGACTTGGATGTTGTTTGGGCTATTACTTTTAATGTAACAAGTGGAGAAGACGGAAGTCAGATAACAAATTTTGATATAAGTTGTGATAATGATTGGAGTGTAAGTGGAGTAAGTTCTCCTTATCCTGCTGGATTTTTGCCTGGAAGTTTTGTGTGTGTGTTTGAAAAGGCCACATATCCTTATTTTTACGACAAAACAATAACATTTACCGCAGATAATGATAAGACGGTAGATGTTGTAATGTCATATCATGCTTATCTAACAATCGAAGAACACACATGGATCGAAGCCATCTATACTTGTTTATACGAAGGGGATTGTCATGCTTTGAATTTATTATCTAATATCAACCAAACTACAATAAAAATATGGAATCAGTTTAAGAGGACTGATCAAGCAGTTATTACTTCTGAAGAAGTTACAAATTATATTATTTCAGCTACTTCAAATCTTTCTATTGATTATATTGTTAATGTGCCAACCAAAGAAGGTTATAGTATTGTTGAAGGAATACAAGGATATGATGACTTTTTACCAATAAGAATTTCTTACTGGTTCTTAGATTCAAGCAATACAAATTGTTATAGTCAGGGAGAAAAACCAACAGGAGTTGAAACTCCTTATTGCAATCCTCTAATAGTTCAGACAGTTGGACAGATTAATACAGAAGTTAACTTTACAGTTGAACTAAGACCAAATTTGCCTGTTGGTAATTACACAATTGTTAGAAGCATAGAAATTGATCCAAAGGGCGTTTGGATGGATTACGGACAGGAGATTATAGGAAATTTAATTGTTTTAGAAAATAGTGATAAGGCAACTAGCAATTTGAAATATACGGGAGCAATACCAAATATTATAAAAGATTTAACTACCAAAGCAGGCATTACAGGAAGTGTTATAGGAACAACAAAAGAATTTTTCACAAATAATCAATGGTTTATCTTAATCCTTGCTGGAATGATTTGTATTACAATTATTTCCTACAGTTATTTCAAATATTCAAAGAAAAAATGATTCTTCTCAATAAAAAAACTTTTGTAATATTAACCTTTGTTTTTTTTATTTTTTTATTTTTTTGTTTAGCAAGTGCTCAACGATACTTTTCTGAAAACCAGACTTGGCAAGAGAATTTGACTGGTGTATTTCATAGTGGGATTAGTTTTGGCGATATAGATAATGATGGGGATTTGGATTTGGTTACTATGGGTTGTACTGCTGGAGGTGTTGATACATGTACAACTGCTGATAAAATAAGAATTTACATAAATAATGGGATAACCTTAACAGAGAATTCTACATGGGAACAGAATTTGACATCATTAGGTTACGGATCTCTGGCATTCGGCGACATCGATAATGATGGGGATTTGGATTTGGCGTTGGTTGGAGATGTTGGGGGAGGAAATGGAGATGTTAGAATTTATACTAATGATGGTGCAACATTAACAGAGAATTCTACATGGGAACAGAATTTGACAGAGATTGATGCATATGCTGGTTCTCTTGCTTTTGGCGATATAGATAATGATGGGGATTTGGATTTGGCGTTGGTTGGAGCCAATCCTTCGTCAGATAATGGAATCTATACAAATAATGGGATTTCTTTTGCAAAGAATTCATCTTGGTTGGAAAGTCTGCCCCTTGTTGGTTATGGTTTAGGAAGTGCAGGTCTTGCTTTTGGTGATATTGATGATAATGGTAAATTAGATTTAATTTTTATAGGTAGTTATAGTATTAATATGTACGCTAAAATCTACACAAACAATGGTGCAACATTAACAGAGAATTCTACTTTGGCAGGGGATTTCGCTAATTATGGTCCTTTGGGATGGCCATCCCTAACCTTGGGTGATTATGATAATGATGGGGATTTGGATTTGTTTGTTATGGGAACTGCTGGAGGAGACCATTGTACTCTTTATATTAATAATAGAACTACATTCTTAAAAAATGAAACTGAGTGGACTGGTTTATGTGGTTTATTTTATGGTTCTCTCGCTCTTGGCGATATAGATAATGATGGGGATTTGGATTTGGCTGCTAATGGTAGGGAAGGTGCTACTTCCATTCACATTAATAACAAAACAGATTTTGTGCTCGATATGCTTGAATGGGGTAATCTAGAAGCATTAGAAACTGGTAGCTCTATTGTTTTGATTGATTTGGATAATGATTATGACTTAGATTTAATTGAAACAGGTTCTAATAATAGTGGTATCGTGCTTGCAAGAGTCTACACAAACAACATAACAATCCCAAACAACATCCCACTCCCATCAAACTCATCTTTCTCTTCAAGCTATGCAAACAATATCTTCACATTAACATGGGGAAATGGAAGTGACACAGAAACAAACACATCAGGACTTTACTACAATCTAAGAGTTAGCACTTCTTCTGGAGGGAATAATATTGTAAGTGGTATTTATGGTGGAAGCAGTAATCCAACAGCAGGCTATTTCGGGAACATGATGCAGAGAAAGAGCATAAGTTTGAATGTGCAATTACAAGCAAACACAACATACTTTTGGAGTGTGCAGACAATTGATACTGGTTTAGCAAAAAGCAATTGGAGTGAAGAGCAGAATTACACAACTTCCACAGATATAACAGATCCAACAATTACACTTAATTCACCTGTTGAAAGTTTTAACACAAGTAATGCTACTATTGTTTTTAATGCAACTGTTTATGATGATGTTACTCTTTCTAATGTTACTTTGTATGGTAATTGGAATGGATGGCATGCTAATGAGACTAATGCATCAGGAGTTAATAATACAAATTATGTTTTTACAAAAAATCTTGCAATGTATGGAGATGGAAGATATCAATGGAAAATAAGAGCATGTGATATTATGAGTAATTGCATTAATTCATCCACAAGGAATTTTGCTATTGATACTTCTTATCCTGTTGTTGCTTTAGTTTCTCCAAGTAATGCATCTACATGGACTTCTTCATCTACTGTAACATTTACTTATAATGTTACTGACTTGGCTATTGCTAATTGCAGTTTGATAGTTAATAATGCAGTAGACCAAACAGAATCAAGCATTACAGTAAATACTTCTCAAGAATTTACTAAGAGTTTATCAAATGGCAACTATAATTGGAGTGTGAATTGTACTGATTATGTTGGATATGTTAATAACTCTTTGACATGGAAAATTACTGTGAGTTATACTGCGCCATCTAATGGGGGTTCCAGTGGCGGAGGAGGTGGAGGAGGTTCTGTGTATTGGACATCAATTGCTGTTAATGATAATGATTTTGTAAATGGTTATACAAAGGAAATTGCAAAAAAGAACAGGTTGCAAGTTAAAGTAGATAATGAGTATCATTATATTGGTTTAGTGGATTTAACAGAAACAATAGCAACAATAAATGTAAGTTCAATCCCTGAACAGGCAATCTTAGGAATTGGAGAGGAAAAGAAATTTGAAGTTACTGAGGATAATTATTATGATTTAATTGTTAAATTAAATGGAATAGTAAGTAACAAAGCTAATTTTACAGTAAAAAGCATTTATGAGGAATTTGTTAAAGAAGTAGAAGAAATTCCGGGAAAAGAAGTTTCTGAGAAAAAACCAGAGGAAAGTGTAGAAGAAAAGAATGTTGTTAATGAGATAAAAGAATTTTTAATTAAGTTAAAGAGTGTTGAAAGAAATAAGTGGTTGGGATTATCTTTGATTATTGGATTTATTTGTTTGATTGTATTATTGATAATTAAAATCTTGCATAAAGGAGAGAAAGGAAAATGGCAGAAGTAAAAATAGATGAAGAATTGCTTAAAAGGATAGTTAAGTTTATCAAAAAAGGAGAGAATAGATTTGATTTTCCAACTGCAAAATCTTTTGTGGATAAAGCTGTTCTTAAAATGTTAAAATTGTTGGAGGGGGATAGTCAGGTAAATCCTTAAAACCTTACATTTTTAAATAACCCCCTTATCCTCATATCATGGCAAGTATAATTGGGGGAGTTTATACTGTATTAAATAAGATTGAATTAGCTAAGAAAAAAGGTATTGGCTTAGAGAAAATTATAATATCTGGTGAACAAGGTTCTGGTGGTATAAGATGTGCATTGGGTTCAGTAGGAGATGTAACACCAACTGAATTTTATATTAAATATGAAATTTTATATAATAATGGCAATACTCAAGAGATTAGTGAAAAACAATCTATTAAATCTGTAAATGGTAAATTTTGTAGTGAATGTGGTGAATGGGCTTCACATTTGCAACATAAAACTTTTGCATTTGGTGAAGTTATGAGATATATGATAGAACAGGCAAATGAATTAAGATTAACAAATTATAGGGTTGAAGTTATAGATAGGAAAGACAAATATACTGGTAAATAATAATACTTACATTTTTAAATAAAAATTCCTTTTTGATAAAATGATAAATGAATTAGCTTTGAATTATCCAGCAGTATTTGTAATAATAGCCTCTTTACTCATAGCTGTGTTTATAACATTCATATACAAAATTACAACAAATCAAAGGGAAATGAAAGAATTAAAAGATGACTTAAAAAACTTGCAGAAAAGAAGCAAAGAGCATAAGGGAAATACTGAAAAAATGCTTGAAATTCAAAAAGAATTAGCAAGTAAAAATCTTGAGTACATGAAGCATTCTTTTAAACCAATGATTTATACCTTTTTGCCAATTATTATAATATTTTACTGGCTTTCAAGTTTATACAAAAATGCTGGTGTAATATTAACAATTCCTTTAGTTGGATGGGGCTTGAATTGGATATGGACTTATATTCTTTTTAGCTTTGTATTCAGCTTAATAGTAAGAAAAACAATGAAGGTGTATTAAAATGAAGCTTTTAAGAAAATCTTCGCAAAAACGAAAAAATGTTCAAAACAGGATTAATTTGTAAAAAGATTGCAGGAAAAGAAAAAGGAAAAGTCTGCATTGTCTTGAAAATGGAAAAAGATTATGTTATTGTAGATGGAGATTGCAGGAAAAGAAAATGCAGTATTAAACATTTAGAACCCTTGTCATTTGCTGAAATAAAAAGAGATGCTCCACATGATGAAGTAATGAAAGTTTTGGAAGCTGCTGGTTTTAAAAGTAAAAAACAGGAAAAGAAAAAATGGAACAAGAAACACAAAGAAAAGTAGTTGAATTTTCAATGCTTGAAGAGGAAAATAAAAAGCTTGAGCAATATTTACAGAGTGTTGAACAGCAGATGATGGCATTTCATGCTTTGAAAGAAAATGTTAATGAAATCAGCAAGCATAAAGGAGAAATTCTTGCTTCTGTTGGGCCAGGAGTTTTTATAAAATCTGAATTAAAAAGCAAGAAAGTTTTAGTTAATGTTGGAGAAGGAATTGTTATTGAAAAAGAAAGCAAGGATGCTGAAAAAGTAATTGAAAAGCAAGTAAAAAAGCTTGAAGAAGCAAAAGAAGAAATTGAAAAAGCAATTTCTATAAATTTTGATTTAATGATAAAGATTGAAAATGATCTTAGGAAACTTATAGAAAAAAATGGCAAGAAAGATTCTAGGAATAATTGAAACTATTGGAATTATAAGAAGAGACTCTGATGGTAAATTAAAAAGTGTTAAAGTAAGAGCAAAAGTTGACACTGGAGCCTCAAGAAGCAGCATTTCCAAAGTATTAGTTAAGAAATACAATCTTGGTCCAGTCAGAAAAACAACAATTATTAAAAGTGCAATGGGAAGGGAAAAGAGAGAAGTTATTAAAATTACAGTAAAAGTAAAAGGGAAAAGAATAAAAGCCTTTTTCAATGTTGCAAATAGGAAACATATGAAGTACAATATGTTAATAGGTAAGAATGTATTGAAATTGGGTAAATTTTTAATAGATCCTTTAAAACAATACTAAAGTAATAAACAAATTAGGGGAAAATGAAACTCGCTATTATTAGTCTAAAAGGTAAAAGCAGTGAAATGATAGCAAGAGCATCTTCAAAATATTTTGATAAAGTAAGCAGTTTCGACTTGAGAAAAATAAGAGTTGATGTTAATAAGGAAACTTATGTAATGCATGAAGATAAGAATCTATCAGAATATGATTGCATATACCTAAGGGGCTCTCATAAATACGTTGACTTGCTTTGCAGTATTGCTATTGGATTGAAAGATAAAGTATATATGCCAATAATTTATGATTCTTTTTTAATAGGACATAATAAATTCCTAACACATGTTAAATTAAAAGAAGAAAAAATTCCTTTTCCATCAACACATTTAGTTTACAGGTCAGAAATGGCAAAAGAGATTGTTACTAAAGTAAATTATCCTGTTGTTTTTAAATTATTAAGTGGAACACATGGAAAAGGAGTTATGTTTGCTGATTCTTTGGAAAGTGCAAACAGTTTAATTGATATGCTTTCTAAATTAAAAGAGCCTTACATGATTCAGGAATTTGTTGAAAGTGGTGCAAGTGATATAAGGGCTTTAGTTGTTGGGAATGAAGTTATTTCAATGAAAAGAAGTGCTAAAGCAGGCGAATTAAGAGCAGGAATACATTCTGGTGGTGAAGGGACAAAAATTGATTTAACATACGAAGATAAGCAGATTGCAAAAAAAGCAGCAAGAGCACTTGGAATAGATGTTTGCGGTGTTGATATGCTTAAGGGAGCAACAAAAACAGTTGTTGCAGAAGTTAATCTTTCTCCTGGAATTGTTGGTTTAACAAAAGCAACTGAAGTAAATGTTGCTGATAAAATTGCATCTTATTTGTATAAGAAAACAGAAGAATTTGTTCAAGGGAAAAAAGAAAAGCAAGGAAAAAGTTTTGACTTAGCAAGCATAGGAAGAGATTCTAAAGAATTTATTGATAATCTTTTAATTAAAGCAGGCAGAATTATACTTCCACCATCAGTTACAGAAGCTGGTGAATTTGAACCAGATGAAGAAATAAAGATTAAAGTTGACAAGGGTGATGTTGAAATTAAAAAAGTAAAGAAAGTTAAGATTTAGAATTATTTTGTTTCTTTTTTAAGCCATTTCAAATATGGTTTATGTCCTTTTTTTATTTCACTTAAAAGAATGCATGGAACATCATAAGAACACAATCTTTTAACTTCTTTTTCTACATCCTTAAATAAAGTATATTTTGTTTTTACAAATAATGCTAATTCTTTATCTTCAATAATTTTACCTTTCCATTTGTAAATGCTTGTTATTGGAAAAATATTAACACAAGCTGCTAGTTTCTTTTTAACAAGTTCTTTGGCAATTTTCTTTGCCTCTTTTTTATTAGCTGTTATATAAATATCTACATATTTCATAATTTTAAGAACAAAACCACATTAATAAAACTTTTCAAGTTTCAAAACATTTTTATATTCTATATTCTACTTATAAAAAAGAAAAAAGAGGATGTTAGAATCATTAATTAATCCAAGAAAAGCAGAAAGAAAACCATGGGAGTTATTTTTTATTGGTTTATTGTATACTGTATTGGCAATTTTTCTTTCAAATTGGCTTTTTGCAAGTAATCCTGTTTTAAGAGAGCATATAAGCATGGTTACTGTATTTTTTGTTGTTATGTTTTCCATTCCCTTTGTTTATTATACAATAAGATTAGAAGAGAAAAAAGATATACAATATAATGAAGAAAGAATTATGCTGAGAGAGCATAGTAAAGCATTAATGGCTTTTATGTTTTTATTTTTGGGATTTATTGTTGCTTTTTCTGGCTTCTTTGTATTATTACCATCTCATTCTTACACTAATTTCCAAGCTCAAGTAGAAACATATTGTCAAATAAATTCTTATAGTGAAGTTCAATTTGATAATTGTGTTGAAGCAAGTATAAGTGGAAAATTGTCAAGTAATGCAGAATATATTGCAAAAGAATTCAAATTAATTTTCTTTAATAATCTTAATGTAATGCTTCTAAGTATATTATTTTCATTTTTCTTTGGTGCAGGAGCTATTTTCATATTAACTTGGAATGCAAGTGTTATTGGTGCTGCAATTGGAATTTTTGCAAAAACATGGCATGGATTACCATTTGGTTTCTTAAGATTTATGATTCATGGTACACCTGAAATTCTTGCTTATTTTGTTGCTGGTTTAGCTGGAGGAATTATTAGCACTGCTGTAATAAGACATCATTTTGAAGAAGATAAATTCAAGAAAATAATGAAAGACTCATTAATATTGCTTGTAATTGCTATTTTGTTGCTTTTTGTTGGAACAGTTATTGAAGTATTTGTTACTCCATCTTTCTTTGCTTAAACACAATTTTAGGTAATTGGAAAGGCTTTTAAATTTTGTTTGTATGTATGAAAAATGGCTGAGGAATTAAAAGAGATTGAAGATAGGAAAAAAAGAGTATCTGATGGATTCTTAAAGATATTTGGAAGTTCACAAGAAAAAAAAGAAGGACAAGAAAGTAAGGGTTATATTGAGATAAGAAAAGGAAAAGCCCTTGCAAATATTGGAGATGTTTTTAGGAGAACTCCTGAAATTTTATACTACTTCCTGCTTTTAATAATAATTTGGATTGGAACTTGGATAAGAACAAGGAACATTCCATTAATACAAGCAAATTCACTTCCAGCTGATCCTGATTCAGCATTGTTCTTAAGATATATGCAGACAATAATTGACCATGGATATTTGCCATTAATAGATAATTTAAGATATATTCCTTTGGGTTTTAATACATTAGCAGAATCTAGATTTTTACCATATTTTCTTGCTTATATGTATAAAATAATCCATATTTTTAATCCTGCAATTAGTGTTCTAAGAGTTGATATGCTTTATCCTGTAATTCTTTTTCCATTTATAATAATTGTATTCTTTTTGTTTGTAAAGAAGATTTTTGACTGGAAAACTGCTTTAGTGTCAAGTGCATTATTAGCTGTAATACCAGCATTTTTGCAAAGAACAATGATTGGCTTTTCAGATAAAGAGCCATTAGGAATGCTTTTGCTGTTCCTTTGTTTTTATTTTCTTGTTTCTGCATTAAAAGAAGAAAAAATTAAATTTACTGTAATTTATGGTTTGTTTGCAGGATTATTTGCTGGATTATTGGGGTTAGTCTGGGGAGCAATAAGTTTTGTATTTATGATTGTTGGATTAACTTTTTTAACATTTTTATTTTTAGGCAATTTCAAGAAAAAGGATTTTGCTTCTTATCTTGCTTTTCTTATTGCAATGACTCCGGTTTTATTTATTAGTGCAAGATTTAGTATCATTGGTTTATTAACAGATCCAAGTTCAGCAATTATTTACTTTCCTTTACTGCCTTTCTTAATTTACTTTCTTATGCAATCTAAATTAAAAGAAAAATTAATTTTAAAATTACCACATAATGTAACCAGCATCCTTGTTTCTGGAATTATTGCAATTATTGGATTTATCTTTCTTAAGGGATTTTCTTCTACTTTAAGCCTTTTATCAGATATAAAATTACAATTATTACATCCTTTTGGAATAATAAGATTAACTTTAACAGTTGCAGAAAACCAACAGCCATTTATTTCATCCTGGATTGATAATTTTGGCTATTTATTTTGGCTTATGATTTTTGGAGTTGTTCTTGTTACTTACTTAATTTTCTCAGTTTTTAATAATAAGTATAAGTATTGGTTTACTGGAATTTCTGCAATTTTTATTTTTTCATTAATATTCTCAAGATATAAGCCAGATTCTATTTTTAATGGAACAAATACAATCTCTCAATTTACTTATTTTGGTGGAATGATTTTGTTTGTTGGTGTTTTAATCTATGTTTACTTAAATACATTCAAAAAAGATAAAAAAACTTTTGAGAAATTCTCAGAAATTGATAAAACTTTATTATTTTTATTTATTTGTTTTGTTTGGTTTGCAATTGGAGCAAGAGGAGCAATTAGACTAATCTTCTTGTTTTCACCAATAGTTGTTATATTTGCCTCATTTTTGATAATTAAAATTGTAGATTATGGATTAAAATTTAAAGATAATGTATTTAAGATAATAATTATTATTTTAATTTCTTTTGTTGCTATCTCAATTTTTTATACCTCATTTCAATCAAGTGCTTCTTATACAAGTGCAATGTATCCTAATTTAAATCCTCAATGGACAAATGCAATGAATTGGGTTAAAGATAATACTCCAGAAGATTCTGTCTTTTCACATTGGTGGGATTATGGATATTGGGTTCAAACTGCTGGTGAAAGAGCAACAGTATTAGATGGGGGAAATGCTTTACCATATTGGGATCATTTAATGGGAAGATATGTATTAACAAGTCCAAATGATGAAGAAGCTTTAGAAATGCTTTATACACATAATTCAACACATTTGTTAATTGATCCAAGTGATATTGGAAAATATCCAGCATATTCTTTAATTGGAAGTGATGAAAATTATGATAGGTATAGTTGGATTAATGTTTTTGGATTAAATGAACAAGCAACACAAGAAACAAGGAATGGTACAATTTTCTTATTCCAAGGTGGAACTCCCTTAGATGAAGATTTTATGTGGAATAATGAACTTTTTATTGGACAAAGAGCAGGAATTGGTGGATTTATAGTTGAAACAATCCAAGAACAAGATAATATAATCTTGAAAAAACCAACAGCAATTTTTGTAAAAGACAATAAAAGGGTTGACATTCCTTTAAATTGTATTTTCTTTAATAATAGAAAAATCGAATATGAAGGTGAAGGATTAGATGGTTGTCTTTATATTATGCCAAAATTAACAACAGATGGAAGAATAAATAATTTGGGAACTGCTTACTATTTATCACCAAGAACTAAAAATAGTTTAATGGCAAGACTTTACTTATTTGGAGAAGATAACCCTAATTTCAAACTTGTTCATGTTGAAGAAGATTTTGTTGTAACAAGTATTAGAGAACAATCTGGACTGAATATTCCAAGCATAATAGATTTTAATGGTATAAGAGCACCAATTAAAATTTGGGAAATAAATTATCCTTATGATATTAAATCAGATTCATTCTATTTGGAAACAGATTTTCCAAACCAGGAAATAGCACTTTCAAAAGAAAATTATTGAATTACTTGAAAAATGGTGGGGATTAATAAGAAACAATTATTAGAATACTATTCAATGAAGAAGACAGAAAATTATTTTTCTACTAATTATTATCAATCAATAACAGAATTAATCAATCAAATGATAAGAGTTAGAATAATTAAGA
>Ga0180009_10004844_pt1 | contig 14684 bp, 10 predicted proteins | sample OS_PC_MetaG_FD_123537 | JGI IMG/M metagenome (GOLD analysis project Ga0180009, IMG submission 123537) | Groundwater microbial communities from the Aspo Hard Rock Laboratory (HRL) deep subsurface site, Sweden - OS_PC_MetaG | ecosystem: Environmental > Aquatic > Deep subsurface > Groundwater...
ACAAGAGCGTGCACGCCGACGTGCGCGTCATCGCCGCCACCCACATTGATCTTCGCGGGGCCGTGGCCCAGGGGCGATTCCGGGAGGACCTGTTCTACCGCATCAACATCATCGAGATCCCCTTGCCGCCCCTGCGGGGCCGCGCCGAGGACATCCCTTTGCTGGTGCGCCACTTTGTGCGCCGCCTGGCCGGGGCCTCGCACAAGGTCATCGACGGCGTGAGCAACGAAGCCCTCGCGGTGCTCCTGCGCTACCCCTGGCCCGGCAACATCCGTGAGCTGGAAAACGCCATCGAGCACGCAGTGGTACTCTGCCGCACCGCCCGCATCGGCGCCGAGCACCTGCCATCGCACCTGTTTGCTTCCCCCGCGCTCCCGAGCCGCGCCGGGACCGCGGCGCTGCCTCCCTCGGCCGACCTGGGGCTGCTGCAACGGGAGGCCATCCTCGGCGCCCTGGACCGCGCCGGGGGAAACCGCACCCGAGCCGCCCGGGAGCTGGGCATTCACCGCACCACCCTGCTGCGCAAGCTCAAGAAGCTGGGAGTCGTGTAGAGCCCTTTACTCGAGCCGACAACGTGCTACCTTGTGATTTGCCCTGCAGAGGCTAAGGAGTGCTCCGTTGAAACGCCCACTGACTCTATTGGTCGCCCTCCTGGCGGCGTGTCTCATGGCCCCGTCCGCCCAGGCCGGCGGTACACGCGCGGCCCAGAAGACGCGCGCCGTGGAGGCCGATGCCCAGCGCCTTGAAAAACAGCTCACGGCTCCGTGCTGCTACAAGGGCACCCTGACGGACCACGCCTCGGGCCTGGCCACACAAATGCGCGCCGACATCCGCACCATGCTGGCGCAGGGAATGTCCGGCAAGCAGATCCTGGCCCACTACAAGAAAAAATACGGGCAGGCCGTGCTCGTCGAGCCCCCCGGGGGAGGTCTTTCGGGGTTTCTGCTCTACGGCGTCCCCTTCGGCTTGGCCTTCATCGGGCTGCTCGTGATGACGGTGCTCATGGCCCGTAAACGGGCGCCCTCATCCGACATCAAAAACCGGCTGCCCACAAATTTTCAGATCCCGCCCGACCTGGACGAGCGCATCGACAGGCTGATGGAGGGCACGTCCTCTTCCCCGGCCCGCCCCGAAAGGGCCCCTGGATGAAGATGTCGACGTTTGCACAGGCCGTATTCTCCCTGGGTGGAGGTGCCGTCAATGACACCGAGTCCTTTCCGTCGCCGACGCTGTTCGTGATTGTGTACGCGGTGATGTGGATCGGGCTGGTGGGGTGGATCGCTTGGCTCGCCACAAGACAGCACGGGCTGGATCGCGGCGTAAGCGAAGTTCAGAGCCGGCTGCAATCACGCCTCGACCGCGCAGAGCACCGCCCATCCGCGGACTGAAGAAAGTCCCCAAAGCCCCTCGCTGGATGTGAAATACGCAGGAGACGCGGACGCCGAATTATTTGCGGGCTTCGTACTCGGACTTGTATTTGGAGGGGCACTTGGTGCGGATCTCCCGGGCGCGAAACAAACCCTTTCCCTTCACCTTGCCCAGGACCACCAGCTGCAGGCCCGGCTTGGCGTTCTGGGGCATGGAACCCGTGTAGCGGACCTCGATGCGGGCGCCGCGGTGCTTGAGGAAGAACTTGTGCTCCTGGCGCTGGCCGCGCACGGCCCGGACCTTGTGGGTGCCCTCTTCGAGGGCTCCCGCCATCCACACGTCCCGACCCTGGAGCGATTTTTCCTGCGCCCGGACCTCGTCCACGAAGCGGAACAGCCCTGACGAACGACTGGCCGTGTAAACAATGATCACGCCCGCCACGAGCACGAGCGCGACAGTGACACCGATTTTGATCAAGAGCGGACGTTTCATCGTAATCCTTCCGATGGGGCTTTCGGCCGTCGCCCGTGAGGCTGCCGACCGACGAGCATCATTTTTGATTCTTAGCATCGCACGCGCCGCAGGGCAATGAGGAGTCTTTGAGGTATCTTTCTGCGGGATCGCCTGTTTCTCCGGGAAAACCACGGACATGGACAATAGCACCGGTCAATTTCCACGGATCACCAGGCCCCCGGTTACCCGAATACCCCTAGAGACAAAAGGTGCCGAGATTGGCAAAGTACAGATCTCGGAATCACCGATTCAGTCGCCTTGTTGACAAAACGCCGAGCTTGAACATAGGTGTTGAATACCTCAACAAGTGACACGTCGAAACGGTTCAGATAGAGAGAAACTGGCAACAACCTCCAGCAAGGAAACGGGTACTAATGTGAAGAAACTACTCATCGGAATGGTCGTGCTGGCCTTCACCTTCAGCCTGGGCACCGTCGTGATGTCGAAAAAGAGCGGCACCCGGACCCTTGATTGGCACAAGGGCGGCAAGAAAGCAAAAATCAACTTCTCCCTGCACAGCCGCAAGGGTGTCAAGTGCGCCTCGTGCCATCCCAAGCACAGCAACGGCAAACGACACTACAAAAAGTGCGGCACGTGCCACTCCTCCTCGACCATGGCCAAGAAGATCGGCCACGTCATGTGCAAAAACTGCCACAAGCAGGGCAGCGGTCCCAAGACCTGCAAGGGCTGCCACAAATAGCCGCCGCTCTTTTTCCCGCCTCTCCTCCGCGGCCGTGCTGACGGCCTTTCCCCCCAAATCGCTGCTGTGAAAACGATGTCGCAGACGTAGCTCCGCTCGCGGAGCGCTCCTCCACAGGATCATCGCCCGTGCCGGTGAGGACTGCAGATTAGAAGAAGCGGCCGAGGATGGAGACGTAGATGGCCACGGCCAGGAGCAGGCCGACCACAAAGGCGAGCATGCCGACGGGCACCAGCACGGATTTCCAGTCGTTCCACTCGGCGGCCCCACCGGGAGCGGGCTCGAGCTGTCCCGCGGCCTTGAGACGGTCGTAGAGCCGGCCGCGCTCGTGCTTGAGCTCCGCCTCGGACACGCGCCCCGAGAAGATCACGTGGTCCATGGGGAACTTGTCGCTGCGCAGGTGCGAGTGGAAGAAGTGGAAGGTGAACAGGAAGCCCGCCGCGAGCAGGGCCTCGTCGCTGTGGACCACCTGGGCCATGTTAATGGCCCAGCCCGGCAACCAGATGGTCACGGTCTCGGGGATCCACATGAACAACCCGGACATGCCGATGATCGCCATGCCCCAGAAGACCGCCATGTAGTCGAACTTCTCCCAGTAGGTCCACCGATCAAAGGTGGGCTGCGGGGCGAGCCCGAGGAAGTACTTGAGGTGGGCCGTGAGATCCTTGACGTCCTGCCAGCCCGGCACCAGCGAGTCGGGCCCGAGAATGAAGCGCAGGAACCGCACGACGCTGAAGTGGCCGTCCTCATCCTTGAACTCGCTACGGCGATCGTAGACGAGGGTGACCAGGCTCGCGATGTGGATGAAAAAGGCGGCCATCAGCACCACGGCGGCGATGCGGTGTACCGACGCCGCGGAAGCGGGCCCGCCCAGCACGGCAAAGACCCACTTGGCCCACGCGGTCCAGTAGAACTTGAGGGGCATGCCGGTGATCACCAGGGAAATGACGCTGGTGAACAAGATGATGTGCAGGAAGCGATCCACCGGGCGGAATCTGACGTAGACCTTCTTGAGCTCCCGGGTTTTCGCCTTCTGAGCGCGGAAGCCCTTGGGGTCCCGGATGAAATTCATGAGCTGCCGCCAGATCCACAGCAGCGTGTGCAGCAGAAAGAACGCGAACACCGACAGCAGCAGCACCGTCATGGCCAGCGTGACCCAGTACAGCTTCGGGTAGTTCTTTTTGTCCCAGTGGTCCGCGTGGGCCATGTACTCCGTGAAGTTCTTCGTGGCCTTGGGGTGGCAGCGCTGGCAGGTGGCCAGCTTGCGCTGTTTGGAGAGCGTCGACTTGGGGTTGGTGTGCGGCAGCACCTCATGGTGGCCGTGGCAATCGTAGCAGGCGGCCACGCCGGTCATGCCCAGGGCGTTCGCCTTGCCGTGGTACGTGTCCCGATAGTGTTTCATCCGGTCCTGGTGGCACTTGCCACAACGGTTGTCGCTCTGGAGCTTGAACTCCCGTCGGGAGGGCGGCTGCACCTCATGGGCCGTGTGGCAGTCACTGCAAACCGGGCCGTTCGGGTGGTTCTTGGGCAGAGCCTGCGTCTTGACCGGCGTTTTGTCGCCCTTCTTCGCGCCGTCCTTGCCCTTGGGCGGCTTGGGCCGATCAAAGGGAAAGACGCCGTCGGGCCACAGCAGGCGGCCGTGCACGCTCTTGGCATAAACCCGGGCTACGCGGCCGTGGCACTTGCCGCAGGTCATGGGCTCCTGGCTGTGGTGGATCTTGGACTTGGGGTCCGACTTCTCCCGGATGTCGTGTGAGCCGTGACAATCCCCGCAGCTCGGCGCGTTCAGGTGCCCGTCCCGCAACGCGCGGCCGTGCAGGCTGTCCAGGTAGTGCTTGACGGCGTTGGCGCGCCGGGTCTTGTATTTGGGATTCTGGTGACAGTTGGCGCAGGTGTGGGGCAGCTTGCGCTTGGACACGCGGGAGCGCACGTCCTTCACTTTGTAGATGTCGTGCTTGCCGTGGCAGCTCCAGCACGTGGCCGCCAGGCCGTTGCCCTTGATGCGTTTGGCCGCGTGCACCGACTGCTTGTAGGCCTTGGCCGCGTCCTCATGGCAGGAGCCGCAGTCCGGCGAGGCCACCTTGAGTCGGTGCATCTGGTCTGGCTTGGCTTTGATTTGGCTGTGACAGTCCGTGCAGCCCATGTCGCCATGCACGGTCTTTTTGTAGACCTTGGAGTCCACCACCAGGTTTCGCCCCGGATGCTTCTTGTGGATCGCCGAATCACCGTGACATTTGAAACAGCCCTTCTTCTCTGCCCAAGCCACGGTCGAACCACCTGTCATCACACCCATCAACACCGCGACCGTCGCCCCGACACCGAGGAGGGATTTTGCCTTCAGCTTCCGCAAGCGCATCTTAAGCTCCGTGATGTAGTGCGTCCGTTCTATGCCTTATTAACTCTTTAGTCCCAGACAATCGCTCAGTAAAGCCACGGAATAACCCGGGCGTCGTCCGTGGGAACCCCCCTGGATCAGGCATGGAAGCCCGTGGAATTCCATGGGCAAGATTTCTTCTAATGGATCCCGCGTCACTCCATGGCACCCGTTGCCATAACAGGCAAAATGCGCCATAAATCCGATACAAACAGTGGGTGCTGAATCGCAACTCAGACTATCGCCTAACCCCTCCCAGGTCAGGCTCCCAGGTCAGGCCCCCCCAAGTCACCCCAATCTGCCCAATTCCATCCACATTTCCCACGACGCGAAGTGAATATCGAGATCTTCTGGTCAAAAACCGGGTGGTTTTCCACTACGGATTGACAACGACCTACGGACTCTCCCCCCGCATTGCCTAAAAAATTCTGAGTATTCGCCGATATCCAATAGCTCCAGGGCTGGGTATCTAACCTACAGACATATCTCACAACCGGAGGAACCATGTTTACGCGAACAAGAATCTTATCCCTACTGTCGGTTGCCGTTCTGGCAACCGCAATGATCTCGGGCTGTTCCGACGACGACAGCACCGGCGACACCGTCCTGGTGGAGACCAGCGGTGATCACGGCGTTATCGTCGGAGAAACCACCACTCTTCAAGCGACGACCATCAATGGAACCGACAGCGCCTACACCTGGGCGTCCGACGACGAGAGCGTGGCCACGGTAGACGTGGACGGCGTTGTGACCGGCGTCGCCGCAGGCGAGGCGATGATCACGGCCACCGGGGCGGACTCCGGCGTTTCGGGCATGCACGCCATCGTGGTGATCCCCGCCGGCATGGGCGACCCGACCGTCATCATCACCGGCGACGTCTTCATCAAGAAGGGCGCCACCTCCGATTTCAGCGCGGCCACCCGTAACGGCAACGACAGCGGTTACACCTGGGGCTCCTCCGACGAGACCATCGCCACGGTGGACGCGGACACCGGCGAAGTCACCGGCATCAACCCCGGCCTGGTGACCATCGAGGCCACGGGCATGGACACCCTGATCCAGGGCTTCCTCGACGTGCACGTGAACATCGACATCCCCAACGAGGACGCCTGGCTCAGCTCGGGCCACGCCGACTTCACCGCTGAGGCCTTCCGCCATTGGGACGAGGACGGCGAAGTTTCCGCCTCCTGCGCCAAGTGCCACGGCGGCTCCGCCGGCTACCGCGACTACCTCGGTGACGACGGCACGGCCCCCTGGGTTGTGGACAACGCCGCGCCCCTCGGCGGCGTGGTGGACTGCAACACCTGCCACAATGCCACGGCCTCGAACCTGTCCACGGTGATCTTCCCCTCCGGTGTCCAGGTGGACGGCCTCGGCCCCGAAGCGCGCTGCATGACCTGCCACCAGGGCCGTGAGTCCGGCGACTCCGTGGAGGCCTCCATCGACGCCACGGCCGCCGCGGCGCCCGACACCATCGACTCCACCCTTGGCTTCCTCAACATCCATTACTACGCCGCGGGCGCCACCCTGAATGCCGGCCGCGTGCGGGGCGGCTACCAGTACGCCGGCCAGACCTACGACTGGCGCTTCCGCCATGTGCCCGGCTACGACACCTGCGTGGGCTGCCACAACCCGCACACCCTCGAAGTGAAGATCACCGAGTGCGCCGCCTGCCATGCGGGCGTCACCACGGTGGACGACATCAAGAACGTGCGCATGATGGCCTCGATGAACCACGACTACGACGGCGACGGCGACGTCACCGAAGGCATCTTCCATGAGATGGACGGACTGCGCACCAAGCTGTACACCGCCATGCAGACGTACGGAACCGAAGTGATCAGCACCGGCATCTGCTACTCGGCGGCCAGCTACCCGTACTTCTTCATCGACACCGACAGCAGCGGCGGCCCCTGTGACGCCTCTGAGGCCAACTTCGGCAACCGGTTCACCTCCTGGACCCCGCGCCTCGTCCGGGCGGCCTACAACTACCAGGTCTCCCTGAAGGACCCGGGCGCCCACGCCCACAACGCGAAGTACATCATCCAGCTGCTGTTTGACTCCATCACGGACCTCAACACCCAGCTCACCACCGCAGTGGACATGACCAACGCCGTGCGCAACGACTCGGGCCACTTCAATGGCGCCGGCGAGCCCGCCCGTCACTGGGATGGCGACGAGGCGGTCAGCGCGGACTGCTCCAAGTGCCACGGCGGCTCCGAGGGCTACCGCTTCTTCGTGAAATACGGTGTGGGCGGCCAGGATCTTGAGCAGGACAACGGCCTCGACTGCGCCACCTGCCACAACGACCTGACCACCGGCAACACCTCCGACCTGGTGGCCGTGTCCTCGGTAACCTTCCCCGGCGACGTAACCCACGACATGGGCGACGCCAACTCCAACATGTGCGGCACCTGCCACTCCGGTCGGGAGTCCACCGCCACGGTGAACACCCGCATCTCCAACGCCAGCTACGGCTTCCGCAACGTGCACTACCTGCCTGCCGCGGGCGTGAGGGCCGGAGACGACGCCGCGGTCGGCTACCAGTACGCCACCAAGACCTACTCCACGGCCTGGTCGCACACCGGCGGCAACAGCTGCACCTCGTGCCATAACCCGGTCAGCACCCAACACTCCTTCCACGCGAACGACGCCTTTGACGCGGCGGGCGGCTGTGGCAGCACCTGTCACAGCGCAGCGGCGGACGTGCATGCAATCCGCATGACGGCCCACGCGGGTGACTACGACGGCGACGGCAACACCTCCGAGACCCTCGCCGACGAGATCTCCGGTCTGGCCGCCGCGCTCATCACGGCGATTCGGGCCGAGGCCGTGGCCAACGGCACGTCCATCTGCTACGCCCCCAACAACTATCCCTACTGGTACGTCGACAACATCGGCGCCACCAATGGCGTGTGCGATCCGACCGAGGACTACTCCAGCGGCAACCGTTTCGGCGGCTGGAACCTCAACGTCGGCCTCTCGGGCTACGGCTTCATGAAGGCCTGCTTCAACTATCAGGTCTACAAGAAGGAGCCCGGCGCCTGGGCGCATAACTTCAACTACATGGCCCAGCTGCTGATCGACAGCACCGAAGACATGGGCGGCGACGTGAGCAGCTTCACGCGGCCCACCCCTTAGCTTCCGCTTCCCCCGGACCGGGGCTACGGCCCCGGTCTTCTCCCCCCCCTCCCTTCGCCGTCCCTCAACGCGCAATAAATCTGAAAATTTAAGCGATAACCCCTTTCCTATCGGCAATCTGCGGTTAGGATACAAAGGCCAATTTGTGACCTGTCCCAGCCGGGCCCCGCCCGCCGGACGCCGCTAAGAGGAAACACCCTTGTCGACCCTTGGAAACGTAGCACTCCAGCTTGCACTGCTGATGGCCGGTCTGGCCGCCGCCGCCGGGATCTGGGGGCAGCGCACCGGCTCCCAGGACCTGCTGCGCCTGTCCCGGCGGTCGGTCTACGCCACGGCCGCCCTGGTGACCCTGGCGTCACTGGTGCTGATGGCGCTGATCTTCAGCAACGACTTTCTGGTGCGCATGGTGCAGACCAGCTCCAGCCGGTCCCTGCCCGAGCACTTCAAGATCACCCTGATGTGGGTGGACCTGGAGAGCTCCATCCTGTTCTGGGCGTGGATCCTGAGCCTCGCCTCGGCCCTGGCCGTGCGGCTCCACCACAAGAGCCTGCCGGACCTCACGCCCCACGCCTCGGCCGTGCTGATGATGGTGCTGGGCTTCTTTTTGTATCTCCTGCTATTCCAAAAAAATCCCTTCCACGAGTACCTGGTGGAGACCCCCATCGTGGGCAACGGCATGCGTCCCATGCTGCGCAACCCGTGGATGCTCTTCCACCCGCCCGCCCAGTACCTGGGATACATCGGCACCACGATCCCCTTTGCCTACTGCGTGGCCGCGCTGATCCGGCCGAGCCGAGCGGGGGTCGACGACGACGACTGGCTGCGGTCCATGCGCCCGTGGATCATCTCCACCTGGATCTTCCTGGGCGTCGGGTTGGTGCTCGGGATGCTGTGGGCCTACGAGCTCATCGACTGGGGCGGCTGGTGGGGCTGGGATCCCATCGAGAACGCGTCGCTGTTCCCCTGGCTCACCGCCACGGCGCTGCTGCACTCGGCCATGGCCTCCCTCCGACGACGCGGTCTGCTGCGCGGCTGGACGGTGTTCCTGGTGCTATTGACCTTCTGGCTCACCATCCTGGGCACCTTCATGACCCGCTCGGGCATCGTGCGCTCGGTACACTCTTTCGGCGAAGACAAGGGGCTCTTCTGGGCCTTTGTCATCTTCATGGGTTTCGGCGCCGCCTCCTTCGGGCTGATGATCGCGCGACTCATTGAGGGCCGGTTCTCCGCGCGCCGCATCTCCGGTTTCTTCAGCCTGGAGTTCTTCTTCGTGATCACGAGCTGGGTGCTGCTGCTCACCACTTTTGTGGTGCTCGCGGGCACGCTCTATCCCACCGTGCACGAGGCCATTTACGACAAGCGTGTCACCATCGGGCCGCCCTTCTTCGAGCGTTTCACCGTGCCGCTGGGCATCCTCCTGTTGGCCCTGATGGCCGTGGCGCCGCTCATGTCCTGGCGCCCCATGAAGGTGACCCGTTTCCTCGAGCAGTGCTTCTGGCCCTTTGTGGTGATGGTGGCCGTCATGGTCGGCCTACCCATGTTCTGGGAGGACGTGTTCCCCTACATGCAGACCATCCGGCTCGGCGGCCGGGTGATTCGGGCGCCGGGGGTCAGCCTGGTGCAGCTCGTCATCGGACTCTCGGCGTTCACGCTCGCCGCGGTGTTACAGCAGTATCTGCGGCTGGTACGGGTGAGGGCCCGGGTGCGCGCCGAGTCGCTGCTCGCGGCCATGGGTGCGGTCTTCACCGCCAACCGCGCCCGCTACGCCGCCCACATCGTGCATGTGGGCGTGGCGCTGATGTTCCTGGGCTTCGCCGGCAAGCCCCTGGTGCAGCAGAACGATCGGGTGCTCGCGCCCGGGGATGTTCTCCGCGTCGGCGGCGTGGAGCTGCAGTACCAAAGCCTCGCGTACCGGCGCGGCGCCGACGCGGCCGCCATGCAAGCGTTGATCCTCAAGCGGGAGCCCGGGACCGCCCTGGCCGAGACGCTGGCGCCGGGCACTCTGGTTTACCACGAGTCCCCCGGCATGCCGGTCAATGAGGTGTCCATCGTGCGGCGGCTGGGGCGGGACGTGCACGTGCGACTCGCCGACCAAAAAGGAGACCAGATCACCCTCAAGGTGGCGGTGCATCCCCTGGTGAGCTGGCTGTGGCTCGGATTTCTGGTGATGGTGATCGGCGCGGTGATCGGCCTAGCCGGCCCCCACCGGCGACGACGACGTTCACTGCCGGGAGAGGCGACCTCTTCGGGGACCCGGCTGGCACTCTTCATTTTGGGGGGCATCGCCGTGGCCTGGCTGATCGCCCTGGGCATTTACTTGAATGCAAGAGTACCCGCAACCGAGACCGCTGCCGCCCTTTTCATCTGGGCCGTGGGTGCCGCCACCCTGGGTGCGGCCGCCGCCCTGTTTTTCACCTTCCTGCCCACCGCGTTAGCACAAAAAGTGGGCGCCGGGGCCGAGGCCCTCGGGGCCGATGCGAGCGACGCAACCCTGGTGAAGCTCGTCGACGAGCTCCGGCAGATCGAGGAGGACCGCTCCCTGCGCAAGCTCACTGACGCCCAAGCCCGCTCCATGGCGTTGCCCCTCCGGCGTGAGGTGGCCATCGCCCTGGCCACCGCGGATGCCGTGGCGCGCCGGGACACCCTGGCCGACACTCTCACCCAGCTCGGGCCGGCCGCCCAGGACGGAAGAGACGAGGACGCCGACGAAGAGCCCCCAAAGCACGGCCCCACGGGCGAACGGGAGGTGAACGATGAGTAAGATCGCCCTTCTCGTCTGGGTGACCCTGGCTGCCCCAGCCCCAGCCAAGGCTCCGGTCGTGGCTCCGGTCATGGCTCCGGTCATGGCTCCGGTCATGGCTCCGGTCATGGCTCCGGCGCCCAGCCCGGCCCCGGACCCGCACGCTGGACACAACCACGAGCCGGCCCAACCGCCCACAGGCCCTGCCACCAACGATCCGAGCGACCTGCGTTTGTGGATATCGTTCCGGGTCATGGCCATCGAGAACGGGAAAATCTATCTGGCCTTGACCTACTCGGTGCAAAACAACGGTTCCAAGACCTTCCACCCGGGCGATCACGGACTGTTGCTTCCCATGCCCGAGGGTGCCCAGGGAGTCGGCGTGCCACGGGGGACCCGGGGCGCCAGCGTGAGCAAGGGCAAAATCCTGATCCTGCGGCCGGTGGGAACGGGCCGACACGGGCTGCGGATCCAGGCCTCCTGCAATCTGCCCTTCGATTCACCGCAGCGTCTCATGAAGCTGCGCTCCGGCCTGCCCCTCATCGGCTACTCAGTGTCGATCAAAAAGTACCCCTCCGTGCGCATCGATGCCAAGGGCCTGGACAAGCCCGAGTCCTTCACACACGGGGAAGCCGACACCCCCTGGCTGGTCTACCGCGCCCGGTCTGACGGCTTCCCGCGAAACGAGATCCGCTTCTTGATTCAGGGGCTGCCCGTGCGCAGCCGGGCGGGCGCCTGGCTATTTGGCGGGCTCGCGCTGCTGCTGGTGCTCGCAGCCATCGGCCTGACGGTGGCCCAGGGCCGCCGGTCTGGTCGATCAGGGCCAAACGAAGATGGCACGCTCACCGACCAGCTCGTGCGCATCGAACGCGATCGTCTCCTGGGTGTCATCGACGACGCCGGAGCCCGGCAATTCGCCGAAGCGTGCCTGGCCGGCGCCCAAACCTCTGCCGCAGAAAAAACCGTCTCCGACAGAAAAGCCGCCACCAAGTCTCCCAAAATCAAAAAGCCCAAGAAACGGTAGCGCGGGCTCAGCGCAGGTTCAGCAGACCGTTTTCGATGGCAAAGCGCACCAGCTCGGCGCGATTTCTCAACTCAAGCTTGTTCATGATGTTGGTGCGGTGGGTCTCCACCGTGCGCTCGGAGATGAACAGCTTATCTCCCACCTCCACGTTGGTATGCCCCAGAGCCAGCTCCCGGCACACCTCCACCTCCCGCTTGGTGAGCAGCCCCAGCATTCCCGGTCGCTTCTGCTTCTTGGCCGCTGTCTTGCCCACGAACGAGGGCACCAGTAGGTGCGTGAGGCTCGGATCGACATAGACACTGCCCCGGGACACCGCGCGGATGGCCTGCACCATCTCTTCGGAGTCTGACTTTTTGAGCAGGAAGGCCTGGGCACCAATGCGTAGCAGCTGCTTGAGGTAATACTCGTCCTCGTGCATGGTGAGGATCACCACGCCCAGCTCGGGCCGCTCGGCCAGCACCGCCTCGGCCACCTGCGCCCCGGCCATGCCGCCGGGCATGCTGAGATCGAGGATCAGGATGTCGGGGTCATACTCCACCACCGCCTTGACCGTCTCGGGACCGCTCGCGGCCTCCCCCACGATTTCGAAATCGGGCTCCTGTGCCAGCAGGGCCTTGAGCCCACTCCGAAATAACGCGTGGTCGTCAGCCACCAAAATGCGAATGCTCATCCCATCTCCCCTAGAGGCAAGGTCGCCTTCACCGTGGTACCACGCCCCGGCGCGGATTCGAACACTACAGTGCCGCGCAACAAAGACGCTCGCTCCTGCATGCCCATGAGCCCGATGCACCGTTCGCTGCCACTCGCCAGCACCTCAGACGGGTCAAATCCACAGCCATCATCCTCCACCAACACCGTGACGATCTCAGCCTGGCGCACGAGCAACACGCTCACCCGCTGAGCCTGTGCGTGGCGCACCACATTGTTGAGAGACTCCTGCGCGATGCGATACAACACCACCTCCATTTCCGGCGGCAACCGCTCTTCGACGTTGGGCGGGCACACATACTGAAAATCGATGTCCAGTTCGGCCAGATCCCCCAGGCGTTGGGAAAAGCGAGAGATGGCCGACGGTAGCCCGTAGTCGTCCAGGATGGTGGGCCGGAGCTCCCACGCCAGCTGGGACACCCGTTCGATGATGGACCGGATGGACCGCTCCATGCGCCGTTGGAAGGTGGTGAAGTCCGATCCCTTTCCTCCGTTGCCACCGTCCGCGGCACGGATCTCCAACAGCAGTGCCGACAGGATCTGCCCCAGGTCGTCGTGCAGCTCGCGGGACACCCGCTTGCGCTCGTCCTCCTGGGAGGCGAGCACCCGCCGGAGGATTTGTCGTTCCAGGGCGAGCTTCTCTTCCCGGCCTCGGGTGACCTCCTGGCTGGCGAGTTGCTCGGCCAGGGCCGTGGCCGCCACCCCCACCGCAGCCTCCAGGTAGGCCAGCTGGGACGGATCGAGGGCGGTGTTTTCCCGCATGTAGAAGTTCAGGACCCCGAGCGTGCGCTCCTCGTAGTTCAGCGGGAGGGTGGCGTGTCCGTGTGGGGGCGCGTTACGGATCACACAGTGATCCATCAGCTGGTCCGACGGCACGATGGCACCTACGCCTGACTCGGCCACTTCACGACAGACACATTCGTTGTGATCTCCGTGGGCACAGACCTCCCGTATCTCCGCCTCGACATTGCGCGAAGCCACCATACGTAGCTGTCCGTCGTGATACAGAAATCCCGAGGCCGCCGTGGCGACGTCCATCCACGACAGTGACATGGTGAGGTCCATGAGCTCTTCAAAGACCTGCGCTGGCTCCCGACACCGCTGCAGCCGCTCCAGGAGCCGCCCGAGCGCCTTGTGGTGCTCCAGGCTCTGGGAGAGCTCCAGGCCCGCCTCTTTCTCGGCGGAGATGTCACGGGCGGTGTGCAGATAGATGGGGCCGCCGTCGTCGTCCAAAAGCCGCGTCGGGTAGATGGCCGATAGGGTCCAGATGCCAGTCTTCTCGTCGAAGAGCTCCTTCTCCACAGCCTCATCGCTTTCGATGGCTTCTTCCAGGGGACAGCCCGGGTAGGGGTCACTCGAGCCGTGAATCACCTTGGGGCAGAACTGCCCACACAGATCCGAGGACGTGAGTTTCAAGCTCTCCTGCACCGCCCGATTGGCCGCCAGGATGTGGTGGTGACGGTCCACCAAAAGCACGTAGAAGGGGACCGCGTCGAGCAGCGCCTGGCTCACCGCGAGGTCCACGGGCACCGACTCGGAGGGGTCAAACACTCGGGTCAGGGAAGGCTTGCTCATCATGTCACGTCGCCGAGCGGTTGTGCCGCCAGGGTTACCCGCTGTCTATAGGCCGTCGATCCAATCCGCCATCAGCCGCAGCTCCGGGTCCGCGCTCCCACAGGCGCGATCAGTGGGCCAATCACCGGCCTGGGGCATGGGGTCCCCCCAGCTGCCGGACAGGCCGAGCACCTTGTGCATGAGATAGCTCGACGCGTGTTGACCGGGCACCACGTAACGCGGCGCCCCGTCCGCATAGACACTGCGGCCGTTGAGCAGTCCCTCTTCGGCCGCGCTGGGAGTCGACAGGTCCAACCCACCGGGGGATCGAAAGCTGGTGTGGCAGCCGGCGCAGCGCGGCACGATGATCGTGGTGAATACCTCGGCAAAGCGCGGCGCCGGCGGCGTAGCCACCGGGGAGGCGTCTTGCCCGGTGACGAAGGTCACCGAAAACACATCCTCCAAGGCGCCGGTTTCAAAGCCCATGAGCCCTTCGGCCTCCACGGTGTACTCCGTGTCCGACGCCAGGGGAGAGGCGGCCTCCAGGGAGACCTCGCACCCG
>Ga0180009_10004845_pt1 | contig 14683 bp, 9 predicted proteins | sample OS_PC_MetaG_FD_123537 | JGI IMG/M metagenome (GOLD analysis project Ga0180009, IMG submission 123537) | Groundwater microbial communities from the Aspo Hard Rock Laboratory (HRL) deep subsurface site, Sweden - OS_PC_MetaG | ecosystem: Environmental > Aquatic > Deep subsurface > Groundwater...
CGCTGGCAACCATGTTCGACCACACCTTGACCAGTTGCAGGGAAGACTCCCGCTCAAAAATGGTTTCCTCCCGCAGGTCACGGCCGAACTCGTCGAGAAAGAGAAGATTGCTCGAGGTAAAACCCATGGAACCATCTTTGAATTCCTGCAGGTAATCCTGGTCGGAAACAAGATCAAGGTCAAGCCGGGCGGTCAGGTTGGCACCGAAATCATGGTTGGCCTTGCCCCGAAGCCAGTAACGGTTGTCCTCTCTCCGGATAAGTCCGTCATTTTTGTATTCATCCGTGAGATCCGCGCCGTCGTCAAGATCATCGCGCATATAGCTGAGCATGAAGGTTCCGCGGGATTCAGGCCCTTTCACATACCGGAATTCGCCGCCGTACTGCACGCCCCTTTCGGAGAGGTACCCGGGATAAAGGGTGATGTCGGTGCTGGGGGAAACATTGAGAAAAACCGGAACCATCAGGCCGAAACCGCTCCGGCTGGAGTGGGACCATTCCGGAAAAAGCACACCGGTTTCCCGCTTTGTCTTGGCGGGGAAAGCCAGATACGGCGTGTAGGCCAGAGGTGTATCCTTCACATGAAAAACGGCATTGCTCATCTGGGCCATGCCGTCCACCGTGAGTTTGGTCGTGCTGCTTGTAAACGACCAGGGCGGGCTTTTGCCTTCCTCGGGTTTACAGGCAGTGGCCCAACCTTTTTTCAGGGTATAGCTGAAGGTCCCTGTTTTCACCACCTCTTCACCGGTGACGAACATATGGGTTTCGGCCATGAAGATGGTGGATTCCGTGAAGGTGCCGGTCTCAGCCTCAAGATCCAAGTCCGCACTGGTGGCGGTGATCTCGTCGCGACCCGACAGGATATACACATTGCCGCGGGCTTTGACCGTGCCGCGCTCCACATCGTAACGGGCCCAGTCCGCTCTGATAAACATGCCGCCGGGCCCCAGGCTTTTAGGTCGAACGACAATAACGTTTCCCTCGGCCAGAATACTGTCCGGGTCATTGAGATGAACAAGGCTGTCCGCCGTGATCTCCCAGGGAACGGGCTTGGCCGATGCCGGAACCGGGGCCAGACCGACAAAGGCGGCCAACGCCACCGCGATGCTGCACAGGACACCGCCTGGAATTATACGTCTGTCTGCCATGTCTTCCCCATCACGAGAGATGAAAAGCGGAAGCGAAAAACCACCCCGCGCACCGCCCTTGCCTTCAGCCGTTGTTACACAATAATCGGCAAGATACCACTAAGTTCGTAACGACCTCAATCCGCCTACCGGTTGCAGGCATCATCTTTCAAAACAGCCCCGGTGCTGCCGGAGGTCACCTGTCTGGCATAACGGGCCACATAGCCGGTGGTGATTTTTGGCGCAGGCGGCTGCCAGTTATTCTGCCGCTGGGCCAGGACCCCCTCCGCCACATCCAGCTCAATCGATTTGTTCCGGATATCAATGCTGATGCGGTCTCCTTCTTCGATAAGGGCAATAGGACCGCAATCCGCAGCTTCCGGTGAAACATGGCCGATACAGGCGCCCTGGGTTCCGCCGCTGAAACGCCCGTCGGTTATCAAGGCCACACTCTTGCCGAGACCCATGCCGACAATGGCCGAGGTCGGAGAAAGCATCTCCGGCATGCCCGGACCGCCTTTGGGTCCGCAGTAGCGGATAACCACAACATCACCGGCTTTGATCTTGCCGCCTAAGATGGCGGACTGGGCCTCGTCTTCGGATTCGAACACCCGGGCCGGGCCGCTGTGTTTGAGCATCTCTTCGGCCACCGCAGACTGTTTGACCACGCAGCCGTCAGGTGCCAGATTTCCGTAGAGCACGGCAATCCCGCCGAATTTATGATACGGCTCATCCACAGACCGGATGATGTCGGCATCCCGCACCCGGACCTTTTCGAGATTCTCGCACAGGGTCTTGCCGGTAACGGTCATGACCTCTAGATTAAGTCCTGCCTCGGTGTTGGTCAGTTCACGCATCACCGCAGGCACTCCTCCGGCCTCGTCCAGTTGTTGCAGACTGTGGGGCCCGCCAGGAATAAGACTGCACAGGTGGGGTACGCGCTCGCTCACCTCGTTAAACAAAGCCAGAGGCAGATCCACCCCCGCCTCCCTGGCGATGGCGGGCACATGGAGAACAGTGTTGGTGGAACATCCCAGAGCCATGTCAATGGCCATGGCGTTTTCAAAAGCCGCCTGGGTGGCGATATCCCGCGGCCGGATATCTTCGGCCAGAAGATGCATTACAGCCATGCCGGCCTCCTTGGCCAGCCTGATCCGGGCGGCAGCCACAGCCGGAATGGTACCGTTGCCCGGCAGTCCCAGGCCAATGGCCTCGGTGAGGCAGTTCATCGAATTGGCAGTGAACATCCCTGCACAGGAACCGCAGCCGGGACAGGCCTTATCCTCGAGTTCGTCCAGTTCTTCGGCGCTCATGGTCTCGGCCTTGACTCTGCCGACCCCTTCGAACACGCTGACCAGATGCACGTCTTTGCCGCGAAAACGCCCGGTGAGCATGGGCCCGCCGCTCACCATGATGGACGGGATATTAACCCGCAGCATGGCCATGAGCATGCCGGGCGTCGCTTTGTCGCAGTTGGGAACCAAAACCATGGCATCAAATGGATGCGCCATGGCCATGATCTCGACAGAATCGGCGATGATCTCGCGGCTGGCCAGGGAATACTTCATACCCTTGTGATTCATGGCCAGGCCATCACAGACCCCGATGGTCCCGAAGGCGATTGGCGTGCCGCCTGCCATGCGAATCCCGGTTTTCACCGCTTCCACAATTTTATCAAGATGGGAATGGCCCGGGACGATCTCGCTGTGGGCGTGGGCAATGCCGACCAGAGGCCGCCTGATCTCCTCATCGGTGTACCCCATGGCCTTCATCAGGGAACGATGCGGTGCCCGCTCCACCCCTTTCCGTATTGCATCACTGCGCATTTTTTTCATAGGTCGATTCCCGTCAATTATCCTAGTAATTCATGCTTTCATCAGAATTTTAAATACTAGCAGGCCGCCGTCTGCTGTCAAGGCAAAAGTCTCCTGATACCAAATTTGCCTTGCCAAGAGCCACGGATTGTTATACCTTGCCAGACAAGAAAAAATCCCTACCAGCGGAGGGAAGTACTCCTGCGACCCTTAACACACAGACCTCTACCCTCAGCCGTTTCGCCTCGGACCCGTAAAACCCCATGAAATATGTATTTGGCCCGGTCAATTCCCGCCGTCTGGGAATTTCTTTAGGCATTGATCTCGTTCCCCCCAAGATATGCAACTTCAACTGCATCTATTGCGAGATCGGCGCCACCACCACCCACACCTGTGCCCGCAAGGAATATATCCCGCTCTCCGAACTCCTGGCGGAAATCGACACGGTTTTAGCCGACCGCGAACTCCTGAACCATCTTGATGTTTTCACCATTACCGCCAGCGGGGAGCCCACCCTGCACAGCGGCATCGGCAAAATAATCCGCTACATCAAGGAAAAATCCGACAAGCCGGTGGTGGTCCTGACCAACGGCTCCCTGCTCTATCTGCCGGAAGTGCGCCAGGATCTTTTGGCTGCGGATATCGTCATCCCCTCGCTTGATGCGGCCAGAGAGGAAAGCTACCGGCGCATCAACCGGCCCGCGGCCTGCTCGCCCCTTGCCGAGTTGATCGAAGGACTCATTACCTTTCGCAAGGAATTTTCCGGAAAATTCTGGCTGGAAATCCTCCTGGCCAGTAAGATTAACGACAGCCCGGAAGATATCGCCGCCCTGGTTGCGGCAGTGAAAGAAATCAACCCGGACAAGGTTCAGCTCAACACCGTGGCGCGTCCTCCCCTGGAAAGCTTCGCCAAACCGCTGACCCGGACGGAGCTTGAAGGTGTTGCCCGCCAGCTTCCGGGAGAGGTGGAAATCCTTGTTGATTTTTCCACCCGGGACCGGGAAAAATTCCGCAACCTTTCCGAAGACGAAATTATTGAAATGCTGAAACGAAGACCCTGCACAAGCAACGATGTCAGCGAGGCCCTGAATCTGGACCCTGACACCACACAGATCATTTTACACCAGCTGGCCGCCAGCGGCCGCATCATAGAGACGAAACACCATGACAAACGATACTACCAAACCAACAGATGAACAGCCCAACAACCAGGGAACAGGAAACAACGGTGATGACCGTTCTATCCTCTCCCGGGTAAGCAAATGGCTGAAAAAACCGGGCCGGCCCGGCGAAGACGATACCCAGAGCTCCGCTCCACCCTCCGGTTCACCCCCTGCGGCTTCAAACCGAAAGGAGACTGCCCAGACCTCCGGTGCCGCCTCGCCGCCGCAGGACGAAACAGCTTCCCCCACAGGGAGCAAACCCCGCCGGCGGAAAAGACCACCCCGCCGGCGGCCTAAAGCTGCCAAGCCGGAAGGGACGCAAACCGAAACAGGCACGGAAAAGGGACAAACCGCCGCCCCGACTGAAGCGGAGAAACCGAAAACCGCTGGTCCAGCCAGACAGCCGCGCCAGCGTCCGCCCCGCAAAGCCAAAGAGCACGTCAAGGAAGCCCCGAAACCCTCGGACAGCAGACAGGCGGCCAAGGGGGATACCACCCTGAAACTGCTCATCAACACTGATGAGCCGGAAGAATGCCGTCTCGTCCTTCTGGAAAGCGGCAAGGTGGAATCCTTTTACGTGGAAACCGTCAGCCAGGCGCAGACCAAAGGCAACATCTATAAAGGCAGGGTCACCGCAGTGGAAGCCAATCTACAGGCGGCCTTTGTCGATTACGGCACGGAAAAAAACGGTTTTCTGCCATTCGGCGATATCCATCCGGAATATTACGCCACAGAAGTGGCGGCAGACACCCACTGGAAGGATCTGCCCATCCAGGATGTGCTCACCAAGGGACAGGAAGTGCTGGTTGAAGTGGTCAAGGAGGCGACCGGCAACAAGGGCGCGACCCTCACCACATATCTCTCCCTGCCGGGCCGCTATCTGGTGCTCATGCCCGGCAGCGACAGCGCAGGAATTTCGCGAAAGATAGAGTCCGAGGAAGAACGCAACAAACTGCGGGAGATGGTTGACAGCGTCAGCATCCCCGAGGGTATCGGCTACATCGTCCGCACCGCCAGCCAGGAAATCACCAAGACCGCGCTGGCCCAGGACGTCCGCTACCTGCTCAACCTCTGGAAGGAAATCAAGAAAAAAGGCCAGACCGAGAAGGCCCCGGCCCTCTTGCACAAGGAACAGAACATCGTTTCACGGTTCCTTCGCGACCATTTCACTTCCGAAATCGAAGAAATCCTGGTGGATGACGAAGAAGCCCTGGCCCAGGTCAATAATTTTCTTGAACTGCTGCCGGCTGCCCAAAGAAAATCGACAACCGCCAAACTGCATAAGGGAATTCAGCCTCTGTTCCATCAATACCACGTGGAAAAACAGATCGAACAGATCTACCAGCCCACCGTGCCCCTGCACTCAGGCGGCTCCATCGTCATCAACCCCACCGAAGCACTGGTAGCCATTGATGTCAATTCCGGCCGCACCGGCAAGGACAAAAGCTTTGAAGACGCCATCTTCCTCGCCAACATGGAAGCAGCCGAGGAATTGTCGCGCCAGCTCAGGCTTCGCGACCTGGGCGGTCTCATAGTGGTGGACTTCATCGACATGCGGGATTCCAAACACATCCGTGAGGTGGAAAAAAAGGTACGCGATTGCATGAAACGCGACAAAGCCAAAGTGGATTTCTCCAAGATCTCCAAATTCGGTCTCATGCAGATCTCCCGGCAGAAGATGGCCGCGCCTGTCGCAGTGGGCAGCTACCGAGTCTGCCCCCATTGCCAGGGGCGCGGTATGGTTCGGTCCGTGGAAACCCAGGCTCTGGTGCATTTCAGACATATCCAGACCGGAGTTACGAGAAAGGAGATCAAGCGGGTGGTATGCCGTTTGCCCATGGAGGTTGCCCAGTACATCCTGAACAAAAAACGGGCTGACCTGATCGAACTGGAACAGGAAAATCAGGTCGAGATCAGCATTATCTCTGAGGCGACCATGCCGCCCAACGAAAGCAAAATCGAGTTCCTGAAAGAATAGTCTCCTCTGCCGATGCGCATGCTGACACCATGCGCATCGGTTCCGCTACACCCAGTTCCCCCGCCTGCACCTCGAATCAACCCACTCAGCGTTTCTTTTGGCTCTTCTGGTATTTGACTACAGCCCGGTTATGCTCGGCCAGGTCGCGGGAAAAATAATGGGTTCCGTCATTTTTTGAAACGAAATAGAGATAGGACTCCGAGGCGGGCTGCAGCACGGCAGCGATGGCAGCACGGCCCGGATTGGCGATGGGGCCTGGAGGCAGGCCGTTGATCAGATAGGTATTGTACGGGGTTGGCGTTTCCAAATCCTTCCGGGTCAGGTTGCCGTTAAAATCACGAAGGCCGTAGATCACGGTTGGGTCGGTCTGCAGCCGCATGCGGTACCGCAACCGGTTTAAAAAAACTCCTGCGATAAGAGGCCGTTCTTCCGGTGCGCCGGTTTCCTTTTCCACGATGGAAGCCAGGGTGAGCACCTCGTGGGGAGAAAGCCCCAGAGCGTTGTCGTGTAAATCTCCCAATTCCTCCCGGACCTTTTTCCCCCGTTCAACCATCTGGCTGATAATCTGTCTGGGGTGCTGACCGCGCAAAAGCTGATAGGTGTCCGGGAACAAGTAGCCCTCCAAGCTTCCGCCTTGCACCCCATGCCTGGCCAAAATCTCCGGATCACTCACCAGCTTAAGAAAATGATCGCGCTCTCCCCAACCGCCTTCGTCCAGAATATCGGCAAGCTGATAGATGTTGGTGCCTTCGGGGATGGTGACCGACCATCGCACGGTGGAACCGGTCGCAAGGGTGCGGAGAATTTGATACGGGGTTTGTCCGGGAGTAAAGAGGTATTCTCCGGCCTGCAACCGTTGGCTGAGCCTGGAGATTCTGGCGAGATAATAAAATCCTCGTCCCGGCGGGATCACCCCGTTTTCGACAAGAATATTTTCTATCCCGGCAAGACTTGTTTTGGGTGGAATCAGGATATGAAGATTGGCCCCATCCCGCGCGGGAATAGGGATTACGGCGTAAGACCAGATCCAGATTCCGAAACCGACCGACACCAGCAAGGCAACACCACAGAGCCAGACTGCCATAAGCCGGAGGATGCCGAGCCGGTTTTGGTCTTTTTTCCAGACCGCCATTTTCTGCCCCAACGACGCGATCTCCTGCGGATTTTCACAGTGAAGCCAGGCATAATCCCTGCCGAAAGGAATCGGGATTATGCCTGCGTCTCAGCCTTACCCCTCAAAAACAATGGACAAAATCCGATCCATGTTCTTCACGGGGATGAACTTGATCTTTTTGCGAAGATCTTCGGGAATCTCCACCAGATCCTTCTTGTTCTGTTCCGGAATGATCACCGTGGTGACCCCTGCCCGGAGGGCGGCCAGAGCTTTCTCTTTGAGCCCGCCGATGGGCAGCACTCTCCCCCGCAGGGTGATCTCCCCGGTCATAGCCACATCCTGGCGCACTTTTTTCCGGGAAAGGGCCGAATACATGGCCGTGGCGATGGTCACCCCGGCGGACGGGCCGTCCTTGGGAATGGCGCCGGCCGGCACATGCACATGGATGTCGATTTCGTCGAAATAATTGTCGGCAAGCTTGAGCTTCTTGATGCGGGAGCGACAGAAGCTCAAGGCCGCCTGAGCCGATTCCTTCATCACCTCGCCCAACTGTCCGGTCATGGTCAGATTGCCGCGGCCCTTTAAGATGGAAATCTCAATATAGAGGATTTCTCCGCCCACTTCTGTCCAGGCAAGCCCGGTGGCCATGCCCGGCTGGTCGATGATCTCTGTTTCCGATTCGGGCGTGAATTTCGGTGGGCCGAGGTATTTGCTCAAAGTCCGGTCGGTGAGGGGAAAGGGCCCCTTACTGCCTTCGGCAACCCTCCGGGCATTTTTCCGACAGATGGTGCCGATCTCCCGTTCCAGATTTCGCAAACCCGCTTCCCGGGTATAATTGGTAATGACCTTTGCCAATATGGCATCATCGAACTGGACATGCTTTGCGGTGATACCGTTTTCCTCAAGCTGGCGCGGCACCAGATAACGCCGGGCAATCTCGACTTTCTCCTCAAGGGTGTAACCGGCCAGACGGATCACCTCCATCCGGTCATAGAGCGGAGCCGGAATGGTATCCGCCATATTGGCGGTGGTGATGAACATGACCTTGGAAAGATCAAAGGGCATGTTGAGGTAATGATCGGTAAAATCGCTGTTCTGGGCCGGGTCCAATACCTCGAGCAGGGCGGAAGACGGGTCGCCGCGGTAGTCGGCGCCGACCTTGTCGATCTCGTCGAACATGAAGACCGGATTGTTGGCTGCCACGGTTTTTAGGCCCTGGATAATCCGACCGGGCATGGCGCCGATATAGGTCCGGCGATGACCGCGGATCTCTGCCTCATCGCGCATGCCGCCAAGGGAAATGCGGTGGAATTTGCGGCCCATGGCCCGGGCTATGGACTGACCCAGCGAAGTCTTTCCCACTCCGGGAGGGCCGACAAAGCAGAGGATTGGCCCCTTGGTCGTTTTATTGAGCGACCGCACGGCCAGGTACTCCAAGATTCGCTCCTTGACCTTCTCCAGCCCGTAATGATCTTCGTCCAGAACCGCCTTGGCGACCTTGAGATCAAGCCGATCCTTTGTGCTTTTGCGCCAGGGCAGATCAAGTATCCAGTCGATATAGGTCCGGACAATGGACGCCTCCGAGGCATCGGGATGCATCATCTCCAGCCGTTTGAGCTGTTTGCCTGCTTCCTTTTTGACCTCCGGCGGCATCCGGCACCTGGCCAATTTTTCCCGCAGCTCCTCCATCTCCTGGGAGCGGTCGTCGATATCGCCCAACTCTTTCTTCAGAGCCTGCAACTGCTCACGCAGATAATATTCACGCTGGGTGCGGCTCATCTCCTCCTTGGCCTCGGACTGGATCTTGGCCTGCATGGTGGAGACTTCCAGCTCTTTCTGCAGGTATTCAGCCACCTTTTTCAACCGCAGGGCGGGATCGAAGGTTTCCAGCACCGCCTGGGACTCGGAAACCTTGAGCTGCAGATTGGAGACCACCAGATCGGCGAGCCGTCCCGGTTCCTCCACGTTGTTGAGGATAACCATGAGGTCCGAAGACATGATGCCCTTGAGCGAGAGGATCTTCTCCGTCTGCTCCCGAACATTGCGCATGAGCGCCTCCATCTCCACCGAAACCTCTTCCACCTCTTCGTCCTGGATCAACTCGATCCGGGCGATGTGGTGGGGCTCTTCCTGGATAAAGGCTTCGACCCGCGCCTTACGCAAGGCCTGCACCAGTACCTTGAGACGGCCGTCCGGCAGCTTCAGGGTGCGCATGATCATGCAGACCATGCCCACATCATACATATCTTCGGATTGGGGCTCGTCCAGGGAAGCATCCTTCTGGGTGACGAGCATGAGGAGTTTGTCCTTGCTCATAGCGTCGTTGACCGCACCCACCGACGCAGGCCGCCCGACAAAGAGGGGAATAATCATATAATTGAAGATAACCACATCACGTACCGCCATGAGCGGCAATTCCCCGGGAATCTCCTGCCCTTCGGAATCATGAAAATCGTTCAGCTCTGAGGTCATGGAATCATTTATATCCACAACATGCCTCCAGGTTATATTTTATCGGCACACCACCCTTGCGGGAAAAGGGTGCCGAAGAGAACAAGGGTTTAAGTTGGGCAACATAAGCACGCCTCCCCGTGAAGTCAAGCCGATATCCACGGGACAAGATACGCCTTGAAATATGCTTGAAGAAATCGATGTTTTGCACCATAGTACCCCTGCTACCGGCAGGATGTTCCGCACGGAGAAATAAATGCCATTAAAGCAATCATGCCATGACGGCCAACAAAAAACAACCGGCAACCTAATCCTGATGAATCTTACAAACGCTTCTTTTTTTGATCTGAGCCGCTATGCCCATGCCGCCCTTTTCGTGGCGGAGGAATATCCCTGGCAAGCGCTGGCCCGCCTGAAGGCGTACATGGCGGAATATCCCTGGCCGCAAATCGCTTGGCCGCAAACCCCCGGTCCGCTTCCTGCCACCTTGATCCTCCACGATTCGATGCTGATGGAGGCCACCGGCCTCACCATCGAATTTGGCGATGCCACCAAGGGCAGGCTCAAGGTATTACGCGACAACGTACTTCTGGAAGGAGCCAGCGTTCTTATGGCCGGAGCGGTATTGGCCGGAGGGCCGATCAGTCTCGGCAAGGGAGTGCTCGTTGAATCCGGGGCCTTTATCAAGGGGCCGGTGATCATCGGCGATCAGAGCGAGATCCGGCAGGGCGCCTATCTGCGCGGTCACTGCCTGGTGGGAGCCCGCTGCGTGGTGGGGCATGTCACCGAAGTCAAGCATGCCATCTTTCTGGACGACGCCAAGGCCGGGCATTTCGCCTATCTGGGAGACAGCATCCTGGGCAATGAAGTGAACCTGGGGGCGGGCACCAAACTGGCCAACCTGCGCTTCACCAGCGGGGACGTCCTGGTGAAAACTCCGGATGGCCCGATCAGTTCCGGGCTACGTAAATTCGGGGCAGTCTTTGGCGACAGGGCCCAAACCGGCTGCAATGCGGTGACCAATCCGGGCACAGTGCTCGGCAAAAAATCCATTGTCCTGCCCAACACCACAGCGCCTTCCGGCTGGCACACCAGCAACTCGCTGATCCGCTAGACCGCCCCGTTTATTTCAAAAAAGTGGGCAAGGCCGAGGATAAATTCCAGAAAAATGCCCACCACGAGAAAAAGTCGCAGTGTTCTGCTGAACGGCAGCCTTTCCTTGACCAGACGCTGCAGAACGGCAACAATCAGCAGCGTGGCCCCCAGATTGATCGGCGCAACGGACAGCATGTGAATCAGGGTTTCCACCACTGAATGCATAGCCCGCCCGGGGAAATAACGGACACTGGCCAGCAGATACACCACAACCAGGACAGCCAGGGAAAGATGCTCCCGTATTTTTCGCATACACAGCCTGTTCTTAAATGTTTCTTCCGGGAACCCAAGGTCATTAAGGCTCTTATTAGATGCTATGTGCTTCGCCAAGCACATCATGATCAGAAAAGACAAAGATTACACGATGTTTATCGCTCACCCTGAGCCTGTCGAAGGGTGTTTTTCGATTTTACAAGAGGCCCATTGTAACAGGAATTACAAATGACACAATCGCTCATCGCCCTTTTTTCTCTGGAAACAAGCCCGCAGCCTGCCGATTTACAACCATTCCGGCTCCTGTGCGACGCACTTTTTTTCTATGCCCTGCCGGGCCAAGACACTCCCCGGGCCGACAACGCCGAAGAGCAGGAATTGTGGACGGGATATACGCCTGTAAGACTTTCCCCCGAAGACCAGTCCCGTTTTCTGTCCCTTGCCCGTGAGCTGAAAGGCCATGAATCTGAATTCCATAGCGGACTCCTGGCCTCTCTTTCCTCCGAGCATGGAGACCGGGACGAAGCTTCGGTCGGCGCCCTGATTTCAAGCCTGCGCTCCACCACAAAAACCACGCCCCCCAAGAAGACAACAGACGAAGGCCTCTGGCAGGCAATGCTCATCCTGAAGCTGGCGGAGATGTTTCGGGAAGAAGAACGGGAAATCACCCAAGGGTTCATGGCCGTCTCGGGCAAAGAGGCGGAGCTGTTTGCCGCCATCCGGGGAGAAGAAGAGGCCGAGGACGGGGAAGGAGACGAGGAAGAAGAACAGGCCCTGCGGGAGCTTGCTGCAACCACGGTGCCAAGCGGGCCGACGCTTAATGTGACCCGGCAGGCCAAAGCCTGGGGCCACTTCTTCCTCCGGGATGCCCGGGCAGCCGAATTCCCGCTGCTGGCCACAACCCAGGAAGACCTCCAGGGTTTGCTCGCAGACACCTACGAAGCTCTCACCGGCCGCCTTCCCAGACAGCTGGTCAGCCTCGCCTTGCCGACCCAGCCGGAGAGTAATGAACATGCAGCCCTTATCAAAAAATTTAAAACTGCCACCGAAGCTGCCGGAAGACAGTTCAACCAACTTTTACTGGAAGTTGCCGCAAGCGGAACACTCTCCTCCGAGCAACTTACCAAACTGCAAGGGGCTGGAAACGAACTGAACCGGGGTGCTCTTCCTTTTCTGAAAAACAGCCCGAACGAAAAGGTCATGCGATTTTACGCCTACGAAGGAGTCTCGCTCACAGACCTTTTTACCAGAGTATGCAGCAACCAGGCTCCGGCGGCAGCCTCTGAGCAGGCGACCACCGGACTTCTTGCTGTTCTGAGCTGATTGCCCTATCGGTAGGGATTGATGGTAAGCACCGGGCAGGGCGCGGTTTTGACAATCTTTTCCGCCACACTGCCAAAAAGGATTTTGTCGAGCCCCTTATAGCCATGGGTTCCCATGACAATCAGGTCCGCTTTCTCCTTCCCGGCAAACCGATTGATCTCCTCGACCACGTCTCCGCTCAGAATCGCGGTGGTATGCGGAACCGAACCGTTGAGGGTTTCCGCCACGAAACTCTTCATTTTTTCCCGGGCGCTCTTGACCATCTCTTCCTCAAGCTGGATGATGGGCATGTGGGGCACAAAAAATCCGGAGTAATCGTCAAAGCTCTGCACCACAAAGACGATGGCCAGTTCCGCCTTGAATTTTGCGGCAAAATCAACGGCCGTACGGAGGATCTTCTGAGAATTCTCCGAAAAATCCACGGGAACCATAATCTTTTTAATTTCGTTCATTTCCCCTCCTTATGGTATAGATAGCAGGCTTTATCCACGATCGTGAATACGACTGCACGTGGTTGCATTATTCTCTCCACATGATCAGGCTAGCAGAATGCTTTTCCCCTTGTCAACAGGAGAGACACCCCTTTAAATCCTTACCCGGAGCAGAGTTCGATACCCATGTCCCTGTCAGAGGCCATAACCGACATTTTTGCCCAGGATGGCATCCTGGCCCAGAAACTGCCCGGCTACGAATCGCGCCCCAGCCAGTTGAAAATGGCCGAAGCAATCGGCGCCATTTTGGATCCGGGAGAAGACGAACGGTCAGACCTGCCGGGAATGCTGGCGGTCGAGGCGGGCACCGGCACAGGGAAAACCCTGGCCTATCTGGTCCCGGCCATCCTGAGCGGCCAGAAAGTGGTGGTTTCCACGAACACCCTGAACCTGCAGGATCAAATCCTCACCAAGGAAATTCCCTTCATCAAAAAACACCTTGCTCCGAGACTCAACGCCCTCTGCATCAAGGGAAGACAAAATTACCTTTGCATCTACCGCTGGCACCAGTTCCTGGCGTCACCCCAGAGGAACCTCTTTGCCGACGACCGCGATACCCAACGGATCGCAGACTGGCTGGAGGAAACCGAGACCGGCGACCGAAGCGAACTTTCCTGGCTTGCCGACAATGCCCCGCTGTGGCAAACAATCACCGCCTCGACCAGTCAATGCCTTGGTACCAACTGCCCGGATGCCTCCCCCTGTTTTATCACCCGGCTGCGCAAAAAGGCAGGGCAGGCCCAATTGCTTGTGGTAAACCACCACCTCTTCTTTTCCGACCTTGCCCTGCGCCGTTTCGGACATGCAGAGGTCCTGCCCCGCTACGAATCGGTGATCTTCGACGAGGCCCATCATCTGGAAGGCGTGGCAACCCGATATTTCGGCACCTCTTTCAGCCATTATCAGGTGGTGGACCTGGTCAAGGACCTGGAGACCGCAGCCCAGGCAGACCTGGTGGGACGCACCAAGGAAGGCGTCATCCAGACCGCCAGGGCATTGCTCAAGCAGGTAGATCTCTTTGCCGAGCTGTTTCCCAAGGAACGGGGCCGTTTTTCCCTGCTGCAATTCATCGACCGTTTCCCGAACTGGGAAGAAGAACGGCAGCGTTTAGCCGACCAGATCAAGGGTCTCTCTCTTCAACTGGCCAAAGCGGCCATGACCGGGGAAAGCTGGCAGGGCATGCAGCGACGGGCGGATGAGATGCTGAGCGCCTTCAACACTATCACCGAAGCGCAAGACACCTCGTCGGTATACTGGTACGAACGGCGGGAAAAAACCGTGGCTCTTTCCGCCTCACCCATCGACATTGCCGAGGAGTTGCAGGATTTCCTCTACGAGCAGACCAGAAATGTGATTTTTACCTCTGCCACCCTCACCACGGACAACACCTTCGCCTATTTTTTCAGCCGTCTCGGCTTACCCGAAACCACTCGGACCATGACTCTGGCCACCCCCTTTGATTACGCGAAGCGCACCCTGCTGTTCGTGCCGGGCCAGGGCTTTCCCGAACCCACGTCCCGCGAGTTTCCGGCCGCAACCCAGCAGTTGATGCAGGAACTGATCATGGCCGCCAATGGGAGAACCCTGGTGCTGTTCACCAGCATCAGCGCCATGCGCGGAGCCCACGAGGTTCTCATCAGGCAACTCCCCTTTCCGGTGCTGGTGCAGGGAGAGGCGCCCAAAGCCAGGCTGCTTGAACAATTTCAGGAAGAGACGCATTCCGTTCTCCTGGCGGTGGCCAGCTTCTGGGAAGGCGTGGATGTGGTGGGCGAATCACTCAGTTGCGTGATCATCGACAAACTTCCGTTTGAAGTCCCCTCGGACCCTGTTATTATGGCCCGCATGGAACGCATCA
>Ga0180009_10004846_pt1 | contig 14680 bp, 9 predicted proteins | sample OS_PC_MetaG_FD_123537 | JGI IMG/M metagenome (GOLD analysis project Ga0180009, IMG submission 123537) | Groundwater microbial communities from the Aspo Hard Rock Laboratory (HRL) deep subsurface site, Sweden - OS_PC_MetaG | ecosystem: Environmental > Aquatic > Deep subsurface > Groundwater...
GGTGGAGGTCGTCAAATGTTTGTGAATCCAGAACACAATCAAAAGGTTGCCTAGTGTTCCGGGCTGACATTCAGGTTCCCGGCAGGGAACCATATGTCATAGTCGGAGCACTGGAATGGCTGTCACCTTGAGGCGTTCTACCCGGCTCCGCTTATGCTTTTTCGTCCGCGCCAGCTTGATGGGTCGTGGTCCGCCGTCCGAAGTCGGGGGCATCGGTGTCCTGACCGGCTTCGATGATACCACGGCGAAGCGTGCGCGCTTCGGAGAAGAGGCGGTGCAGGGTATCGCCTTCATCGTAGCGGATGGCGCGCTGCAAGGCAGTCAAATCTTCGGAGAAGCGCTGCAGCATTTCAAGCACGGCTTGCTTGTTGTTCAGGAAGACGTCGCGCCACATGGTCGGGTCGGAGGCGGCGATACGAGTGAAATCGCGAAAGCCGCCGGCCGAAAACTTGATGACCTCGCGGTCGGTCACGCGTTCCAGGTGGCCGGCGGTGTTGACGATGTTGAAGGCGATCAAATGCGGTACGTGGCTGGTGATCGCCAAGACCCGGTCGTGATGTTCCGGCGTCATCGTCTCGACGTGGCTGCCAAGCCCCTGCCAGAACGCTTTCAATCTGGCGACCGCGGCGGCATCGCAATTTTCTGGAGGCGTCAGGATGCACCAGCGGCCATCGAACAGTTCGGCGAAGCCCGCCTCGGGCCCGGACTGCTCGGTGCCGGCGATCGGGTGGCCCGGGACGAAGTGGACGCCAACCGGCACATGCGGAGCCACGTCGCGGACAATCGCACCCTTGACAGAACCGACGTCGGTGAGGATCGCAGCATCGGAGAACGCGCCGGCTTCGGCGATCTCCCTGGCAATCGGGCCGCACATACCGACCGGGGTGCACAGCACGATGAGGTCCGATCCGCGGGCGGCTTCGGCGGCGGTTTGGAAACCCTCGTCGACGATACCGAGTTGCAGCGCCTTTTCGACAGTCGCCGCCGTCCGGGCAGAGCCGACGATGCGCCCAGCCAGACCGGCGCGGCGGGCTGCGTGGGCAATCGACGAGCCGATCAGGCCGATTCCGATCAACGCGATCTGTTCGAAGCGTGCTGCACTCATTCCTTGGGTGCCTTGTCATTGCCTGAAGTCGTGTTGGGAGACTTGCCTATGCCAACACTTCCTGAAGTCGTGTTGGGAGACTTGCCTATGCCAACACTTCCTGAAGTCGTGTTGGGCGGCTTGCCTGTGCCAACACTTCCTGAAGTCGTGTTGGGCTGTGTACCGGCACCGGCCAAACTCTCGAACGCCGCGTTCAGTTCGGCGATCACGTCGAGGGACTTGCCTATGATGATTTCCTTGATCGCGGCGACAGTCTCACGGTTTTCTTCTTCGGTTCCGACCGTCATGCGCAGTGCATTCGGCAGATTGTAGGACGCGACACGGCGCAGGAAGATGCCGCGCGTCTTCAGAGCCTCGTCGGCTTCCGCGGCCGTTATGGCGAGACCATCGAAGTGCATCAATAGGAAATTGGCGACGCTCGGCGTCACCTTGAGGCCAAGCTTCTGCAATTCGCTCGTCAACCAGGGCAGCCAGCGATCGTTATGCGCAACGGCTTTGATTAGGTGTTCCTGATCGCGGACGGCAGCGGTTCCCGCCGCGATGGCCTGTGAAGACAGATTGAATGGGCCGCGTATCCTGTTCAGCACGTCCGCGATCGCCGGCGGGCAATAGGCCCAGCCGATGCGCAGGCCGGCAAGTCCGTAGATCTTCGAGAACGTGCGCGTCATCACGGTGTTGTCGGTGTCGGTGACGAGCGCGGCCCCGGCGTCGTAGCCGGGGGCGTGGACGTACTCGGCATAGGCGCCGTCGAGAACCAGAAGGATGTCCTCGCGAAGCCCGGTGCGCAGGCGGCGGACCTCGCTGTCGGGAATGAACGTGCCGGTCGGGTTGTTGGGGTTGGCGAGGAAGACGACGCGGGTCTTCGCGCTCACCTTCGCCAGGATCGCGTCGACATCGCTCACCAGTTCGCGCTCGGTGGCGGTGACGGGCGTGCCGCCGTTGGTCAGGATGGCAATCGGGTAGACGAGAAAACCGTGCTCGGTCAGGATGCCCTCGTCGCCGGCGCCGATGTAGGCCTGCGCCAGCAGATTGAGGAGTTCGTCGGAACCCGCGCCGCACACGATGCGGCTCATATCGAGCCCGTAGACCTCGGCGATGGCCTTACGCAGGACCGTCGCCTGCCCATCGGGATAGCGCTCAAGTTTACCGGCAACCGAGGAATAGGCCTCGATTGCCGCAGAGCTCGGGCCGAGCGGCGTCTCATTCGAGGACAGCTTGATTTCTCTGCCTGAAGCGCTTTTTCCACTCTCGCCGGGAACGTAGGGCGCGATGTCGAGGATGCCGGGATTAGGGCGCGGTGTGGCCATGGGATGCCTGAAAGCCGGTTATGGGTGAAACTTTGAGGAGAAATACGGCGCGGCGCGAGCCGGTGCAAAGAAAAGTTACGTTTTCCGCCAATAGGTCACAACCCTTGCGGCGGTGCTGGGTGCTCTGTCACGGGTGCAGTCCGGCCAAGCTGCTTGACGCTGGGCGGCGTAAATCCTATTTACGGGACTGATCGTGGTGATTTGGCCGGCCGGCTTGCAGCCACGTAAAACAACTCGCTAAAAAGGCCGCGCCTTCCTGACAAGGATCGAGCCGGCCCTGTTTGAGGTTGAGCTCGATAATGACGTCTCAGACGCAGCCCGATACACCTGACAACATCAAGGACGACATCGACGTTGATGGCGTCTCACCGCAGATGGGCTCGGTCACCTTCACAGACGCCCTTGAACTCGACAACGGCCGCAAGCTTGCCCCGTTCACGATTGCCTATAACGCCTATGGCGAACTCAACGCCGAAAAGTCGAACGCGATTTTGATCTGTCACGCCCTGACAGGCGATCAGCACGTCGCCAACCGCCACCCGATCACCGGCAAGGAAGGCTGGTGGTCGCTGCTGGTCGGGCCGGGCAAGCCGATCGACACCAACCGGTTCTACGTCATCTGCACCAACATCCTCGGTGGCTGTCTGGGTTCGACCGGTCCGGCGTCGATCGATCCGCAAACCGGAGCGGCCTATGGGCTGACCTTCCCGGTCATTACGATCGGCGACATGGTCGATGCGCAGGCTCGCCTGATGGACCACCTCGGCATCGATCAGCTGTTTGCCGTGGTCGGCGGTTCGATGGGCAGAATGCAGGTCCTCGAATGGGCCTCGCGGCACAAGGAACGCGTCTTTGCCGCCGTGCCGATTGCCACTGCCGCCTGGCACTCATCGCAAAACATCGCCTTCCACGAAGTCGGCCGCCAGGCCGTCATGGCGGACCCGCAATGGATGCGCGGCGACTACCTCAAGCACGGCGTGACACCGCGCAACGGCCTCTCGGTGGCGCGGATGGCCGCCCACATCACCTACCTTTCGGAAGACGCGCTGCACGCCAAGTTCGGACGCAATCTGCAGAACCGCGCCGACCGGACATTCTCATTCGATGCCGATTTCCAGGTGGAAAGCTATCTGCGTCACCAGGGCTCGACATTCGTCGACAGGTTCGACGCCAACAGCTACCTGTATATCACCCGGGCGATGGACTATTTCGACCTTGCCGCCGAACATGGCGACGTTCTGGCGGAAGCATTCAGGGGCACCCAGTCGCGGTTCTGCGTCGTCTCGTTTACGTCAGACTGGCTCTATCCGACACGCGAAAGCCGGGAGATCGTGCAGGCGCTCAATGCGGTCGCCGCCAACGTGTCGTTCGTCGAGATCGAGAGCAATGCCGGGCACGATGCGTTCCTTCTGGACGAACCCGAGTTCTTCGCAACGATCACCGGTTTCATCAATTCATGCGCGCAGAAGCGCGGACTTCCGGCGGCCTGAGGGGAACCAGCATGCTCGATAGAACGAAGCCTTCCCGTTCCGCCCGGCAGCACCATCAACATCGCGTCGATCACCTGCTGATTGCGGAAATGGTGGCGCCGGGAAGCCGGGTGCTCGATGTCGGCTGCGGCGATGGCGCGCTGTTGCAGCTGCTTGCCGATACCAAGGCAGTCGACGGACGCGGCGTGGAGTTGTCGCGCGAAAAGGTCAACGCGTGCGTTGCGCGCGGGCTTTCCGTCATTCAGGGCGATGCCGACCAGGATCTCGACGACTATCCCGACCAGGCGTTCGACTACGCGGTGCTTTCGTTGACGATCCAGGCGACGCAGAGGCCGCGCGACGTGCTCGTCAACCTGTTGCGGATCGGGCACCGGGCGATCGTATCGTTTCCCAACTTCGGGCACTGGATGATCCGCGCCGAACTCCTTTTCAACGGGCGCATGCCGCAAACGGCGAACCTGCCGGAGCCGTGGTATTCAAGCCCGGATTCGCACCTCTGCACGATCCGCGACTTCGTCGAATTGTGTGACGTCCTCGATACCGTCGTCGAGGAAGCGGTTGCCTTCAACAGCGCAGGGCGGCGGCTGCCGATCAAGAAGTCGCTGACGCTGCAAAACCTTCTCGGCGAGAAGGCGGTGTTCAAACTGCGCCGCCGGAAGCATGTCTGATCTGACGGGACATTTTTTAGCTCACGGGCCGTAGGCCCTCCGCAGGGGCGGCACTCGTGCCGGGTCGCCTTGCTCCCGGATCGCCTGTGGCGATCGCGGTACTCAAACACTCTTCGTCTACGCAAATCATCTTTGAGCTCATCGGCCGTAGGCCCTCCGCAGGGGCGGCACTCGTGCCGGGTCGCCTTGCTCCTGGATCGCCTGCGGCGATCGCGGTACTCAAACACTCTTCATCTACGCAAATCATCTTTGAGCTCACGGGCCGTGGGCCCTCCGCAGGGGCGGCACTCGTGCCGGGTCGCCTTGCTCCTGGATCGCCTGCGGCGATCGCGGTACTCAAACACTCTTCGTCTACGCAAATCATCTTTGAACTCACCGGCCGTGGGCCCTCCGCAGGGGCGGCACTCGCGCCGGTTCGCCTTGCTCCCGGATCGCAACGTGCGTTCCAAGTTACGGGTCAGATATCAAATAAAAAGAAGGCCGCGCTCCGCAAGGATGCGCGGCCGACTATCTATGGATCTGCGAACACTCCTGCCCGTCAGGCGACCGAGGAGGTCAGCCACTTTTCCAGCGAAGCGCGCTGCGTCATCGCACCGACATGCTGTGCAACGACCTTGCCGCCGTTGAACACCAACAGCGTCGGCATGGCGCGGACGTTGTAGGTCTGCGCGATGCGCGGGCTCTGGTCGACGTCGACCTTGACCACCTTGACGCTGTCTTTGAGCGCGTCGGCGACCTGTTCGAGCGCAGGGGCCATGGCCTTGCACGGCCCGCACCACTCCGCGAAGAAGTCAACCAGAACGGGCTTGTCGGACTTCAGTACGACGGCATCGAAATCGGCGTCCGATACGGTCACTGCCATGATCATTTCTCCTCGTTAACTTCGGCCCAGCGTGCATTTGCGGGCTCAATCCGCCCATTTTTGGGCCGGACAAGTCGTCCGTAGGTAAGGTCGGAACGCGAAGGCGTCAAGATTGGCTGGATGACAATTCCCATAATTGCCGCTCCGCCTCATCGAGCCGTGCATCCGGAACCTCGATCAGGCGGGCTACCCGCGTCCACAGAAGACCGGCGCGAACCCGGCGGCCGGGTTCTATCGCCTTCAAGGCAAGCCGGTAGGCGGCCAGCTGGAGAAGGTAAGCCTCGGCGATCGTCTCCGGTCCGGAAGGCACATCGCGATTGGTCTTGAAATCAACGATCAGATAAGACCCGTCGACCTCGGCGAGACGGTCGATGGAGCCGGACAGGCTCAAGGGCGGACCCTTGCCGCCGGGACGCTGGAGGCGCGCGGCGACAGCGACCTCGGCGCGGCTGCGCGGGCCGAACAAGGCAGCAAAGACCGGATCTCCCAGAACGTTTTCGACCTCTTCGACAATTGCGCGACGGACGTGGGCCGGGAGTGCCGAGCCACGGGCTTCAAGGAAGGCCTTGGCGGCTGCACCCCGGCGGTCTTCGCGAACCGCCGGCAGATGTTCGAAGAGGGCGTGCGTCAGCGTTCCCCTCAAAAAGCGGTCGCGGTCGCCGGCGGCTTCTTCCGGTGCCGGGGCCGAAGGTTCGTCGGGCGCACCGCGCGATTCGGGTCGCGTCGGACCGGGCACCGGTTCGCCTTCGGAATCAGCTTCGTATGGAACGAGCCGGGACGGCGCCAGCGGCAGCATGACGAGCGGTATGCGCGGAGCCTTGCTGCGGGCCCACTGCGGCGGTTGCAGAGGCGCACCGGCTGCCGCTGCATGAGAGCGGGCGTCGGCCCGGGCGACCGACTGCTCGCCTTGGAGGCGCAGGACTTCGCGGCCGTCGGGCCCGGTGACGGCCTGGATCGAATCTTCAAGTCCCTGGCGGACGATATCATACCAGCAGTCCGGAGGGCGCGGCCTGCCGCCTTCGAAACCGGCGACGTACAGGCGGTCCTCGGCGCGGGTCATGGCGACGTAAAGCAGCCGGTTCAGCTCCTGCTGCTCCTTCAGTTTCTTCGCATCGCGGGCATCCTTGATTGCCGTGATCTTCTTGCCGGCCCCCTTGATGGTCCAGGTGCGCGCCGGTTCGCCATCGGGCCCCGGCTTCGCGTCATCGAGCCTGGTCAGCGGATCGGAGGCACCGCCGGCGGAAGCGGTTGTGCAGGTATCGGGAAGAAAAACGATCGGAGCTTCCAGACCCTTCGGAGCGTGCACCGTCATGACGCGGACCTCGTTGACGCCCTGCTCCATGTCGCGCTTGATCTCGCGGTCGGTCTCGCGAAGCCACGACAGGAACCCGGTCAAGGACGGCGCTTCGCGCTCGTCGTAGGCTATCGCAAGGTTCAAGAATTCATCGATCGGGTCGGCGGCTTCGTGGCCGAGCCTTGCAAGCAGCCTGCGGCGCAGACCATCCTCGTCGAGCACCTTGGCGTAGAATTCGAACGGCGGCAGGAAGTCGGCGCGCTGGCGCAGCTCGACAAGCCGTTTCGCGGCTTCGGTGAATTGCGGCTTGTCGTTGCGCTTATCGATCAGCGCCTTCCACAACGACCCCTTACGTTTGTTGGCGAGTTCAAATAGCTGCTCCTCATCGAGGCCGATGATCGGGCTCTTCAGTATTGCGGCGAGCGTCAGGTCGTCATCGGGCAAGGTGGCAAAATCGCCGAGTGCGATGAGATCCTGCACTGCGAGTTGCTGAGTGAGGACAAGGCGGTCGGCGCCGGCTACCGGAATATTGCGGGCCTTCAGGGCGGCAACCATCGGCGCGGCGAACGGGCGGCGCTTGCGGCAAAGGATGAGGACGTCGCCTGGGCGGATCGGGCGACCTTTGGCTTCCAGCATCTCTCCTGATTCGATCCACCCGGAAATGGTATCTGCTATCCGGGCTGCGAGACGTTCGACGGGAGGCTGAACGGTTTCTTCCCCGAGCGGCTCGAAGGCGTCCGTCCCCTCCTGCTGCTCCGGCTTCTCGACCGGCCAGATTTCAACGAGACCGGCCTCGCCGACGCGCTTGACGGCATGTTCGATGGCGCGGCCGGAACCGCTGAGGCCCGGCGTTCGCAGCGCATCGGCGAAGACTCTATCGACGGATTCGAGGATCGGTGCGACGGTGCGGAACGACAAGTCGAGTGGTATCTGGCGGAGCTTCTGGCCGCTGGCTTCGGCCATTTTCCTGAAGGCTTCGCCCATGGCGGCGAACATCTCCGGCGCAGCGCCCTGGAACGAATAGATCGACTGCTTCTCGTCACCCACCGCGAACAGCGTGCGCTGGTTTTCGTGCGCGCCTTCACCGGAAAAGAATTCGGTCGCAAGGGATCTGACGATGCTCCATTGCGCCGGGCTCGTATCCTGGGACTCATCGACCAGAATGTGATCGATGCCGCCGTCGAGTTTGTAGAGAACCCAATCCGTGGCATCCAGGTGATCCGAACTCAACAGACCCACGGCCTTCTCGATCAGATCGTCGAAATCGAGGGCCGCGCGGCGCTCCTTGGCGTCGTTGAAGTGCTGGTAGACGCGGGCGGCCAGCGTCACGAGGACGAGGCTGGCCTGCACGCATTTCAGCGCGACTTCGCTGCGGACAAGTTCGGCGAGCCTTATCGAGGCGTCGGCAAGGTTCTGGCAAAGCGCAGGCTCCGCCTCCTGGATCGCCTTGGTGCCGAGAGTCTTGCGGGGATCGCCGTCGCCAGTGAGTAATGCGGTCTTGAGGTGCTCGATTTTCTTTCGCGGCGAGCCTGCCGCCTTTGCCTGCGCCAGGAGTTCCGCAAGCCTCAGATCGGTCTTCGCCTTGCTCTGAGCCAGAACGCGGCTGGCGGTTTCAATGATGCCGTTGCCGAGGACGGCCGCCATGTCATCGGCAAGACCCGCCAGAGCCAGGCCATGCGGCACGCCCAGGACTTCGCGCAGCAATTCTTCCTGCTCGGCAAGCCAGCGGTCGTTGCCTGAAGCATCGCGGGCGGCCTGCGCGATTCCGGCAAGCCAGCGGCGGTCGGCGATGGCCTGTGTCAGCACATCCTCGAAGCGCTCTTCGGCGGCGAAGGCGACCGCGCGCATCAAGGCTTCGCCGAGTTGGGATTCGGGATCGGCGAGGGCTTCGGAAATCGTGAGGTCGATTGCTTCGCGTTTCAGCGACCGGCCAAGGTCGTCATCGAGCGTCGCGAACCCCGGCGGCACGCCTGCCTCCATCGGAAAGCGCTGCAACAGTCGCTCGCAGAAAGCGTGGATGGTCTGCACCTTGAGGCCCCCGGGCGTCTCGATAGCGCGGGTGAAAAGCGTGCGGGCGCGAAACGTTTCTTCGTTGGAGGGCTCGCGGCCGAGCAGGTTGGTCAGTTCCTTTTTGAGTTTCTCGTCCGACTCCGTCACCCATCCTGCGAGCCGGTTGAAGACGCGCGTCGACATCTCGGCGGCTGCCGCCTTGGTGTAGGTCAGGCAAAGAATGCGCTCAGGCAGCGTACCAGCAAGCAGCAGCCGCAGCGTGCGCGACGTCAGAACATGCGTCTTGCCGGTGCCGGCGTTGGCGCTGACCCAGACCGAGAACTGCGGATCGGAGGCCTCGCGCTGGCGGCGGGTGGTGTCGTCTAGTTTCTCTCGGATCTCGTCAGCCGGATCGATGCTCATTTGCCTTCGCCTCCTTCGCCATTCTGGGAAGCGTCAGTGGATTGCGCCCATTCCGCAACGCGGGCCAAGTGCGCGTAGTCGTCGTAATAGTAGCTGTAGCCGTCGCGGCGCACGGCGGCATAGGGCGTCGCGATTGTGTCGTAACGGGCGACAAGATCCTTGAGCGCGGCAAGCGCTGCCTCGCCAAGCGCCGCGTCACCGCTGTCGGATTTGACGAAGCGTTCGGTGCCGGGCGGTTCGCCGCCGGAAGCCTGAATGTAGCGCAACCCGGCAATCTCGGTTCCTTCGACCTTGGCAAACCCTCCGGCGGCCAGGATCGCTGCTTCGAGCGGAAGCTGCGGACGGCGCATGTTGATCACGTCCTTGTCCGATGGCGGCTTGCCCGTCTTGTAGTCGGTGATGACGACGCCGCCGCCGGAGATGTCCAGTCGATCGGCCCGGGCAGTGAGCCTGAAATCTCCGCCCGGAGCAGGGAACGCCAATTCGCCGGAGACCTCGGTCAGTGTCTGCGCGACACTCTCTCTTCGGGCAGGTTCGGTTTCGGCAAACCATTCGGCGAAGCGGGCGAAGCGCGGCAGCCAGAACGCGGCGATGCGCGGGTGGGTCGCGTAGGCGTGGAGGATCTCCTCGGCGAAACCTGTCAGAACCCTGCCTGCATCTGGCGGCAGATCCTTCGAATGGCGTTTCGTGAAGGCCGACATCGCCTTGTGCAGAATCGTTCCCTTCAGGGCCGCGTCCGGTTCCGAGCCGAGCTCCGGCAGCACCTTCAGCTTCAGCACCTCGCTGGCGTAGATGGCATACGGATTGGCGATCCAGCGCTCGACACCGGAAACGGAAATGCGGCGCGGGCGAGCCTCAAGCGGCGGGCGCGGTTCGGGCCTCTTCGCGGGTGGACGGGGCTCGGCGAAGTCGCGGAAGCGCGCCCACTGCAGCCAGGGTTCCTTCGGGCGCAGTCCATCCTTCAGCCCGAGGCCGCCGATCAGCGCGTTCATTCGCATCAGCCAGCGGGACGGGACGGCTGGGACGCCGTCGACCTTGTTCGCGCGGGTCAGGAAGACTTCGGAAGCTCCCATCAAGGCGGCGAAATCGCGAGCTTCGCGGCCGGTCTCCTCTTCGGGGGAAGGCAGTCCCATCTCGGCGCGCATCGGCCGGTTGAGCCATGGGCCCGGATCGGTCGCGCCCGGCCATGTCGTTTCGTTGAGCGACCCCAGAATGACCACATCGGCCGTGAGCAGCTGCGATTCCATCGGCCCCCAGATCGACAGTCTGGGATGTTTTGGAACGCGCGGGATGACCGGCGGCAGCGTGGCGATGAGGGCGCGGTAGAGGTCGGGGTAATCGGCCGCCGAAATATCGGGCGAAGCCCCTGCGGAGGCCACAAGATCGGTGAAAAACCGCGAAGCGGCCTCGCCCGCCTCGCCAAGGTAGAGTTCGACATCGGCGCCGGCTTCGATCTCTTCTTCGGTCAGGCGGCTTGCGCTTTCCGCGACCCTTGCATGGCGCGAAGCCAATTCGTTCAGCGGGTATTCGGCTCCATCGGTGTAGACCTCAAGAAGCGGACCGTAGACCTCTTGCAGTCGGTCGAACAGGCCGAATGCGCGCTGCCAGTCCTCTTCCCACAACCGTTGGGCGGCCATGTCGCGCCGTTCGCCCTCGTCGATTTCGTCGCGGGCTCTGGCAAGTGCGGCGGCGATGCCCTCGATACCGCCGCCGATGTAGGTGGTGCGGAACGCGATCAGCTCGAGGGCGCGGGCGGCGAAGCGCACTTCGCGGGCCGACAGACCGAAGCGGGCGAGCGGATGCTTCAACAGCGCCATCGTCGAGACAGGCGAGAAACCCCGCGAGATGCAGTCGATGACAAGTTCGAGGAAAGCGCCCGGCACGGTCTTGGCAAACGGGCGGCCGGCGGAATCGTCGACACGAATTCCCCAGGCTTCGAGTCGGATCGCCACCCGTCGGGCCAACAGCCGGTCGGGGGTGACGAGAGCGGCTTTCTTTTCGGGATGCCCGGCGGCCTCGCGCATGATAAGCGCGATGGCCTCGGCTTCTTCCTGCGGCGAAGCAGCTTCGATCAGACTGACGTCGCCCAGCCCGTCGGCGATGCTTGCCGAATCGGCGGTCTCCACCCAGTTGCGCCAGCGGTCGGTCGTCTCGGTCGGCCGCATCGCTTCGGCGACGAATTCGACGCGACGCGCCACGGCGCCATCGGCGGCGCTGCCGGGCAGGACGGTGACGTCGCCTCGCTCGGCGCCAAGAGCCTGCAGAAGCTTCTTGAGACCGTATTCTGGGTGCTCGGGATGGCCGGGAACAATCGCATCCCAGCTGTCGTCTTCGAGACCAAGATCTAGCCCGGACAGCACAATCGCACCCTGGTCGAGGCCGGCGACAGCTCGCATCACTTCGACGGTTGCGGGAATCGAGCCTGAGACCCCGGCAACGATGACGGGGCCTTCGGGCGGACTTGAGCGCAGGCGTTCGGCTTCGGCTGCGAGCAGCTTGTTCTGGCGATCCCACGGGGAAAGAAGCCCGCGCTCGGCGAGAACGCCGGGCCAGAATTCGGTGATGATCTTGAGGAAGTCGAGACTCTTCTGCCAGTGCACCGAGAAGGTGTCGGGGACGATACTGTCGATGCCGTCAAGCGTGCGGCCTTCGCGCTCGACGAGGTCCATCAGCTCGGCGAGTTCGCGGGCCATGGCTGCGGCCTGCGCCGGGGTGCGTGCGCCGGCCTCCGATTGCGGTGTGCGACCGTCATCGGCAGCGCTACGGCGAAGCGCCGCCGACCACTGCAGGACGAGCCTGGTCAACAGCAACAGCCGCTCGGTCTTGTCGATTGCCGGCGCCAACAGCAGCGCTGCATCGGTTCCGGCCGCAAGTCCCGCCGTGCCGATCAGCAGGCTGTCCTCGTCCGGTCCGGCGATTGCGCGAATGCGTGGCAGCAGCATCGCCTGACGTCCGGTTACCTCAAGGCAGGCGTCGGCCAACGCACGTTCGGCGCGGCGCGTCGGCAGGATCACGGTGATGCCCGAGAGATCAATCGCATCAGGCTTGCGGCCGCCGGTACGCGGCAGGTCTCCATTGACCATTGCCCGCACGAGCGCAGGCAGGAACGGCACACCGGTCGCAACGGTGAAGATCCTGCCGCGCAGACCGGTTTCTGTCATGCCTGTCACTTCCACTCACCATTGCCCGGCGCGGGCCTGGAGTCGTGACCCGCAATGAAGCGCTCGGCGTCGGCAAGTGCCGATGGCGAGCCGACGTGCATCCACCAGCCATCGAGCACCATGCCGTGGAGGCGGCCGGCGGCAATCGCGCGATCCCACAATACGTTGAGGGAGAAGGCGCCCTCCGGGCAGTTGGCGAACATGCGCGGATGGGCGATCGAGACTCCCGCGAACACGTGCGGGGAGGCCTCCCCTTCGCCGCGACGGTTGAGCTTTCCGTCGGCAGCCATGTGGAAATCGCCGTCACCTTCATAGCCAAGGCTGCGGTCCTTTTCAGCCAGCAGCAGAAGGCAGTCCATCCGATGGGCGTCCCAGGCATGGATCAGACGCGCGATGTTGCTTGCATCCTTCTCCACCCAGGTCGTGTCCGAATTGCAGATCAGGAATGGACGCTCGCCTATGAGACGCAACGCCTTGGCGACGCCGCCGCCGGTTTCGAGCACCTCGTCACGCTCATTCGAAATAAGCACGAAGGGGCCGCGGCGTGTCCGCGTACGAGCCGAGATATGGGCTTCGAGAACGTCGGCCATGTAATGCACGTTGAGGATCACCCGCTTGATGCCGGAAGCTTCCAGACGGTCGAGCGTGTGGTCGACAAGCGGGCGGCCGGCGAGCGGAACCATCGGCTTGGGCATGGTGTCGGTCAGCGGACGCATGCGCTTTCCGAGGCCTGCGGCCAGTACAAAAGCGATCTCTATTTCCGATTTCATGGTGAGCCTGTCTCGTAGCCTTCAAAGGTTGATTGCCGATTCGGGCCGGATTTGCGATCCAAAGCTTCAGAGCGGGCATTCGCGCACCTCTGGCGGGAAGTGTTCTTCATACCACCTTGCGAGGCCGGCAAGGGCGGGGTGGGCGAGATTGCGTTCGAGATATCCCCAGATGCGCGGCATATGCGCCAGATAGCGGGTCTTGTTATCACGGCGCGCGAGGCGGGTAAAAATTCCCAGGATCTTGCTGGCGCGCTGAGCACCTAGGAGCGCATATGTGCGCCGGAAGCGGTCCGCATCGAAGGCGGCGTCGCCGGCGGCGGATTGCGTGCAATAGTACGCCAGAAGTTCGTCCTCAAGACCGGCTGGAATATCGATGCGGGCGTCCTGAAGCAGCGAAACCAGATCGTAGGCCGGCGGCCCCTGCAAGGCATCCTGGAAGTCGATGATGCCAACGCGCTTCACGCCTTCGCGGTCGTCCAAAAGGATCAGATTGGGAGAGTGATAGTCGCGCAGCATCCAGCCGGTCGGCTGGTCGAGGATCTCGTCGATGATGGGCGACCACACCGCGCGATAGGTGGCGCGCTCATCAACACTGGGCGCGGTGCCGTGCACGGCCGCCCACAACCAGTCGGGTACGAGTTCGGTTTCGATTTCCAGGATCGTGCGATCCAGTTCCGGCAAGGCGTGGTGTTCGCCATCGTAGAATTCGAAGCCCCGATCGCAGCGGACCTCGCGCAAGACCAGCAGGGCATCGACGGCATCCTTCCATAACGACCGCTGGTCGCGGCCGGCGGCCAGGGCTGCCCGGTAGTCGCGATCGCCAAGATCCTCGATCAACATGAAGCCCTGCTCGATGTCGACGCAATCGATCTCAGGCGCGCTGAGGCCTGCATGCCGCAAGGCGGTGGCGATCGCCAGGCAGGGGACGACATCCTCGGCGAGCTTTGCAATCTGGCTGTAGGGCTTGCCGTCGCGGACATTAGGACCGTCCGATTGGCGAGGAGAGTCCATCAGCAGTCTCGATTCGGCGATTTCCGGTTTGCCGGGCTCCCACACGACGCGGGCATAGTTGCGTGCCGAAGCATCGCCCGGCAGCGGTGTCAGCGTAGTCGTGCCGCCCGCGAAACCGGCGTCCTCGATCAGGTTGTGCATCGACTCGAGGCGTTCGGCTTTGGCTGCCGCCCGGCCGAGACCGGTGACGACGATGTCGCGGACATCGGCGGCGAAATCGGTTTCGTCACGCGACGTGACGCCCGGCACGGCATCGACAAGCGCGACATCGAGGATATCGCCGGGCAGGCGGCCATCGGCACGCTCTGGCCATTCGATGAGTGCCGCGCCGGTGCGAAGGAGATGATCGAAGCCGAGTTCGTCCAGTTCCTCCGGCACACTCAACCGATAGAGATCGAAGTGCGCGATATCGAGCCGCTCGGTCCTGTAGGTCTGGAGGAGGGTGAAGGTCGGACTTGGAACCTCGTGCTCGGGATCGCGGGCAAGCGCACGGATCAGCGCCCTGGCAAAGGTCGTCTTGCCGGCGCCGAGATCGCCGGAGAGCGTGACGATGTCGCCGGGGCGCAGAAGGAACGCCAGCTCTTCGGCAAGCCTTCGCAC
>Ga0180009_10004847_pt1 | contig 14675 bp, 9 predicted proteins | sample OS_PC_MetaG_FD_123537 | JGI IMG/M metagenome (GOLD analysis project Ga0180009, IMG submission 123537) | Groundwater microbial communities from the Aspo Hard Rock Laboratory (HRL) deep subsurface site, Sweden - OS_PC_MetaG | ecosystem: Environmental > Aquatic > Deep subsurface > Groundwater...
AAGAGCGGGGAAGCAAACGCCATTTCGATTCCGACGGGCCGCTCGAGCGGGAACCCCCTCCCGAGTTCGCCGCGGCCGTCCAGATCACCGACAGCGAGCGAGTCTGGGTGCGAAAGCACTTGGGTCCCTTTTACGAACGCCAGCTGATCGAAGACGTGATCCGCCGCGTCAAGGCCGGCAAAGAGGCGACCGTGTACACCTGCACCGGGCACCTGAGCACGGGGCGCGCCCTGATCGCGGCCAAAGTCTATCGCCAGCGATCCCAGCGCAGCTCAAAGAACGCCAGCGACTACTATCAGGGGCGAGGCCTGCTCGATGAGGAAGGAAACTCCGTTCGCCAAGATGGACGCCGGAGCGGCAAGCCTGTTCGCCAGAAGTCCAAGCGAGGTCAGGCGGCCCTGCAGACGTCCTGGCTCATGCACGAATACACGCTACTCGAGGCGCTGCACAACCAGGGGGGCGACGTGCCCCAGCCGATTGCATCCGGGGACAACGCCGTGTTGATGGAGTTCGTCGGTGACGAGAACGGTCCGGCGCCCAGCCTGAACGACGTGGAAATTCCGCAAGACCAAGCGCAAACGCTCTTCGACCGTGTCTTGTTCAACGTCGAGCTGTTGCTCGGCATGGGTTGGGTCCACGGGGATCTTTCTGCGTACAACATGCTGTACCACGGCGGTCGCATTGTGCTGATCGACTTCCCCCAGGTGACCGACTGCAACAACAACCCGCGCGCCCGTGGGATTTTTGAGCGGGACATAGAGCGAATCGTCCAATACTTCGAGCGCAGCGGGCTCGTCATCGACGCGCCACGGCTTGCCAAAGAGCTTTGGTCCAAGCACGTGCCCGAGCCAGAGCTGTTGTGCTAAGACCGCCAGAAGCGGCTCGGTCTTCCAACGACAACGAGCCGCGGGGCACGGGTGCCGGCGGTCCAGGGGCGGACGCCAGACGTCGCCGATGTAGCGGTGCTATCTTCGACAGACACGCCAAGACGCATCAAACAGATTGTCGCCTCCCGTGACGCCTTCCTCACACGGTCGGCATGCGCCTCTGACAACGGATCGTCCGCCATCTGCCCGATGAGTTCCCTCAGTTCCCGTGCCGCGCCCTGCCCGCACGCATTGTCCGGGCACGCGCATGCGCGCAACCGAATCGCTTCGATCCGTTCCGCTGTCTCGGCGCCCGGGTTGCACCCAGACTGCGCCACCAGCGCCACGATCCCGACCCCGCGGACCATGGCTGCCGCCACCCAGGCTCTTTGTCTCGTCGCTCCACGGTTCACTGGTAGCACTCCGCGTTTGGCTCCGAACAATCCACGGTCTTGAGCAGCTTCCCCGACGCAGAATAGTATTCGTTTTTCGTCGCGCCCCCGGGCGTTCGGACAACCTCTACGCGTGCGGTGCTCAGGGGCCATCGAATCCCGTTGAAGGACACCCGACACCGAGACGTCTTCAAAGCACCATGTTTGTCCTTCTGGTCAATCCCTACCAGTCGCTGCTTGGCGTCCATTCGATATACGTTCCCGCCGGTGCCACACCTGTCATTCGTCAGCTTGCCCGACTTGTCGTAATAGCGGTCCGAAGTAACTCTGCCGAGAACGTTGTAGGACGTCTCTCTCCGAGCAACCCCGAACCACGTCGCAGTCTCTCCGCGCGCATCGAAGTATTGCGTGGCGACGTGCCGCCCGTGCTCGTCGTACTCGTACCGCTCCTCGTGAGGATACGACGGGTCACAGGTCGAAGGCTTGCCGTTTGCGCTATAGCATCGCTTTCTCGTCGCTCGTCCCTTGTCGTCGTACTCCCAACGCACCATCGCCCCGCGAGTTCCTGGCAAGTAGTAACCCGCTTGGGGACATTGAGCATGCCCGCTATGCACGCGACACCGCTTCACCGCTTGCAGTCCCTCGCTCGTCAACTCGACGTCCCATGCTACGCCGACCAATGTGCTTTCCCCGTTTCGGCGTTCAAACCGCAGTGCCGTGCACTGCCGGTCAGGTTTCTGGTAGAACCGAACGTCCTCGGGGGTCTCTCTCTCCGCACTCAAGAATCGCTTCTCAGTCCAGCAACCGTTCTCGTCTCGCGTGTACTCCACCGAGGCATGCGTCTCCCCAGATTCGCGTTGGAGGACGCCACTCGCATCCAGACAGCTCTCCTTGACCACGTTCAAGGCTTCGTCACGAACAGAACGACGCCGGGCGCATCCGTCGGATCGACGCCGCGTTCGTTGTCCTGACGTTGCAAAGTAGCTCTCTTCCGTGATCTCGCCGTGCGCGTCGCGCCGGTAGGTGGTTCGGTGAACGCCGTTGCCGTCGTCAATCGGGGCGAGATCATCCTGCATGCATGCTGTCTCGCTCAGTACACCGACATCACTGTACGAAAGTTTTCGGATGAAACACCCGTCGCTGCGAGACACGATCATACCGTGGGCATCCAAGCACTTCGCTATCGCCACGCGACCCTTCGCATCGAACTCACGCTGAATACTCGCGCAGTTGTCCCAGTTTCGCTCCCCCGAACGCCATCGACGAACCACCAACCCGCCGGAGCTCACCTCGTCCTCGTATTCGACGACCCCGTACCCATTGAGCTTTCGTACGCTCCTGGCGTCTCCCTCTTTGTATTGAATGATGTAGGTCTCCGTCGTGATTCCCGCTGGATTCACGCGCTCGTACTCGATGACCCTCCCATCCTTCCACGTTACGTGGTAGTGCCAGGCCCTTGGAGACTTGCCCCCTTCTATCGGATAGATGGGGACGATGTTTCGGTGATGGCCCACGGTGTGGAACAATCCCTCACCGTTCAACTCGGGAGCACGACTCCCTTCCTCTACCCCCTCCGCCACCGCATCGCCGGCCGTCGGGAGCGTCATACGATACAACAGGATTCCTAGCCCAACCACACCGCCGACTGCCGCGAGTATCACCGCCAGCACGGCCAAGACAAACATAGGACGATGCTTGCGCGGACTACCCCCAATCCTGACGACCCTCGTGACCTTCGAACTCTTGGCAAGCCGGCTGGAAGGACCCTCCAACCCGCCGTCCCGTGACTGCATCTCCCGGGCAGCGCTCACGACGATTTCCGACTTTGGCACGATCGCCAACGCCGTCGACACACCATCGGGCACGTCTTCGAGCACCTCAGCGCCGGTTTCGGGATCTACCGCCAATACGTTCTGTGAGGGGCGGGCCACTTCATCTGGCTGCGATATGCGATCCGCGGTGCGGCCACGTGCGCGCCATTGACGAAATTCGTCTGCGTCGCACAGCGCAATCCAAGTCGAACCCCCTGGTCTGCTCACCCGAGCGTCCGCCTTCAACGCTCCGCTGGAGACGAGAACCTCTATCATCTCTATTGTAAGAGGCCCGCGTACGCTCTTGTCTGTCTCGAGTACGTACCACCCTTCGTCGACCGGACGGACCGAATTCGCAGACTCTTGACTTGCTTCACCACCGGAATAGTAAAGCGTCTCTTCTTCATTTTCCAGGTAGGCCGAAAACTCAGGCACATCCTCGATGTTGACCCACTCGCTTTCACCCGCGCGTACAATCTTTGCCGTTGGGGGGATCTTTCCCGCTTCCAGGCCCCTCTTGACCAATTCGGATGAAACCGGACCGATGGGCTCAGGGTTGTCGCCGATCAGATACCACAACGCGCCGTCCGCACGCTCGCTCACTGTTCCTCCAACGACGCAATCCTCGATGTCATCATGGGTCCCGATTCCAGAGGCACCTGCCACGGTATCCCCGCCTCTCTAGGATGTCCACGGGTATGTCCACCGGAACCGCCACCTCGCCCGCGCCGATTGCCTGTGTCTGACCGTCGCTCTCGACGAATCCGATATCGAATCGCCGCGCACGAGTTCGCCGAGGACCATCAGGGACGCCTATGCTCCAACCTGACGAGCGTCGACCCGTCGGCCAGTGTTGCCTTCGGTTGGGGAAGCGACGGGGCGTTCTGTTGGGGCAGGGGCTAGGCAGCGGCTACCGAACGGCGACAGGCACCGACAGACCTACATGTTTGTAGTCGAGCGAGGAGGACCGCGCAGCGAGCGGGGTCGATGGAGTGGTTGTGGTCGAGAATCGCGATTGCCGATTCACGCCCGATCCATCTCCAATTCCCGCTCCAATCGGCTCCGCAACGATGCCGTAGCTTCCCTCGATACGCCCAGCGCCGGAGCCTCGAGGGCGATGAGGAGCGTGCGAGGCAGACTCAACGCTTCCCCGGCGAGTGCCTGTCGTGCGTACTGCTGCGCATAGTTGCGATCAACCCGAAGGGTCCAATTCTGGTCGTTGACCGTACCGGGCACGTTGTAACACTCATCCATTCCGAGCAAGTCGCTCATGAACACCATGATGTTTCGTGCCCGGGAGATGAGCAAGTCCGCGAAGAGCGCATGCGCGAGGGCGCCTGCATCAGCGGCTGTCTCAGCAATCCAGTCCTCACGGTTTGCGCCTTCCGGACAGAGGCGTTGCGAGAGGTCTTCGGCCCGGGCTTTCGACCGGCCGTCGGCTATCCAGTCGTGAACCAGCCGCCAGATCGGCGGCGTATCGTGGTTGCCCAACATGATCCAGTCGACGGGTTCCGCGAGCTCACTGCGGTAGACATCGGTCGGATTGTTCGGGTCGACCTTCTGAAGTACGCGGAAACGTCCCAATCCAAAACGCTCTAGAACGCACTTGAGGGGATAAGGAAGAGTCGAGAGAACCTCGCATACGAGATCGAGACGCTGGCGGCTGCTGGCATCGGGCGCCACGATGCGGGTGAATACCCGACCGTATTGGTCGATTTGGTCTTCCGTCAGGTGCGTCACCCAATTCTCTGCATAGCGCAGCCGATTCCGATCCAACTGGTCGGGCTTGGCGATGGCAAATTGGGCGAGGTTCGGATGGTCCTCGAGGTCCGGCGCGGAGAACAGTCTCACGCCATTCTGCACCGCTTCAAATGCGTCCTCGATGTCCGAGCGATAGACCCAGGGACAGACCCAGCCATGTGGATGATCGACACGCACGCCGTCGTATTCGGAGTAGATTTTTTTCAGTCGCTCGATCACGAGCATCAAAGCGGGGCCGGGACCCTCCGTCGTCCAATACTTGGATGGATCGAGAACCGTAAAACCCCAGGGTTGACCCGCGCGATTGGTACGACTTGGTGGTGCTCCCATGAAGTAGCCAGGCAAGAGCGCAGACCTGTAGGCCCAGTTGTCCTGGTCCGACATGCCGATCTGGAGGTCGGCGTAGAGCTGCAGCCCCTCGCGAGCCGCGGCACGCCGGAATTCGAGGTGGCTGGAGTGCACCAGAAACTGTACTAGCTCGTAGCGTTCCGCCACGGAGCCCTGGCTGGATCTGATGGTGCCTATGCGATCTGCCGCGTCCACCTCGCTCGCGAACAAGTGACGATCCCCGTGCGGCTGGCCCCGGTCGTCGACCCAATGGCGCCAGCTCTTGCGGCCATGCCTTTCGAAGAGAATGCCGTACAGCACATCACGCTCGAGCCAGCTTTGGTTGTTCGTTCGGAAACGGTCCAGGTGTGACGTCAGCACCCGGTGCAGGCGTCGGTCTCTGACATACTCCGCATAGGCGGCCTCGATGGCATCTTCGATGACGCTCCAGGCACCCGCGTAGTCGACCCGCTCCGGGTTGGCCGTGACCCGTGACAGCCGTTCGGCGACCCATTCTTCCGTCAGAAGATCCCAGGCGACCAGCTCAGCCAGCGGCAAGCACAGCGGGTTGCGGCTGAAGACCGTGCCGTCATAAGGCGACGCGTTGTTGCGCGCGGTGGCTCCTTGGGGCCCGAGCTGCACCCCGTTGAATCCACAGCCGTGTGCAAACTTCAGGAAGGCGGCGGCGCCGTCCGTGTAGGGCGAACCTCGACCGATGTCCTCCTCGGGTCGTGAAGGAAAGCTGGCGTCGTGGATCTGGAGAAACAGCTTGTCGACACCACACAGCCGAAGGCCCTCGTGGACAGCGCTCTGATAGCTTTCGCTGAACATGGGTGCGGAGTACTACGGGCCGCGGAAGGCGTCGAGGCTGGTGGAACCGCGGGCGGACTGGGGCGTGGATGCTACTCGTAGTCGATCTGGGTGGCAGCGTAGCCGCGCGCTTCTGTCATCATTTGGGTGAAGACGTCAGGGTGATCGGCGGCGACGTTCTTCAGCTCGCCCGGATCCTCGAGCAGATCGTACAGCGCGCCCCTTCCTGTGCGCTTGGCATAGATGAGCTTGAATCGCTGTCGCGTCATCGCGATGGCCTCTCCCCCGCGCACGTGGGTCTCGGTGATCACCGGTGACCTCCGACGCGTCTCTTCGCCTCTGATGTAGGGAATCAGGTTGAGGCCGTAGAGCTCGTCGAAGCCTTCCCGGATGTTGAGCAGGTTCATGAGCGTGGAACCAAAGTCCTGGTGGGAAACGGGCATGTCTACCCGGCGCGGCTTGATCCCCGGCACCCATAACACCCCGAACGTGTGCACTTGCTCGTCGTACGCGAGCGAGCCGTGGGTCCAACGACCGTGCTCTCCGAAGGCCTCACCGTGGTCGCCGGTGATGAAGATCAGCGTCTTGTCGAGCACGCGATTCTCTTCGAGGTGAGCGATGACTTCCCCGATCCGCTTGTCAACGAGCCATACCTCACTGAGATAGCGTCCACGTTTCGAGCTTCCGAAGTCCGGCGCACTCTCGTGGCGGACGTAGGGGCTGTGGGGCTCGTCGAGGTGCAGGTAGCTGAGCGAGCGAGTCTTCGGGTTGAAAGCGCGCTTCCAGCGCTCGACGAGATCCTCGCTCGGGTGGCCACCAAAGCCCTTGATGCTCTTCACCGTGACGTACTCGTCGAAGCCTCGATCGAGGCCGATGCCGGTCTCGAGTGCTATGCGCTCTTCGTGGACGAGGAACGCGATGGAGTGAAAGCCGGCCTTCTGCAAGCGCTCCGGGATGAGGCGAACGTCCGAGTCCAGGAAGCGCTGGTTGTTGATCTTGCGACGCGTCCAGTGGAGCTGCGACGGCGGAAACGTGGTCCAAAGCGAGGCCAGCGACCACAGCGTGGCGGCTGCCGATGCATACACCCTCGGAAACACCATCCCGCGCTCGCCGAGCCTGTCGATGTTGGGCGTCGTTTCGGGTCCGTCCTGGCGCAGGCTGGACACGGCGTCCGGACGCATCGCCTCGATCACGAGCACCACGACATGCTCGATTTTCGGCTGATCTTTCGGAAGCGGTTGCCATGTGGGTCGCTGCGTCTCGTACTTCTGCGCATCGCCGCCGAAGCAATCGTTGTCGATCCCGTCTCCGATGGTCTCCAGCGCGCCAGGGTTGCGGCTGCTGTCGAACGGCGCGCAGTCTCCGCCACCGAAGAACGAGGAGAAGCCGTCACCGTCGACATCGGTCAGTTGCCGGCCCACGCGCACGGCCAGCGCCGACCACGTGTTGCTCTCCGTGAGCGACGGCGGAAGCTCGTCGGACGCCACGCTCCCCACGACGAACGACAACGCGATGGACGCCAGCACACCGGCAGCGACGGAAAAACGAGGCAGTCGCCGCGTGATCGTGCGGTGACGAATGAGCAGGAAGCCGACGGCTGCCGTCACGACGAAGCCGATCGGTCCAGCGAAGAACCAGCCGCCGACGATTTCAAGGCCCTCGCGGTTGTGAATGGCGACGAACCAGAGCGCCGCCAGCAGCGACGGGAGTGTCAGCCAGCGCAGCCCGGATTGGATCCAGGACACGACCCGCCGCTTGAAGTTGGTCGCCAAGAACCACGTGATGACCGCCCACAGCACGGGGCAAGCGATCAGCAATGCGCACAGCCCCAGCACCACCAAGAGCGAGCCGAGCCGATGGTTGTGGAACGTACTCGCGCTGTACAGCACCAGCCGATATGCCGCAGTGATGAACAGCGCGAACAGCGGCATGAGCGCCAGCACGCCGGCGCGCCGTTCACGCTCGTCAAAGCGCCTGCGTACGAGCTTGGCCAGCTTGCCGGCCGGCCCGCTCACCGCTTCGATGGCAGCCGTCAACAGCGCCGCCGCGAACAAGAACCAGGGCAGCATGTAGGCGAACCGGGCGGGCCAATCAGCGACGGAGAGATTCAAGCCGCTCGTTGCCACGACCGAGGTTAAGTCCAGGGCTCCGAAGGCCAAACAGGCAGCGAGCGGAACCAGCAGAATCTTCAGCCGCGTGCCCTTGGCAACGGAGCTCCGTCGCGTAGCGTTGGCATCACCGCTCTCCCCGGCGACGCTGCATTCAGCTACTATTTGCCCGTCTGGTTCCATGGCGTGGCCCACGCAACTTCCGTCCCGGGTCAGTAGTCGCCGTTTTCACTTTCTGCAATACCGTGACCCGCCCGCCCCGCGCCGCTCTAGCAGCTGAGTCGGAGCTGTACGCGTTGCGTGAGCGCAACGAGTAGAAATCACTCAACTTCGTCACTCCGATGACCTCGACAAGCCTCGAAGCGGGATCTATGAACACGGCTTCGAAAAGGAGTTTTACCGTGCTCATTGCCATCCCCTCCGAAGCCCCCGGCGGCCTCGATGCCCAGATCTCCGAACACTTCGGCCACTGCGCCGCCTTCACCCTCGTTCAAGTCGTCGACGGCAAGGTCGGCGAGGTGAATGTCGTTGCAAACGGCGGGCACGAGCAGGGGGGATGCATGGCGCCCGTGCACTTCCTGAAGGAGCGCGAGGTCGAAGCGCTGCTGGCCGGCGGCATGGGCATGCGACCCCTGGCCGGATTCCAGAGCGTCGGCATCGACGTCTTCTTCAAGGAGGACGCCTCGACGGTGCAAGAAGTGGTCACGATGTTCATTGACGGCAAGTGCCGAGCGTTCGGGGAGGCGCAGACCTGCGGTGGTGGAAGTGGGCATTGCGGTGGCCATCATCACCATGAGGTTGAGCGACCGGCGATCGAGGGGAAAGCGGACGTCCAGGATGGCCGCGTCGTGACGATGGACTTCGAGATGAAGGACGCCGACGGCAAAGTCATCGACGGCTCCGCCAAAGGGGAGCCCATGCAATATCTGCAGGGGTCAGGCGCGATCGAGGGCTTGGAGAAGGCCCTGGCCGGACTCGAGGTGGGCGCGGAAGTCTCCGTCGACGTGCCGCCGGCCGAGGCGTTCGGGGAGCGTGACGAGGAGCGGATCCTCGAGGTCCCTCGCGGACAACTCCCGCCCGACCTGAGTGTCGGCGAAGTGGTCATGGCGCAGCACGCGAGCGGCCAACAGGTCCACCTGACGGTCATGGAGCTGACGGACGAGATCGCTCGGCTCGACGGCAACCATCCGTTGGCCGGCAAGACGCTTCACTTCGATCTGAAGGTGTTGAAGGTGGAGGCAGCCACCGCCGAAGAGCTCGAGCACGGTCACGTGCACTGAGGCGATTCGTCCGACACACCGCAGCTGACCCTGTTCGAGCCGCAATCCCGTAGCCACATGCGAAACGGTCGCGTTCGAACGTCTCCGTGCTAGGATTCGTCACGGGGTAGGGGCCCCATCGGTGCCCGGGGTGGCGTCCACGCCCCACGGGCCCCAAGGGACACGTCAGCAACATGGCATACTTCTTCCTCCTCGAGCGAGGTCCGCGACCCGGCCTTCAACTGTCTGTTTCCACAGGAGCCCCTCTGGTGCTGGGGCGCGGTTCCAAGGTCGACCTGCCGCTGCCGGCGGAGGACCGAACGATCTCCCGTCGTCACGCGGAGGTCATCGCGGATGCGTCAACCGTTCACATCAAGCCCCTCCCCAACAGCGGCTTGACACTGGTCAACGGGATTCCAATCGCGCGCAGCACGCTCCTGTCATCCGGGGACACCGTCCAAGTCGGTGAAACGTTGCTCCGTCTGTTCACCGACGACAGCCCGTCCCAAGAACATACCGAAGAGGCGGAGCCCTTGTCTCTTCGGGATATCGTACAGAGTATTCGCTCCCGGCGTTCGGAGCCGTGGCGCGCAGGTGGGCGGGTCGTTGCGCCGGGCAAAGCCGCCAGCGGCTCGGTGTTCGTTGCCGGCGCCGTGTTCGTGGAGCCCGACGCGGAGCGGCTGCATTGCACGAGCTGCGGCGAAACAGGCATCGAACCACCCCGACCGGATCTGTGGGATGCCGCGTGGCTCTGCGCCCGGTGCGCGCAAGAGCGTCGCCAGGACATCCCTGGCGTGCCACGTCGACTTGGCAACTACGACGTCCTGCGTCCCCTGGCACAGGGCGGGATGGGCGTGGTTTACGAGGGGGTTGCACGTGACAACGGGTTGCACGTTGCCATCAAGGTGCTCCGCCTCGCCCGCGGGGCCGCCGAGCGAGTCGTCAAGCGATTTGCCCGAGAGCAACAGATCACCATGGCGCTTCGGCACCCCAACATCGTGTGCTGCTACGACGTCGGCACCTGGGAGGGGTCGCTGTACATCGCCTCCGAATTCGTGTCGGGCGGCGATGCGCTCGCGATCTCCTCGCCGACGAGCCCGCTCCAACAGGTTCTGTGGTTGGGCGCGGATCTGTTTCGTGCACTAGGCTACGGCCACGACCTGGGGATCGTGCACCGGGACGTGAAGCCGGCGAATCTCTTGCTGTGCCCCATCGGTCCCGAAGCGACCCTGCGTGGCAAGCTGGCGGACTTCGGTCTCGCCAAGAGCAGCGCGGGCATCGGCGGCGCCATCACGATGAGCAACGAGAGCGGAGGCTCCCTGCTCACCATCGGACCCGAACAACTCGAGGACTTCGTCAACATCGGACCCTCCGCCGATCTCTACGCAGGCGCAGCCACGCTGTTCTGGCTGCTCACCGGAGACACCCCTCTGGTGCTACCGACCTCGACGAAGGCGGCGTCGTTCGAGCAGAAGGCCCAGGCCATCATCAATCCCCGACGCAAGCTGCTACGGGACCTCCGTCCTGAAGTCCCGGAGCAAGTCGCCGTGCTGGTCGATGGGTTGGTTTCGCACGATCCGAGCATGAGAAACGGAATGCACGCTCGTGAGGTGGCCGTTGCGCTCAACGCGATCGCCGCGCGATTCGGTCGTCGCAAGCCGAAGGTCGAGGCGCCGGTGGACTCGGAGCCGTCCACCGTGCACCTCAAGGAAGCGCTCGAGACGCTCGAGGTCTGTGTGCGCATGCTCGAGGGATCGGCGGAACGTGCGGCCAGGGCCGTCCGCGAGGCCGTTGCGTCCGAAGATGCGGTCCGGGTGGACCGCGCCGTGGCGGATCACGAAGCCGCGCAGGCGGACCTGGAAAACGCCCTCTCGCGATGGGAGAAGCTGATCGAAGCTGCGGGTTGAGGGCGCGAGGCAATCGACGCGCTATTGTGGGCTGACAAGGACGAGAAGGTTGATCGATGACCGAGACCGATCGCTACGACGATGACTATCGCAAGAGCACTGCGTTGTTCGGCGAAGCCCCCGATCCCCTGCTTATCGAATACCTGTCTCACATCTCGATCGACCAACCGGTGCTGGACGTCGGCGCGGGGCAGGGCCGCCATGCGTTGCACCTGGCCGAGCTGGGCTACGAAGTCGATGCGATCGATCCTTCCTCGGTGGGCATGGAGCAGCTGCGCAGCCGGGCGGCGAGTCAGGCGCTTTCCCTTCGGGTCCGAGTTGCCGGATGGGAAGACTTTGCCGGTACTCCTCGAGGCTATGGTGCGGTCCTTCTCTTCGGTCTCGTGCAACTGCTCACGCGCGCGCAGATCGACGCGCTTGCGCAGCAGTCGCTACGCTGGCTCGTGCCGGGCGGATTGCTGTTCGTGACAGGCCACACGACGGATGACGCGGGATGCGCCATGCGCGCCTCCGACCCGGCGTGGTCGAGTGTTGAACGCGGCACGTTCGTCGGCCCCGAGGGGCAGCTGCGGACCTACCTCCGGCCGGGGGAAGTGCTTGAACGATTCGGACAGTTTGAGGTTGTTCATCACTGGGAGGGCATGGGGCCGGAGCATCGGCACGGCGATGGTCCGCTGGAGTGTCACGCCTGCGTGCGCGCGGTCCTTCTCAAGCCTTGGTAGGCCCCTACCTACAGACCGCCAGGTCACCCACTGCGACGCACGTGTCGAGGCCGAGCGACTTGCAGTCCACCGTCACTGACTTGCCCGCTGCGCACAACCTCAACGATGCCCCGTCGCACAGAGCCGTCTCGGACGCGCACCCCGTGGATGTGTCGTAGGCGCACGACGCGCCCTCTTCGTCTTCCACACACCGGCCGCCCTCGGTCCAACCGCAATCGCGGTAGGTCACACGCCCGTAGGCGTCACAGCCGAGCTTGATGGTTCCGTCGCACCGGTCGACCGTGCCAGGGGAGCAAGCCGAAGGGGACCGGTCCGTGCAACCGGTGGGCGACGTCGGATCACAGGTCAGATAGGCGTGGGAACAGTCGCGGCGGAACGTCGAGCCCTCGGTCGTGAGCACGGCCACGTCGCCCTCGCAGCGCACGGTGGGGATCGGCAGGTGGGTGGAGTACCACCAGCAGCCCGCCTCGGAGCAAGTGACCTCGTCGGGGCGCGGGGTGAGGACGGCGCGGATGTTCGCGCAGCTACCATCGGATGCGAGTACGGTGCGGGCGAAGTAGGTCCATCGTTCGGAGGCGAGGCGGTGGGCAGGAAGGAAGTCGGAGGCGGAGGTAGCGAAGAAGTAGTTGGATCCGTACGGGATAGCCCGTTCCTCGTAGGGGTTGATCGACACACAGGTGGAGAGATAGTTGGCGCGGGCCTGGGTCTGCTCGGCGTCGGAACCGGTCTCCGGCACACATGCGGCGAGCTTGGAGCACGCTTCGGCGATCTCCTGGGGGGTGAGCGGCGGCGGGGTCGCGGGGCGCCCGGGCCAGACCTGAATGGCGGTGGCGTCGAGGCGTCCTTCCGCGCTGGATCCGAACGACGTTCCCCCGACGCGCAGGCTGCTGTCGCAACCGGTCATGTCGGAGCACGCCGTGGTCGGCTCGCCCTGGCAGCCGACGGTAGGAAGGCTGATGAGCGCAAGAATCGCAAGCCACCGCAACGAGAGTTTCATGTCCGAACGCTGTAGCGATTGTCGTGCCAGGTCTTTCGCACGGCCGCGGGCCGCAGGAAGATGGAGCGCGCCTACGGCCAAGCAGGCGCATCGAGTCCTTTGGCGGCTTGCTTGGCCGTGCCACCCTTCTTCCAAGCCGGCCCGCCGCAATTCGGCAACCAATGTCACACGTGTTGCTTTGTTGCGTCAGGTTAATGGCCATCCGCTGCCACGGTTCGCAGTAGTCTCCCTGCGTGGAGGTACAAGTGTCGAAACTGCTCGAAGGATATCCCGCTGTGATCGAAGTGCCTGTGGCCTGGGGAGAGATGGATGCTTTCCAGCACGTTAACAACATCGTTTTCTTCAGGTACTTCGAGAGTGCACGTATCGCGTACTTCGATCGTGTCGACATGGCGCACATCCAAGAAGTGACCGGTGTAGGGCCGATTCTCGCTTCCACGCACTGCCGATTCCGCATTCCCCTGACCTACCCGGATCGCGTGTTCGTAGGGGCGCGCGTCACCCAGGTCGAGGCGGATCGCTTTACCATGGAGTACTGCGTGGTGAGCAACGCGGCGCAGAAAGTTGCGGCGGACGGGGAAGGAGTGATCGTGGCCTACGCGTACAAGGAGAAGCGCAAGGCCTTGCTGCCCGAGGAGCTCAAACAACGGATTCTCCCCCTCGAAGGAATTTGAATGGTGCGCTGGGAATGAGGACCTGGCGCCCTGCTCGCGAAAAGGGTACTTCTGTCAACATGGACGAGTCCCGATCCTTTGCCTTCTTCCTTGCCCTGGTGCTCGTCGCTTCCGTCGGATGCTCGGCGTCGAGCGGCCAGACCTACGACACCAACTTGGACGCTGGCGTGGATGTCGCCGACGATGTGGTGAGCGAGGAGTCCGGTCCCGAGGACGCAGGGGACGCGGAGATGGACGCCGAGCTCGACGCGCCCCTCGAAGAAGATGCGGACCTGGATGCGGCCGTCGGCGGGGGGGAGTTGATCTCACGCACCTATGTCGGCCCTGAAGGGACGCGCGACTACCTGCTCTACGTTCCCGCCGGCTACGACGGCACCCCGCGACCGCTCGTCCTGGCGCTCCACGGGTGCAGCCAGTCTGCATCGCAGTTCGCGTACGTGACTGGATACAATCACCTTGCGGACCAGAAGGGCTTCCTTGTGGTTTGGCCTGAGCAGAACATCATGGCCAACGCCACGCTGTGTTGGAATTGGTTCCTCCCGGGCCATCAAGGTCGCACCGTGGGCGAGGCAGCGATCCTCGCGGGCATGGTCGGCGACGTAGCGGGGAGCCATGCCGTGGATCCCAAGCGTGTTCACGCGGTGGGCATCTCCGCGGGTGCGGCGATGTCCGTCGTGCTCGCCGCCGTGTTCCCCGAGAAGTTCGCGTCCATCGGTTCGGTCGAGGGATGCCCATTCAATGGCACGCCTTGTGTCGGTTCGCCGAGCCTGCTGCCTGCGTCCACGCTCGCACAATACGTCGTTGATGCGATGGGCGACAATGCCCGTCCCGTCCCCTTGTTTGTGATTCAAGGGACGCTGGACATGAACATCTTGCCGCAGAATGCGGAGCTGTTGGTGCAGCAGTGGCTTCGCGCCGCGGACGCGGTGGACGACAGCGTGACGAACGGCTCGATCCCGACGACACCGGGTCACACCGACACGGGGACGGCCTTGAATGGCCATGCCTACGAGACGAACGTGTACTTGGATGGGGCAGGGG
>Ga0180009_10004848_pt1 | contig 14672 bp, 9 predicted proteins | sample OS_PC_MetaG_FD_123537 | JGI IMG/M metagenome (GOLD analysis project Ga0180009, IMG submission 123537) | Groundwater microbial communities from the Aspo Hard Rock Laboratory (HRL) deep subsurface site, Sweden - OS_PC_MetaG | ecosystem: Environmental > Aquatic > Deep subsurface > Groundwater...
CATAGGTGAGACCGCTGACATGTTTCATGGTTATTTCCCCTGCTCTCTGGTGGGTGGCAAGCAGGGAAAGAGGTAAACATACCAGGATGAAGAAATATAAAAGAGTTGTTTTCATCTGTTATTCCTGGATTATGAGTATTCAAATTTACTATTTATTATTGAACCCGTAGAATCCATGATTTGTTAAATTAGTGTAATTTTGTAGGAATAACAAAGACCCGGAAAGCACAGATCAATGTATCAGGTTGATGCAGATAAAGAAAAGACAGAAATACTTCGCCGGTATCGAGACCTCTTAAATTCCTGGACGGCAAAAAAAGAGCCTGCAGATAAGCAATTGGTCCGGAAAGCATTCAATCTTGCTGTGAATGCACATAAGGATATGCGCAGGAAAAGCGGAGAGCCGTATATTTTTCATCCGCTTGAAGTTGCCAGGATTGTAGCAGGAGAGATAGGGCTGAGCACTACATCCATCGTATGCGCATTGTTGCATGATGTGGTGGAGGATACGGATTATACCTTGGAGGATATACGGGGTATGTTCGGAGATAAAATTGCCCGTATTATCGATGGTTTAACCAAGATCTCCGGGATCATGGATTTAACCAATACAACCCTTCAGGCTGAGAATTTCAAGAAAATGCTGCTGACTCTGGCCGATGATGTCAGAGTAATTCTGATCAAGCTTGCTGACCGTCTTCATAATATGCGCACCCTGGAAGCTCTCCCGGTGGAAAAACGACTGAAGATATCTTCTGAGACATTATATCTTTACGCCCCGCTCGCACACCGGTTGGGATTGTATTCCATTAAAAGCGAACTGGAAGATCTTGCACTGAAGCATACCGATCCGGAAATTTACCGGACAATCAGTCAGAAACTCAAAGATACCCAGGAAGACCGGAAGAGATTCATTAATCAGTTTATTTATCCCATTAAAAAAGTAATTGCCAATCAGGGGATTGAATCAAAGATCATTGCCAGGGAAAAGAGTATTTATTCTATCTGGGAGAAAATGCGTGTTAAGGGCATTCCTTTTGAAGAAGTATACGACATCTTTGCTATCCGGATCATCATCAGCGTACCTCAGGAGCGTGAAAAAGTAGAATGTTGGAAGGTATATTCAGCTATTACAGATTATTACAGGCCCAATCAAAAAAGATTGCGTGACTGGATTTCAACCCCCAAGGCTAATGGTTATGAAGCGCTGCATACAACAGTGATGAGTCAGACCGGAAGATGGGTGGAGATTCAGATCCGGAGCGAAAGAATGGATGAAGTTGCAGAAAAAGGATATGCAGCACACTGGAAATACAAAACCAACGGTACAAGCGAAGGCGTTGTTGATGCCTGGCTGAACAGAATTCGGGATATGCTTACCCAGGAAGATACGAATGCTTTGGATTTTGTTAACGATTTTAAATTGAACCTTTATACCGACGAAATAATCACTTTTACTCCAAAAGGGGAGATGAAAAATTTGCCGGTTGGTTCTACTGTAATCGATTTCGCTTATAATGTTCATTCCGAAGTAGGAAATCAGGCAATAGGGGCCAAAGTCAATCATAACCTGGTCCCCTTGAATCATATACTGAAAAGCGGGGATCAGGTTGAGATCATCACTTCAAAAAAACAGGAACCAAAGGAAGAGTGGCTTGCATTTGCATTGACTGCACGTGCAAGATACCGCATCAAAGCCGCCCTTAAAGAAGAAAAAAAGAAATATGCCGCTGAAGGTAAAAAGATCCTTGTCGATTTGTTCAATCAAAATCATATCAATGTAACATCCGAAGTGCTGGAAGAATTCAGGAAGTTTATGAAATTCGAAAGCAAGCTGGATCTGTATTATCAGACTCATAAAGGAAGAATTCGATTGAAGGATATTAAGGACTTTGGCCAAACTGAAGAAAAGGGAAGCTGGTTTCGCTATATTAGCCGCCCTTTTACGAAATCCCGTGCTTCAGACCATGATACCCTGAATCATAAGATCGTTGAACAGCTTAGGAAAAAGCCAGAATCGATGATTCTGGGCGATGATGTGAAGGAATTGAAATATGATGTTGCTAAATGCTGTAATCCCATCCCCGGCGATGATGTAATAGGCTTTCTTATGCCAAGAGGGAATATCGAAATTCATCGCACTAATTGCCCTATGGCAATTGAAAATATGTCGCGATATGGGAGCCGAATTGTCAAGACAAAATGGAAAACCGATGAAGCGATAGGGTTCCTGACAGGAATTGCAATTAAAGGAATAGACCGCAATGGTCTGGTAAGGCAAATCTCTGAAATCATTTCGGATAAGCATAATATCGGAATACGGTCTTTTCTTATGGATACTTCGGAAGGAATGACCAATGGCATAGTAATGCTATATGTCCAGGATACAAGAACTCTCAATCAACTAATTGATAATCTCAAGGAAATTAAAGAGATTCAATCGGTAAAAAGAATAGACAGGACGGATTTGGCAGTTCATGGCCGGTAAAAATAATAATGCCTTGTTATACAACGATATGCCCAATTTCTGAAAACCTTGAATCCTGAAAATTAAGGATGAGGAATAAAATATAGAGTTTTTTGGATTTGATTATTTTTATTTATTCCAAATTCATATTAAAAAAATTTCTAATTTTAGGGTGAAATTTAAAGTTGGACAGATGAAAGATACAACAAAAGATACCTTTGAATCTGTAAAAAGGATTTTCACCGATTACCTGGAGCAAAGAGGGCACAGGAAGACGCCTGAACGGTATACGATATTAAAGGAGATCTATGCTACCGAAGGTCATTTTGATATAGAAACCCTTTATATCAAGATGAAGAACAATAAATACAGGGTCAGCAGGGCAACACTTTACAACACTATTGAGTTATTGCTTGATTGCAATCTTGTTACCAAGCATCAGTTTGGCAATAACTGCGCCCAATTTGAGAGATCTTATAAATTCAAGAAACATGACCACTTTATTTGTGTGGATGACGGGCAGGTATATGAGTTTTCTGATCCCAGGATTGAAGAGATCAGGGAATATGTTGAAAAAACTCTCGGAGTTAATGTTACCCATCATTCGTTAACGTTTTATGGTCATTGTAAAAGCCGGAAAACGGAAAAACTGAAACAATATGAAGATTGATGTTTTATTAGGCCTTCAATGGGGCGACGAGGGCAAAGGAAAGATCGTTGACGTTCTATGCCCCGATTATGACATTGTTGCCCGCTTTCAGGGCGGCCCGAATGCGGGTCACACGATTGAGTTTGACAGTAAAAAATTCATACTCCATATTATTCCATCGGGAATTTTTAATCAGGATAAGAAGAATATAGTTGGTAACGGTGTAATTGTTGATCCCTATATTCTGAAATGGGAGATTATGAATCTCGACAATGCCGGAGTGGATGCCAGAAAAAACCTTTACATATCAAAGAAGGCTCACCTGATCCTTCCTACGCATCGTTTGCTGGATGCTGCCTCCGAAGCTTCTAAGGGTAATAACCGCATTGGTTCTACCCTCAAAGGCATAGGCCCCACATACGCAGATAAAATTTCCAGGAATGGGATCAGGGTAGGGGATATTCCTTCCGGAAGGTTTATGGATATGTATAAAGCTTTAAGAGACACCCATATGCATATCATGGATTTTTATAACTTCGATCTGAATGGTTTTGTTATTGATGGGATGAATTTCGAAGAATATGAAGAAAAGTGGTTGCGGGCAGCAATAGAAATACCCGATCTGCATTTGGTTGACAGCGAGTTCATGATCAATGATGAATTGAAAGCAGGGAAAAGAATACTTGCCGAAGGTGCACAGGGCACATTGCTGGATATTGATTTTGGGTCTTATCCTTTCGTTACCTCTTCCAATACAATAACTGCAGGCGTTTGTTCCGGACTTGGCGTTGCTCCGCAAACAATTGGCAGGGTTTTCGGTGTATTTAAAGCTTATTGTACACGCGTTGGCAGTGGTCCCTTCCCAACCGAATTAAACGGAAAAGAAGGTGAGTTAATGCGCGAAGCAGGCAGGGAATTTGGGTCAACTACCGGCAGACCGAGAAGATGTGGATGGCTTGATCTTACTGCATTGAAGTACAGTATTATGCTGAATGGTGTTTCCAGGCTTTTCATGATGAAGACCGATGTACTAAGCAGTTTCGAATCTTTGAAAGCCAGTATTCACTACCGGCTTGGGAAGAAGGATATAGACAGGCTTCCCTATGAATATTCTCATGAGCCTCTTGAACCTGTTTATCAGGAGTTTAAAGGTTGGAACCGCCCGGTTGAAAATGTCAATGATTTTTCTGAGCTTCCTGAAGAATTAAAGGAATATGTAACATTCATTGAGAAAGAAACCGGTGTGGATATTGGTATAGTATCTGTTGGTCCGGACCGGTCACAGACAATTATCCGCTAGATTACAGTTTTCTTTTTATTTCAACTTCTTCGTATCCTTCAACGATATCACCTACTTTAATATCGTTGAAATTATCGATATTCAAACCGCATTCGTAGCCGGCATTCACTTCTTTAACATCATCCTTGAAGCGTTTCAGGGATCCCAGGTATCCTGAATAAACAACGATACCATCGCGGATGATCCTGACTTTAGTGTTTCTTGTGACTTTACCATCGAGGACATAGCATCCTGCAACAGTCCCCACTTTGGTTATCTTAAACACTTCTCTGACCTCGATGTTACATGTGATCTTTTCTTCGTATTCCGGCGAAAGCATACCTTCAATGGCTGCTTTGATCTCATCGATGGCTTGATAAATAATGGAATACAGTCGGATATCTATTTGCTCCTGTTCAGCAAGTTTACGTGAACTGGGAGTGGGCCTTACCTGGAATCCAACGATGATGGCTTCCGATGCGGATGCAAGCAAAACATCCGATTCGGTTATGGCTCCAACGGAACGATGAAGAACGTTTACCTGAACTTCCGCAGTTGACAGTTTCAGGAGGGAGTCTGACAAAGCTTCTACGGAACCATCCACATCGCCTTTTACGATAAGGTTTAATTCTTTGAAATCACCTATCGCGATACGGCGGCCGATTTCATCCAGGGTGATATGCTTTTGTGTACGGTATCCCTGTTCCCGTTGTAATTGCTGTCGTTTTGCTGCAATATTTCTGGCTTCTCTTTCGTCTTTGAGTACGTTGAATCCATCCCCGGCCTGTGGTGCCCCACTCAGTCCCAGCATCAGGATGGGAGATGAAGGACCTGCTTCTTTAACGCTCAGATTCCTCTCGTTGTACATTGCTTTCACCTTACCGCTATATGCTCCGGCAAGAACAACATCTCCTATATGCAGGGTTCCGTTTTGTACCAGGATTTTTGCTACATATCCTCTTCCTTTGTCAAGTGATGACTCGATCACGGTTCCAATGGCATAGCGATCCGGATTGCCTTTAAGTTCAAGCATTTCAGCTTCAAGTAATACTTTGTCGAGCAACAGATCAATATTTATACCTTCCTTGGCCGAGATTTCCTGACTCTGGTATTTACCGCCCCAATCTTCAACCAGAAGATTCATGTCGGCAAGTTGTTGTTTGATCCTGTCGACATTGGCATTGGGTTTATCAATCTTATTTATGGCAAAAACAATAGGAACACCGGCTGCCTGGGCATGATTGATAGCCTCTTTGGTTTGAGGCATCACCGAATCATCAGCAGCTACGACGATAATGGCCACATCGGTAAGTTTGGCCCCCCTGGCACGCATGGCTGTAAATGCCTCATGACCAGGTGTGTCGAGAAAAGTAATACTCTTTCTATTTTCAAGCTTTACTTCGTAGGCACCGATATGCTGTGTAATACCTCCGGCTTCACCTGCAACAACGTTGGTTCGCCTTATATAATCAAGAAGTTTGGTCTTTCCATGGTCAACATGCCCCATGACCGTTACAATGGGTGAACGCTCAAGAAAATCATCACCATGTTCTTCTTCCTCATCTACATGGCTGATTGCTTCCTGAACCTCAAAACTCACGAATTCAACTTTATAACCAAACTCTTCCGCTACAACGGTAAGCGTTTCGGCATCAAGCCTTTGGTTAATAGATACGAATAACCCAAGAGACATACACGCTGAGATTACATCCGTTACGGATACATTCATCATGGTGGCAAGTTCATTCACGGTAACAAACTCTGTAACCTTGATGATTGAAGATGCCTCTTCAAGCTTTTTTTGCTCCTCTATCCGGTTTTGTGAAATAGCTGCACGCTTTAACCTCCTGTGCTTGGAAGTTTTCGACTTGCCTGTAGGGCTAAGCCTCGACAATGTTTCCCGGATCTGTTTCTGGATTTCTTCTTCTGATAATTCAGGTTTTCTGATTTCCTTCTTTTGTTTCTTGCTTTTTTTCCCTTTAGAAGTATCTCTTTCTTCTGAAGTTTTGTGATCAACATGTTGCTGACCCGAAGGAATTCTCTTCCGTTTCTTCTTTTTTATAGCAACCTTCTCATCTTTGGAAGAAGCAACCGGTTTTTTAACAGCCTTTTTTACTTCAGGCAATTCTATCTTATCCAGGATCTTTGGTCCGGTAAGACGGGCTACTTCAGTAGGGATAAAATTGGATTCCTTTTTTTCCTGAACTGTTTCCTTTTCCTCTGATTTTTCTCCTTCAACCGGAGCCTTAATTTCAGCCTCTATGGGTTGGGCCTGTTCTTCTTTCACCTCAGTAATCTCAGGCTTTTTGTCAGGTTTTTCTTCAGTTTCCTTTGTTTTCGATTCAGGTAAAGGAGCCTTTTCGGGTTCTTTTGGAGCTTTTTCTTTCTTCTCGGTTTTTTCTTGCTTGCTTTTCCGGGATGGCCGGGTTTTCTGATTCAGTTTGTCAAGGTCAATTTTGCCTAATACTTTCAGATTGCCGGACTCTTCTTCGGGAGCTTCCTCTACCAGTGCCTCTTCCGGTTTTTCTTTTTCTTCTTCTTTTTTATCCTCTTTTTTCTCTTTTTCTTCTTTCTCTTCTTTTTCTACTTCTACTACTTTTTCTTCTTTTTTTGCAGTAACTTGTTTGGCATCGATGGGTTCATGTTCTTTTTCGGGGCTTGGCTGGACTGTCTGAGGCTTGGTAGGATAATCAGAAGTGGTTTTCTTGATAATGATCTCTTCAATTTCCCTGTCTTCCTCGTATTCATCCGATTCGACAGAAGGGTGCTCAATTTCAGCAACAATGGTGTGCTTAGCGCCACCAATTTCTACATTGCTGGCTTTTTCCTTTACTATCTTTTCCTTCTGAAATTCTTTCTCCAGGATGCTATACATCTCCTGTGTCAGCTTGGTATTTGCATTGGTCTCGATTTTAAAACCCCTTTTGGAAAGGGTTTCAACAATCGTGCCCACCGCAATGTTAAACTCTTTTGCTGCTTTTCCTAATCTGATTGCTTTCGAATCTTCCGACATATTATCTAACCAAATATTTACTGAATCCTGAATTTATTTCTTGATTGGGATTTATTCAAATTCTGCTTTTAAAATTCTGATAACTTCTTTTATTGTTTCCTCTTCAAGGTCTGTCCTTTTAACAAGTTCTGAAATACTTATTTCCAGGACACTCTTGGCAGTGTCACAACCGATAGATTTTAATTCGTCGATGATCCACTGATCTATTTCATCACTGAATTCCTGGAGGTCTACATCTTCCGAATCAATATCAGTATCCCGGTATACATCGATCTCATAACCGGTAAGTTTTCCAGCCAGTTTAATGTTAAATCCTCCCTTACCAATTGCCAGTGAAACCTGGTCTGGTTTCATGTAAACTTCTGCTCTTTTATTGGCATCATCAAGATTAATGGAGCTGATTTTAGCAGGACTAAGGGCTCTTTGGATATATAAAGTGGGGTTGGATGTGTAGTTGATCACATCGATGTTCTCATTTTTCAATTCTCTAACGATACCATGGATCCTGCTTCCTTTCATTCCCACACAGGCTCCGACGGGATCTATCCTGTCGTCATAGGATTCCACAGAAATTTTGGCACGTTCTCCGGGTACCCGTACAATTTTCTTAATGGTGATCAGTCCGTCATAAACCTCAGGTACTTCTGATTCAAACAGCCGTTCCAGGAAAACAGGAGAAGTCCGCGATAAAATGATCACCGGTGTGTTGTTTTTCATGTCAACCTTTGAAACTACAGCCCTGATCGTATCTCCTTTTCTGTAATAATCTGAAGGGATCTGTTCAGACTTCGGGAGAATGAGTTCTATATATTCGTCGTCGAGAACGAGAATCTCTTTTTTCCATACCTGATAAACTTCCCCGGTGACAATTTCTCCGATTTTTTCCTTGTATTTACCGTAGATATTATCTTTTTCGTATTCCTGAATCTTCGACATCAGATTTTGCCGAATGGTTAATATTTCCCTGCGGCCAAAATCCTGAAGCTTAATTTCTTCCGAGACCTCTTCACCGATCTCAAAGTCGGGTTCTATCTTTATGGCCTCTGAAAACGCAATTTGTGTATTCTCGTCTTCAACAGCGCCATCTTCAACAATTTCCCGGTTCCGCCATATCTCGAGATCACCCCGGTCGATATTGACAATAATATCGAAATTTTCATCCGATCCAAATCGTTTCGCCAGCATATGCCGGAAAATATCCTCGATGATCTTCATCAGGGTTTCCCTGTCGATGTTTTTGAATTCCTTAAACTCCGAAAAGGTTTCAACTAAATTGATCACATCCATTTTTCTAACTAATTCTATTTAAACGATATCCTGACTTTAGCTTGTTTTATATTCTGATAGGGAATCAATGTTATTGCTGTTTCTGTTGATTCTGCCTTTTTTAGCTTTTTCTTTTTTTCCTCCAAAGGTCTGGGTTCTATTTCAATCCCTGTTTTAGCTACAGCGATCAGTTTGCCCGCGATCTTGTTGTCATCATTCAGTACAAGGTCAAGTATTCTTCCGATGTTTTTATTGTATTGCCTTTTAAATTGAATCGGATAATCCGCCCCGGGGGAAGATACACTCAACTCGAAATCTTCAGCTTCACGGTCAAGATTACTTTCGATGAACCGGCTTAATGATTTGCAATCGTCGATATTTACTGCCGTATCTCCGTCAATTATGACCATAGTCTTGTTTCCGGGTTTGACAATAATATCAACGAGGAACTTATCTGTTCCTTCCAGATGATTTTCAACTAAACGCTTTATTTGTCCTTTTTCAATCATTATACCAATAAAAGAGGGGACTCTTGTCCCCTCACACTTTGTAGGTTTCCGTTCTGTTGTCCGACCAGGGCTCGAACCTGGACTCTTCTGAACCAAAATCAGACGTGTTGCCAATTACACCATCGGACAATCACCCTGTTTTAATTTGGTGTGCAAAGATAAGTATTATTTCCTTAAAAATTTATATTTTCGCTCAATTATTCATATCTATAAACCCGCCCCATGGAAAATTTCAAAAAGATCAACAACATTTTCGGATGGATTGCTTTTCTTATCGCCACCCTTGTATACTTCTTTACGCTTGAGCCTACTGCAAGTTGGTGGGATTGCGGTGAGTATATTGCCACTGCTTATAAGTTGCAGGTTGGACATCCTCCGGGTGCTCCTTTATTTCAGCTGATAGGGCGGTTTTTTTCTCTCTTTGCCTTTGGTGATACCGCCAATGTAGCAATGATGATCAATGCTATGTCTGCCCTTTCAAGCAGTTTCACAGTGTTGTTTCTTTTCTGGTCGATCACTATGCTGGCGAGAAAGATCGTTGTTAAGGATGGCGAAATGAATAGAGGCAGCATGTATGCAGTTATCGGAAGCGGACTCGTTGGAGCTCTTGCTTTCACTTTTTCCGATTCATTCTGGTTCTCTGCAGTGGAAGGGGAAGTGTATGCCATGTCCTCTTTCTTCACAGCTATCGTATTCTGGGCCATTCTGAAATGGGAAGCTGTGGCTGATGAAAAACACGCTCTTCGCTGGATTATCTTTATTGCCTTTCTGGTTGGGCTTTCCATCGGGGTTCATCTACTCAACCTGCTTGCTATTCCTGCGATAGCATTTGTATATTATTTCAGGAAATACAAACCAACAGGAAAAGGTGCAATTATTACCCTGCTATTATCTTTCCTTATACTTTCGGTCATAATGTATCTGATAATCCCGGGTATAGTTAAACTAAGCAGCGTTTTTGAACTGTTTTTTGTCAATACCGTCGGATTACCCTTTAATAGCGGGACCATTATTTATTTTATCCTGCTTGTCGGGATTCTCCTTTGGGGTTTATTCTATTCAATCCGCAAACGTAAAGTCCTTCTGAATACAATTATACTGGCATTTGTTTTCCTGTTAATCGGATATTCATCATTTTTCATGCTTATCATCCGTTCTAACGCAAATCCACCCATCGATGAAAACAGTCCGGAGGATGCGATTTCTCTTCTTTCTTATCTGAACCGTGAGCAATATGGCGATTGGCCAATTTTATACGGTCAATATTATAATGCTCCTGTTGTGGACTATGATGACGGAACACCGGTTTATGTTAAAGACCGGAAGAAAGGCAAATATATAGTTACCGATACCCGGGAGGCCAGCATTCCGGTTTACGATCCCAGATTTACTACTTTGTTTCCCAGGATGTGGAGCGATCAGAAACCGGAGCACAAAAGGATGTATCAGAACTACATGGGCAAAGGTGTCCCCGTTAGGGTTGATAAAAACGACGGAACTTCTGAGGTTGTTACGCGTCCTTCTTTTGGCGATAATCTCCGTTTCTTCTTTTCCTATCAGCTGGGACATATGTATTTCCGTTACTTCATGTGGAATTTTGCAGGACGGCAGAACGACATTGAAAGCCAGGGTGAGCCTGAGAACGGGAATTGGATCAGTGGAATTCCTTTTATCGATAATGCCAGACTTGGCGATCAGGATAATCTACCGGATCATTGGAGCAATGCGGCAAAAAATAAGTTTTATTTTCTGCCTCTTATCCTGGGTTTGATCGGGTTGTTTTACCACCTGAATACGAACAAGAGAGATACACTTGTTGTGGCCCTTCTGTTTCTGATGACAGGTATAGCCATCGTGGTGTATCTGAATCAGTACCCTTACCAGCCCAGGGAAAGAGACTATGCATATGTCGGTTCGTTTTATGCCTTTTCCATATGGATTGGTTTGGGTGTGCTTTCGATATATAATGCAATTACCCGTAAAACCGGAGCAAATACATTGGCTGCCATTTTGGTCACACTGGTCACTCTGATTCTGGTGCCGGGTATAATGGCAAAGGAAGGCTGGGATGATCATGACCGTTCAGGAAAATATGCAGCCCGCGACTTTGCTAAAAACTATCTTAATTCCTGTGAAAAGAATGCCATCCTGATTACCAACGGCGATAATGATACCTTCCCTCTTTGGTACGTTCAGGAAGTAGAAGGCGTAAGAACCGATATAAGAGTAGTCAATTATATGCTTGCCTCCGGTTACTGGTATATTCACCAATTGGGCAGGAAAGTGTATGATTCCGACCCTCTGAATTTTACTCTTACACCCGATCAATACGATAAAGGGGTGAATATGTATATACCATATATTAACAGGAACATTGAAGGGCCTGTTGAACTTAAAGATATTATTGATTTCATTGCCAGCGACGATGTCCGCACTCAATGGCCTTTGCAGAACGGGGAAAGAATCAACTACCTGCCAACGAAAAGCATAAAACTTACTGTTGATTCGGCTAAATGCGTCCAGAATGGTATCGTTCCTCCTGAACTTGCCGATCAGATTGTCCCGGAAATCACATGGAATATCAAACAAGGCGCTTTGTATAAGAACGACCTGATGTTTCTCGATTTCCTGGCTTCTAATAACTGGGAACGGCCGATTTATCTTGCAAATCCTTCTTCACTTAGCAAAGTATTTGATGTCGATGATTATTGTCATATGGAAGGATTTGTATACAGGTTCATGCCTGTGAAGGCCAAAGAATTCATCCCGGGAATAGGGGGCGTTTATACAGACGGTTCCTATGATATCCTGATGAACAAATCGGTTTTTGGTAATCTGAACGATCCCGATGTTACTGTTGACAGGGAAAGCTACCGGAATGCCAGGATGCCAAGGCAAAACTTTATCCGGCTTGCTCAGGCTCTTGTAAATGAAAAACGATTTGACGAAGCCGTTGCAGTATTGGATACCTGTTTGCATTATTTCCCTCATGAGAAGATTTCTTATGATATTCTGATGGTTCCGTATGCAGAAGTATATTATGCTGCCGGCGCTGTGGAAAAGGGTAATGCGATCACTCAAAAGTTAACAGATATGTATTCGGCTGAACTGGAATACTATGCTTCCTTAGATCCGGCTTTTGTGGATGCTTACTATGGCAATTACGTCAAACAGGCTTTTAATATCCTGAGTCGTTTGTCACAGGTAAGTAAGCAGGAAGGACAAAAGGAAATGGGACAAGCCATCGATTCGGTTATGATGCAGAACCTTGAAATGTTCCAATAGAGAAACAATAAAGTGCTAAAAAATCAGGATAAATGGTTCGGTTTACGAACCGGCCAGAAAACACTTACGAGTCCTACCAGAATAAAGGGCAGGCTTAGTAATTGACCCATATTCAAAACCATATCGCTTTCGAAATTTACCTGCGGTTCCTTTAAAAACTCAATCAGGAAACGTGATGTGAAAACCAGGATCATGAACATGCCGAACAGAAATCCAGGCCTTGGTTTCCCTTTTTTGTAAAAATAGAATGCATAAAGGAAAACAAACGTTAGAAGATAGGCCAGGGCCTCGTAAATTTGTGTTGGGTGCCTTGGAATACTATCACTTCTGAGAAAAACAAAAGCCCAGGATACATCGGCCGGTTTTCCAAAAATCTCTGAATTCATCAGGTTTCCTGTGCGAATGAATACACCTGCAAGGGCTACGACTATGGCAAGCCTGTCCATGATCCATATAAAAGGAAGATTATATGTTCTTGAAAAGATCAGCAGAGCAATAATTATTGCTATTGCTGCTCCATGACTGGCCAGACCTCCTTTCCAAACCATCAGGATCTCCCAGGGATGGTCCAGATAGTATTGGGGTTCATAAAAAAAACAATGCCCAAGCCTTGCTCCGACGACCGTGGCAATAATCATGTAGGTTGCCAACTTGTCTAATAGTTTGGCCGGAATCTTCTCATATTTAAAGATCTGCTGGACAATAAAATACCCCGCGACAAAACCCAGGGCGAAAAGCAATCCATACCAGCGAACAGAAAGATTCCACACAGAAAAAATCTCGGGATCTGGATTCCAGGTGATAAAATTGAGCATAATGGTAGGGTTTCTTTTTAGCAAATTTATAACAATCCTGATAAATTGATCATTTTTTATTCAGGATATCATGAATAGCACTGCTTAGAAGTCTCATTTCAGGGAGGATTGCCGGAGGGGTAGGTAGATTATTATCTGAGGGTAGCGGGGCTTTTCCGAGTTGATCCTGCTCAAGACGAACATAATATCCTTGTTGTTCCATCCATTCGGAAAGGTACTGTTGTTCCGTTTGGCCGGGAGTGGGGACAAGGACGGCCTTTTTCCCGCTTACCTGCAGATCCATTAAGGTTGAATATCCCGGCCTGCAAAGAATAAGACGGGCATTAGCCATCATGTTTTGAATTTCCCGGGTATCCGCGTGACTAAGGATACGTATATCTGGGGATGGTTCATCAATATCCTGCTTTTCTGTCATTCCGGCCAGAATGATACCTCCTGTTCTTTCCAACTGTAATTGCTGCAAAACCTTTCCCTGGAATATTGATCGTTGTGGCTCCGGTCCGGAGATGATAGCCAGTATTTTATTTTCATGTTCATCAATAGGGTCTATGTTCGGGTTATCAAGTGAGAAACGGGTAAGAGGTCCAATAAACCTCGTATTGCGAGGTAGTTTGTATTTGTGGGAAAGATCTCCCGAAAGGTTTATTTTATCGGGCAGATCGGGAACCCAGCACCGGTCGAATTTCCTGATAAAACATAAGTGCAGCAGATGAAGGAAATATTCAAAAAATGATATGCTTTTCGGCACCTTTATCATTAGCTGGTGGGTAATATACACCGAAAAGGTTTTCCGGCTCCAGCATCCGAAACGGTTATCGGAAATAACAAGGTCGATGCCATAATCCTGAACGATTTTTTCAAGTTGCCGATGCTCTTTGCGAATTCCTGTAAATATCTGTGGTGCCTTCATAATCATATGACGGATCATACTTCCTTTTTGAGGGTATGTAATATTGTATCCAGGAAAATCAATGAAATGTAAATCCTTGAATTCTTTTTTCAGGAAGTCCAAAGCCCGTCCTCCACCGGCGATAAAAACCTTCGCTCCGCTATCCTGAAGCATATAAATTATGGGAACACAGCGCGTTGCATGTCCTAAACCCCAGTCCAGCGGGCAAATAAGAATTTTTTTTTCATTAATCATGATCGCAGGGTGGGATATTTTTAAAGTTTAGGGATAAATGTATAAATAATCGACAATATGGATGAACGGATTTATCAGATTGCATTAACCCTGATACCCGGGATAGGGTCAGTCACAGGCCGGAGGCTTATACACTTGTGTGGCTCATCGGAGGCAGTTTTCAGAGATGGCCAGTCAGCTTTGAAGAAAGTCAAAGGTATTACTCATCAAATAATTCAGGAAATTGCTAAACCTGTTTATTTACG
>Ga0180009_10004849_pt1 | contig 14668 bp, 13 predicted proteins | sample OS_PC_MetaG_FD_123537 | JGI IMG/M metagenome (GOLD analysis project Ga0180009, IMG submission 123537) | Groundwater microbial communities from the Aspo Hard Rock Laboratory (HRL) deep subsurface site, Sweden - OS_PC_MetaG | ecosystem: Environmental > Aquatic > Deep subsurface > Groundwater...
AAGTTTGGTTACCGCCTGTTCAACTAAAGACTGATTGATGTTTTTAGGATCGATTACTAGTGTTTTCACTGTTTGAATTTAGCTTTTAATTTCTTTAGAATAGCGCTGTAATCTTTATCTTTGCCGGCTAAAATTTCCAAAGAAAAAATTATAGCATTGATAAAGGCGCTTTTGCCCACACCAGTGGAAGCCACGCCTAAACCTTTAGGAGTACTAACCATGGAAAAAAGTGCATCTAAGCCGTCAAGCAACCCGCCTTTTAAAGCTACGCCGATAACCGGGATATCCACGTAAGAGGCAATAAAACCCGGTAAAGCTGCAGCCATCCCAGCACAAGCAATTACAGCTTCGACACCTTTAGATTCCATTTCCTGACAGTATTTTCTTAATTTTTCAGGATTTCTGTGGGCAGAAATTACTTCTAAGCTGTAGGGAATCTTGAACTCCTTTAATAAGCCTATACCATCTTCTAAAGTCGTTATATCACTTTTACTTCCTAAAATAACAGCTATTTTTTCTTTCATTTTGCCTCCCTTTTAAGCCGCGGCGCTTTTTAAGGCTTTATCGCCGATATCTTTTCGGTAAAACATATTTTCAAACTGGATATCACCGATAGCCTTATAGGCTTTATTTTGAGCCTCTTTTATGGTATCACCTAAAGCGCTGATATTCAATACTCTTCCGCCGCTGGTAAAAAACCCGGTATCTTTCTTTGTCCCGGCATGAAAAACAAAAACATCTTTAAGGCCACCGAGTTTATCCAAGCCTTTGATCTCTTTATTTTTTTGGTAATCTCCCGGGTATCCTCCGGAAGCTAAAACTACGGAAAGGCAAAACCGCTGATCCCACTCTAAAACTACCTCTTTTAATTTCCGATCAACGGTCTTTAGCATGACCTCGGCTAAATCGCTTTTTAATTTAGGTAAAATTGCCTGAGTTTCCGGGTCGCCAAACCTCACATTGAACTCTAAAACATAAGGTTGATCATTTTCAATCATCAAACCAGCATAAAGAATACCCTGATAAATCCTTTCTTCGCTGTTTAATCCTTCGATTAAAGGCTTGAAAATCTTATCGATGATTATTGTTAAAAGCTTCTGGCCGATTAAAGGAGCTGGTGAATAAGCACCCATTCCGCCAGTATTGGGGCCTTGATCAGCGTCGAAGATGCGCTTATGATCCTGAGAAGCCACTAAAGGAACAATTGTCTCTCCGTCAATGAAAGCTATAATAGAAACTTCCTCTCCTTTAAGACAATCCTCAATAATGATCTGTCGGCCGGCAGCGCCGAATTCTTTTCTGACCATGATTAAATCTATAGCTTCTACAGCTTCTTTAATCGTTAAGCAAACAATAACCCCTTTTCCGGCGGCTAAACCGTCGGCTTTTACCACTAAAGGGGCTTGCTTTTTTTGAATGTAAGTTTTAGCGGCTTCGGCCGAATCAAAAACCTTAAAATCAGCAGTGGGAATGCCGTATTTTTGCAACAATTCTTTAGCGAAAATCTTACTTCCTTCCAGACGGGCCAAATCTTTAACCGGACCAAAGATTTTCAACCCTTTAGCTTTAAACCGGTCAACGATTCCCTCAACTAAGGGCAGTTCCGGGCCGACAACCGTCAAATCAATTTTTTGGCTTAAAGCAAATTCAAGAAGTTTATCGATATCGGTTGCCGCTATATCGATGTTTTCAGCTACCAGGCCGGTTCCGCCGTTTCCAGGAGCACAATAAAGTTTATCGACTGAAGGTGATTGGGCTAACTTCCAGGCCAGGCAATGTTCTCTGCCGCCTGAACCAATAACTAAAACTCTCATTTCAAAACCATCCTCTGGGAAGATTTCACTACCTCACCGATAATGCGGGATCTAACCAATGGGTTTAAGTACTTGCAGATTTTTTGGGCTTGGTTTTTATCGGCTACGACCATCATCCCAATGCCCATATTAAACACCGAATACATCTCTTTTTCGCTGATCTTTCCTTTTTGTTGAACAATCTTAAAGATCTCAGGAACCGGCCAGCTTTTTTTATTAATTACCATGCCTAACTTTTCAGGTAAAACCTTGGTGGCTTTATTGTAAAAAGCACCTCCGGTTATATGAGCAATACCTTTAATGGCTAATGGCTTATGGCTAATAGCTGACAATAAAGAAAGGATTGGTCGTACGTAAATGCGCGTCGGAATTAATAACTCTCTACCGTATTGCTTTATGCCTTTTGGCCCCAAAGCTTTTCGGACCAGAGAAAAACCGTTAGAGTGGAACCCGGAAGATTCAAGGCCGATCACTAAATCGCCGGCTTTAATATTCTTTCCGTTGATGATCTTGGTTTTATCGACTAAACCTGCACAAAAACCGGCCAAATCATATTCAGCCGGCTTATACATCCCCGGCATCTCGGCAGTCTCACCTCCGAGAAGCCGGCAATCTGAATCTTTAAGGCCTTTTTTGATACCAGCAATAACCTTAACCATAATATCCAGATTTAATTTACCGCAAGCAATATAATCCAGAAAGAACAGTGGTTTTGCCCCCAGGCAGATCACGTCGTTAACATTCATCGCCACCAGATCAATGCCTACCGTATGGTGAATATTCAACTCCTGGGCGATTTTAAGCTTTGTGCCCACACCGTCAGTTGAAGAAACTAAAACCGGATTTCGGCAACTTTTAAGCCAAGGTTTTAAATCAAAAAGTGAACCAAAAGCCTTAAGCTCGGAGCTTACGATTTTAATCTTTTTAGCAAACAGCTCGCCTTTCTTTACATTGACCCCGGATTTTTGATAATTTATTTTTCCCATAATCATTTCTGACAAAAATCACCCTTCCAACAGTAAAGGCAAAGTTTCTCTTTGGGTAAGCCTACAGCCTCGATCAAATCTTCAATGGTCTGATAGCGCAAAGTAGTTACTTCCAAATCCTTGGCGATCCAGGCGACCATTTTGGCGTATTTGGAAGAATTACTGTCCAAATACTCGCTTATATCTTCAACTTCCTTACCCTCAATAGCTTTTATGGCCTTTCGGGCAGCTAATTCGTCAAAACTGCGGGTGGAAAGGCAAAACTTACAGGGAAACATCAACGGCGGACAGGCCGGCCGGGCATGAACTTCTTTAGCCCCGGCTTCCCAAAGTTTTTTAACCGTAAAATTCTTAAGCTGGGTACCCCGGACAATCGAATCTTCACAAACCACGATCCGGTTACCTTTGATTATATCTTTTATCGGGATAAGTTTCATCTTGGCGATCAAATCGCGGGTTTCCTGTGAAGGCGGAGTATAACTTCTTCCATAACCGGGAGTATATTTAACCAGCGGCCGGCGATACGGCTTACCCGACTCAATAGCATAACCTATGGCATGAGCCACTCCTGAATCAGGAACCCCAGAAACCAAATCCACTTCAATATCTTTATCCCGCCGGGCCAGCCGCTTTCCACATTCTTCTCTTACTACTTCGGTATTTATACCTTCATAAGTAGAAGCCGGGAAACCAGTATAGATCCAGAGAAAAGTACAGATCTGGTTATCTTTTAAACCGCTTTTTTTCTCATGCATTCCCTTTTGGTCAACCAAAACAATCTCACCGGGCTGTACATATTTAACGATCTTAAATCCTAAATTGGGAAAAGCACTAGTCTCAGAAGTAATAGCGTAAGCTGAATCTTTTTTTCCAATAGCCAAGGGAGTATAACCCCGGCGGTCACGGGCAGCGTAGATACCGTCTTTAGTCAACAGCAGCAGAGAACAAGACCCCTCTATCCGGTTAAACATCTTTTCAATGCCGTCGATCAAATCATCACCCTGGCTGATCAACTTAGCGATTAATTCAGCGGTGTTGACTCCGCCTTTAGTGACTTCACTAAAAGTTACCCCTTCCTGTAGGAGTTTCTCAACCAATTTGTCCCGGTTGTCAATCAACCCGGCGGTAACTATACAGAATGGCCCAAACTTGGAATTCAAATAAATCGGCTGTTCGTCAAAGTCACTGATAACCCCAATACCCTTATCGCCCTCCATATGTTTATAGTCTTCATAAAACTTTGACTTAAACTGAGTCTGGCTGATATTGTGTATCTGGCGGTTAAAGGATTCACCGAGTACAGCCACCCCTCCATATTCAGTTCCCATATGCGAATGATAATCAGTTCCGTAAAACAGATCTTTCAAACAATCACCTTTGGATATTACGCCGAATAGTCCGCTCATGGTAGCTCCCTTTAACGAAGCAATCTATTGATTACCCCTGTTTAAAATAGTTTACTGCATTTTTAAAAAATGTGCACCCGAAAGGAAACAACTCATTTCTACTCCAAAAAGGCCAATGATGCTTAAACATAAACCGCTCAGGATGCGGCATAAGACCTAAAACCCTGCCGGTGGCATCGGTAATCCCGGCTATGTTCTTCATCGAACCATTGGGGTTAAAAGGGTAACCAGCCATCTTCTGCGAAACATCAACGTAACGCAAGGCAACCTGACGATTAGCTTCTATTCTATCTAAAATACCACTTTCTGTATAGAATTTTCCTTCTCCGTGAGCAACCGGTAAAACTATTTTTTCATCCAACCCCTTAAGCCAGACACCCTCATTCTCAACCTTTAAATAAACCCAACGGTCTTCAAACCGGCCGGAGTCATTATCGGTAAGGGTTACTTTCTGCTGAAAATCTTTATCAGGAAGAATACCGGTTTTAACTAAGACTTGAAAACCGTTACAAATGCCTAGGATCAGGCCTCCTTTATCAATAAACTGTTTAAGAGCGTCTTTAAACCAGGAAATGAGCTCCAAGGATAATATCTTTCCGGCTCCCAAGTCATCTCCGTAGCTAAAGCCTCCGGGAATACAAACTATCTGGAAGTCTGAAAAATCAGATCTCTGCTTAAGGTAGTTTATATGAAAAAGCGAGGTTTCGGCCCCGGCTGATTGAAAGGCAAATTCAGTTTCTTTATCACAGTTGGTCCCGGCAGTCCTGATAATTAAAGCTTTGGGTTTCATAAATGATTAACGAAATTCCCCAAAAGTAGCCATCCAGGACCGGCGTAAATCTTCAACCTGGCTGTTGACTACTTCTTTTTGCTGGTGATTATAGATTACTAATTTCTTTTCATCGCAAACACAGCCGATAAGCCCTAAGGGCAGACCGGCTAAAGCTGATTCAAAAGCTTTCTGGTTCTCTTTTTTTACCTCAACAATAAACCGCGTAGGCGACTCAGAAAACAATATTTCATAATCAAACATGTTTTCGGCTTTAGGAACTTCTGCCAGAAATATATTTGCTCCTAAATCTCCCCCGATACACATCTCAGAAACGCTAACTGCCAAGCCTCCTTCTGAACAATCATGACAGGATTCAGTAAGTCCGCCTTCAATAGCCTGGCTGAGCTGCTTAAAAATATCTCTGGCAATTTTTTTATCGACTTTAGGCACCAGGCCTTTTTTAATATCTAGACTCCTGAAATATTCCGAGGCTCCCAACTCCGGCCTGCTAAAACCTAACACATAGATCAGATTGTCTTTGGTTCTAAAATGATTACTTTTAGCTTTACGCCAATCAGAGATCACCGACATGGCTGAGATCAAAAGGGTTCCCGGGATAGATATGTGCTTACCTCTAACATCGTATTCGTTATAAAGACTGTCTTTTCCAGAAATAAAAGGTGTCCGGTAATAAGTAGCGAAATCATAACAACCTAAAGAAGCCCTGACTAAAGATCCTAAAACCAGCTCATCTGCCGGCGAGCCCCAGCTGAAATTATCAAGAATAAAGGTCTTATCAGGATCTCCGCCGCAAGCCACGATATTACGCAAAGCCTCATCAATAGCTAAAGCCGCCATCCAATAAGGATCAAGATCAGAATAAAAAGGATTAATTCCGAAACCGATTACTACCGCTTTATCGCTTCCTAAATCCGGCCGGCTGACTGCCGCATCGCTTAAGGCGATGTTTTCAATCCCCGAAACCGCCTTGGTAACTGAACCGGCCTGGACTTCATGATCATATTCCCGGATAACCCAATCTTTACAAGCGATATTAGGCCGGCCAAGCAAGGCTTCTAAATCCTGGCTGTAAGAACTTTTGACTTCTAATTTTAAATCCTCTTCTTCATTATCTTTCCAAAAGGCCTTCTTTTTTAGCTGGGGTAAATTGAAAATAAAGTCTAAATCAAGATCACAAACCCTGTTACCCTGGTAGAAAAGTTCTAACTTGTGAGTGTCAGTGACTTCTCCAACTACTGTCAAACCTACATCTTCTTCATTGAAAATAGCTTCTAACTCTTTTAGGTGCTGAGGGCTGGTAAAAAATACCATCCGCTCCTGGGATTCGGATATCCAGATTTCAGTATAACTTATTCCCCGGTACTTTAAGGGAATTTTTTCCAGGTCAACTTTAACCCCGTGTTCGCTGGCTAACTCGGTTATGGCGCTGGAAATACCTCCGGCTCCGCAATCAGTGATCGCAGTGAATAAATTTTTATCACGAGCCCGCAATATGGCTTCGGTGAGTTTTTTCTCCTCAATAGGATTTCCGACCTGGACAGCAGTAGTCAAGCCTACTGTATGCTCATCAAGCTCTTTAGATGAAAACGTTGCTCCGTGGATTCCGTCCCTTCCGGTTTTTGCCCCGCAAAGAATAACTAAATCTCCGGGTTTTGACTTTTTGAAAGACTTTTCCTTAGGTAAGATTCCCAGAGTTCCGCAGTAAACTAGTGGGTTGCCCAAAAAGCGCTGGTCAAATAACACGGCTCCGGCGACTGTGGGAATGCCCATGCGATTTCCATAATCTCTGACCCCTTTTACTACTCCTTTTATTATCCGCTTGGGATGAAGCAGGCCAAGAGGAACCTGATCATGAGCCATCTGCCAGGGTGAAAAACAAAATATATCTACCGAAGCAAAAGGCTTAGCCGCGCAACCAGTACCCAGGATATCCCGGATAACTCCGCCGATACCGGTCGAAGCTCCTCCGTAAGGCTCTAAAGAAGACGGATGGTTATGGGTCTCGACTTTAAAACAAATGTTATTTTTATCATCAAACTTTACTATCCCTGAATTATCTTCAAACACTGATACACAATCGGGCGAGGAGATATCCTTAGTCGCTTTCATCACTGTTGATTTAAGAAGGCTTTTTATGGTCTCCTGCTTTACGATCTTATCCTGGCTGTCTTTATGCACATATTCGATTAAGCCGCGAAAGGTCTTGTGGGCGCAATGCTCAGACCAAAGAGTAGCTACAGTCTCCAGTTCGCAATCAGTAGGGTTGCGTTTGAACCGCTTAAAATAGCCTTGGATTATTTTCATCTCATCCAAGCTTAGAGAAAGACAGCCTTTTTTAGAGATCTCCTGGAGTTTTTGATCGTCAGCCGAAAGCAATTCCACAGTTATCAAGTTGAAATTATAGTCGCTTCCGGAAAATTCATCCAGACTCTTTAACTTACAGGCGGCCGTATATTCCAACAAGTGTTCGATCAACGGATTATAAAGCATTCTTGGAGCTAAATATTCGATATCTTTTCTGGATAAACCCTCAAATTCAAAAAAGCTGGCAGTCCGGGCATTCTTAACCTCTAGAGATAACTCTCTGGCTGCTTTTTCCAAAGACAGGCCTACTGAATCACAGACCCCCGGATTGTAAGTAATTAAAATCTGATTTTCTTTGGGTTGAGACTTAAAAATTCCCTGAATCAAGGAATAATCTTCAGTGACCGGGTCGATAAGCAGGCAAGAAGCTATTTGTTTGACCTTATCTAAATCAAAATCAGCCTCAATAAGGTAGACTTTTGCCGTTTTTATGTTTGCAGGTTTAGCGATACCTAAATCGCTTATTGCCAAGGCAATCTTTAAGCAGGGATGCTTTTCCTTTGAAAATACGTCTATTCTCCAAATCATCTATCGGTAGATTTTTTATGAATAAGATTAATTGACGGCCGGGCCGAAACAACTAACATGAACGATCAAGATATCCCTGTTCTCTTGTAAATCTTATCGACATTGGAAAGATAAGCATAAGGATTAAAGATCTCCTCAAGCTCATTTTTGGTCAAATTCTTTTTTATCTTAGCGTTAACAAAAGCTTCTTTTTTAAAAGATGAATTTTTATTGATTACCTTCAAGGCTATGCCCTGGACAATATCATAAGCCCGGATACGCGAAAACCCCTTATCCATGAGTTTAGTCAATAATTTCTGAGAATAGATAATCCCCCGGTTCAGCTCTATGTTTTTAAGCATATTTTCAGGATAAACCGTTAAATCCTTGATCAGATTCTTAAATTTTTTAAGCATATAATCCAAACCGATAGTCGAATCAGGAAGGATCACCCGCTCAGCCGACGAATGGGATATATCGCGTTCATGCCAAAGGTTGATATTCTCATAAGCCACCAGCATGTTAGCCCGTAAAACCCTGGCCAGGCCGCAAATCCGCTCGCAAATAATCGGGTTCTGTTTATGGGGCATGGCGCTTGAACCTTTCTGGCCCTTGTAAAACGGCTCTTTAGCTTCATTGACTTCACTACGGTGCAAATGCCTGATCTCAGTGGCAAACCGCTCTAAAGTCGAACCGATCAGGGAAATAAGCGATAAATAATAAGCTATCCTTTCCCGGGAAACTATCTGGGTTGAGACTAAAGCCGGGTTTATTTTAAGTTTACGGCAGATATACTCCTCGACTTTAGGCTCAAAATAAGCAAAGTTACCTACAGCTCCGGAAATTTTCCCGCAGGCAACAAATTTTAAGCTTTCAGCCAGCAACCTTCGCTCCTCCCTTAAATCATTGTAAAGGTATAAAAATTTAAGACCGAAACTGTAAATCTCAGCATGAACACCATGAGTCCTGGCCATACAAAGGGTATCTTTGTATTTAAGGGCTTTGTTCTTTACCGCATCTAAAACTGCGTCTAAATCCTTAAGAATTATTTGGGTAGCATCTTTAATCTGCGAAGCTAAAGTGGTATCTAAAAGATCTGAAGAAGTTAGGCCCCGGTGCAGATACTGGGAATTTTCGCCGATTTGTTTTGAGATGTGCTTTAAAAAAGCGACTATGTCGTGGTGGGTTTTTTCTTCGATCCGCTTGATTGCCTGGGTTGAAATCTTTACTTTGGAAAAAGACTTACTTACGCCCTTGGGGATTTTGCCCTGTTTTTCTAAAACTTCACAAAGTAAAGCCTCGATCTTTAAAAAGCGTTTAAACTTTTCCTCATCGCTCCAGACTTTAGTGATTTCTTCGGGACTGTAACGTTCGATCACCCCTAAAACCTCCTTGGTTAGCAAGGCTATTATATTACCAGAACATTTTTAAGGAGTCAATTAAAATAGGCTATTTTTTTAAAGAAAAACTCTCAGATTTATTGGGAAATTTACCTTTTTCCACCTCGCGGACAAACCGGCGGACAGCGGTTTTGGCTTGAGAAAAAAGGTTTAGATAGGCGCGGGTAAATTTAAGCTTTTTGCCCTGATAAAGGCCTAAAAAATCATACAAAACCAACACCTGGCCATCACAATATTTTCCGGCCCCGATGCCGATAGTGGGGACTTTCAGGCTTTTAGTGATCTGGCGGGAAAGTTCCAAAGGGATACACTCTAAAACCAAGCTAAACACTCCTAATTTCTCTAACTGCTTAGCCTGTTTAAGTAAATTGTCGGCTGAAAGTTTATCTTTACCCTGGACTTTGTAACCGCCTAAAAGGTGAGCAGTTTGAGGAGTAAGGCCGATATGGCCCATGACCGGTATTTTATTCTTAATAAGTTTTTCGACTACATAAGGGCATTTTTGGAACCATTCGATTTTAACTGCATCAGCCCCAGCAGCCATAAACTTCTTTGCGTAGTAAAGACATTTTTTAGGATCTTTTTGATAGCTGGTATAAGGCATATCAGCAACTACTAAAGAATGTTTTACTGCTTTAGCTACTGCCCGGGTATGATTAAGCATCTCAGTTACGCTTACTCGGCGAGTTTCCTCCATCCCCAAAACTACATTAGCCAAAGAATCCCCGACCAAAATCATATCTAAACCAGCTTCGTCTAAAACCTTGGCAAAAGAATAATCATAGCAGGTAAGCATAGAGATTTTGCTGCGACCTTTCTTTTTAATAATATCTTTTATGGTTATTTTATTCATCTTGGCTCACTACCAATATTCTCGCCATTAAGGGATTTTTGGCAAGAATTTTATCGGCTGACTCTTTTCCCAGAATAAAAAATGCTGTAGCCAGGCTGTCGGCGACTGCACAGGTTTCACTGACCACGCTGACACTGATTATGTCGGTAACAACCGGGTAGCCGGTACGCGGGTCAACCAGATGGGAATAACGCTTACCCTGATAGTCAAAAAACTGCTCATAATTACCGGAGGTGGCCACGGCCTGATCGACTAATTGGAGGGGCGGATAATTATTCGCCCCTAGGGAATTTCTTTTTTTAGGATCTCTGATCCCTACCTTCCAGGGTTTACCGCGATTTTTACCCAAGCAGTGCATATCGCCGCCGGCATTGATCAAAGCACTGGTTATGCCTTTTTCTTTTAACCTGGCTACTGCCTCATCCACCATATAACCTTTAGCCACTGCTCCTAAATCAATCGCTATCCCGACTTCATCTATAGTCACAGTTCTATTTTCAAAATCTACCTTAATACCCTCCATACCTGCGGAGTTTTTAATCTGCTCTATCAGTTCCTTTGCCGGCAGAGCGTTTATCTTGCCTTTAGCAAACAGCCCTTTCCAAAAACCATATAAAACCCCCTGGCTGACGTCAAAAACCCCGGAAGTCAAATCATAAATCTCCCGGGACAGTTTTAAAACAGCAATTAAATCATCCGAGGCTTTGAATGGCTCAAGGTAGGTTTTATTCAAACGGGAAACTTCTGAATCCGGATCGTAATTATTAAAAATTCCTTCCAAGCGCTTAAACTCCTGATAAGCAATTCCGGCAGCTCTTTTGTCGGGTGAAGTTACCTCTAAATAGGTTCCGGCAACCACAAAAGTGTTCTTATGCAGCGGCCGGGTGCAGGAAATAAAGATCAAACCTAAAATCATAGAAATAAAAACAATTTTTATTTTTTTAACCATTTTTCTAGTTCTCCTAAACTCATACAATTTACAATGTCGCTACTGGTAAGCCAGGCTCGGCGGGCAACGCTGATACCTAAATCAATTAACTGCAACTGCTCAACTGAATGGGAATCGGTATTTAAAGCCAGTTTTACTCCCCGCTGTTTTGCCTGCATTGCACTGATATCGTTTAAATCATATCTTTCGGGATGACAGTTGATCTCCAAAGCTACCCCATAGTCAGAAGCTGCCTTTAAAACCTCCTCTAAATCGATCTGGTAAGGATCACGCACCCCCCAAAGGCCGCCGGTAGGATGAGCGATAAAATTAACGTATTTATTTTTACAGGCCGAAATAATCCGTTTGGTCTGTTTGGCTTTAGGCTGTTTAAACCCACTGTGAATGGCCGCGATCACAAAATCAAGCTCTTTTAAAATGCTCTCCGGATAGTCAATACCACCTTCGGCTAAAATATCAACTTCTGTACCGGCTAATACTTTTATTCCTTTTAATTTCCGGTTAATTTTCTCTATCTCTTCGATACTGTCTTTAAGCTCTTTTATTGATAAGCCGCCGGCGACTTTTAAGCTCTGCGAATGATCAGAAATCCCCAGATATTTATAGCCACGCTTTTGGGCAGCTTCAGCCATCTCCTGAATCGTATTTTTTCCATCACTATAGAGGCTGTGAACATGAAAATCGCCTTTCATCTCTTTAGTCTCAACCAACTTCGGTAGATTGTCTTTTAAAGCTGCCTCGATTTCTCCTCGGTCTTCTCTTAACTCCGGAGGGATATAACTCATCTTTAATAAAGAAAAAATACCCTCTTCGGTTTTACCGGCTAACGGCTTGGGCGCACGGCTGTGCGCCCCTACATTAACGGAAAATACTCCGTATTCATTGATTTTATAACCCTTTTTCTGGACATAACCGCGTAAGGCGATATTAAAGCTTTTTGAGCCGGTAAAATAAAGCAGGCTTGAGCCAAAACTTTTTTTATCTACTACCCGCAAATCAACCTGGACATTATCTCCACCGGCAATCACTGAAGCTTTGGTTTCACCGTGGCTTAAAATTTCTTTAACCGGCGCTAATCTGGTAAACTTTTCAATAACTGTTAAAGGTTTTGACGAAGCAACCAAGATATCAATATCTCTTACGGTTTCTTTCTGGCGGCGTAAAGACCCGCCTACCTCTATCTTTTCTACTTCTTTTAACTTCTTAAGCTGGCTTAAAAAATCCTCAGCTATTTTTATAGCCTGGGGAAGAAGCAAACGAGAACTACCTTCTTTAAGAAGTTCAATCCCTCTTAAAATATTCTTCTGAGTCTTTTCCTTAATCCCCTCTATCTGGCCTAATTTACCCGAACGGGCATATTTTTCCAACTTTTCAATACTATCGATATTAAACTCCTGATAAAGGCGTTTTACAGTTTTCGGGCCTAAGCCTTGGATATTCAGCATTTTAAGTAAGCCTTCGGGAATCTCTTTTTTTAATTGTTGGTAATAAGTTAACGAACCAGTAGAAAGCAATTCCCTGATCTTTGAAGCTAGGTCAACTCCGATCCCGGGGATCTCAGTAAGTTGCCCCTTGTCAGCTATAACTTCTAACTCCGAACCCAGCTGCTCTACTCTTTCGGCGGCTCGTAAATAGGCTCGTATTCGAAAAGGATTTTCACCCTTAAGCTCCAGTATCTCGGCAATTTCCCGAAAAATAACAGCGATTTCCTGACTATTCATCTTAAGCCTTAATTAAAACCGGTATGGTTATTTGGGTGCTTTATAAGCAGCGGTAACCTTATTCTTTATCCCGCCCCGGGAAGTAAATTCTCCGGTTACAGTAAGCTCATGAGGATTTAAAACTTTGTTTAAATCCTCTAAGATCTTATTGACTGCATGCTCATTGTATACCTTTACATTACGAAAGGCATAAAGGTAATATTTTAAGGATTTAAGCTCGATCAGCTTTTTACGCGGTATGTAGCGGATAGTCAAATTAGCAAAGTCAGGCAGGCCGGAATAAGGGCAAATACAGGTAAACTCATCAGTGGTTGATTCAACGTTGATTTTACGCTTAGGGTATTCATAGTCAATAGTCTCAAGAATAGTGGTGTCGATTTCTTGAGGCAGACAAGGTTTCCCGGCAGTCTTTTTAGCCTTTTTTTCAGCCGGATCTTGGGGTCGTTGCTGGTAAATCATAAGGCCCTATTATACCAAACTTTCTCCGGCCGGAGAAATAAAAAATAACTGAGCTGATTTAATTAAAAACCGAGGACTCGGTAGAAATCAACATGTATTGCGAATATGAAGTAGCATTCCAACGATGCTGGCCGCAAGCCCGGCCCGGGCCATCAGCAACACATGTCGCATTCGAAGACTCACCGTCAATCTGGATATCCAACTTCTTAATTGTCTCTAGCGGCGTACTGTTTATGGTGATATACCTTGAGCTGGGAGGATTAAAGCTACCGGTAGCATCCATAATCGACCAGTTTACTCCAACATCATTAGTTAAGTTGTAAACCCCTCCCCAACGGGTCTTAGCCGGCCACATTTCAATATAAGGGCCATCCCAACCAGAAATGCCTCCCCCATTAATATCAGCACAAACAGTAGTGTTATTCTGATTTTTTAAAAGGGCTTCTTCGCAATCATCAACCGGCCAATTACCAGTATCAGCATAAAAAGCCATCGAAGCGGTCTTAATGGTGCGAAAATCAGCGATAGTAGCCGAACGATTCGCCTTCTCAATAACCTTAAAGGCATTAGGAGCGATAATCGCAGCAAGAATAGCGATGATGGCGATGACTACGATTAGTTCGATAAGGGTGAATGACTTTTTCACTTTGCTCTCTTTAAGGAAATTAAGTTGCTAGATATTTCTAATACGGCTTTGGTTCACCAACGTATAAAGCCGCTGAACCGTCTGTATACCAATAAGTATTCATCATGCCTTCATAAGCGTTTTTTCCTTCAGGGTCTATCATTGAGTCTAAAGTAATCACTTGACGTTCATTAGCAAACCCATTGATAGCAACACATACCGCATCTGTAGTATCCTTCACCCCATCGCTATCTAAATCAAAAGTTGAATAAAAATCTATACACCATTGGTTGTCGCAACAGGGAGACGATAAGCTTCCCTCTGCTATATAGTATATGCCGGTGTAAGGCTGGCCACCAGTACCAAGACGAACGATCATTAAAGAACTTGTTGCTGGGCCGTTTAAATAAGGCCCATCCCAACCTGTTGCACCCGGATCACTTAATAGCGGATTTGTGCTGTTTTGAATATAATTAGGCAAGCAACCTAGGCCAAATAAGGAGGCAAATGGCCATTTGCCAGTATCAACCCGAAAGGTCAGGAAAGATTTCTTAATAATTTTAAGCTCAGCTAAGGTTCGGGCAATTTTGGCCTTTTCAATAGCTCGAAAGGCATTGGGGGCGATAATGGCGGCAAGAATAGCAATAATGGCAATAACTACAATCAGCTCGATGAGAGTAAATCCTCTCTTCATGGTTAAATTATAACACCCGGAAAGGATTATTCAAATAGTGATATTTTTGTAGTGTTTGATGCGTTGAGGATCGCCGGCCTGATCCAAAACAATACAA
>Ga0180009_10004850_pt1 | contig 14665 bp, 9 predicted proteins | sample OS_PC_MetaG_FD_123537 | JGI IMG/M metagenome (GOLD analysis project Ga0180009, IMG submission 123537) | Groundwater microbial communities from the Aspo Hard Rock Laboratory (HRL) deep subsurface site, Sweden - OS_PC_MetaG | ecosystem: Environmental > Aquatic > Deep subsurface > Groundwater...
GCAACCTATGCTTCCAACTGGCATCCGCTCACCTGGTTATCCCATATGGCGGACATCACGCTTTTCGGCATGCATCCGGGACGTCATCATTTAACCAACCTCTATCTGCATGTGCTGAACAGCCTGATGCTCTTCCTTTTTTTGAAACGATTTCTGGGAGGTGACTGGAAGAGCGGTATGGTGGCGATGCTTTTTGCCCTTCACCCCATCAATGTGGAACCGGTTGTCTGGGTGGCACAGCGAAAGACGCTTCTGTGTGCGCTTTTCTGGATCTTGACCGTTTGGAGCTACAGCCGATATTCGGAAAACCCCGGACTCAGGAGATATTTGGCGGTCCTGTTATGCTTTGTTCTCGGTCTTTTAGCAAAACCGGCGATCCTCTCACTTCCTGTCATACTTTTATTCATAGACCACTGGCCCCTGGACCGGTACTCAACGGGTCGGGGTTTGTTTTCGATCGGATCGAAGACCTCCGTGTGGGGGTTGATTGTGGAAAAAATCCCTCTGTTTCTGATTGCCGCGGTCGGGAGTATATTGACCTTTTGGGTGCAGAAGAGCGGAGGGGCGGTAACCGCGCTGACTGTTCTTCCTTTCGACGTTCGGATTTCAAATGCCGTGATCTCTTACTTCAGCTATCTAAAAAAGACGCTCCTCCCCCTTCAACTGGCGATCCTATATCCGTACCCTCAATGGATTCCCGGCCGGCAGATTGCCGGGTCCGCATTGCTGCTGGGTCTCTTTTCCTTTTTGGCGGTAAAGGCGGTTCGACGGTATCCCTACGTCATGGTCTGCTGGTTATGGTACGGGGTGGCCTTGATTCCGATGATCGGCATCGTACAGGTGGGAGTCCAGGCCATGGCGGATCGATACGCATATATCCCCCTCATCGGTATCTTTATTCTCCTGGTATGGTTCATGGCCGATATTTCTTCCGATTGGGCGCATCGAAAGATCAAACTGGCTTCGATTGCCGGGATCTTCATCATCACGCTCATGGGAATTACCCGGGCGCAGGTCCGAACCTGGCAAAGCAGCATATCCGTATTCGATCACGCGCTTTCCGCCACGACCGGCAATTATCTGGCCCACAACCAGAAGGGAATGGCACTGGCAGGGCTGGGGCGTATGGATGAGGCGCTCGCCCATTACGCAAAAGCGATCGAGATCGAACCGAAATTTGAATCCGCCCATTTCAACGCCGGGATTGCCCAATTCCTTAAAGGGCGGCTTGACGAGGCTGCAGATTCGTTTTCCCGGGCGTTGAAGATAAATCCGCAGAATCCGGAGATCCATAACAGTCTCGGAGCGGTTCGGTTCCGACAAGGAGACCTAAATCGGGCCATACGGCATTATCAAAAGGCGTTATCTCTCGATCCCCGGTTTGTGGATGCGCATAAGAATCTGGCGATTGCGTTCCATGAAAAGGGAGCGTTTACTGAAGCTGCAGTTCACTATCGATCGGCATTGCAAATCCGTCCCGGGGACAAACATGCGCACAATGATTTAGGGCTTGTGCTCATTGCTCAGGGGCGCTATCGGGATGCGGCTGATCACTTTTCAAATGCGCTTAAGATTGACGGTAATTTTGAGGAAGCCCGCCATAATCTCAACTTGTTGTCGTCTAGGATCAGTGAATCCGAATAGGCACGGCATGGAACGGATTGGACGGTTTCCGGCAATACACTGAAACGGACCATGATTCACAGACTCAGATCATTGAAGGCAAACAAGTTCACCCATCCAGTTGTAGCGGCGTGTCTCCTTTTGGTCATTTCATCCTTCTGGGTATACTGGCCGGTCACCACCCATTCCTTTCTGAATTACGATGATCAGGAATATGTGACTGAGAATACACATGTTCAAAGCGGCCTGAGCCTTCAAAATGTGGTGTGGTCCCTGACTGCGATCCATTCCGCCAACTGGCACCCCCTCACCTGGATATCCCACATGCTGGATGTTCAATTGTTCGGATTGGATCCGGGCATGCATCACCTCACGAATCTGATCTTACATGTTCTCAATACGCTCTTATTGTTTTTTGTGCTTGGAAAGATGACCGGCGAACTCTGGCCCAGCTTCCTGGTTGCGGCTCTCTTTGCCCTCCATCCCCTTCACGTGGAATCGGTGGCCTGGGTCGCGGAACGGAAAGACGTATTAAGCACATTCTTTTGGATGGCAACGCTCCTGTCCTATTATCGATATTCCAACTCACCGAATTTATTACGATATCTGTTGGTATTACTTTTTTTCATACTGGGTCTGACAGCCAAACCCATGTTGGTCACGCTGCCTTTTGTGCTTCTTCTGATCGACTACTGGCCGCTTAAACGGTTTTCAGGATCACGGTCCGGCGCCCGGCTGGTTTGGGAAAAAACCCCCCTGCTGGTGTTCACCCTTTTATCCTGTTGGATCACCCTGGTGGCACAACACCATGCAGGCGCCATAAAATCGGTGGAAATTTACCCCCTTTCGATCCGGGTCGCCAATGCCCTGGTTTCCTACGTGGCATATTTGGCGAAAATGGTATGGCCTCGCCATTTAACCGCCTATTATCCCCACCCCGGCGACTCCATATCCATCTGGATGATTTCCGACGCTGTACTGGTCCTCGTTTCAGTCACAGTTGCCGTGTGGCATTTCAGCGGACGTTATCCGCATCTCTGGTTCGGATGGCTGTGGTATGTCGGCACCCTGTTCCCTGTGATCGGATTGGTTCAGGTGGGATCCCAAGCCCTTGCCGACCGATACACCTATGTTCCCTTCATCGGGCTGTTCATTATGGTTTCATATAGCCTATCGTACTTCAGATCGAAGCCTGCGATCCCTGCAACCGCATTTTCCATCATTCTTATCCTCTTGACGGTTCAGACCCGTATCCAAATTCGATACTGGCAGAACGACATGATCTTTTTCAGCCGTATGCTGAACGTCACCGAGAATAATTATCAGGCGCATTTCGGAATGGGTCTCGCCCTGGCCAACCGAGGAATGCCCGACCAGGCGGTGGTTCATTATGGGGAAGCCATTCGGATCAATCCGGATTATGATCGGATATATAATAACCTGGGGATCCTGTTCTTGAAAAAGGGTGACATGCAGGCGGCGGCAACCCAGTTCCAAAAGGCATTGCAGTTGAATGAGAAAAACGCTAAAGCCCACAACAATATAGGTGCTGCGATGATGGCCCTGGGCAAGACCGAGCAGGCAGTTTTCCATTTTCAAAAAGCCATTTTCTTAAATCCTGACTATGCCCATGCCCAGGACAACCTTGCCAACGCGCGCAAGGAGCTTGAAAACTTAACAACTCGCTGAATGCAACGGCTTCGGGCCTAACCGATGTTGGAATTTAAATACCACTCATTTCGTGAAGAATCTTTCTGGAGTCGGCGGAGAGTATTTTTTGCCGCATTCTTCTGTCTTCTCCTTGCCAATCTTACGAATCTGACCGATCCGCCATACTGGGATGCGATATTCTTCAACAGCCAGGCGGTCTGGCTGAAAAACAACGGCTTTAACTATGCTGAGCTATGGCGCCTGCCGGGATATTTTGGAGGGGGCCCGAATACAAACATCCTGTACATTATGGCGCCTGTGAATGCTTTGCTCCTCAAATATCTAACACCGGAAAAGACATTTTTAATACTCCACATCTTCAACATCTCCTGTGCAGCAATCACATTTACGCTGTTCTTCTCCATCCTAAGTACCTGTATGCCGGCAGGCCATGCGTTCATGTGGTGTGCCGCGGCCGTGGTCGATCCGATCTTCAGCGGCCAGACCGCCTCTATATATCTGGAGATGCCCCAAGCTGCCGCATATGGGGCCGTCGTATACGCCCTTCACAAGAACCGCTTTTTCCAGGCATGCCTATGGTGCCTGCTGGCGTATCTGATCAAAGATTCGGCCATGATCATGGGCATTGCCCTGTTCGTATGGTTTTTTCTTCAGACATTTCTATACCGGTTGCTTTCCGCAGAAAAACTGGACTTCCGACGGAATCGGCAGGCCTGGCCGATTTTGTTCGTCCTTCCCGTATTTCTGATTCTATCCTGCCTTCCCAGCACGAAGCATGAGATGTTTTGGGATACGTGCCGCGTTTTCGCCATGACCCTGTCGCTTTTTCCGAACCATGCTGCAATGGTAATATTATCGTTGTTTCTGATCGTGTACCTGTTGGTCAAAAAGCGTTTTATTACAATATCCAACCGGGATGAGAGAGTATTTCACACGGCTCTGCTCCTCCTTATCGTGGTTTCAGGATTCTGGGCCGGTTTTTTCTTGTACTACCTGCCCCTGTGCCGATACACCACAAGCATCATTTTTCCGATGGTGACCCTGTTCGGGTTCCTGGTTTTTCAAAACTCCCGCCGGCTCTCGATCATTGCCGGTATTTTGCTGATCGTTTTCGGGTGTCTGAATCAATATGGTGTGCTTCTGCCTTCAACGTCCATCGTGAGGTGCCGATCGGGTGAGACGCTGGAACGAAGCCGGGAGTATCTCTTTGACCTTGAGGCCAACAGACGCATCTGCAGGGAATTAGAAGAGAAGTATTTTCACAAAAAGATCGTCGTCAAATATCCGTTCGCGCATATGCTCACGATTCCCGAAATGGGCTATGTCACAACACCTTTACCAAATGTTTATTCAGTGGGCATGCGCCCCATGGTATCCGCTGTAAAAGCGTTTTCCAGCGAGTTGCTTGCCGACCCGGAAACATTGTACCTATACAGTCCAAATGTCTATGAATACTACACCAGACCGTGGTTGCGGCCGGGTGATGGAGACCTGATTCTCTACCATGACACCAGCCTAAGGGTGCCGATGCTGTTGTTCAAACGTAAAATCCAATCACAGGGCTTTCCGGATAACCCGAAGACATCATAAACAGCTTAACGCCCTGATATCTTGTCCCCGATAGCCGTCCACGAATTCTTGTTGTGGTGTCTTAGAATGACATTTGCGATGTCCGGTCGGTTGAACAGGGCTTCCATTTCTTTTCTGGAAAAGAAATAGGATAAAGGCGCCAGAAGCTGATCAAAAATCATTTGAACGTTTATTCGGTAATCAAAATGCGTTCGATACATGATGTAATCGTGTAAAGGGAGCCGGTTCATGTTAAGTTTGTCAAGCGGCGTATATATGCATGTTGACACAATTGAAAAAATTACGGCTAAAACATGAGAGAGGGATAGAACCACATTTAAGGGAAGCTTTCTCGATATTAATTTTCGAAACGGTTCCACAAAATATCGGACAAAAGCGTTTCCTTCCTTGGCATATACCCATGTAACCAGAGTTCCTCCCGGTTTGACAAAATTCAAAAGGATATCAAAAGCTTTTTTGGGGTCCGGTAAATGCTGCAGCACCGCAACACATACGACCACATCAAATGCGTTTTTCTTAAACGGCAGCGCATAAATATCCCCTTGCGCTACGGACACATTTTTAAATTTTCTGTTATTCTCATAAGCTGCATTTACGGACTCGCTGATATCGACTGCAAAAATTTCTTTGGCCCCGTTCTCGGCCATGCAATAACAGGGAATGCCGATTCCCGTTCCGGCATCTAATATCGATTTTCCTTTGAAAAAATTTCTGTAATCGAGCGGGTCCAATTCGTCCAAGAAGTTCTTTTTATAGTATTCATTGATTTTGTCGAATTTCCTCCATTTGTACCCAAATGATCTAGCGGTGTGTTCCTTAACGCTGTCTAATTTTGAGACAAAAATCGGAACGCCGTATTTTATGGGAAACGTTTGATCACATTTCGGGCAGTTCATTTCACCCGCTTTTATTTCCTCCCCTTCCGATAACCGGGAATTAACGGACAGTCCTTCTTCGCATTTAGGGCAAACAAAAGAAGGGGCGTATTTTAATTTCATCGGAGAAACCTCATATGCGAGATGGAAATTATATGTGTTTATGGAAACGATTGAATGATATCACAGATATAATCCACATCATCCATATCCATTCCGGGATAGATGGGAAGTGAAATAATCGATTTGGCGACATTTTCGGTGACCGCAAGCGATGAGCCTTTTTTAAGGTCCTGATAAATCGGTTGCTCATGAACGGGCGGATCGAAATGAACCGACGCCCCGACCCCGTTGGAACCTAAATGAAAGAGAAGGTTATCCCTTACAGACGGCTGAATCAGAACGGTAAACATCTGCCAGGCGTGATCAAACCCTTCGGGGACCATTGGCGGTTCAACGAATTCCGATCCGCGTAAACGATCGATGTACCTTTCAGCCAGTTTCCGCCGTTTCATGTTGAGGCGGTCCAGTTTTTTCATCTGCTCGACTCCAATGGCCGCATGCAAATTGCTCATTCTAAAATTATACCCGATTCTAGAAGCGATTCTCAGCCAGGGTTTTTTTTCCTTTTCCCGACTGTATGTGCTGGAATCAATCCCATGGGCACATATGCTCCTGACGGCCGAAGCTATTTTGTCATCATTGGTCGTCAGCATTCCCCCCTCTCCGGTGGTTATGTTTTTTGTCGGAAAGAAGGAAAAACATCCGACATCGTAAACCCCCGGATGGACGCCGAAATATCTCCCACCAATACATTGCGCCGAATCTTCGATAATCCTAAGTTGGTGGGTTTCCGCCAACTCGATGATTTTGGGCATGTCTGCAGGAAGCCCCGCATAATGGACAACCATAATGGCTTCCGTTTTTTCCGTGATCGCTTCACGGATTCTCTCCGGAGATATGTTCCGGGTTTTTTCGTCTATATCCACAAAAACCGGTTCGGCTCCGGCGAGAAGGATTGCGTTGACACTTGCAACAAAGGTGAAGGACGGTACGATCACCTCACCGCCGATCCCCAGGGCTTCGATGGCCAGATGCAAAGCCGACGTGCACGAATTCATGGTCACGGCGTGTCGGGCGCCGATATAATCCTTGAACAATTCCTCGAACTCGTGGTTCTTGGGGCCATGAGCCATCCAGCCGCTCTTCAGTATATCCGTTGCTGACGCTATTTCTTCCATGCCGATGGCCGGCTTGCAAAGCGGAATCTCTCTTTCTTTCATATATCCATCTTTCGAAACGGAATTTAATTCTCTTTAACGGCTGTCCAGTTTTTCCAAACCGAATGAAGCCAATGTTGAAACACGATGATCGTCCATAATTGTTTTGCGTGGTTGGCTTTTCGTTCCTGATGTTCATCCCATAGTCTTCTGACCTCACGTTTGTTGAAAAACCCATCCTGTTCAATCTGAACCGGATCCAGGATGTCATTGGCCCAGGATTTTAGTGCGTTGGTAAGGAATGAAGCGATGGGTACGGTGAATCCCTGTTTGGGTCTTTCTGAAACCCCCATGGGGGAGTTTCGTTCATGGTATTTTCTCAGTACATATTTTGTTCTTCCTCTATTATACTTAAGTTTAGACGGCATGTTGTTCGCAAACCGCATGAGCTCCGTATCCAGAAAGGGGCTCCTAAGCTCCTGGGAAACCCGCATGCTCGCTTTATCCGAATGGTTGCAAATACATACCGGAAGGTAAAACTGTTGGAACGTGTGAAGTACGGATAGGAAGACACTGGGTTTATCCAACAGGCGGTCGTTTTGGCGCAATGGTTCATAGAGTTGGAAGCTGTCCGGTGAATTTGCCCTGGACGGATGATTCACGGATATATCACGGTTGACAGCGGATTCGATTTCCATGTGGTTAAACGATCCGATCCATTGCATCAGCACTTCGGCAGGAGGTGAAGCCACACCGCGTAAAAACCGCTGAATCTTGAAAGGCAGATTCATATAGTCATAAGATACGGGGGATAACATGGATAGGCGGTACAGGAAATTAACGACCGGCTTTGGCAGCAGTTTGTTTGCTGCCCGGTATGCAAAAAGCGCCTTGAAAGGGTGATAGCCCGCATAGAATTCATCCCCCCCATTGCCGCTGAGAATGACTTTGACGTGCTCACGGGAAAACTTGGCCACCTGATAGAGCGCTAAAAACCCCGGATCGGCGATGGGCTCATCGGTGTTTGCAAGCAGTGGGTCGATATCCGCTAAAAACGCTTCATTGCCGATCAGTCTTTCGTGGTGGCGGGTGCCGAAATAATCGGCAATCTGTTTCGCGCTGGCTGCTTCATCAAAACTATCAAGTTCATGTTTAATGGTAAATGTTTTGACAGACCCGATTTCCCGAAGATGGGAGACGGCTTTGACGATGGAGGGGGAATCGAGTCCCCCGGAAAGATAGACGCCCACTTCCACATCGGATCTCAGATGCCTTTCTACCGCCTCAATAAACCGCTGTTCGAAGTCTTCTATGTAATCTGATTCATTGAGAAGTGTCGGGTTATCGGTTTCGGGGAAATTGGTCCAGTATCTATCTTCCCGTATCGACCAATTCGCAAGATCAAGGATAAGATGGTGACCGGGAGACAGTTTGCGCACATCTTTTAACGGAGACATGGGGTGGGGAAAGGCCTCATAAAACAAATACTGTTTGAATGCCGCCACATCGATCTCTCTGGGCACATCCGGGTGCTGAGCCATACCGGACAACTCGGAGGCAAAGACGAAGCTTTGTGGACCGAAATAATAAAAGAGCGGCTTCTGGCCCACCGGGTCGCGGCCGAAGATCACCTTCCGGTTTTCGATATCCCAATAAGCAAAGGCAAACATGCCGTTTAAAAGACAGATGGCATCCGCGCCTCTTTTTCGGATCATATGAAGAAGAACTTCGGTATCGCTGGTGCTTTCGAAGGAGACATCTTTCAAATACGCTCTTTTCAGCTCGAGATAGTTGTATATCTCCCCGTTTGTCACTAGCACCGCCCGGTCGTTGGGCAGTGTAAACGGTTGTTGGCCGCCTACCAAATCGATGATGGTTAATCGTCGATGCCCGAGTGCGCCGCCCTCTGCCTTGAATGTACCCCGACCGTCGGGCCCTCGATGCGTCATGGAATCGACCATCCTGTCTAGAACGGGTATGGATATGGGCCGCTGGACGTCCTTATGGAAAAATCCACAAATACCGCACATGGCCTGTGGTCTCGCATGATCGTTTCATGTTCAATCGGATAACTCCGGATGATATTTCTTTATAAAAGCAATGTATTCAGCGATGCCTTTCTCCAAATCATATTCGGGTATGTAGGATAACAGTTTGTTCGCCTTCTCCACCGACAGGGTGCCCCGTTTCGGTCGGAAGGCGTCCCGTGGGACGATTTTATATTTGATTCCCGGGAAATGCTGTTTCAGTATCAGTACGAAGTCGAGTAGGGTCCGGGCTTCCCCATAGGTAATATTGAAGGTTTCACCGATGGCGGCATCGCATACGGATGCCAGGACAAAGCCTTTGGCGATATCTTTCACATAGGTAAAATCGAGCGCCTCATCTTCCCCATGAATGTTGATCAACTCTTGCTTCATGGCTTTTTCAATAAATATTTGGGAGACGCGTCGATTCATATCCGTGGGGCCATACACAGCAGACGGCCGAATGATGGCGCTTTTGATACCATAAAATCGGGAAAGGCCCTTTGTCAGCTCTTCACCCAAAAGCTTCATGGTGCCATAGATTTCCTTCGGGTTTGTGGGGTGGGACTCATCAGCCGGTTCTTTGATAAAGTCGCCGTAGACCATGCTTGAAGATGCATAGACGAACCGTTCGGGTTCATATCCCGTATCTTGCTTCAACATGCCGATCAATTCCAATATATTGCTGGTGGACACAACGCTGCCTTCAAGTCCTTCCTGCGTGCTGAGATTTTGTATTTTTGCCAGCGGAAGTGCCGCAAGATGGTAAATGAATCTAGGACGGTATTTATGAATCAGTTGATAAAGAACGCTTTGATACCTGGCTTCTCCTCTTTCAATGATGACGCTTTCTTCGATCCCCTTGATACGCAATCTTCGATAGTCCACGAATCCTTCACGGGTTGACGACGCATACCTTCCATAGTGATCAAGCAATATGACTTTGTCGACACGGTCTTCTTCAATCAAAGCTCTCGCAATAAAAGATCCGATGAAACCGAGTCCACCGGTTATCAATGCATGACTCATTGTCTTTCCACTCCTAATTTAGGATCGTAATATCCAAATTTCATTCTGAGAACGAACCGAATCACCTCCGAGACACCGAACAATACTTTCTTATAATCTTTGTATTTGGAAACGCCATGAATCCTTTCCCGATTGGTGACCACGACCTCTTTAATTCTTTCCGCCCCCCTTCTCATTGCAATGAGGGGCAGGTGGCGGTGATCGTTGCGTTTGAATGTTATCCCTTTCAAATACTCGGCCTTGAATGCGATAAAGCTGCTCGTATTGGTATGCAAAGGGGAATCGAAGAGCAAAACCACAAAACTGTCATACAAGATCGATGCGAATCGCAACAGCCTTCTGTGTTTGCGGAGCGCTCTCAATCCCATGATCATGTCGATATCTTGTTCGATGAAAGGAAAAAACTGATGGAGATCACGTGGATCGTCTTGAAGGTCTCCGTCCATTCGGATGATATATTTCCCTCCGGCTTCCTGAAAGGCCACTTGATAACAACCGGTTTGTCCGCTTCTTTCGGGCAGATGAAAGGTCCGGACGTATGGGTATCTCTGCTCAAATTCTCTTAGGATTTTTTCAGTGTCATCCGTGGACGCATCATTAATGAAGATCACCTCCATATTGTGGTCGACTTTCCTGACGACATCATCAATTTCATTGATGAGTTGCGGAAGAGATTTATCCTCGTTGCATACCGGAATGACAATTGAAATCAGCACGGACGCACCCCTCATATCTCTAATCCACATCAAAACCATCATTTTTGGGACACTGATAAACGCAGATTACTTAGATAAAGAAAAAAAGATTATAATCTGTGTGTATCTGCGAAGATCTGCGTCCTATTTAACTTGAATCGAAACCGTCATTCTTTATGCCAGTGGAAACTGTAGTATCCATCTGTTACGACAAATCCGATTCTCTGGTAAAATTGAAGTGCCGCATGGTTGATGATCTGCGTGGTCGCATAAAGATTTTTTCCTTTGACGCTTCTAACCGCTTCGGCCATCAACGCCCGCCCGATCCCTTGTTTGCGGGCCGGTTTCGAAACGGCGATCAGGTCCACTTTCGCTCCCTGGTGATCCTGCTTTAGGACCAAAAACCCCATGGTGTTGTTTTCCCGGGTTGCGGCAAGCACATGCGTCTCCTGCCGGTCAAATGCGTTTATAACCCATTGTCGCCTTGAATTGCCGGCTGTTTTTGAGTCGATCTTCGGATCCAGATGGAACCGCGACAGGGCCAAGGCGTTTTCGGCAATTTCGGCCAACGCATCCATCTGATCGTTATCGGCCTCCTTTACGTGAACGGCTTTATTGAAACGAAAATCGATAGCCGGGCTGAACCGAAATAGAGTGACCGCAGTCTCAATGAATACAAAATTGCGATAACATAGACGGGTTGCAACCGCCTCAGCGCCGAATGGAATTTTCGCACATAAGAAAGAATAGTCTTCGGTATCAAAGGTATCTTCCAGCGAAATATCGACGAGTTTACCGCATTTCTTATTTAATAGATCGGTTTCCCAAGGAAGGAACTTAATTTTCAAACGGTTTTCTCCACCACGATGGTTGCTGATTCATGACAACTATCAGATTTCAAGGATCATTTGTCAAGGACGAATTAGATAAACGGTTCAACGGTATTCGTGATGTTCAAGGGTTTGTAATTGTTTATGGATTGCATCAATTGCGGTAACCTGATAGTCAAGAGAGCGGGATGTTAGTAGATTAGTAAGGAATGCGGATTGTGCGGTGATCCGTCTCACCGAAATGGACCGTAAAAGAAAGCGTGAAAGACAATGATAACAGGGAGTGATATGGGGGAAAGGAATCGGAAGCGGCTATCGAAAATGCTTCCGTTTGCATTCTTGTTCCTGCTCACCGTCGTTTTTTTTCATCCGGTGATTTTTGAAGGCAGGACCTTTTATGCCTTTGACACACTTTTTCAATATCTGCCCTGGTCCAACACCGTGTCAAAGTTTCGTGCGCAGAATCCCCTGATCACTGATCCCGTTAACGTATTCTATACGTTTCACCATTTCTTAAAAACCAGCATCTCGGAAAAAACAATTCCCCTGTGGTATGACCTGAATTTTTGCGGTGTCCCATATACAAGCGGTTTTACTCCGCAAAGCAACCCGATTGTTTTTCTTACATATATTCTATTACCACTATCCGTTGCCCATGACCTGGTGTTGTGGATTCATTTGCTTGGCGCCGGTGTGTTCATGTTCCTGTACCTGAGGCAGGTGGGTCTAAAGGATTGTCCCGCCCTTATCGGTGCGGTTTCTTGGATGTTCAACGGGTATATCATGGTATGGTTCGAATTTGAACACATCCCGATCTTGGGATTCTCACTGCCTGCCACACTCTATTTTCTTGAGCGCTGGCTGAGGACAAGAAAACGGTTTCATTGCCTCTGTTGCGCCGCTGTAATCGGGCTTTCGATTTGCAGCGGCCTTGCGCATATCATTATTTATCAGATCCTTTTTCTCGGATTTTATCTTCTTTACAGATACAGAATTTTCGGGGGCATAAGGGGAAAGGAAGACTTTCAAAAAATCGGGGGGCATGACTGGATCGTCATCGGCGCGGCCCTCCTGTTGATTGTTTTGGTGTCCTCCAATTTTATCATGAGTCATCTGACATTGCTCAAGGACTCTCAGCGGCCGGGGATTCCGTTCCAAGAACTCTACCAGCAAACAGGAAGGCTGCCTGTAAAATATTTAACCACGCTTCTCTTTCCGGACTTTTTCGGAAACCCGGCCCGCTCGCTTATTTTCACACCGGGGTCGTCGCCCTACAACAACTACAATGAACTGTGCATATACACAGGCGTTTTACCCCTTTTTCTCGCTCCGGTCTGCTTATTCTGCATCAGAAGAAGGTATGTCGGATTTTTCTTTTTCAGCGCGCTGATCACCATCACAATGGCCATGGGAAGCATGTTGTATTATCCGCTATGGAAATTCATACCGGGGCTGGATCTTTCAACCCCTTCACGGATTCTATACCTCTTTGGGTTTTCCATGTCGGTCTTGGCCGCCATGGGCGCCGATATATTGTCGGATATCGAGCGAAAAAAGAAACGGCCTGTTTTCGCATTATGGGTTTCGGTACTGGCAATCGGCTTGGGGGTTGCGGTTTACGCCCAGACGGAAGCCGGGGCGCAGTGGGCTTTGGGACCCGATGCGGGATCAACGGACTGGGAGCGAATTTATCCTGCGCTTCGAGAACATTTTGACATTTTATCCGGTGTTGTTCACATTCCGCTGATTCTGATAGTTGCATCGTTTGGCGTGCTCTGCGCAATCCTGTTCAGCAACAACGGACGATTCAAAATGACCGTCATGGCGCTGGGGATGATGATATTGTCCTGTGATCTCATTTCCTTCGGTTTGATTTACAACACCGCCTCCCCGCGGAGCATTGAATATCCTGAAACAGATGCCATACGATTCTTAAAGAAGGATAAATCCAATTATCGGATAATTACCTCCGGGAATTTCATGAGCAATTCATTTGCCCCCTATGGTATTGCAGACGCGGGCGGCTATGCATCCATTTACCCAAGACGCTACGGCGAGTACCTGCATTTATCCAAGTTCGGTTTGAATGTGACGTTGCCGGAGCAATTAAGTCGATGGACAAATTTTCGTAAAGTGGCTTCACCGCTTTTCGATCTGATCAATGTAAAGTATGTTCTGCTGCCACCCCCTGTTCTGGTGGACACACCCAAGTTGAAGCTGGTTTACGACAAGGAAATAAAGATCTTTGAAAACCGAGATGCTTTTTCCAGGGTGTTTTTTGTTCCCTCATACCAATTTTGTAGCACCCGTAAAGAAGCCTATGAAACCATAGCTACTTTCAGCACTTCGGACTTCAGGGAAAAAGTGATACTGGAAGTAATGCCCCCGAGAGCGTTTACAACGGACAACAGCATCCTGTCGACCAAGGCAAACACGAATATCGATGTCATCGAATACAAACCCGGCAAAATGGCGTTCGACATACAAACCGATCGGAAAGGATTCTTGGTTATCAGTGACAACTACCATCCCGCATGGAAAGCAAAAATGGACGGCCGACCGGCAACGGTTTATCGCGCGAATTACATTATGAAAGCGATTCCGGTGGAAGCGGGAAGCCACAACATCGAAGTAATGTTTCGACCCATAGGTTTAATCTTGGGTATCATCGCCACGGCACTGGGGTGGTTTATCTTCGGTATGCTCTTTCTAATCGGCATACTGAGACAGTTACGAATACGGCCGTTGAAAAAAGTTGAAACCGTCTGAACATGAACCCTTAGGAAACAGGGCGAACCCTCCCCAGGAATTCTTACATCACCTTTACTTCCAAGCTGCCTGACTTTTCGACACTGATGATATACGAAACATACAGGACAAACGGTGTCGCATACAAAAACCGCCTGGGCTTTGATATCAGTTTGCCCACCACTATGATTTCTCGATCTTCATAGCGTTTAAGATCCTTTGGCGCGATGTCTGGAAACAAGGTGTACCACCTTTCAAGTATCATCACCGTCCGTTTCATACTCAACGGTATCAGCGGCCAGTGCCGTTCAGCGATGGGCGGATACATCCTGTCGATACCTTCATTGATATCAAGAA
>Ga0180009_10004852_pt1 | contig 14665 bp, 18 predicted proteins | sample OS_PC_MetaG_FD_123537 | JGI IMG/M metagenome (GOLD analysis project Ga0180009, IMG submission 123537) | Groundwater microbial communities from the Aspo Hard Rock Laboratory (HRL) deep subsurface site, Sweden - OS_PC_MetaG | ecosystem: Environmental > Aquatic > Deep subsurface > Groundwater...
CTTTCATTGATTTACTCCAAAACGAATGCTTCGTAAATGAGACATCGGCAATAGCATAAAAAATATAAATAGCGCCAGGGCGGGCTTGACACAAATTTTAAGATCTTAGCCTATGTAGACGGCTAGTTTAAACTCAGTCTAAATAAAAGGTAACTGCCTAGGTGGATAGACTGAAGGTGGAAGGCTTTTAGGGCATTTGAACTGGCTGTCGAGGGTGCTGTAATTGTGGAAACAGAGAAGGTCTTGAGTAGTTTGATTCGATCATTGCGGATTTATACTGAAGCTGTTTTAACCGTCAGCCTTCAGTCTTCAACCTAAACACCTGAGTAATTATACGTCTCGGAAATTCTACAACTTATTGGAATAATAGCGTTTTATCGAGGCAATTTGCTTTTTTGGCCTCTTTGGAATGATGGAATGGTGGAATATTGGAATGTTGGGTCTAAAGAAAAGAAATTTAAATCTACAAAAAATGTGGATTCATCTTTTTTAAGATCTATAGAACAAATCGAATGATAGCACATAATAATAATTCAAACAATCAAAAATTCTTTTAATACCCATTATTCCATCATTCCAGTATTCCAGTATTCCAAATTGCGGAGCGAAGCGGAGCTAAGTTCAATAAAAGAAAGGAATGATAAGAATCAATATGGAGCGAAGGAGATTATTGATCACAGGATGCGGTAGGAGCGGGACCCTTTACGCGACGGAAATCTGGAGAGCACTCGGCTTGGATATTCGACATGAACGACCGGTCCCTCCCAATGGGATGATGGGCGCCGATGGAATGGCATCTTGGTTTATGGCGGCTGATGACCCTGAACCGCCTTCAGGACCCAGTGCACTGGATTATGCATTCGGTGTTGTGGTTCACCAGGTGAGGCATCCTTTGAAAGTGATTGCCAGTATGGCCCAATTTATTATTAGGGACGGCAAACGAGCGCCTGGCTATATCGAACGTAATGTTCCTGAGACCAAACTTAGTTCTGACGAACAAAATTATCTTGATCACAAACACCAACTTATCCTAAAAGCTTCTCGATACTGGTATCACTGGAATATTTTAGCAGAAGCAAAGGCTGATGCCATTGTTAAAATAGAGGACCTGAATCTACAACTTCCCCATCTATGTGATCTGGTGGGAATAGATTACCAGGCAGGTGTTCTTGAGGGTATTCCAGAAGATATAAACGCTCGTCATCTCCACATTCAAGATGAGCCATGGGTTGTAGATTGGGGAGAGATTAAGAGTCTAGATACAAAGCTTTACGAAAATATCAGAGATCTTGCAGCGAGCTATGGTTATGAAGAATAAGAAGTAACTTCCTGTCCCGTTGTTCAATCTACGCCACCTTGATCCTGCCCGAAAAGGCAATCCGCACCACGTCATCGAACCACTCTGTTGTGTGAAATTTTATACCTCGACGTACTTTTTGCGGCACCTCATCCAGATCAGCTTCATTATCCCCGGGAATAATTATTTCTCGGATTCCCATACGCTTTGCTGCAGTAACCTTTTCGCGGATCCCTCCAACGGGCAGAACACGGCCTGTTAGGGTAAGCTCCCCTGTCATGGCTATTCCCTTGCGCACCGGTTTCCCCGCAGCAAGGGACAGAAGACTGGTGGCCATTGTTATTCCCGCTGAAGGACCGTCCTTTGGCGTTGCGCCGGCAGGAACATGGAGGTGGACTGCCCATCTGGGAAACTCCGATTTGGGTACGTATCGGTTTAGATTGCCGATAATATAACTGTAGGCAATCTTCGACGATTCCACCATCACATCACCCAGCGTTCCGGTCTGAAGCATCCCGGCCTTATCTTTCCCTGTGATCATGGCTTCAACGGTGAGCACAGAACCACCCATGGCGGTCCACGCCAACCCGTTGGCCACACCCGGAACCATCCTCTTGAGCAGAAAGTCGTCTGTAAATACAGGTCGTTCCAGGTAGGATCGAATGTCATCCGGGGATACTATGAATGGCCCTTTCTCGCCACTTGCGGCCTTTGTTGCGATCTTCCGTAATATCTTTCCAAGGGCCTTTTCCAGTCCTCGAACCCCGGCCTCCCTCGCGTGTTCGGTTATCACACGCCTAATGGTGGGCACGCCGATCTTCACATTATTGGTTTTCAGTCCTGTTTTTTCCAGCTGCTTTGGTAACAGGAAACGCTTCCCAATGCTAAGCTTCTCCTCCATAATGTATCCGGGCAATCGTATGATCTCCATGCGATCCAGCAGGGGAGGAGGAATAGTGTCCATAACGTTGGCAGTGCAGATGAAAAATACCTGTGAGAGATCATAGGGAACATCCAGGTAATGGTCCACAAAAGCGGAGTTCTGTTCGGGATCGAGGACCTCAAGCAATGCGGATGCGGGGTCACCACGGAAATTGCTCCCCACTTTGTCCACCTCATCAAGCATAATGACAGGGTTATGGCTCCCAACAGATTTGATGGCCTGGATTATCTTCCCCGGCAATGCCCCGATGTAGGTCCTGCGATGGCCTTTTATTTCAGCTTCATCCCTCATTCCGCCGAGGGAAAATCGATAGAATTTGCGGGACAAGCCCTGTGCAATGGCAACTCCCAGCGACGTCTTCCCAACTCCGGGAGGACCGACGAAACATAGGATCGATCCCGTTATCTGCTTTCTCAGCACTCCCACGGCTATGGACTCTATGATGCGATCCTTTACATCGTCCAGTCCTGCATGGCTCTTGTCCAATACCCTGCGTGCACGCTTTATATCAAGAGAATCCTCCGTCCCGCTGCCCCACGGCAGCGTTGTGAGCCACTCAAGGTAATCGCGGCTTACCCCGAACTCCGGTGAGTGTACTTCCAGTAGCGATAACTTATTCAGTTCGTCTTCGGCCTGCCGTCGTGCCTGTTCATTGAGATTGAGTCCTTCAATTCGCTTCTTGAATTTTGTCAATTCAGCGCTCTTTTCATCCTGTTCGAGCCCAAGTTCCGCTTTGATCGCCTTAAGTTGCTCACGGAGGAAGAATTCACGTTGGTGTTTGCTGATCTTCTCCTCTATCTGTTTGCTGATTTCCTCTTTGAGATCAACAACCGTGTGCTCTTTCTTCAATAATGTTAAGGCTACATTCAGACGAGGTATAAGCTCTACAGTTTCAAGAACCTTCTGTGCCATCTCGCGATCAACAGTGGTGACCGATGTGGCCATGTCTGCGAGACGGCCGCAACGAATTGAGGAGCATTTCTCAACATCTTTCGGATCCGGAATCGCTTGAGTGTGGCTAGCAGCAGCTGGACATTGTTCTCTTCCGTCTTTTGCGACTTGAGTATCTTTGCGGCTGACCCATAGCTGAACAGTTCCGGGGGCTTGGACATGGACGCAGATGAGGAAGCTTCTTTGGTCAGAACAATGCCAACTGCTTTATACTCAGAAGAAGCTGCAGCACTGGCAGCCTCGGCATAAGGGCCTGCGGGGAGTATCACTGGCAGTAACATACCTGGAAACGCCGGACGCAGTGTAACAGGAAGGAGGGGTAAGACATCCGGCAGGTAATCTGCCGCCAACACAATCTCCTTATCGACAGAACCTGCTGAATCGGACCTCTTTTCCTCTGGGTTGATGATTATTTCGCTCTCTTTTTCAGTCATGGTTCTCCTATTGTTCTGCACAACTCTTATCATATATAATCATTATTTGTAATTACTCTGGTGTTTAGGTTGAAGACTGAAGGTTAAGACAGCTTCAGTCTAAATCCGCAACGATCGAATCAAACTACTCAAGACCTTCTCTGTTTCCACAATTACAGCTACCTCGTCAGCCAGCTCAAATGCCCTAAAAGCCTTCCGCCTTCAGTCTAATCACCTGGGCAGTTACCATTATTTCAATCATTACAAAGTACAAGGTAATACTCTCACTCTGCATTCTTCCTTGATGGGGTTAGGATTAGGTGGGTGGAATAAGGAATCTACGTCTTATTTGATGGTTTTGAGGTATTCTTTCAGTATATTTTCATCCTTCTCCGACATATCGAGGGTCTTGACTCCCAATTTCGCTATGGTTTTGATATATGGCTGAAGCAGCTCCTTATTCTCATCTGTTAACTCAAAAAATTTAACTCCCATTCCAATGGAAGCTTCACTCGTATCTCCCTCCTGTTTTCTTGCCCATGCCACTTCGCATTTAATATCCATAGGATCTAAGAGTCCCGGGATTTGAAGCTTGAGATGAAACTTCTCGCCTTGTTTCAGTGGATTATCAGTACTGATAAAAAGTCCTCCTGAACTTATGTCCTTTGCATATGCCTTAATAAAGGACTCACCATCTTGATAGGTTACTGCCAAGGTCTTTGGAATCCGGGCATCTCTTTGGGGAAAACGGGACATTCTATAGTCCTCCTGTCAAAGAAAACATGAATAGAAATCTGTTTCTGAAAAAGACAGCATTTCAGGCGCAATAAATATATTTAATTATCATAGAATCGAAGAAATAGGAAGGTGCTAAAAACAAAATATCATCCCTTTAAGTGTATATAATGGCTTTGTATTTACCCTATAGTTGCATTAGATATGACACTAAATCGATGCTGTCTCAACGAAAAACCTTACGGTCATTGGCTGATCCTTGATACTGGTTTCTGGATACTGGATGTTTATAAATTCCACTCCTGATGGCATATAGTTTATCAAGAATCGAGCATCCAGCATCCAGCATCGGCCCAGTAAAGTCAACTGTCCCAAGCATATCTTCAATGGCAGTTTAATCGATTTTATGCATCGTTAGGGTTTATTCAATATCCAGGGAATAAAACCCTTACGGCCCGCCCTGGTGCGACCTATCAGGAAGAGATTGATGCTGCTGTGGCAGTACTTCAAAAGAGGTAGTAATAGAATACGGCTTCGGGCATTCAGGTCTGGGCCAGGGGTAACCTCCAGATCTGGAATTTAGGCGTAAGCCTTTTATTCTTTCCCAAGATATTGATCAATTACATGACTTTCATCCTAACTTGGATTAAGTCAACTACCATCCCGTAAAGCGGGATGGCTTGAGGGTTCAAGGATTCAAGGGGTCTAGTGATCAAGGGAAAACCTTATATACTCTCGAACCCTGGAATCCTCGAACCCTAGAACCCTTGCGGCGCAAAAGATCGAACTGAAGTCTTCGCCTAAAGGCGAAGGTTTTTCTCCCAATCCCCGAGTGGGGCAATAAAATTAATGTAATTGATATAAATCTATTGTCAAGTAAAACTCAAGCTTGGTATGGACTCTATTCTTTATCATCTTTTTTTGATACTGTATCTGATATTGGATCTGGAAGAGGAGATAACTTTCCTTCCTCACTGCGATATTTGACACTCTTTAAGAATATGCCAATGGCGCCTGTTTCTGCAACCTGCCATAAGCGGCCAGTAAAAGTATCAAGCATAAACTTGTCTTTGCTGGAATCGGATATCTGTCCAAAAACAAACCTCCCGGTCTGAGAGATTAAAACCTGTTGTTTTGGTTCCTGCTTCGGTTGTAACGAAATATTACCCAGTGGTTCCCCATAGACACTCAAAGAGAAAAATAATACGAATGATAATATTACAATAGCCATAAAGACAGTTCTTTTGGATATGCCCATATCTTTAACCTCCTTTCTTAGTTCATTGTTATATTTAAGATGACATAACATACGGATGTGTCAAGGATTTTAATTATTCTTTCATATTGAAACGCAACAATACTTCGCCTATAATGGGTTGAAAGAGTCATCACCTAAGGTATTATGGGAGCATGACGCAATCCCATTTGAGCTGTTCCAGAGTTTAAAGAGATTCTACGGTTAATGATTAATTAAAAGAACTATTAATTTAAATATCCCATATGACATACAATGCCATAATCTTCGACCTCGACGGAACATTGCTGAACACTCTCGATGATCTCGGGAACGCATTCAATCGTGTCCTTGAAAGGAACGGATTACCGACCCATCCCATCGATAGCTACCGCTACTTTATCGGTGAGGGTGCTGCCGTTCTTACGGAAAGAGCACTTCCTGAAGAGCTCAGGGAAAAACTTTTAATACAAAAGTATTTAAAGGAGTTTTGGGCGGATTATAGTGAAAATTATTTCATGGACACGAGACCGTATGAAGGAATCCATCAGCTGCTTGAGGAACTCGCTAAACGCGAGATCAAAACAGCAGTTTTCTCCAATAAACCCCAGGAAGCTACAGACCGATGTGTGGAAAGGTTCTTCCATACCCATAGATTCGAGGCCGTATTCGGAATGAATAATTCCATTCCCCGCAAACCTAATCCTGCGGGCGCTTTGAAGATATCTGAACTATTGGGGATCCCTGCTTCGGAATTCATTTTCCTGGGAGATACTGCCATTGACATGACCACAGCTGTAAATGCGGGAATGATGCCAATAGGGGCCGCATGGGGGTTCCGCTCTGAAAGGGAGCTGGTTGATTCGGGCGCACGGAAAGTAATCAAGAGGCCTACAGAACTTTTGGAATTCTTATAGTAGAGAGCCTTTTAACCTATGACAAATAACTTTGGAGCGAGTCTTTTCGCTCAATTAGTTTTCCAATTCAGATTGACGGGAATTTCATTTAATCCAGAATAGGAGGTGATTTCATCATGGCGGTTATTACAGTATCAAGGCATTTTGGAGCCGGGGGATGGACCTTGGGAGAAAAATTGGCCAAAAGGTTTGGATATCGTTGCATCCATGAGGGCATGATTACAGAAGTTGCAGCAAAGGCAAAGGTTACTTCCGAGCAAATCCGTGCCTTAGAAGAAATAGGTGCTGACAAACTTATGAGATTCCTCCATAAGCTTGTAAAAACGAGTTATGTGGAACGACTCACCTCCGACAAATACGGTTTCGTGGACGAAAAGATCTATGTGGACACGGTGAGAAACATTATCCAAGAGCTTTATGAGCAAGGAGATGTGGTCATCATAGGAAGAGGGAGCCAGTATATCCTGAAGGGTTTTGCCAATACGTGGCATCTTCTGCTTGTTGGAGATTTGCCGGATCGTATTCGTTTCGTGATGAATAAGTATCAATTAAGCGAGAGTGAGGCTGAAAAAGGCATAAAAAAGCGGGACCAGACCAGAACGCGATTCCTGAATTTCTTTTCAGAAAGTAAATCCCATGATGATCCACTCTTATACGATCTGGTTCTCAATATGAGTCGTATCAGCATGGAAAAAGTTGAGCAACTGGTAGAAGATCTGATCTTTAAATGATAGAGTGTTTGATTCCTGATTCATGTTTTTCAAATTCAATATCTTTAAACACACATTCAACTCCTCTGCACTCCCTACCCTATCTGTGTTTGAAAAAGGGATCTGACCAGGAGAAGGAAACCCATCACTGCGAAGACAACCCAGGCGATTCGGCTCAGGCGTTCTGCAGGAAGACGCTCCGCCAAATGGTGTCCTATGGCGGTTCCCACAAGGACGAAAACCAGGCATGCACCAGTCCATAACAGCACTTCCCGAGTCCACAAACCGCTGTAGCCATATGTGAAGAGCTTGATGGTTACGCCGAGTAAAAATGCACGGATCAGGTAGCGCTGTGAGGCCTCTGCTGGCATGGTGCCATAGCCATAGAGGATCATCGGCGGACCGGCCGTTGAGATCCATCCACCCAGAATGGAGCCCAGAAAAGTCACGGCCGCTTTTGAAATCACCCACGGTTCGCGTTTTTCGTTGTTAGTCTCATTCAGATCGGAACGCGGTTTCGGAGGCCGGATGGTGAAGACCACACCTGTGATGAATATGACAATACCGACTGTCAACTTAATACCCCAGTCGGGCAGATGAACCAACAACCAAGTTCCCAGAGAGACACCCAGAAGAGAGGGAAAAAGCAAGACCGGTGAAAAAATTGACCGTACGGGCACGCGTCTCCGCCGGATCATATCTGCGAGGTTAACGCCTGAAACGAGGGTTACAAAAGGAATCAGGGTCAAACCAGGGAACATCCAGGCAAGGCTGATCACAATGAAAATACCCATACCGAACGCCACCGTGCCCTGAATCAGACCGCCTATAAAGGTTACAAAAAACGTAATGAGAACCGTAGTGATGTTTATTTCCATAGCTTCCTTATCAAAAGATCACCAAAAGGGACTAAATCAGCCGTTACACAGATTCACAAGAGTGAATAATAGTCAAGGTTATTTTGAAAAATGAGGGTGTTTTCTGCAACTCCCTTAATTCCTTGACAAAATAAGTCTCCGGGAGTAACTTAAACATAACTACTTAGGTGGTTAGACTGTAGGTGGAAGGCTTTTAGGGCATTTGAGCTGGCTGACGAGGGAGCTGTAATTGTGGCAACAGAGAAGGTCTTGAGTGGTTTGATTCGATCGTTGCGGATTTAGACTGAAGCTGTCTTAACCTTCAGCCTTCAGTCTTCAACCTAAATACCTGAATAGTTACACTTAAACCTATAAAAGGAGGTGTAATCGTGTGGAATAACAATCAGAAATGTGGGGTGGTCCTCTGCTTTGACTTCGATGCTGAATCCATGTGGATATCAGCGAACTTCACAACTCCAGCCTTAGAATCGAGGGGTGAATATGGAGCTCGAGTAGGTGTACCGCGTATCTTGCCATTACTAGATAGATACCATATCCGGGCCACCTTCTTTGTGCCTGCTGAGACCGCTAGACGCCATCCATCCCTGGTTAAGGAGATCCACCATAGGGGTCACGAGATCGGCCATCATGGCGACATGCACGAGAGCCCTATGAAGCTTGCGCTGGACGAGGAGAAAAGGATTCTGGAGACGGGATTCGAGACCCTGGAAAAGGTCATCGGTGAGCGGCCCAAAGGGTACCGATCTCCCGCCGGGGAGTTGAGTCCCAACTCAATACGCCTTTTCCAGGAATATGGCTTCCTGTACGATAGTAGTATGATGGGCGATGACTTCCAGCTTTATTTACTCAAGGAAAACGGGAAAGAGACTAATGTGGTGGAGATCCCATTCTCATGGGAACTGGACGATGCCCCCTATTTTCTTTTTAGCTTCCGCCCAAAATATTATACGGGCATGTCAGCACCTTCTAAGGTTTACGACATCTGGGCCACCGAGTTTGACGGGGCATATGAAAACGGGGGCGTATTCACCCTCACCATGCATCCTCAGATCATCGGCCGCTATCACCGACTGCTGATGCTTGAGAAGCTTATCCAGTACATGGCAGGTCACAAAGATGTGTGGTTTGCAACTTGCACCGAGGTTGCCAATGACTGGCTCAACCAACAGAAATAGGTAAGTCAACCACCATCTCGTAAGGCGGGATGGCTTGAGGGTTCAAGGCTTCAAGGGGGCTAGTGATCAAGGGAAAACCTTATATACTCTCGAACCCTGGAATCCTTGATCCCTGGAACCCTTGCGGCGCAAAAAATCGAACTGAAGTCTTCGCCTAAAGGCGAGGGTCTTTCTCCCAATCCCCGAGTGGGACAATAATGCCTATGAATCGAAATATTGCATGGTGGCGGTGGGGAGTACAGCAACTTTGGTTCCGGCCCCAAAAGATTCCTTGAGAAGATCCATTGTGCTCTCCCAATCCTGGCGCCAGGTGATCACTTCCGGATTTCCAACCCAATCGCCAAAGTTTTTATTCAAGTGAGGTGCCATAACGATAACGTCCACTAGATCCGATGGAAGTACCCAGACGGGGTACTGCCGGCCACCATAGTTTCGACCCCAGCGTCCCAAAAGGTAGTGTACGACCTGGCCTTCCGGGGCATCAGCCACGACTACGACCTTCCCTTTCTTGGGAGGACTCGAATCTTTCTCTTCCTTCAAAGGAGACAAAGTGGATAGGAACCCGAGTCCAATGGCAATGCTCATCTCGTTTGGTTTAGCAAATGCATTGGCGATGGCAAGATCCTTTCCCCGAGGTCTGGGTTCTGTGGCATAGACATCCTTGGCCAGTTTGACTGCCTGGGCGTGTTCCTCCAAAACGTCTCCCGCGAATACCGCCGTAGTGGCTCCCCGGTCATTAACGATCACATCCACCTTAAAATCCAATCCTGACAGTCTGGCAGCCTCCTCAATATCGAAGCGTAAAACATTATGATCGAATTTCCCCAGGCCTGTAGAGTCTGGATCCAGAGCTTCTACATCCAGATGATAGTGGCTGATACTGTCGATATGGGATATACCGGGCAGGATTATCTTTCCTCCGCCGGAAAATCCGGTTTGTGCATGGGCCGTTACACAACCGATCCCCACTTTCACATCTGCCTGCGCAAATTCCCGATTAATCATCATTTTGGTTCCGCGTGATGTTGTTCCCACCTCAACGCAATTTTCATAGATATTGTGATTGAAAACGCGAAACTTCTGGACAATCTCCGTACCGAGTTTTTTCAGAAACTCATGAAAGGTATGGGCACCATGGGTCCCTAGAGCGCATACGAATGTGATATCTTCCTCATCAATCCCTCCTGCAATGAGCTCTCTTATAACGATGGGGGCAAGTTCATAGACCCTGGTTGGCCTTGTTATATCATCAAAGATGATTACGGCAGTCTTCTTATTCCTGGCCAGCTCCTTCAACCTGGGAGAACCTATGGGGTTATGAATGGCATCTTCCATCTCCTTAACGTTCAATGGTTTGCGCTTGGCCCCCCGCATTGGGCATAGTTCCACGTCCCAATCATCGGGCAGATCCATCTCCAAAGTGGTGTTACCGTACCATAGAAGCTGGGGCAGACTAACCTTCATGTTTTCACCTCCCGGACTTTATTTTTACCTTTGTGATTGCTCAGATTCAACCTTTTTCAACTATCATTGGTGTCCAAAATAGACATTAATTCACTCTTTTTGGCACGTAAGTGCCTGATTTCCCTAAATGCCATTTGTGAACCGAAATTCAGGTTCCATTTTTTTGAATGTGCCCTTTAGAAAATAATATTTACCGCCCGTTCCCCTTCGACTTCGCTCAGGGTCTCTTGAGACGCCAAGAGCGCTGAGTATTTTTGTTTATAGTATTTTCCCCTGAGAGGGGGGGAAAATACTATGAATCAAGCCTTTCGGGAAAAAGCAAATACCTTTTTAAATTGTAGATACCTTTATCAGAATTCCCCTCCTTTCGAGGTCTGAGCCCTCAAGGTCGAAGACTCAGGAATTCTGATAAAAATTTTTTCTCTGCGTTCTTTGCGACTCTGCGGTGAAATCGTTTTTGTACAAGAGTGTTCAACTATTTCAATTTTTAGGGATCAATAACCATTCAATAATTTCTTTAAGAGATCATACAATATAAATCCCATTGAGTCAAAACCTATTAATTCCTGAATCTATTGACTAATCAAATTATTTTATATAAAGTTAGTTAATTCAATGTGAACCAATGGTTTTCAACCTTAAACTTGAGGAAGCCATGGAATAATCCCATCAAGATCCCGTTTCGCTACCCTTTTGACCGTATCTGTCAAAAGGTTCTGATAAATTCATCTCCATCTCAGGTACTCCGTCTACCCCCGCGATGACTTCAGAGTAGGAACGGTACCATGGAGTTTATCCAGTATCTTAAACAACAGGAGGGCAAAACACTCGAATTCAAGGAGAATTGCCGATCTTTACCCAAGATCATCCAAACGGTTGCGGCTTTTGCCAATACGGCAGGAGGCACCTTGATTATCGGAGTTCGTGATAAAACCCATGAGGTTATCGGATTGTCTGACCCACTGGAAGAAGAGGAGCGTCTTTCCAACGGCTTTGCCGATGGGATTCGCCCCCTTATGATTCCCGACATTCAAATTAACTCGGAAGATATTGACTTCCGAGCTGCTTCCGAGTTCTTTGCATCCGTGTCCCGGCAAATGACCGTGTATTTCGAGAGCTTAAGCTCATCGAGCAATGGGGAACCGGATTGAGTCGAATGATTTCGGCATGCAAAGATCAGGCTCTCCCGCCGTTTTTTGGTTGAATGTGCGATGAATGAAAACCTGAACTTCGGGCCTTGTGCCTTAAGCCTTCAAAGATCATGATCTCTGAAATTCCTTGACTTTCATGACAATTTTTTTAATAAATAATCAGAAAAAATAATAAACTCTAATTCTTATCAATCTAATATAAATTTCCATTAATCACCATAGATGGGGGTGAAAATGGGTAAAAGAACCAGAAAACCCTGTTTCTCAAATCGAGAGCGGGGTTTCATGCTTTTTGCCTTTACCCCAATAAAATCATTGACCTTTGACTGAACAGGAAAGTTGGCTAAGGCAAAAGTAAGAGCATGTCCCGGCCCCCTATTTCACCATGGATGATTGATGAAAAGTTGATTTTTTACCTAATTCGGTTGATCCATTAGCCTTCACTAAAAGGAAAGGGATCTATGAAACAGGTTGTTATCGAGAACCCGGTGATCAACACCTCCTTCGAAGAACCCCAGAGGCATTTCCGGTTCACGGAAGATGGCATCACCAATGAGATCGTTGACTCCCGCCGCATAAGCTCTTATTTCATTCCCGTCCCAAGACCAAGAAAAAAGGGCAAGCAACAGCAGCTCCCCTTTTCAACCGAATGGACCGAGGACCGGCTCCAGGAAAATGAGTTTATCAACCAAGTCCGTGGCCGTGTAGCCAAATGGCGGCGTGGCGGGTACATGGGAATCACGAGGACCACATCCCGCCTGCTGGAATACTGGCAGCGAACGGACCGGGAATTAAGACTCTTCTTTTGCCAGATAGAGGCCTTAGAGACCCTCATCTATATCACAGAGGATGGCTGAGGCTCTGGAGGACATGGGAGAAGTCTGCGCCTATGTCAAGAACCACAATCTCGGGTTCAACATTCCTTACGCAACAGACGGTCAGGAGAGGAACTATTATCCGGATTTCCTCGTTCGCCTGGACGATGGCCCTGGCCGGGATGACCCGTTGAACCTGATTATGGAGGTGACCGGCGAAAAAAAGAAGGAAAAGGAAGAAAAGGTGGCTACAGCGAAGCTCTTGTGGGTCCCTGCGGTCAATAACCACGGAGGGTTCGGCCGGTGGGCCTTCCGGGAAATAACTGACCCGTGGGATGCCAAGAACGCTATTCGTGACTGGCTGTCAAATCAGGCTGCTGATTACAAATGAGATAAGGAGAATCGTTATGAATCCAAGAGTCAAAGAGGTAACGCCGAACCCGGATTACACCATTACTCTGGTTTTTGATAATGGCGAAAAGAGGATCTTTGACATGCAACCCTATCTGGACAAGGGTGTATTCAGAGAACTCAAAGACATGAAGATCTTCAATTCAGTAAGACCATGCATGGGAACTGCCTGCTGGAAGAACGGGCAGGACCTATGTCCCGATACTTTATACCTGGACAGCAAAAGTACCGCTTCAACCTGACGGGCATTCTTTCGTTATTTTAAAAAATGAAGTGTTCGTAAGTATAGAAACGTAAACTTGAATATGAAAGGAAACCTTTAACATTTTATATGGGAGGAATAGGATGCAGGATATAGTTTATAAGAAATTGTTGGATGAAGTGGAAAAGCTCAGCCAAACGGATCAACTCCGCCTCCTTGAACAGATTGCTGTCCTTCTTCGGCAAAAAGCGGCCACTAAAACCAGTCGAAGCATTCTAGATCTGCAAGGATTGGGGAAAGAAATGTGGAAAAACATTGACGCTCAGAAGTATGTGGATGAGGAGAGAAAATCGTGGAATGGGTAGATGGGCTACAAGGTGAAGTAATAGGACTGGACACTGCCCCGATCATCTATCTGATCGAGGAACATCCCATTTACCTGGAACCTATGCGGTATTTTTTTAAGGCCATGGAAAGAGGGAAAAGAAGATGTGGCCACTCATCACGAAAGGAGAAACAGTCATGCAAGACACAAGCACGAAGTTGAACGAAATCAAAAAGAAGCTGTCCAGGCTTCCGGACCATAAACTGGAGGAAGTGGATGACTTCGTTGGTTTTCTTTTATCAAAAGAAAAAGGAAAGACGGGAAAGGTCGTTCAGATGAAAGGCGTGTGGGCAGGAAAAGGATTCGAAAAATTGAATCTTCGGAGGGAAATAAAGAAAGGCAGGCAGGAGCTTTCAAAGTCAATCTTGAAAAGGAGCCTTTAGGCCATGAACTATCTTGCAGACACTGTCACCATCGTCCGCCATTTTTCCGGGGCCGGACGCATAGGTCGGGCGGCAAGGGTTGTTTTGGAAGGCGTTGAGAGGGGTGAAAATTACCTGTTCCTTTCCTCTATTTCACTGGTTGAAATCCTCTATCTTTCGGAAAAGAAACGAATTGGGATCGATTTGGAAAATTCCTTACGAAAAATGAAGGGTTCAAGAAACTACTCTGTCGTGGATCTTACTTCGAACATCATAAGCCTGGCCGCGGGAATCAGGTATCCTGAGATCTTCGATCGGCTCATCATATCGACTGCCCAATATCTGGGTGTCCCTCTTATTACCAGCGACCAAGGGATCAAGGAATCAGGGTTTGTTGAAACCATCTGGAGTTAATCATGGCAACCAAGAAAAAGGCTAATCAATCACCGCCGGTGGAGAGCGTGAAACACAAGGACAAACGGGCCAATATCCCCACAGAGGAACTCCGCGACCCCTCCCTGGACCCTCAGCTTGTCTGGAGAGGGAAAGACGAGCAAGACCGGGAAGACCTGGCCGTCCCGGCTCTGCCCGTCTACATCCAGGAAAAGATCCACCCACAGGC
>Ga0180009_10004853_pt1 | contig 14656 bp, 11 predicted proteins | sample OS_PC_MetaG_FD_123537 | JGI IMG/M metagenome (GOLD analysis project Ga0180009, IMG submission 123537) | Groundwater microbial communities from the Aspo Hard Rock Laboratory (HRL) deep subsurface site, Sweden - OS_PC_MetaG | ecosystem: Environmental > Aquatic > Deep subsurface > Groundwater...
CACCGGCGCTTTTGGCAGCTCCATGGAGATCGAGGTCATCCTGGAGCGCGAGGACGATGACACCCGCACCCTCACCCGGTGCGTGGAGGCCCTGCTGGTCTTTGTGCATCTAGATGAGAACAACCGCCCCGCCCCGGTGCCGCCGCTGCTGCTCGAAACCGACGACGACCGCGAGCGCTACGAAGCGGCCAGCCGGCGCCACGCCGAGCACAGGGCCCGCCGAAAGGCCAAAAAAGCCCTCGCGGCAGCGAAGATCTAGAACCTGGGCCCCGGTTGGTGGGGCTCCGCGGGATTGGGGAGAGTGTCTTGGTGGAGAGGCGGTGGCTTGGGGTACACCGGGAACCGCACGAGCACCCCGCCCATGGGCAGAAACAGCCACGGCCGTCTGGGATGCGACACCATGGGCACCGCCTCGAAGCCGACCCGCAGGGCCACCTGTGCGCGGCGATGACGGTAGACATAGAAGAGCAGACCCAACCCGAACATGGGCGAGACCTGTGAGGTCTGATCCCCAGACCGCCAGACCGCCATGGGCGCTGCCAGTCCCGCCGTGGCGTCCAGCTCCAACCACCGCCAAAGCCGCACCTGGAACAGAAACGAGACCGACGGAATGAGCGTGACCACCTGGTTGGCAAAGGGCAGGGTTGGATCCACGGGTCGGATCCCCATCCAGAGCTGCTCATCCTGCTCGCCCACCGGCATGGACGTCATGAGCAAGCCCACCCGCAGCCCCAGCCTGACGCGCGATCCCAGCGGCCACTGGAGCCGGAAGGTGAACCGCCCCCCGCCCCGGGCGCCCGCGTCCAGGCCGTGGTTGAGCACCCCCACCCCATGCAACCCCAACTCCACGCCGAGGCGCTCGGCGCGGGTCACCTCAGGCGCCGGCAAGGACTGGGCACTCACCCGACCCGCCGGACCGCAACACACCGCACACAGCACCGCGGCACCCAGGAATCGAGCGCTGAACAGGGGCCTGCGGCTACACGAGGGGGCCATCGGTCACTCCAGGCGCCGATGGATACGCTCGGCGGCGCGCGTGGACATGGCCATGATGGTGAGCTGGGGGTTGACCGCCGTGGGCCCCGGCACCGTGGAGCCGTCGACGATAAAGAGCCGCTTCACGTCGTGGGTCTCGTGATCGAGATCCACCACGGAGGTGGCCGGGTCGTAGCCCATCTGTGCGGTTCCCAGGGGGTGGAAAGCCGTCCAGACAAAGTCCCGAGCGGAAAACTCACGCCGACTGTAGGCCGCCAGATCGTCGGCGTTTTCGATGATGGGCATGTTGTGTCCCATGGGAATGCAGCGCTTGGCTCCCGCGGCCATGAAGATCTGGTAGATGCGGGTCGTGGCCCGACTGATCTGCTCCAGATCGGCCTTCTGTAACCAATAGGTAAGGAGCGTGCGACCGCCCGGCCCCACGCGCACCCGGCCGTTTTGCGTGGAGTCCTTCACCAGCACACCCATGGTGCCGATGCGATCGTACTTGTCCATGAATTCGGTGAAGCGCCGCCCGTTGATGGGGTGGGCTGAAGACGCCATGTTGATATCCAACCCGACGCTCACCAACATCTGCCCCTCACGGTGGAACTGGTCCACGCCGACCCCCGACGGGGAGTACTTGTAGGCCTCCACGGGATGGTCGAACTCCGCCGAGGCCGGCACGCCCGGATGCAACGACAGATTCCGGCCCAGCTGGCCCGAGCTGTTGCAGATGCCCTGGCGGAGCAACAGCATGGGCGTGGGCACGGCGCCGCCGGCCAGCACCACGGCCTGCGCCCGGATGCGGATTTTCTTTTTGCGCACCGCCGACTCGGCGATGATGCCCACGGCCTTGCCGTTTTCGAGGAGCACCTCGGTGGCCTTGGTCTCGGTAAACAGCACGGCCCCCCGCTGCAAGGCCTTGGGGATGTACGTCAGATCCATGCCCAGGCGCGCGCCCGAGGGGCACCCCCAGTCGCAGCAGCCCTGCGCGTCGCAGTCAGGCGCGTTGCGACTCAGCACAAAGTGCGACCAGCCCAGCTTGTCGCAACCCCGGGCCACGATGTCACCAATGGGGCCGATGACCTTCTCGGCGTTGGGCGCGACGGAGATGTGCCGCTCCACGCGCTCGAAGTGTCGCTCCAGCCGCGCCGAGGTGAGCTGATCCGTGCCGATACGCTGACACCACTCGTCCAGAATCCAGGTGGGCGTACGAAAGCAGATGGCGGTGTTGATGGCCGTGGAGCCGCCCACCAGCTTGCCCATGAGCACCGGAACCGCGCTGTTTCCCAGCGCGCTCATGAGACCGTGGCCGCGATAGAAGTTGTTCAGGGAGGTCAACCCGCTGCCATCAAAGGCGTCCCGCCGGTGTAGCTTGCCCTCCTCCACGAAGACCACCGCGTGGCCCTCTTCGGCGAGCTCCTTGCCGACAATGGCGCCGCCAGGTCCCGTGCCCACCACCACGACATCGCATTCGATGGGCTCGTCGTCGTCCCAGTCCTCGCCGCACTCCACCTGGGAGAGCCAATTCACCGGCTCGGCGGGGCCCCCCTTGGGAAACTCGACGCCATATCTCGCATAGGCCTCTGTGCTGTCGAAGTGCGCGATCTTCACCATGTTCGCCACCAGATACAGGGGCCACTTCATGACCGGCGAACGCTCCCACTTTTGAAGCAGCAGGTCCTGGGCGTCCGCCGACAGGCTCTGAAAACGTCGCCCGGTGCTCATCACCGCGGCCAGGTCGAAGGCCTGGATGAGCGCGCCGAAGGCCTCCACACCCATGCCACTGCTACTGGCGGCCACTTCAACCGCCGTGTTTACCGTGCGGCTGCCCACCTCGGGGACCTTCTCACCGGCGGGAATCATCGCGCGGAAGAGGCTCAACGCCGCGGTGTATTGGTTGGGGCTCAGGGAAGTTTCTTGCTGTATCATGGAAGCTCGTTTCTGGCTGGTGAGAGATCATGCTGGAAATCACCGGGTTGGGCAAGGGTCAGCGACGTTGGCCCACGTCCGATCACTCTCTCGCCCCGATGACCAGACCCGCCTCATCCAACGCCTTCACAAGCTCCGACACGAAATCGCAAACCTCGGCTCTGCCCAAACCAAATATGAGGCACAAGCCCCCCCCCGGAAAAAATCGGCCGGTTAAGACCGACGCCGGGGCGGCTTAGACGACGTCGAAGGCTTTGGTCTCCTCGGTTGCTTGCCCACGGTGACCTCGCCGGTGCTTTGGCACTCGGCCGTACGCTGGATGCGCACCAGCTGCCGGGCATGGGTCCAGTCCAGCCAGCCGTCCTCCGACAGGTCGTAGCGCCACAGGTGGTACGTCACCACCTGGCCGTTCTGCGTGTCGGTGTAGCCCACATGAGCACGCGACTCGCGCCGATGCCCCAGCATGTCTTGGGCCTCGGAGAGGCTTTCACCATGCGGCGACTTGAGCTGCATGAAGTAGTCCAGGCCCAGCGACACGGTCTTACCGGCAATGCCGCACGACGTGTTGCCCGCGTCGGTCGTCACCAGCGAAAAGAGTCGCGTCTTGCCGTAGGCCGCCTCCAGCTCGTCGAGCAGCGCCGGCATGGACCCGCTCTCGTTGGTGTGACCAGCGATGGGACGCTGGTGCACGCACACCGCCGCCTCGCCCGAAACCAGCGTCACCGTGTGCACTCGGAGCAGCGCGTAGGGCGCACCGCTGTCTCGCCTGCACTCCTGCGCCAGCGGATACCGCTGAGCAAACAGCGCCGTACCTTGCTCCACCGTGGTCTCGTCTGCCTTGAGCCCTAGCACCCGCAGCATGTCCGGCCAGTGCAGCGTCGCCACGTTCTTGCCGTCGATGGCCACAGTGCCCCGTGGCAGGCGTGTCGGCTCGAGGTTGCCTCGCCGGTGCTCGGCTTTGACCAGCCGGTGCAAGCACTGCATCAGCTCGCCATGCGAAAGCCGCGGCAACACCTTGCCGAAGGTGTTGTCGGCGATGCGGCACTGCACGCCCATCCACTGCCCGTGCTTGTGTGAAAGCTGACATGTCCGCTACTCCACTGCGCGCAGAGTTCGCGCCAGCGTCGCCATCGACACCACCAGCGCCGTAAGCATCGTCGGTAGCCGATAGTCCACCTTGCCCGCCTGGCGTGGGTCTTCGACCCGGGCAAGGCCCAAGTCTCGGACCCGTATTTTCACTCCGTTACACGTTGCAGCCCTGACGCCGCAGCACGCTTTTGATCTTCTGAGATTGCATCGCTCCTCTGATGATCTTCTGGGGTGGATGTGTTGCTGGCGAAAGCCAGCGGCTTTTTCGGCGTCGTGGTAGCCGCCCGGGCGCCGATTTTCTTTTTTGGGCATACCGCAAGGCGTCTGCGTGGGCGATCTTTTCCCCTGCCCAAAGGAAAAGCGGCACGCCCCAACGTGAGAGGCGCACGCCAACGCTGTCTGCCGAGCACTGCTCCCCGCGTCGATTCGGAATTCGGAGACGCTCCGCCGACATAACGTGCGCAACGGGAGAGCCCCCTTCGCCCAGGACTGACACTTTGGGGGGACGTTGTCGCCACGTACCCCAAAAGTGTCGCTCGAAATCGCCCAAAAATGACACTCTGACGGGACGTGCGCCGCCACCCCCCTCGAAAGTGTCACTACTCAAGCCGTGAGGCTGACACTTTCGGGGGACGTTGTCGCCACGTGACCCAAAAGTGTCACTAATCAGGCCGTGACACTGACACTCTGACGGGACGTGCGCCGCCACCCCCCTCGAAAGTGTCACTATTCAAGCCGTGAGGCTGACACTTTCGGGGGACGTTGTCGCCACGTACCCCCAAAGTGTCACTTGCCGAAGGCTCCGCAGGCCGCGGCTCCTGGGAGCGCTGCGAAAAAGTCAGCTCAGCGGATCAGTGAGCGGTCCTGGACGTTGGCCAGGCCCGCGAATTGAGCGCCGCTGCGGAGGACGCCGCGCCCCGGAACGCTTTCTCTGGAAATAATTCGCAAAGCTGACTATATGCAGACCCTTCCCGGGACCCACCCGAGATGGCCCGCGCGAAAAGGAACCTGTGATGACCGACGACTGGTCGCCCCATGGCTGGCGCAACAAGCCGATTCAAAAGGTGCCGGTGTACCCGGACGCGGACCAGCTTCGCACCGTTGAAGCGACCCTGCGGTCCTACCCGCCGCTGGTTTTTGCGGGGGAAGCACGCCGTCTGCGAGCCGCCCTGGCCAAGGTCGCCGAGGGCCAGGCGTTCCTGCTGCAGGGCGGCGACTGCGCCGAGAGCTTTGCCGAGTTTCACGCCATCAACATCCGCGACACCTTCCGCGTGCTGCTGCAGATGGCCGTGGTGCTGACCTATGGCGCCGCCCTGCCCATCGTGAAGGTGGGTCGCATGGCCGGCCAGTTCGCCAAGCCGCGCTCGAAGGACTCCGAGACCCGAGACGGCCTCCGGCTACCCAGCTACCGCGGCGATTCCATCAACGGCATGGACTTCACCGAGGCGGATCGCACGCCCAACCCCGCGCGCATGATCCAGGCCCACAACCAGTCCGCCCAGACCCTCAACCTGCTGCGCGCCTTTGCCCAGGGCGGATATGCCAACCTGCACCAGGTGCACGAGTGGACCCTGGGGTTTGTCGCCGACAGCCCCCTCGGCGCACGCTACCGGGACATGGCCGACCGCCTGGACGAGACCCTCGCGTTCATGGCCGCCTGCGGGCTGACCCCGGAGACCACGTCGCAGATCCGCGAGACGGATTTTTTCACCTCCCACGAGGCCCTGCTGCTCAACTACGAGGAGTCCCTGACCCGCGTGGACAGCACCACCGGACGCTGGTACGACACCTCGGCTCACCTGCTCTGGATCGGCGACCGCACCCGCCAACTGGACCACGCCCACGTGGAATTTCTACGCGGGGTGGGCAATCCGCTGGGCCTCAAGTGCGGCCCCACCACCGAGCCGGACGACCTGCTCCGCCTGATCGATCGCCTCAACCCGCAAAACCAGGCCGGGCGCATGACGCTCATCGTGCGCATGGGCGCCGGGCAGGTGGAGCGACACCTGCCGACGTTGATCCGGGCCATCGAGCGGGAGGGCAAAACAGTGGTCTGGTCCTGCGACCCCATGCACGCCAACACCGTGAAGAGCGCCAACGGCCTCAAAACGCGGCCCTTCGACAGGGTTTTGCAGGAGGTGCGCGAGTTCTTCGACGTGCACCGCGCCGAAGGCAGCTATCCGGGCGGCATCCACCTCGAGATCACCGGCCAGGACGTCACCGAGTGCGTCGGCGGCGCCCAGGCCATCACCGAAGCCAACCTGTCAGACCGCTACCACACCCACTGCGACCCCCGGCTCAACGCCAAGCAAGCCCTGGAGCTGGCCTTCCTCCTGGCCGAAATGCTCAAAGAGCGGCGCGTTCTATTAAACGGCCACAACGGAATCGGGTAAGCTCGCTGATGCAGTTGCGGATGGCAAAATTGTAATCAAGCCAATACCATGAGTTTTCAACTCGAAATCGAACTGTACTACAGCTCGGGCCTGGCAGATGGCGCCGTGCTTGGGCATGTAGCTCGCACTCTTGCTTCTCTGGCTCCAAAGTGGAACTCATCCGCACACGTTTATCACGAAAGTGAACTGGAAAGGCTTCATCTGGAGAAGCCTGGGGAACTGGCGAGACTTGTTTTCAAAGACAAACCCGGTACGGGCCCCGTTTACAATGCGCTGACGGAGAAGTACGGCGTTGGCGACGAGAGGACAATGGGAGGTACGGAGTTCAGGTCCGCAGACAAGAGCCTGATTTTGATTGTCTGGTATGACGACTACCTGGCGAGCTTCAGTGGCGAAGTTCTACTCCTCGGCAATAGTATCACCCTGCAGATTTGTCGCACGAAAGTCGAAAAACAGGACGCGGGCAAATGGGCAGAAACGTGCTTTCGGCAGTTGTGCTCTTTGGGTGACATTTGGCATGGTTTCGCCGGTACGTTGGACGAGTACGATAGCAAGAACATGGATTTCAGCGAAGGCATGTGTGCGATAGGCAGGGACTATTCGCGTGCGCTGCCCGGTCTCTACTGGCTCAACTATTTTGGCGGAACCTATTTGAACGCGATGGGGGCGGACAACGTCCTCAACGCACCGGCCGCCGAAGTGCAGCGGATTCAAGACGGCGCTCTCGTCAAGGTGTTCGACAATCCACGGGACTGGGATTCTGCGGGGAGCATCGACACGCAGAAGCGCGTCGTTGACCACCTCGGACGTCAGTTCTTTTTTGACAGAGCTCGCGGCTACACCGGGACCGTGACTCCGGACCTTCATCAGCTGAAAATACGACGCTTCAAAGGGTAAAGATGGATCAGGGAGCGGTGCGCGCCAGAGGTCCGATTCTCTCCCCGACGGCGCGAGCTCCCCGCCGGGGTTGGCGCGCGGGAGATGGCGACCTATGTTGTGCGCGGGCCGGAACTGGCCGAGGATGCACAATGACACTGGCGAACGATCTTTCCGACGTTGAGGTTTTGGATCTGGATGGAGAGCCCGTGCGGCTGGGCAGCGTGTGGCAGGAGCAGACCACCGTCCTGGTCTTCATCCGCCACTACGGGTGACTGTTCTGCCGCGAGCAGGTCACGCAGTTGCGTGACACGTGGCCCGAGATCGAAAAGCGTGGGGCGCACCTGGTGGTGGTGGGAAACGGGCAGCCTTTCCACGCGCAGGACTTCGAGGACAAGCACCATCTGCCCTTCACCCTGCTCACGGATCCCGATCTCAAGGCCTACGCCGCGGCCGGCCTTCGTCGCGGCCTGCTCACGGTCGTGAACCCGTGGGCGGTGGGCCACGCCGTGCGCTCTCTGGTCGGTGGCCACCGACAGGGCAGCACCCAGGGTGATCCCTGGCAGCAGGGCGGCGTGTTTGTGATCCAACCGGACAACAGCGTGCTGTTCAGCTACGTCAGCCAGGAAGCGGGTGACCACCCGCAGCCCTCCCAAATCCTCAACGCCCTGCCCCGGGCCGCCTGAGATCGCGCTGAAGGGATTGCGCTGAAGGGAGCTCCGCAGCAACCGTGAACTTCGGGGTATACTGTCCCTCGGAGGAGGTCTGCGATGCATCGCACAGCACGGTCTATTTCCGCGGGGCTGTTGGTCGCGGGGGTGGCGCTGCTCACGGCCGCCTGCGGGGGCAAGAGCAGCAATCAGGCGGATGCCGGCCCGGACACGGTGGTCGATTGGCACGAGCCCGACTACGCGTACCGGGTCAGCGTGACGCTGCGGGCGCACCCGGACCGGGACCGGGTGGATGTGCCGGTGCTCGCGAGGCTGTCTCACGCCGGGGGGCACATCCAGCGCGCGGTGAGAATTCACAGGCTCACCTCTTCGGGCAGTGAGTTGGTCGCCGGCGGCGCCTGGAGTCAGCCCGACGGCACGGTGCTGGAGGTGGGCTTCACCGCGGAGGGCACCACGCCGGCCGGAGAGACGCGGGAGTTCATGGTCTACTACGACCTAGCCCCGACGCCCGACGGGTGGTCCTTCGGAGATCAGGGCTGGTGCGCCTTCGCGCTGCTTGACGACGACGCCAACAGTGAGACCGACGGATTCGAGCTGTCCACCAACGGGGTGGCCATCCGGCGGAAGATCAGCGAGTCCGACTCTACAGTGCGGCGATACCGGGATACGGACGGCGACCCGACGCTGAGCCTGCCGGACGTGGGTTGGACCGTGGCCGAGGGTTTTTCCAACGGCTATCAGCTCGAGAACAACAGCGAGACCTTCGCCGGCCAGAACCTGGAGGACGGGCCCTATACGCGCATCGACAGCGACGCGGACGACTTTAGCGGAGCGGTGTCGATTCTGTGGGAGGGGAGATCGTCACCGGTGCTGCACGACGCATGGCTCACCTATCGGGTCTTTTCGCAGTGGCCCCTCCTGGAGCAGGTGATCTCGGCCACCGTGGCCGAAAATCCGGAATCGACCCGGTTCTCCAGCGCCGCCTGGACCAGCCGGACCGTATACCTGGCTGACGCGTACGACCGCATGGTGTCGGACAACCGCGGCGACGAGACGCTGGCCTCGGAGTGGGACACCTCCATGCGCTGGCTGGTGGTGTACGACAGCCAGAGCAACCGCGGATTTGGCTACTTCCTCTCGGCGCGGGGAGTCGTGCGGGCCGCAGACGACGGAGGGGAATTTTCGGTCTACGACTCCTACGGGTATAGCGCCCAGGATACGAGTTACCGCTATCTCTGGATGGCGTCGGAGTCCAAGGACGAGATCGTGGACCTGTTTGACGCCATGCTGCCCGGAGCGACGGTGGGCTCGCCGGAGAACCGGGATCTGAACATCCTCTCGCCATCCGGCGACGAGTTCTTCTTCCCCGAAGACACCCTCGAGGTGGTCGTATCCACCCCCGGTAACACAGAGCCGGTCACCGCGACGCTCAATCTGCCGGATCAGTCCACCCTCGGGGTGGAGATGGCGCCCACCTCCAACCCGCATCTCTGGCGTGCGGTGGAGCCGCTACTCCTGACGTCGGCCCATCCCGAGGGGCGCTGGACCGTCACCGCCCAGAGCGGCACGCACAACGTCGAGGTGGGCTTCGAGCTGCGCCTGCCGACACATCCGCATCTGCTGTTCGACGCCGCGGACCTCCCCGCCCTCCGGGCGCGCAAGGACGACGCCGCCTACGCCGAGATCTGGGCCGACATGTTGAATCAGGCCGACGGCTACTCCGAGCCCATGGCCGAGCCCGGCGAGGGCTTCGACATCCGGTCCTACGCGGACCGACTCATGAACCTCGCGCTGATCCAGCTGATGGACCCCTCCGCTCCCTACGAGGCGATGCTGTGGAGCTACTTTTTCGCCATGCTCCGCTACCCGAACTGGGATCCGGAGGCCGCACCGTTTAACAACGAAGATCTGACCGTGGGCCACTTCCTCACCGCCCTCGCGCTGGCCTACGACTGGCACTACGATCGCCTCACGCCCGCGGAGCGACGCGAAGTTCGAGAGCACCTGGACAGCTTCACTGCGTACTGGCTCACCACCAGCTACCTGCGGATCCACCGCGACATCGACTGGACACACTTTGGCACCGTGACCAACAACCACTATTGGATCAACCACGAGGGCGTCGCCGCAGCGGCTTTTGTGCTGGCGGGCGAAATCCCGGAGGAGCGCCGCATGCTCTGGGTGAACCACCTCGAAGAGAACCTGTCCATCATCCTGGGCGTGCTCGAACCCGACGGCACGAGCAACGAGGGGGTCGCCTACCACAGCTACGGGCAGATCAACCTGTTCCGCTGGCTGGATCTGCGCGACCGCGCCCTGGGCGGGTCCACGGCCCCGTCCAATCCGTGGTTCGCCGAGTCAGTGCTGTGGGACGTGTATTCGACCCTGCCCGGCGGGGACGACAACTACGGCGGAGTCGCCAACTTCGGCGACTGCCCTCCCGGGCACTACCAACCACCGAAGACCATCTCGGCCTGGCTCGCCGCGCGCCTGGGAGACGGCTTCGCCCAATGGACCGCCGAGAGCCTCGAGTACCCACGATTCACGGCGATGTCCTACCTCTGGTACGACCCCTCGGTCGCCGCCACGCCTCCCCAGGGGCTGCCCACCTGGCGGATGTTTCCGAACAAAGGCATCTTCGCCTGGCGCTCGTCCTGGGCCGACGACGCGTCCTATTTCAGCCTCAAGAGCGGCTCCTATTTCGGCGGGCATGAGCAGCCCGACGCGGGCCACTTCATCCTGCACCGCGCCGGCGTGCCCTACATCACCGATCACGGCTACTCCTATTGGAAGGTGGCCGACGAGCACAACCTCGTGCACCTCGGCGACACTGGACAGCACGGGGACGGATCCCAGTGGATGAGCGCCGTGGATCCGGCGCACTGGGCTCAGGCCGAGGCCGTGCTGGCCGACCCACAATATTTCGACCTGCTGGCCGATCCGAGCCCCATGGTCGATGCCGAGGAGCTCTCCGGCTGGACCCGGGAAGTGGTGGGGCTTGGGCCGACCCTGATCTTCGTGCGGGACGTGGTGGACGCCACGGCCTCGGTGCCCATCCACTGGCTCCTGCACAGCTACCGTTCGGATCCGCCCACGTCCCAGCGTTCCACCTACACGTACAAGGATCGCCGGCACGAAAACCCGTTCAGCGAGGTGGACGCCACCCACTGGGACATCACCCCCCAGGACGCCGCGCCGGTGCTGCACGTGGCCGACGTGTCCATGGACACCTGGCAGTCGGTGGTGGAGCCCAGCGTCTTTGTGCCCGAGCAGGATCCGGACAGCGGCGAGTACAACTCGGGCCTCGACAGCTTCGCGGTGGGCTACCGGCTGCATCGCACGCTCACGGGCAACTCCGCCCGATCCGTGGTCGCCCTGTGGTGGGGCGACAACCTCACGGTGCAGAGCTGGTCTACCGCCCAGGCTGAATCCGCCCACGTGACGGACACCGGCGGCGATGTCGCCGTCATCCTCTGGCCGACCACCGGGAGCGTAACCGGGTTCCACGGCTACGACGTCACCGCCACCATGGCCGGACGCCGCCTGGACGAGCCGGCCTATTTCGGCCGCGCCCTGACCCTGCTCACCAGCGGTGCCACCACGCTGGCCCAGGCCACCACACCGGTGGACCTCTTCGCCCGGCTGGAGCATGCGGCCACCGCGGCCGACCCCAACTTTGTTCTCGTCCGCGCCGGCGCCAGCAGCACGCTACTCCTGTGGTGCCCCACCCAACCCACGACGGTGCTCCTGGACACCACCCCCACCACCTTCTCCTGGTCAAACTCCCAGCTCACCGTGGACATCCCCCCCGGCACCCATCGCCTCAATCTGCAGTAGGGGCCACGAATGTGCCGCTTGACAGGTTCCACGGTCGTTCAATAAGATCGTCGGCATGACTACAATCAAACGACCGTGGAAGGTTCTCGGGGGCCTGGCGCCGCTGTTTCTACTGGGGGGCCTGGGGGGGTTGGGGCTTGCCTGCGGGCCCACCAGCGGCTTGGGCGGCGGCGATGGCTCCACCGCTGACGCCTCCACCCTGGGCACTGACGCGGGGAGCGACGCGCAGATTCCCCCGGCCTGCACGCCCAACCCGTGCCAGAACGGCGGCACCTGCACGGCCACGGCGAACGGCTATGCCTGCGAATGCCCCGCCGGGGTGTCGGGGACAAACTGCGAGATCGACATCTGCGAGCCCAATCCGTGCCAGAACGGCTCCACCTGCGTCGGCGCGGTGGGCGGCTACACCTGCGAGTGTTCCGCCGGCTGGATGGGTGATCAGTGCGAGACGGACATCGACGAGTGTGTGCCCAACAACCCCTGCCAAAACGGGGGAACCTGTACCAATACCCCGGGCTCCTATCAGTGCGCCTGTCCGCCCGGGTACGCCGGGCAGGACTGCCAATCCTATGCTGACTCCGACAACGACGGCGTGCCCGATCTGTTCGACCTGTTTCCCAACGACCCCAACGAGCCCGGACAGACCACCTCAAATCTGGTATACGCGCATACGTCATCCACGCTGTACACGCTGCACGTCACCAACTACACCCTGACCAACCTCGGCGCCTTTGTCTTCCCGTCAGATGGCGGCGGTCACCAGATGACCGACATCGCCATCGACGAGTGGGGCGTGCTGTACGGGGTGACTTTTGACCGCCTCTACGTGTGCAACCCCACGAGCCTGGCCTGCACCACGCTGGCCACCCTGCCCTCGTCCTTCAACGGGCTCACACTGATTCCCGCGCCCGTCATCTACCCCGACCGCGACGCACTGGTGGGCATCGCCACGACGGGAGATTGGTATCTCATGGAGATCTTCGGGGGCGCCGTCACCACCACGCTGCTGGGCGCCTACGGCGGCACCTACAGCTCCAGCGGAGACGCGTTCTCCATCGACACGGTGGGCACCTACGCGGCGGTGAACAAAACGGGCGAAGCCAATGATGTCCTGCTCTCGGTGGATCCGGCCACGGGCAGCGCCCTCAGCGAGATCACCGTCCTGAACGGCACCTCCACCTTCGGTCTCGCGGGCTGGGCCAACTCCGTATTCGCCTTTGACGCGTCCGGCCAGATCACCCTGGTGGACCTGAGCAACACCAGCAGCGTGATCATCAATAGCGATCCCATCTCCTGGTGGGGCGCGGGCGTGCGCACCCGTATGTAGCCCCGAAGGGGCGGCCTGAGCGCGAGACTCAGTCCACGCTGCGGGCACAGCGGATGCCCACGTGATTGTACGCCTTGGTGGGCAGGTCGAAGGTCCGCCCGTGGGTCTTGAGCTCATCGGCGCCATAGCTGAAGGCGCCCCCGCGGACGACCTTCTTGACGCCCAGCCAGGGACCGGGCGGGTTCTTGCGGGGACTGGTCGTGTAGTAGTCTTTGTGGTGCCAATCGGCCACCCATTCCCAGACGTTGCCCGCCATGTCCAGGGCGCCGTACTTACTCACGCCCGCCGGGAGGGCGCCCACGGCGTGGGTGGCGCTCGGTTTGTGGCACCCGCTGTACTTGGCCAGCTTGCAGGTCGGCGCCTCGTTGCCCCAGGGGTAGATCCGTCCATCCGTAAAGCGCGCGGCTTTCTCCCACTCGGACTCGGTGGGCAGTCGTTTGCCGGCCCAGAGGCAGTAGCGACGGGCCTGCTCCCAGGGGATGCAGACCACCGGGTGACGCGGCCGGGACTCGGGCTTCTGACTGGCGTCAGTACACCGGGGCGCGGTGCACCTGCCGGCCTTCACGCAGCGCTGATAGTCCGCCACGGTGACCTCCAGCCGATCGATGTCAAAGGTGGACAGCCACGTCTGGCGCTGGGGCCGCTCATCGTCCAGACCGACTCCGGGAGGGGAGCCCCGCAGAAACACCCCCGCGCCCACCCGCACCATGTCCTTGGCCAGAGCCCGCGACCGCGCCGGGACCGCCCGCGCCCCCTCCGCCGCCACGTTCGGCGCCCGCTGGCACCCCGGTGCCCGCAGCGGGACACACTTCCCAGTGCTGAGCTGCTTCGGACAGCAGGACGTGAAGAGCGTTCCGAAAAACGCTCCGACGAGCAAAACAGCCGGGACAATGGTTCGCATGGTGGCTCCCAATATCACCGTGACTATCACAGTGGAGACGGATTTCGAATTTTTCGCAACTGGATGCTGATCCGTCGTCTATACGTTCACACCCTCACACCAGACTGACCGTTCGTGCCCGAACCGATTGGCAACCTCTCCTTCATTCCCTTGGCTCCACCCACCGACGCAGACATCGCGCAACTCGCTCACACCCCGGCAGGCCTACGCCCGGGTTGATGCGGCGATCTCGTCCGAGCTAGACGTAACGCTATTGATGCAGTACATATTTGCTACAGCCACAGACAATTGATGAGGTCAACGGCGAAAGGACGCGAGGGGTGATCTATGCACAGCACAACTTTTGGTTCCAGAAATTCTGGTGCTCAATTGTCGCCATCAGCGTGCTGTGTCTGGCGTCTTGCAAAGACAACCCCAACGGACAGCAGGGGTCCCTGGATGATACTTTCTTCGAAGGTATCCAGTCCGACACGCCCTACGCAATCATCACCCAACCGACGGGATTGGCTGGCTATACCACGGCTGATACCACAGTGACTTTGGGGGGGCCCCCTCTGTGCCAACGTGGGTGAGACAGCGGCACGAGACGAAATTACTGTAGATGGCACCCAACGCACAGGATAGGCTAAGGCTTGAGGGGAGGCGCAGCCTC
>Ga0180009_10004854_pt1 | contig 14655 bp, 12 predicted proteins | sample OS_PC_MetaG_FD_123537 | JGI IMG/M metagenome (GOLD analysis project Ga0180009, IMG submission 123537) | Groundwater microbial communities from the Aspo Hard Rock Laboratory (HRL) deep subsurface site, Sweden - OS_PC_MetaG | ecosystem: Environmental > Aquatic > Deep subsurface > Groundwater...
ATCTTATCAACTTGATTCTGAAATTTCTCATATTCCCTCTTCAAATACTCCAATCCCTTTTCAATGTCCATTTCCAGCTTTTCCAATATCATTGATCGATTACTTGAGCCTTCAACAGTTGCACCGTCTTTCAATAATACACCACCGGTTTGTACCAGGATTACCTCAACAACCTTACTACCTTCTTTTTGAGGGTCATCGATTATAAAAAACTCGGAAGATTCCGTTGCTGCATTGGCAAAGTTGTTCTTAATTGTAACCTCCACGTTATAGATGCCATCCTTTCCATAATTGATATTTCCCACCTCACCGATGTGATTCAATTCATATATGACTCGATCTCCCTTCTTGAGTCCATAAATTTGATCAAATTTAATTTTGAGGTTCAGATTGGTATCAGCAAAGCCCAAAAAAGTTCCAGTCAGCAGGAACAGAATAGAAAAGATCATGGTTCTTTTTTTCATATTGATACCTCCTTCAATTCCTTATGCTCACAACTTACCGGAACAGCGCCGCCCACGGTTGAAGATACGCCCACATTTCAGTCGGTGATAGGACACGAAGGCCAAGCGTTCTTTCGATGTGACCAGCATTCTTCGGGAGCTTGTTCTCCATAGTTAGAAAAGTGTCGCATTCCAGCGCTATTGCATCCCTGAGCAGTGCTCGATCGCCTTCGCCGAGGTAGCCATAGGAGCTTGAGTCGATGGCCGCAAGCGTCGCCAGGTTTCCGCGTGGCTCCCCGGACTCTTCGAGACAAGCCAGCCAGTGGTCGATAACATCATAGGCCCACTGGAGGTACCGAGAATCTCCCTTTGCGTGAACTTCAGCAAAGCTGTTACCCGATAGAGCAAACTCGAACGGCGCACGCTCAGCGATCTGCATGATCAGGCGCAGCGCCGCCAGCTTGGCAATGCCCTTCGCGTCACGATGGGTAGGATCGGTCACGGCCATCGGTTCATTCTCGTACAGGAACCCACCGTAATCCTGGAGGGTCTGTAATGTGGACGAATCCAGGAAAATCCGACGCGGTATGTCTTCGAACTGTGAACTCATGGTAGCCCGGCTAACATTATATATTATGTAGATTTCCCATTTTGTGAGTAAATTTTAATTTCGATCAGATTGCCGACATCGACCGGAATTTTCAATCCATTTTCGCACATACTGCATGATATCTGGAACAGGTCGACACTCAGTTTCATTTGCGCTTTCAAATGGTAGTGTTGAGTTTTTTTGAGTCTATGGATGTTGTGCTTAGGATAATCATTTATAAATTCAAAAATGATACAGTATACATTTGGTATTCTTGATCCAAATGGAAGTGGAGTGGACGAAGTATCGATAATATATTCATAACCCGAGCATGAGGCTCTGAACTTATCATTTCTCCAATTCTTCTTTCACTGCAAGCCCTATCTTTTCTATTGTATAAGGTTTTTTTATATAGTGACCGGCACCTAATTTTTGGGCTGCCTTAACCTCATCCGTTTCAGCAAACCCACTGACTATGATAGCCTTTTGGTTTGGATGAATCTTTATTATCCTCTCGTATGTCTCACGACCATTTATGCCTGGGTCCATAATCATATCAAGCAATATTAAATCTACGGTATTTTCTTTCAAGTATTCAACTGCTTCCTCTCCACTGGAAACGGCTTTAGTTTTGTAACCTAATGTATCTAACATTTTACAGGATATGTATCTTTGGTTTTCCACATCATCAACAACCAGAATCGTCTCTCCATCTCCTTTGTAGTCTTTAATGGGTATGGACAAATCTTTATCCGATATTTCATCTCTTGTTATTGGAAAGTACAACTCAAATGTTGTGCCACTGTCGTCATTTATCACATCTATATAGCCTTTGTGATCCTGTATAACATTCCATACCACGGCTAAACCTAAACCTGTACCACTTCTGCCCATGACCTTCTTCGAGTAGAACGGCTCAAATACCCTCTCAAGGTCATCTGATGATATTCCAGAACCATCGTCTGATACAGACAAAACGGCATATTCACCTATGTTTACATCATCATATCTCCTTAGAGGTCTGTCTACATAACGGTTCATGGTCGATATTATAACTTTGCCTTTGCCGCTACCTTCAATAGCCTCAGATGCGTTTGACACCAGGTTCATTACAACTTTTCTAATATGGACAGGAGAACCGCCTATGTTAAGCAAGTCTGTATCGAAGTTTGTCTTGACCGTAACTGTAGGATGAAACTGTTCAAGTTTTTTAAACTCTGGAGAATTTAAATAGTCACCAATAATGTCATTTAAGTTCAGAGGTTCTTTTGTGCTAGCCACTCCTCTTGCCACTGTCAGGAGATCTTGGACAATAGCAACAGCCCTATATCCAGACTCTTGCATTACCTCAATAGGCTTTTTAAGTCTGCTGTCTTCAGGTAAATCCATTAAGATTAATTCTGGATAGCTTACAATACCCGACAGAACATTATTCAGGTCGTGGGCGACACCACCTGCCAAAAGTCCCATGGCTTGCATTTTTTCAAATCTTGCGAGTTTTTCTTCGCTCTTCTGCAAAACCTCCTCTGATTTCTTGCGCTCTATATTTATCTCAGTCAAATCCAAATAGGAGCACTGAACTGCCACTTTTCGTGGTGCTTCTTTCCAAGGCACCACACTAATACTGACCATGATAGGAAAGCGACTTCCATCCTTCCTTAAGCCTTCCATCTCTACGGTAGAAGTCTCTTTGGTTTTGTACCTTAACGCTCTCTTTTCCTTCATGCCTTCACGGTACTCTGGTGGAAAGACATTCCTAATATCACCCTGCATGGCTTCTGCCATTTCTTCAGGAGAGTCATAACCCCACATCTCAGCAGCCTTTTCAGTTATGAAAAAGGGGCCATCGTCATGAATAATGACACCAAAAAGCCCACCATCGACGAGAGTTTTGTAGCGCTCCTCACTCCCTTTTAGCGCCTCCGCTGCTCGCCTGCGCTCGGTGATGTCGCGCGCTGAAGAGATCGCACCTGTTACGTTTCCGTGTGCATCCTTAAGCACCCTGCACCACCATGCAAGAAGCCGTTTCTTCCCATCCTTGCGACGTTGCCAGCTCTCGACGTAGATTACGTTTTCATCTCCGCTGAAAAGCGACTGCACTTGGTTATAGGTATCCTGTTCGCCTTCGAAGTAAAAGGCCGCTTCATTGCCGATAACGTCCTCTCCGAAAAACTCAATGCCCGGCTGGTTCGCCCATGTATAAACCTTGTTACTATCCACCTCCATAATGATATCAGGGATGGCGGAAAGAAGGGCTTCCTGGCGTGAGGATAGTGCCCGCAGCGCCTCCGCTGCCTGCTTACGCTCAGATTCATCTTTCTCTAATGCCTGAATCCGTTGCTCCAATTCTTCGCAGGTTTGTTTTTTGACCATTAGAAGGATCTCCAATTTCAAAAAAATGGTAATAATTCGGAGAGTTGTAAATGATTCTTGCTTAAATCCCATCCCGAGCAAGCATTCCAATGGTATTATTCACCATATGATATCAGAAGATCTGTTGGGATCGCAACAGACAGCTCTGGTTCGAAAAAAATAAGGTAGAAAAAATATATTGTGCGCCACTCTTCCACTCTTAAGGTTAGGTTTTTGAGAATACATCAGGAGGTCCCTTTCACCAAGTATGTCGTGAGTGTCCAATCACTCTATCAAATAGAAATCAAAATGTCTTTTCGGTATGCTCTGGGTTTCGATATCGATACGTTGTTGTGAGTCTCGATAAGATTATCTGATTCGACTGGAATCTGCAATCAATTCTCGAACATACCTGCATGAGATATTCACGTACTGAGATTTTAGATTGGAATCGGAAGTTGTAACAGCGCCTCATAGGCCGCGAGGTACGAGCAGTCCTTGTGCAGGCGCAGATTAGAAGATCATGAAAGTCTATTTCGAATCCACGCGGGATTCCGCCGGCAATCCAAAATGGCATAGACCCGAACGATGTCTATTATTACCCGATAGTAAATGGCGAAGGGAAATCTTTTGGCTAACAAGCGGTGATACCCGAAATGGAGGGCGTGAATACCGGCATAGAGATAGAGCGACTCTATATCTGAAAAGAGGGAGTCGAGAAAGTAATCTCCGAGTCCTTTCGACTGACGTTCATAAAATTCGAAACCATCGAGCAAATCTTTCTCGGCAGAATCAAGGAGTTTGATTCTCATTTAATCTGATCCCTGATTCTTTCCTTGGCCCGATCAAAGGATGTAAATTTCGCCTTCCCTTCGTTTATCTCTTTTTCTCTCGCCTCTAAAACATCCTTATGCCACGTTGGTGATGGAATGGATTCGGGATCTCGACAGAGATCGTCCCATAGTTTCTCCATGACCGCTATCTTATCCAAACTTGTCATTTTATCTAAAGGCAATGAAATATTCATATCATTCTCCTTTTCATGGTAAATACAGCATGTTAAGAATAATTCATCCTTCAATTTTTTACAATGAAGAACTTCCAGAGTCTTCGAATATTATAGATTATGTGATCACTTAATTTTCACATCAAATATAGAAGAAACCACAATGCGGCAACTTAAACAATAAAATCGACAAATTTCTGATCGAGTTTCCCATATGCGAATTGAAAGAGCGATTGGGCCGTTGCGGTTGAGCCAGGCGTGTGTGCCCATAATGAAGGCAAACCATTACGGCAGAGTCGTCAACATGTCCAGTACGCTGGGCTCCCTCACAGGCATCACCGATCCGGATTCTTCCTAGGCGCAGGTACGGTCGGTGGCCGACAGACTATCGAAATCCTTTCTAAACGGAATTACGGTTTTGCTTTCAAAGGAATTGCGAGGAACCAATATCCTGGTAAATTCAGCCTGCCCGGGATGGGTACATACGGATATGGGGGGAGACCAGGCGCAGCTGTCGCCTGAACAGGGAGCTGATACACCCGTCTGGCTGGCGATGCTGCCCGACGATGGTCCTACCGGCGGATTTTTTCGCGACAAGCAGCCGAACCCTTGGTAGCCGTGGATGTGATTTGTGTCGCGCGGTTGTTGCCTCTTTCGGAAATCAATTATGAAAAAAGTTAATCTCATGTTATAAATAACGGATCATCTCCAAAAGAGTTGGAGTGATCTTGAGATAAATTGTACCGGGTGGAAAGTTAGTCGATCAGATGGGTGGGGTCAGGAATGATGGCAGCCTCCAATGGATTAGATGTTGGAGAGAAGAGATTTGAAATGGCTTCTACAGAGTAATGCTGTTTAACAGGGATTTTTACACGTTGGGGTGTTATTGGGGCCGATTTCGGACGGTGGTGGCGGCGTTGTTGATTTTCGGATTGCTGCCGGCGCCGGCGGTAGCGGTGCATGCGAAGGTTTCAAAAAAAGAACGGGTTGCCTTTCAGCAATCCATCCGGGACCGGCGATACAGGCTGCACCGACGTTATATAAAGGCGCCAAGAGAGCAAACCAAATATATCATCGTACACACCTCCGAAGCCGGACTCGGAAGCACCCTGAACGTGGTCTCCGAGGGTAAGATTTTTCAAAGGCAGGGCCGCACATACGGCGGCCATGCCCATTACGTGATCGCCCGAAACGGCCTGACCTATCGGACGCTTGATAAGCATTACCGGGCCGATCATGCCGGGCTGAGCATGTGGAACGGGGAGACGGATATCAGTGATGTGTCCATCGGCATCGAACTGGTGGGCTATCACTATACGCCCATTACCGAAAAGCAATACCGGTCCGTCGGCATACTCATCGATATTTTGAAGGATGTTTATCACCTGGACGACCAAGCCGTGCTGACCCACAGCCAGATCGCCTATGGAAAACCGAACCGGTGGGTGAAACGAACCCATCGGGGAAGGAAGAAGTGCGCCAAGAATTTCGAGCGGCATGAGGCTCGCTTGGGGCCCACTTGGTCTTATGATCCGGATGTCAGGGCCGGCCGGCTCACAGCAGACCGAAAACTGAATGCGATCTATTACCGGCGCCGGGTGGACGTTGCCAGCCGGATCGACTCCAATATGATCACCGCTGCCAATACCGCTTGGTCAATTGCCGGTGAGGACTTCGATTCTTCCACCACCCTCTACCGGCTTCCCGGCGGGCGGGTGATTGCCGGCGATGAAATCGGCAGCCGGATCGGGTGGGATCAAATTCCCGCAAATACGGTGGTGCTGCTAAATCAAGAGAAGAATCCGAACATCGGATCTAATGAGGGACCCATCAAGACCATTGCAAACGGATTGACGGCCTGGTCTTTTGCAGGCACCGCATACAAGAGTCCATCGACTTTTTATTTTTTCCCCAACGGAAATATGAAAAATGGGAGCGAGATATCCGACTGGGATGATTTTCCGTCAAACACGAAATTGATTGTCGGTTATCGATCACCCGTCAAGATAACCGCCACGAGTTTACCGCTTCGAATCGCGGGCGAACGGTATAACGACAGGGAAACCCTTTATTATTTTCCCAATCGATCGCTGCTTCGAGGAGACAGGATAAAAAATTTCAAAGACCTGCCTTCCGGAGTATTGGTGTTCATACCCTTGAAGCAATCGTAACCGGCAGCAAAATTGAACGGTCTTGTCTACAAGTTCTCCAAAAGGTCACACAATAACCGTACCCCGAAACCCGTTCCTCCAGGCCCGCAGTAACCGGATTCCTTTTTTGAATAGGAGGGACCGGCTATATCGATGTGCGCCCAGGGGATCCCTTCAACGAATTCCGATAAGAAGAGAGCTGCGGTGATGGCACCACCCCAGCGCGTTCCGCCGATATTGCTGATATCCGCGAAATCGCTTTTCAACATCTCCTTGTAGTCATCCGGAAGCGGCATTTTCCAGCAGCGCTCATGGGTTTTGGCTCCTGATTGTATTATGGATTCGGCCAATTCATCATCCGAGGAAAACACACCGGCGATTCGTTCCCCCAATGCCACCACGCAAGCACCGGTCAAGGTGGCCAGATCGATGAGCACATGGGGTTTGTAGGTTTTAACGGCATAGGCCATGGCGTCTATCAGGATCAACCTGCCTTCGGCGTCCGTGTTGTTGATTTCAACGGTCTTTCCCGAATAGCTTCGAACGATATCTCCCGGACGTGTGGCTGAGCCGGACGGCATGTTTTCGACGATGGGCATCAATCCCACGACATTGATCTTGGGTTTAAGCCGTGAGATGGTGATCATCGTGGCCGCCACAACCGCTGCTCCCGACATATCCGATTTCATATAATCGAGGGACCCTGAAGGTTTCAAATTAAGGCCTCCGGAATCGAAGGTCACGCCTTTACCGATCAAGGCAACTGTTTTCTTGGCTCCCAATGGCCGATGTTCCAAAATGACCATCCGCGGTTTGCTTTCACTGCCGGCGGCAACCGCCAGAAGGGAGTCGAATTTTTTTTCTTTCAGCTGTTTATCATTCATTATTGAAGCCCGGAGATTGGTCTTTCCAGCTGCGGTTTTGATCAGTCCGGCAAACTGCTCCGGCTTTTTTTTATTGGAGGGCGTGCTTACCCATTCTCTTGCCTGAATGGTTCCGGAACAAACGGATTCAACCCTCTGCAGCAACTTCCCATGATTTTTTTCCGCCTCCGGTTCCACGACAAGATGGACACGCTTTAACGGCTTGAGCTTTTTTTCTTCCTTATATTTTCGATAAAGGTGATTCCCGAGAACCGCTCCTTCGCCCAAAGCTGTCAATATGTCCGCTTCGTCAATTTTGATTTTTGCTGCATCGGGAACAGCGATAAAAATTTCAGAGATGCCTTTTCCCATGCAGCCTTTAACGGCTTTTCCGGCCATTGAACGCAGGTTCTCAAGATCGATTTTATCCCGTTTTCCGAGCCCCATAAAGGTGACCCGTTCCGTCTTGATTCCCGAGGGGCTGTAAAAGGTCACCTCCTCTTTGGATGCCCCCGTGAACTCCTTGAGCTGCTTAGCCTTTCTGATAAGATCGGAAAGGGTCTTGTCCGTATGTATCACTTTGTCTTCGCATACCGGTACGATGAGTGTTTCAATCTTTTCTTTTTTCAGATCCACGGGTGTCAACTGAAGCATGCTGTATTCTCCTTGCAATGGAAGTTTAAAGTGCCGGAAGTGCTCTAAAGTGTCTAAAGTTGATGTATGCTACCAATTCTATGTATTTTTTCCAATAGAGGTAAATATTGCCAGCGATTCACTACATTCATCATAATCTGCTTTAACCTTTTCCCAGGTTTCCCACTTAAGATCTACAACTACTTCTAACCAGTATTGTGTTTCACTCGCCGCACTTTCACAGATTTTAATCTTATTCTTAAAATCCCTCCTGCTTCTCGCTCTGTTGGCCTCTCGATAGTTTGCTCCAATCGAAGTACCAGCTTTTGTCATTTGGTTTCGAACGACCATGCCTTCTGGTGTATTCGGTAATGTCGATGATCTCCGGATTATCCTTACGGCGAATATTCTGGTTCGTTTTTCAAGTTGCTTTGAAAACTCTATATTGTCCATTACCCTGTGAAGATCGCGCCGAAAGCGCATTCCAAAACTTTAGTTCACTTGAGTCACTTCACAATTTACACTTTTAGTTTATAGGCTAATCCAAGATATTCGCTATCATAAGATGCAAAGTAAGGTTTACGCATTCAACGATCTCTACAGGCTGTCGACCCACTGAATTCTCTCTTTGAGAAGTTCGGGTATGGGAAGCTCGTAAGGGCACCGGGTCATGCATTCGCCGCACTCGGAACATTCCCGGGCTTTTTCCATCATCGATTTGCGGGGTTCTTTGGCGAATATCTGTTCTCCCATCCGCTTGGCCTGGGAACGCACACCCAGCACCATCTGGATCGGTATCTCCTCGGTACAGGGTTGACAGTAGTCGCATCGGCGGCAGAAATTTTTGTCATACTCTTTTCGGATGTCATCGATAATTTTTTTGTCCTCATCATCGAGTTGATAATCGCCGGAGAAGATTTCCCAGTTCTGATCAAATTTCGTTGTACTCTCAACCCCGCAGAGTACCAGTACCCCTTCTTGCCCCAAGGCGTATTTCAAGGCCGGTTTCGGATGCTCTATTACACCGCCGGACATGGGCTTCATTGCGATGACACCGATATTCTTTTCAAGCGCTTTGGGTATGATTTTATTTTTCGCTTCCGGCTCCATAAAACTGAAACAGACCATAATGGTATCGAACAGACCGTCTTCCAACACGCGATCCAACATGTCCAGACTGTGGGCGGTTACCCCCACATGGCCGATTATCCCTTCCTTTTTAGCCTGCAAAAGACCCTCCAAAGCGCCTCCGGGGGAAATAATTTCCGGATATTCATTTTCCTTGATGAAATGGCATTGGTAAATATGGATGTAATCGGTTTGAAGTTCCCTCAAGCTGATTTCGATATCAGACCGGATACCGGAAGCCGTTCGTTCTTTTGATTTCGTCGCCAGAACCACCGGTTTGTCGGTTTGCTTCAAGGCGATGCCGATTTTGTGTTCACTGGTGGGGTATACTCTTGATGTGTCGATAAAATCGATTCCATTTTCGACTGCGTAGCACACCGTTTCCGCCGCTTGCTCTTCACTAACCCGCTGAATCGGGATACCCCCGAGACCTAGTTTGTTGACCTTAAGTCCTGTTCGGCCCAAAATCACCTGCTTCATATTGCCTTCCTTTCATTGAAGAATCCTTTTTTACTAATTTTTTTCACCGCCCACTCGCTTTCGCTCCTTAGAGTCACAGAGCACGCAGAGTTTGTTGTTTTCTTTTGCCTTTCTGCTGAGACGCCAGAAAGGCAAAAACGACATCCTTTCAGGACTGTGTGATGTCCTTGGCAAAACTATTGAAAGATGTGAAATCAAGCATCTCATTTGTTCAGGTCTGTAATATAATTAATATAACGATAGACAATATTACATGGCGCTTTCTGTTTTCAAGAGAAAAGGAAAAACAAATCGGGCAAGTGAACTAAAGTGAACTAAAGTTAAAAGTGCCTAAAGTTGATGTGTCGCTTCGCTCCGGCCCATATGAATCAGACAGGATTCATTAATTTTAGCTCACTTTAGCTCACTTGTAACTTTAGTCACTTCTTGTTGCCAAATGATTCCACCCGCTTTGCCGAGCTTATCAAAGTCATGTCCTCTATCCTAGAATTATTTCCCATTTTGTTTATTTAATGGGCGGTGCGATGATGAGACGATTTCCGGGCTGGATCGGTTTTGAAGGATTGAGACGGTTCCAGATCAGGAGTGCCGGCAGCGGAACGTTATATTGTTCAGCGATGGTTGAGAGGTTTTCTCCTTCTCTGACAACATGGACCTTCTTTTGTTCATTGGATTGCCACTGTTTCCGCAGTGCATTCAGGCGTTTTTCAAAACCTTTGTTAGAGCCTTTGGGGATCAGTAGATTATGATTGCCTTCCTCGATATGGTATCCTCTGATTTCCGGATTTAGATCTTTTATGGTCTTAAAGGTTGTTTTTGCTGCTCTTGCAATAAGTTGAATGGGTGTTTGCTGATCGATATAGAACTCAATTAGATCATACTGAAGCGGCGGATAGTAATCTTCAGGCTTCAGATTAAAACCGTATTTTTGAGGGGATGACAATATCAGTTTGGCAGAAAGGATCCTGAACATGTATCGCTGCGTTTCGAGCGGTATATATAAATCGTAGTAATTGTCCGTTGCCTGGGAGAGAATTTCCGCTTCAAGCCCCTGCTCTCCCATGTTGAACGCAGCCGCTGCCAGGGTCCATGATCCGAATTTTTCATAAAGGACTTTAAGGTATTCTATTGCGCTGCGGGTGGCGGCAAATAGAGTCCTTCTTTCGTCGATTTCACGATTTACCGTCAATCCGTATTTTCTGCCCGTAGACGGCATGAACTGCCAGAATCCGAGCGCGCCCTTTGGGGATCCGACATGGGGCCTTAACGCACTCTCAATAACAGATATATATTTTAGATCATCCGGCAAGTGATGCTTTGCGAGCATGTTTTCGATAAAGGGCAGGTGGCGCCTGGAGCGTTTCAGCCAGAGAATAACCTGTGGACGATCCCAGAGAGTGAGAAGCAGTTCTTTTTCCATTCGCTCTCGAATTTCTTGATTGCCAAGCGGGACCGTTTCCTTGCAAAAATCGAGAGGGGCTTTAATACGGGTACTGGATATAAGAGAAGGAATCCGGGAAAGCTCGAGAGTTTCACCATGAACGCCGCTACCCGTAAAAAGCAAGACCAGAACCAGCGATGCTAGATATTTCATGTTTTAATCTCGCGGATCGCTTAAATCCAAAACAGCGTTCAAGGAACCGCTTTTGAACCCGTCCAGATCAAGGGATATATAAACGAATCCCAAATCGTGGAACACCCGGCTTATTTTTTCTCTGTTATCCAGAATGATATGGAAATCTTCCGGCGAGACCTCAATTCTTGCCGTATCTCCGTGGTGCCGGACTCTTAAGACCCTTAGCCCGAGGTCATAAAGAAAATCCTCACCTTTTTCGACCTGGAAGAGTTTTTCAACGGTTACTTTCTCTCCATATGAGATTCGACTGGACATGCACGGCATGGCCGGCTTTTCGGCAATCTCAAGATTATAGTGGGCACATACCGCTCGAATGGCATTTTTATCCATTCCCAGATCAACATAAGGAGCCAAAATGGAGGCTTCTTTGGCGGCCTGAATCCCGGGCCGGTGGTCTCCCAGATCATCCGTATTTACACCGTAGAGTATCGGCCAGTGGGAATTATCCAAAGCGCCTTCGAACTGCTGTTTCAATTCTTCCAGTTTTTCAAACAGGGATTTTTTGCAATAATAGCATCGATTGCCCTCGTTGGCCTGGTACAGGGGATTTTCCATTTCGTCTGTTTCCACTATTTTAAGGGGGATGCCGTGTGTTTCGGCAAAATTTACCGCAAATCGATATTCCCTTCTCGCAAGGGACGGGCTGTCGGCCAATACCGCCACCATTTGATCTCCCAGGGCAAGATGCGCGGTATAGGCCAGAAGCGCGCTGTCCACACCTCCGCTATAGGCAATGATGGCGCCGGTTTGATTTGAGAAGAATGCCGATAGTTTCTTTGCGAAATTTTCCGGTGAATCCCGGATGGTTATTTCGGCTTCAAGATCTGCCAATGATTCTCCTCCCTTCAGAATAGTTTTCCGCGAGTGTTTGGTATTCAGATGCGTCGAAAATTTCAGCGAACCGTTCTCCGTGAAGGCTTTTTCGTTTATAAATTCCGATGCAGTCTTTGATGATTCGAATCACTTCTTCTTCACTGTAAACCCCGGGGAGCTCTCGTGCCAGTTTCGGATGTCTACCCAGTTTACCGCCCAACTGCACCCGGTACCCTTTCCGGCTTTTTCGGATGGTGCCTGTCGGGCAAACCTCAATGCATTGTCCGCATTCCAGACATTTCTGATAATCGATCTGCGGGATTTCCCGTTCAGCATCCAGAACAATCGCATCTTCCTTGCACACATCGATACAGGCTTCGCACATGCTGCAGGGTTCGTCCGTGAGTTCCGGTATACAAGCACCGATGATGCCGATATCTTTGATTTGGGGTTGAGAACAGGCGTTTGGACAATCGGACAGCGTGACCCTGAATTCGTGATGAAATTTAAGGTCGCCCTCGACCCTTTCTTGCAGAAAACCGAGCAGATCCTCTTCTTTTAGAAGGGTTTCGATTCTTCGAATCAAATTATCGCTTTCTATTGCACGATTGGGGCACCCGGAAGGACCAAAACATGAATCCAACTGAAAGCCTTTAATCTCTGACTTCATGTTCGAGAGATACCGGGCTTTAGTGCCTTTTACATCGGAAAGTGAAACCACTTTTCTACCCGCGTCTTTGGCCTCTTTTTCGACACGGGACCGAACCCGTTTACGGACGAAAAAGGGAACCTTCTTAACGGCTTCCTCAGCCTCCGGTGACCATTTCATTTGTATTCAGTTTCCTCTTTTTACAAGATAGCCGGCAGCTTTTATTAATATTAAACAATCTGCCGCCCTCAGCAACCATCATTTTTCCCATTAAATGCGTTTGATATCAATTCAAAAATGACAAATCGTATGTGTTTTCACTTTTTAAGAAGTCTTAAACAATAGTATACTATAAAATCATTCATCCTGACTAAAAACCACCCCTAAGGGATCATGGGAAAATGACCACTTGTCGTATATGCGGTATATCATCAAGGTCGGTTGCTGAAGCACTAAGCGTTTGTGGCTCATGCATCCGGGATAATCCGGAAAAGGCCATGCCCATTGCAATGGATGCTCATCGGCAAAGCAGGGCGGAATTCAGCCTGCCGGAATCCCCGCCCGATGATCCTTCCGGTATTCCATGTGAATTATGCGTCAATCAGTGCAGGATTCCCGAGGGAGAGATCGGATTTTGCGGGCTTAAGCGTCATGGCGGTGAGATTCCAGATAAAATCACCGCAGATGCCGGAAAGCTCTCATGGTATCATGACCCGCTTCCCACCAATTGCGTGGGCGACTGGGTGTGTGCCGGTGGAACCGGCGCCGGTTTCCCGGATTATTCCTATTGCCAGGGTCCGGAATGGGGCTATAAGAACCTTGCGGTTTTTTTCCACGCATGCTCTTTCAACTGCCTCTACTGTCAGAACTGGCAGTTCAGGAAGGAAACAGCCGTTTCAAAAATCATACCGGTTCAGAAACTGGTTTCCCAAGTTGATTCCAAAACGTCCTGTATTTGCTATTTCGGCGGTGATCCGACCCCGCAACTCCCGTTTTCAATCAAGGCGTCAAGACTGGCTCTGGAAAAGAGCAGGGGAAGGATTCTCAGAATCTGCTGGGAGACCAACGGCTCGATGAATGCGCAGCTTCTGGATCAAGTGATGGACTTGGCGATTCAAACAGGCGGCTGCATCAAATTTGACCTGAAGGCATGGAATGAAGACCTTCATCTTGCCCTGACCGGTGTGACCAACAGACAGACATTAAGTAATTTTAAAAGGGCAGGGCAGAGAATAAAAGAACGTCCTGACCCTCCGCTGCTGATCGCCGGCACCCTTCTGGTACCCGGATACATTGATTCGGCAGAGATTCAAAATTTGGCCCGGTTTATTGCTACGGTTGATCCGGACATTCCCTATTCGCTGCTTGCCTTTCACCCCCAATTCTATATGACGGATCTCCCCCTGCCTTCCAGACAATACGCATTGGACTGCCTGGCGGCCGCTAAACAGGAAGGGCTCAGTAATGTCCGAATCGGCAACTTACATCTATTGATGTGAACAATGAAGACTTATCAACCGAAGCATATTTTGATCACAGGCTCTCCCGGAATCGGGAAAACCACGCTTATAAAGCGGTTGTTTGAAGAAGCAGCGGTCTTGCATCCGGTCGGGTTTTATACCGAGGAGATCAGGGAGGGCGGCATTCGCAGGGGGTTCAAACTGGTTGGCCATGACGGCCGGGAGGGCATCCTGTCGCATGTGGATATCAGCTCTCGATATAAGGTCGGGAAATACAGGGTGGATGTTACCGGATTTGACCGATTTCTCGATACGCTTAAAATTTCAGAGAGCAATTCAGGTCTCGTTATTATCGACGAAATCGGAAAGATGGAGTGTTTTTCCAGGAAATTTCTATCTCTCATCAATCAACTCTTGCAATCCGAAACGAAGCTGATCGCTACCATCACCCAG